>OLRV01001928.1_pt1 | contig 16778 bp, 16 predicted proteins | sample 1672421 | NCBI WGS metagenome assembly OLRV01 (sample SAMEA3136684, study PRJEB25190) | human gut metagenome | biome: human gut; feature: human-associated habitat; material: faeces | place: Austria | collected 2013
ATCAAAATACAAAAATGCCGGAAGGGCAGCATCCCTTTCCGGCATGGTCCATCAAAGCATCTTCGAAACGTAAGCAATGCGGTCATGGGCATCTTCGGTACAAGGCACCTGTCCTGCTTCCTGCTCCTTGAGAATGCCCAAAATAACTTCGCAGAGGTTGTATTTTGTGTCGACATGATCGACACGATTGTTATATTTGTCGCGATATTTTTTCATGCGTTCCGCTTCGGCTTCACTGAGGTATTCATCGCCAAATTTGCTGTAAAGCGTTCCGTTGACATATTTTTCAATATCGAGGTTGTCCACTTCGTCGAGATCGACAACGACCACCGGCAGGGCGGCGCGTTCGTCGGTGATGGCATGGCTCTTGGTATAGGCGACTTCCTTGGCGCACTGCGCGGAGGTCATCGATTCTTCGCTGAGATAAAAGAGCACGCCTTTGCAGTTGACATCAGCAATGGCGCCGAAAATGGTGCTGTTGTAGCCGTCCCCGGTCATGTTGGCTTCGACATCGATCCAGAGATTTTTGCCGGCTTCCTGCAGGGCCACAACATCGCTGTAAACGGTTTCGCCGTCACGGGTGGAGTAGCTGACATAAATATATGGCTGGCTGCGATCGCAGGCCTTGATTTGTGCTGCTAATTCTTGCATGGTTTCTGACACGTTATCATCTTCCTCTCGTTCATTTGAACAGTATGTAATGAAAAAATTATAACACAAGCGCGCCGGCTTTGAAAGTCGAGGCGCCGATTTTTCACCAAAAGCAAACGACCGGGATGCGACAGCACGCATGCCGGTCGTCAGAATCACTCAAGCCCTGCAGCAGCTTCTGCTTCCATGGCACGGAATTTTTCCGAGGATGCCGCCATGGCGTCGATGAGCGCCGCTTTAAGCCCTTCTTTTTCAAGCACAGCGACCCCGGCGATGGTGGTGCCACCTGCGGAACAGACGGCGTCACGCAGCACGGCCGGATGCTCGCCTGTCTCCAGCACCAGGCTTGCCGCACCGAGCACACTTTGGGCCGCAAAAGTATAGGCGTCCTTGGCTGGAATGCCGAGATTGATGGCGCCTTCGGCCATGGCTTCGATGACCATATAGACAAAGGCCGGCGAAGAACCGCTGACCGAGCCAACGGCGTGCATGGCGTCTTCGCGCACGATCGCCACTTTGCCAAAGCTTTCAAAGAAGGCGGTCACAGCAGCCTGCTGCTCTGCGCTCATGTTTTTCGAGAAGCACAGTCCAGCCATCCCCTGGCCGATTTGCGCCGGTGTGTTCGGCATGGCGCGGGCAATACCAACCGCCTCATTGTCCACCAGCGCAGCGATGGACGCAATGCTGTAGGCAGGCGCAATGGCCACGATGATCTGGCCCGGCGCAAGCACCTCGCGAATATCAAGCAGCACGTCTTTAGAGATGTTCGGTTTTACCGCCAGAACGATGATTTCACTGTCGGCGGCAAGGACGCGATTGTCCGCGAGGGCAGCGACGCCGTATTTTTCAGCGATGGCTTCTTGATGCGCCGCTGTGTGTGTATGCACGCAGATGCGGTCTGCCGTCGTCAAACCGGCGTCCAAAGCGCCGGCGAGCATGGCGCGGCCCATGTTGCCGCAGCCGATGAATCCCAAACAATATTTCATTTTTCTCCTTCCTTTCAGGCGCGTCCCAGCGGAATCTGCCGCCGCACCGCGTCAATAACGTCAAGATCGATGCTTACCACACGCGTCTGTGCCTCTGTGCCGAGATCGCAGACGACGCTGCCCCAGGGATCGCAGACAATGCTGTGGCCCCAGGAAATGTAGCTTGCCTGCTCGTCGCGGGCCGGCGCCACACCGATGCTGTAACACTGACCATCCATGGCGCGGGCACGGAAAAGCAGCTCCCAGTGGCGTGGGCCGGTAGACATGTTGAACGATGCCGGATAGACGAGCAGACGCGCGCCTTTGCCGAGACCGTTGCCGAGGAAGCCGAAGCCCTCAACGCCCAGCAGCGCCGCCGGGCGCACGCTCATCCGCTCGATCAGCTCGGGGAGCGTCATCCTTCCGCTCTTGACCAGCATGCTGTTGCTGATGCAGAAGGCTGTTTCAAATCCGCTGATGCCGCTGGCCGCGATGTGGAACTCGCAGCGCTTCTCGTCCTCATGGTGCGGCGCGTGGTCGGTCGCGATCACGTCGATCGTGCCGTCGCAAAGGCCGTCGATGCAGGCCTGCCTGTCCGCTTCCTCGCGCAGCGGCGGGTTCACGCGGCAGCGGCTGTCGTAGCCGATCACCCATTCGTCCGTCGCGCCGATGTAATGCGGCGTGGTCTCCGCCGTCACGCGGACGCCGCGCGCCTTCGCCTCGCGCACAAGCTGCACACCGCCCCGCGTGGAGACATGGCACAGGTGAATCCGCTTGCCCTCCGCCTCCGCAACCAGAATGTCGCGGGCGATCATCACTTCCTCCGCCGCGCGCGTCGTGCCCGGCAGGCCGAGCTTGGTGGAGACAAAGCCCTCGTTCATCACGCCGTCGCCGACGAGGTTCTTATCCTCGCTGTGGCTCATAATAAACAGGCCGAAGTGGTCGGCGTACTGCATCGCCAGCCGAAACAGATTCGAATTGGCGACCGGCTGACCGTCGTCGGAAATCGCGATGATGCCGGCTTCCTTCATCCGGCCGACCTCCGCCATCTCCACGCCGGCGAGCCCCTTGGAGACCGCGCCGACCGGGTAAACGTGCACGCCGCTGCCCTGCGTCTCGGCCTTCTCGATGATGTAGCGCGTCACCGCCGCGTTGTCGTTGACCGGCTTGGTGTTGGGCATGCAGCAGACCGCCGTGAAGCCGCCGTGCGCCGCCGCGCGCGTGCCGGTGACGATATCCTCTTTGTATTCCTGGCCGGGGTCACGCAGATGGCAGTGCATGTCGATGAAGCCCGGCGCGACGACCTTGCCCGCCGCGTCGTAGACCTTTGCCTCCGCGTCGGTCAGGTTCTCGCCGACCGCCGCGATTTTGCCATCCGCAATCAGAACATCCGCCACCTTGTCCACACCGTTGGCCGGGTCAATCACACGGCCGCCGCGAATCAACAGCTTTTCCATCAGACATTCTCCCTTCTGGTGAGCATATAGAGCAGCGCCATGCGCACGGCCACGCCGCTTTCAACCTGCTGAGTGATGACCGACTGGCCGCAGTCCGCGACGCTCGAGGCGATTTCCACGCCGCGGTTCATCGGGCCGGGGTGCATGACCAGCGCGTTCTTCTTCGCCAGCGCCAGCCGCTGCGGCGTGATCTCCCAATGGTCGCAGTATTCCGCGACGGAGGGGAACAGCCCCTTCTGCTGGCGCTCCCGCTGAATCCGCAGGCCCATCACAACGTCCGCGTTTTCGCAGGCATCCTCGATCGTCGGAGCGATGGTGCAGCCCATCTCATCCATGCGCGGCGGAATCAGCGTCGGCGGCGCGCAGAGCACGACCTTCGCCCCCATCGTCGTCAGGCCGTAGATGTTGCTGCGCGCCACGCGGGAGTGCATCACGTCGCCGCAGATCGCGACCTTCGCGCCCTCCAGCCCGCCGAGGTACTCCCGCATCGTCAGCATATCCAGCAGCGCCTGCGTCGGGTGCTCGTTCATGCCGTCGCCCGCGTTGACGACGCTCGCCTTCACGTGCTTGGCCAGCAGCGTCGGCGCGCCGCTCATCGGGTGGCGGATGATGATGACGTCCGTGCCCATCTGGTCAAGCGTCACGCCGGTGTCGATCAGCGTTTCGCCCTTGGCCACGCTCGACGCGCTGGCGGAGATATTCGCCGCCGCGGCGGACATGTACTTGCTCGCCAGCTCGAAGGACATCCGCGTTCTCGTGGAGTTCTCGTAGAACAGCGTCACGATGGATTTTCCCTGCAAATGCGGCGTTTTCTTGTTGTTTGAACGCACCACCTGACGCATCATCAGCGCCGTGTCGAGGATGGAGGTGATCTCCTCGCGGCTCACGCCGTCAAGGCCCAGCAAATCTTTGCGCTTCATGCTCATTCGCTCCTTTTGTCATATAAAACGACGCTCATGTCGCCGTCGAATTCCGGCACACGCACGCCCACCAGCTCGCTCTTGCTCGTCGGCAGATTTTTGCCGACGTAATCCGCGCGGATCGGCAGCTCCCTGTGCCCGCGATCCACCATCACCGCCAGTTGAACGCAGCTCGGCCGCCCCATGTCGCAAATCGCGTCCATCGCGGCGCGCGCCGTGCGCCCGGAAAAGAGCACGTCGTCCACCATCACGATGCGCGCGTCCTGCACCTGAAACGGCAGGTCGGTCGCGTTGACGACCGGGTGCTCGGAGAGGCTGGAGAGGTCGTCGCGGTAGAACGTGATATCCAGCACGCCCAGCGGCAGCCTCACGCCCTCCACCTGCCCGATGATCTCCCGGATCATCTTCGCCAGCGTCACGCCCCGGCGCTGAATCCCGACCAGCTTGAGGTTTTCCACGCCGCCGTTGTTTTCGATGATTTCGTGCGCAATGCGCCGCAGCGCGCGCTTCATGGCGTTTTCATCCATGATTTCGGCTTTGAACTTGAGCTTTGAGGTATCCATGACCACTTTCCTCCTTTGCGATTGAAAATGGCGACTCCTTCCGTCACGCCTTCGGCGTGCCAACCTTCGGCATCTCATCTGTTTGTTTCCGCCACAGGCGGCAACAGATTCGATGTCCCTCGAAGAGGGAGGTATGATCAGCAAAAGTTTCATACTTTGTAAAGACAAGAGCTCCCTCTTCGAGAGCATGGAGCTTGCCGCCCGCTGTGCGGGAAACAGGCAAGCGGAATGCCGAAGGTCTGTCAGCGAAGCTGACTGAGGGAGTTTGGCATAAAAAAATACCCTGCTCCGCAGATCGGAACAGGGCAAACAAAGGGATAGACGCTCCCCTTTACCACACATTTGCCGCCTTGCCGACCTCACGGGATCGAATTAAAGGCTTATTTCTTACCGATGCGATTGTACCATCTTTTTGTCGATTCGTCAATACGGGAGTTTTCTGATTCCGCGCCGTTCGGCGGCTTTTTATCAAAGCGCGTACACATACCGCCCCGCCGTTTCATCCTCCGGGTCAATCATCCGTCCCGTCCGCGCGTCGATCAGCAGGATTGTCCAGCCCTTCTCCTGCTGATAGCCCCGCGCCTCCGTCTCGTCCTCCTCCGCGCCGTCGGCGGTCAGCGCTCTGGCGGCGCTTTCGGCGTATTTGCACTCGACGCACCACGTTGGCGCGAGCCAGTATTCCGCCTCGTAAGCCGTCTCATCGTCCGGATATTTCCGGTCGGGCGCGGCATACGCCGCATACCCCAGCGTCACGCTGTATACATTCCGGATTCTTCCCCGCTCGATCCAGTCTGTCAGCGTCCGCTCTACCTGCGCCCAGCCGCAGAGCGGCACATCCGGCTGAACCTCGCCGATTTCGCGCCACATCGCCGTCGCCATCCAGATATAGTCCGCATCCGAACGATATTCGCCCAGCACAATCCAACTGGCGTTGGAGAGCGCCTGCTGGACGGCGCGTCCGCTCTGTCGGCTGAACGTCCGTTCCACGCCCGTCACAACCGGTATGCCGCGCAGGGTTTCCCACGCCTCGATGTAATACCCGCCTTTTTTCGCGCCGTCGCGCACAAGCCTTTCGCTCCGCAGACCCGCGCGATACGGCAGACATCCGATTTGCTGTTCGCCGAGCAGCGTCTCCGTTTGCCGCGCCAAAAAGTCTTCGGCGTCCCGCAGGGATTTTTCCTGATTCGGCGCAAAGATCGCCGCCTCGTCCGCTGCGCTTGTCCACAGGTTCTGCACATACGCGGTAAAATGCGACGCTTCGCTTTCCGCAAGCCCGCCCGGCCGCATGGCCGTCCGCTGGCCGTAAAGCGTGTTCTTTTCCAGCGAATCGCCCAGCGCTTCCGCCGTCTGCGCCGAAATACACGTCCGCTTCACGCGCAGAATCGGCAGGGTATCGACGTCCGGCACGTACACCGGCGCGCGGAATGAGATCGTCCGCCCGTAGGCTTCATGCGTCCCCTCTACCGCCGCCGGGGTCTGCGCTTTCAGCTCAGAAACAGAAATCCTCTCGCCGCCCGCGCTCGCTATCGTCGGCACAAGCAAGAGCGCGCAAAGCGCGGCAAATATCTTTTTCATTGTATATCCTCCCATGTCGTCATCTTCGGCACAGCAAACGTCGCTTCATCGCCGGTCGTGATGATTTTCATCTCGCCGGTTTGCGCATTCAGCGGAATCTGCGCAAATTCATACGCTTCCCACCGATTCAGCTCGAAATGCTCGTGGAAGCTGTCCACAATACTCTGCTTTCCGTTCGGTACATAATCGCAATCCAGCACCCACATCGGTACTGCCCATGCGTAATCCTCCATTTCAGGATTAGAGTATCGCATATACCCCAGCCGCAGCGCATGGATATTGCGGATACGCCCTGTTGCAATTTCCTTTTCGATACTTTCCAACACGTGATCAAGTGGCGCAAGCGGCACGTCCTCCTGCTCCACAGTGCGGATACGGTTCATGCTGACATACACGCTGTAATCCGTGTTGCTCGATGTATACATCTTCAAATATACATTCGTCCGCCAATCCGATCCAAGGCTATAAGGCGCAAGACGGTTCGCGATACGGTTTGTTTCCGGCGTAGACCCATACGCCACGCGAAAGCTGTTATCCCCGAGAGTAGAGCAAAGCGCCCCGATCATCGGGATGCCATTCACCACTTGTTCTGCACGGATGGTGTAATAGCCCTTGCCCCCGTTATTCTCCCCGTCGATGGCTGTGCTTCCATGAATCGCAATGCGCTTGGGCGCAATCATGTAGCCCTTATTCGGATATGCTTCGTCAATCACGTGTTGAAAACACGCCATTGCTTCCGCCACGGTTTGAGTGCCGCCGCGTATGTACGAACTATTCATATCCAGTTCCCACGGATAGCGGTAATCGTTCGGCTTTGCGTCGTAATTCGACCATTTTTCCCCGAGCCATTCGCCTGTATTCATGCCAAATTCCTTGGCGCTTTCGTAATCCGTCGTCATGCCCATACCAAGGGTTCCCCAACTCACATCAAACGGTTGGCTGTTCATGTCATATCGAAACCACGTCATGCCGTTTCGCTCAAATGCGTTTTTCAGCATCACGTCGGCAATTTCCGGCGTAAACGGCCGATCGTTTTCCACCGTGATGACAGGGCATTTCTCCACATCCGGTACGAGAATCGGGATATCCACGTTCAACTCGCCGTTCGGCGTGTCGTAGGTCTTTGTCCACCGTCCCCTCTCCACCGTCTGTCGATGCAGCTCAGCAATGGAAACCAAATCAGAATTCGCGCTCGCCATCGTCGGCACAAGCAAGAGCGCGCAAAGCGCGGCAAATATCTTTTTCATTGTACATCCTCCCATGTGATGATTTCGGGGCAGTCCAGCAGTTTTTCTTTCAGTTTGGCGGGATTCATAAATTCACCTGTCTGCGCGTTGACGATCATCGTTCGATACATCAGTCGCGCCATCGGGGCTGCCTCCGCATCCTCTTTGTATTCCTTTGTTTTTTCCTTTGGGTTATAATAATAATCACATTCTATTTGCCAAACCGGGAAAAGCACGTCTTCATCATTTTCCCCGATATAGCAGCAATAGCCGAATCTGATTGCGTATATGTTCCGGATATTTCCTTCCTCAATTTTATTTTGTATGGCTTCAAAAACCCGATTGATATCCGCAAGCGGAACATCATCATATTTCTTTTCAATTTCCATGAGAGGCGCTACTCGAACGTTCCATCCGCCGTCGTGATAAGCCATATCGTTCCAACACGAGAAAAAATCTCCCCATCTAAAAGTCTTTGATCGCTTCCAGCTTTCAGGTTTCTTAAATCCTATCGTTTTCTCCGATACGCCAACCACAGGGTCTCCCGCGCCCATCAGGATGGGTATTCCCTCCATCTTCTGCCTCAGCGTGTAGGTATATCTGGGGCGGCTGTTTTCAATGATTTGCACCCAAGAAAAACCCAGTTCGAGATCAAAATCCGGGAAAAGAGTCTGAAGATTCTTGGTGATGCTCTCCATCCCTTTTTGTATGGTTTCATCGTCTTCTACATCGCCGGAACAGAGCGTCTTTCCGCTGGGGATTTCTTCGTTATTGTCAAATGCCCCTTTTGAATCGCTTGGATCGCATAGGATCGACACATCTGTGTTTCCTATTGTGAATATTTGAATATCATAATCAAACCCGTTGTCGCTATACATAAAACGTTTTGCGCCGTCTTCTTCCGTTGCGTCCGCGTATTGACCGCACACGCGCCCTATTTCACAGTCTTCATATTTGGGTTTTTCAACAACCACTATGGGGACACATTCGACCTCCGGGATGATGACGTCCGCGTCAATATAGATATTTCTCCCGTATTGATCTTTGCAGTCGAACACCACTTCCTTCGGGCTCTGCTCCCGAAGCGTTTCTATGTTCTGATAACTTTCTGCGCAACAAACAGCCGGAATCGTCGGCACAAGCATCATTGCGGCAATCGCCGCAAACAATCGTTTCATCCTCATACGCTCCTTCTTGACGGAAAGGCGCTGTCCTCCCGTTTGTGGGCGGACAGCTTACAAAATCGGGGCGACCCTTTCAGGCCGCCCCGGAAGGGTGGGTTACTTGAGCAGAACGATATCCTCGTTCTCGTGTGTCGGCGTTTCGCCCGCGGCGATCTTCGCCTTGTAGTCAATGCCCGATCCGTTCGGCACGAGCACCAAGCTGTTCATGCTCTCCGGCAGGTCGTAGCGAATCCAGACGAAGAACTTGCCGTCCTTGTTCACGCCGAACGCGCCGTCGCGGTTTTGCAGCTCCACGCCGTCGGCAACGAGCGTATAGCTGTTGATATACGGCATTTCCATCTCATGCTTGCCGTCCACGCTGGCCTCGAACGCCTCCGCCCATTCCGGCGCGTCAAACACGACCTCGCCGCTGATATCCACGTCGGAGACGCGAACCGTCGCCTGCGCGCTGTATGCGCTGGTCGTCACCGAGCCGGTGTAGGTTTCGGTCTGACCGTTCAGCTTGACCTTGAACGGCAGGCGGAAGAAGCCGCGGTTCTCCGGGGTCATCATGTATTCGTGGTAGACGTTCTTCTCATCCTGCGCCCAGACGCTCATGCCGTACATCACGGTCAGCTCGATGTCGATTTCGTCCGTCGGCTCGAAGCCGTCCGGCATTTCGACCTCCTGAAAGCCCTGAATCGTGTAGGCGTTGACGCGCTCCTCGCCGCTATCCAGAATGGTCAGCGGCTTGCCGCCCATGTCCGCGCCGTCGCCCACACCCATGGATTCATAGGCGATGTAGCCGACGGGGTGGCCGGAGAAATACGTCACGATCTCCCGCTGGATGGCGTCGTCCGATATATAGGTGCGGCCGGTGGCGTATTTGCCCGCCTCCGCGCTCTGCCACGTGTCGTCAAAGCCGGTCGGCATCCCCTCGCCGGTGATGAAGCCGGTCTTGCAGTCGCTGGTCAGCGTGTAGGAATAATACAGCTTGTAGCCGTCGTAATACGCCTGATTGAGCGTCAGGTTGAAGCGGCGGTTGTACAGGCTCGCCATCAGCTCGTCGCGGGTGGTCTTCGGCGCTTCGGTCGCGCTCTGCGAGGGCGCGGTCACGGCCTGCGTGTCGTTGTAGGTGGCGGATACGTCCTCCAGCTTTTCCAGCCGTCCGACGCTCTGCTCGTTGTCGTCGTTGTTCACGGATTGGCCGAAAACGCCGAGGTTCGCGGCCAGCGCCGCGCCGCCGACGATCAGCGTCATCACGATGGCGAAGACCAGCGCGGTCGAAATCTTTCTTTTCACAATCGGTTCTTCCTTTCTGATGGCCCGCAGCACCGCCTGACGGCGCTCGGGCGGAAACTCGCTCTGGGGAAGGCATGCCTTCAGCGCGTTTCTCAACTTCTGTTCATCCACCAAATTCACACCCCTCCCAAGGTCTTTTTCAGCATCTGCTGAGCCACGCTCAGCTTGTGGTAAATCGAGCCTGTCGCCTGATGAAAAATCGCGGCGATCTCCTGCGCGGTCAAATCCTGATAGTAATACAGCAGGATGACCTCGCGGTATTTCTTCGGCAGCGCCTGCACGGCCGCGTACAGCTCCCGTGCCTCCTCCGTCGCGTCCTCCATGGGGATCGCCGTCATGTCGATGGTCTTTGCCCGTTCTCTCAGGCGAAACCAGCTTTTTCTTTTTTCATCTCTGCAAAGATTGACGGCGATGCGCGTCAGCCATGCCTTTTCGCTCTCGGGGCGCGCTCCGCGAAAGCTATCCATCTTTTTATACACCCGGATGAATGTCTCCTGTACAACGTCCTGCGCCAAATCCCTGTCGTCGAGCAGGATGGCGCATATGCCGACCAGCATCGAGCTGTATTCGTCCATCATTCGGCAGAGTTCCGTTTCGGAGGCTTTACCCGGTACCAAGGTATTGCCTGTCACCCTTTTTCATCCTCCTTTCACCTATCAAGACGTAAAAAATCGCGAAAATTCATATTCATTTGCTCGTTCTTTCCATAATTTTTCAAAACCGGCTTTTCGCGCGCGCAGAAGGCGCGTTTGGCCGAAGAATCAAAAGTCCGTTCCTCAACCCTGTTATTTCGCCGCATCTGCGCCGTCATCCTTTTTGCGCCCGCATAAAAGAAACCAGCCACCCGTGAAGGATGGCTGGGGCGTTTCATCAAAGGCGCAGTTCGGAAACGGACACCATGTCGCCGCTTGCCAATGCCAGCGTCGGGACAATCATCAGCACGCAAAGTGCAAACAATATTTTCTTCATTGCATTTTCCCCCACGTCATCGGTTCGGCATGATACAGTCCTTCATCTCGATCTATCCATCCCGCTTGGATATCGCATGTCTGCGCATCCACGAAAATCTGCTCATACCTGTAATTCTCCCTGAACGCATCGGTCACATCGTTTTCCTCGATCTGCTCTCGCGGCGAATTGGCGTAGATGCAATCGCAGACCCAAGTCGGATAGAGCGTATAGGTATCCGGAGAGGTATCATCCAAATAGCAGACATAGCCAAGCCTGAGCGCATAGATATCGCGGATATAACCTTCCTCGATCTTCTTTTCAAGCGCCTGCATCACTTCGTCAAGCGTTGCAAGCGGCACATCCTCCTGAATCCTCTTTTCTTCCCTCATCCATGTTGCATTCAACATAAACGATGCTCCATCCATATATTCCAATCCATTGATGTTGATCCAACTGACTCTAGAACATTTGAGCGCCGTTTCCTGTGTAACATGAGTTTTATCCGTGGTCAACATCTTCTGCCCGATCTCCATATAGACCGGAAGTCCTCCGATCTTCTGCCTGAAGCTGATATAATAAGTCCCTTTCGGATAATCCTTTTTGTAAGCGCCTAAATCATTCTTTGTCCGTCCTGCGCGCTTCCTTGCCCTGCCTCGCACTTCTACATAATCCACGTCATAATCCGCATTCTCGTTTCCATAATAGTTTTGCAGCAAAACCGCCAGCACATCATTCGCCGCGGACAATGGCTGGTCATTTTCTTCCGCAAACAGCATTTCCGGATTCACTTCATTTAAGTAATAATAATCGCTGCTGTAATCCCAGCTTCCCCTGCGCATTGAATTAGGATCATTATGCGAAATCTGTAAAAATGCTAAATCAATTTCCTCCGGATTTGCGCAGAAAATCATCGCGGCGTCATCCACATCCGCGTTCAATTTGGAAAGGATATCAAAATCATCATAGAAGATACCCGCGCCCGCATTCTCCTGATCTGCGGCTTTGGGCAATCCTCTTTCTTCCGCAACGTCTTTTCCCATTACCGCGCTTACCTGTAAAATCGGCACGTTTTCCACCTCAGGCACAATAATGGGTATGTCTACGTTTACTTTGCCGTTCGGCGTTTCATAAGTCTGCGTCCAGCGTCCCACAGCTTCCGCCTGGTGACGCAGTTCGGAAATGGAAACCATTTCGGCACTTGCTGTCGCCAGCATTAGAACAAGCAGTAACACAAAAAATATTGTTATAAATCTTCTCACTGTGTATTCCCCCATATGATAACCTCTGGGCAGTATGTTTGTTCACTCCTTGTGAGCCAAACGTCCTCCATCATGCCTGTCTGAGCATGAATGAGTAGCGGAACATACGAGTACCTATTTCTGATACGCTTTGCATGTAGGCTATCTTCCTGATCCCAAATTGAAGAATGGGCGAATTCCTCTCTGGCTGAATCCAGATAATCACACTCACAGAACCAGATCGGGTAGAGCGTATAGCTTTCGGGTGATTCCTCATTCAGATATGCGCAATAACCCAATTCCAGTGCGTACACATTTCGGATATTTCCCGACTTAATTTTATCCTCAAGTACACTAAGCACAGTTTCAAGACTGACTAATGGCACGTCCTCAGCAAAAATATTTTTCTTTTTAAGCCATACACCAGAAAACTCAAAACTGTTACAATTCATATATTCAAACCACATGTCATTGATAGCCATGATTCGTTCTGCTTTTTTCCATATTTTAAAATACGCATCGTCACTTTCAAATTGATTGATCCTTGTTCTTCGACTGATTTCGATATATATAGGGACACCTTCAATCTTTGGTCGAACACTCAAACGATATGTGCCCATTGGATAACCTTCCACGCATTCTCCCAGTTTATAATCATCAATTCCTTTTACTTTACGCGCTCGCGAGCGCACCTCAACCCGATCCACATAAACCCCATTTCCCTCCGGATAAAAATAATCAACAACGCCATTAAGAACATTGATAGCATCTTGCAATGAATCTGGATTATCTTCCGCATAAACATGTTCGGCTTTCAGCTCATATGGATAAAAGGAATGACTCGTATATTTTGTTTTTATTGTCAGCTTTTCAGTCGGCGCATCATAGCGTGCTTCCAAATCTGCCATATCTAGACCTGTTTCCGAATTAACAATCCGTAATTCTCCTGTTGTCTGCTTTTCGTTATTTAAGTAAGTATCTAAATTCGTTTCTTCATATATAATATAGTTTTTGTATTCTTCCCTTTCATCATATGTATGCAGTCTTTTCAGCGGATAGTTTTCTCGGTTCAGTCTATCATTCCGTATAGCATAGTAAGCCTCAACCTTCACAACCGGCAGTTTCTCCACCTCCGGCACGATGATCGGCACATCGACCTCAATCGTCCGCCCATGCGCTTCGTAGGTCTGCATCCATCGTTCCATCGTCTCAACCTGCTGACGAAGCTCCGAAATGGACACCATGTCGCTGTTTGCCAATGCCAGCGTCGGGACAATCATCAGCGTACAAAATGCGGCAAATATCTTTTTCATTGTGCATCCTCCCATGTGATAACCTTCGGGCAATACACCTGCTCATTTCGGGTCAGCCGCACGTCCTCCATCATGCCCGTCTGCGCATTGATGAGCAACGGTCTGTAAGCATACTGATTTCTATACCGATTCACATACAGACTATTTTCCCTATCCCAAATCCGAGATTGTCTGAATTCCTCTTTTGCAGAATCCAGATAGTCACACTCGCAAATCCAAACAGGATACAACGTATATGATTCGTTTGCTTCATCATTTAAGTACATGCAGTAACCCAGTTTCAGCGCATATACATTGCGGATATTGCCTGCTGCAATCTTTTCTTCTATACTCGAAAGGATAACGTCAAAACTCTGGAGCGGCACATTCTCTACCGCCACATCCTGCTCTTTGAGCCATGAAAAGACAAACCAGAAACTGCCGTCATCCTGATATTCAAAGAAAGCGTTATCCAATGCGATCATTTTTGTCATCTTTTTCCATTCAGCACTGATTATTCCCTCTTTACCGGTAAACGCTTCCGAATCCGCCACTCTGCGCACGCTAATGTAGATCGGAACGCCCCGCATCCTTTGACGGATGACAAGCTCATACGTCCCCATCAGGCTGCTGTTTACATACTCTCCCAGTTTGTAATCTTCCATATTCTTAACCTTGTGATCCCGCGACCGTACTTCGACTGCATCCAAGAAAACATCCTTTTCTTCCGGATAAAAATACGCTATGACCTTTTCACAGCAATCCATCGCCTGTTGCAGCGAATTTGGATTGTCCTCCGCATAGGTTGTTTCCGAATCAAATTCGCCCGGCGCAAAAAATACGCTTTGGTATTTCATTTTATCCGTCCGCTTATCCTGCGGAAAATGATACTGTCCACCCAAATAGACGTGTTCATTTTGTTCCGCACGGTCTGGAATACTGATTGTTCCCACCGTACTTTCCGCATTGTTTAGATAGCTGAAAAGCCCGCTTTCCTCGTATTCAATCGACCAACCGTCACTGTTCTGGCGTTTGAGCGGGTACTCTTTCCTATTCAATGCGTCGTTTTCTACCGCATTGTACGCTTCTACCGTTATGATCGGCATAGCTTCTACTTCCGGCACGATGATCGGCACATCGACCCCAATCGTCCGCCCATACGCTTCGTAGGTCTGCGTCCAGCGTCCCACAGCTTCCGCCTGGTGACGCAGTTCGGAAATGGAAACCATATCGGCACTTGCCAGCGTCGGAACAATCATCATCAAGCAAAGCCAGAGCATCATTTTCTTCATGTATTTTCCTTCTTTCTCTACCACAAAAGAAACAGGGCGACCCCAACCGGAGCCGCCCCAGAAGGGAGGTTACTTCATGAGGACGATCTCCTCGTTTTCAGTTTCCGCAGTCTTATCGCTGTGGTCAATACCCGTCGCCGTCGGCACAAGCACCATGCTGTTCATGCTTTCCGGCAGATCATAGCGAACCTTGACGAAGAACTGTCCGTCTGCATTCACGCCATAAGCGCCGTCGTGGTTTTGCAGCTCCACACCGTCAGCAACGAGCTTATAGTCGTTGATATACGGCATTCCCATTTCCTGCTTGCTATCCACGCTCGCTTTAAACGCCGCTGCCCATTCTTGCGCATCGAACACGACCTCGCCGCTGATATCCACATCGGACACGCGAATCGTCGCCTGCGCACTGTATGCACTGGTCGTCACAGAGCCGGTGTAGGCTTCGGTCTGACCATTCAGATTGACCTTGAACGGCAGGCGGAAGATGCCGCGGTTCTCCGGGGTCATGAGATGGCTGAAATATACATTGTTTTCATCCTGGCAGTAAACGGACATGCCATACAGGATAGACATTTCAATTTCGATCTCATCCGTCGGTTCAAAGCCATCCGGCATTTCGACCTCCTGATAGCCCTGAATCGTGTACTCGTTGACCATCTCGGAACCGCTGTCCAGAATCATCAGCGGCTTGCCGTTCATCGCCGCGCCATCGCCCACGCCCATGGATTCAAAGGCGATGTATCCTTTCGGATGCGCGGAGAAATACGTCACGACTTCCTGATTCATATCGTCGTCGTAGAGGGAGTAATGCCCGACGAACTTGCCTTCCTGCGTGTCGTCCCACTTCTCAAAGCCGGTCGGCATTCCGTCGCCGGTGATGAAGCCGGTCTTGAAGTCGCTGGTCAGCGTGTAGGAATAATACAGCTTGTAGCCGTCGAAATACGCCTGATTGAGCGTCAGGTTGAAGCGGCGGTTGTACAGACTCGCCATCAGCTCGTCATAGACGGTCTTTGGCGCTTCCGTCGCGGTCTGCTCCGGTGCTTGCGCCGCCTGCGTATCGTTGTATGTTGCAGAAGCATTTTCCAGCTTTTCCAGCCGTCCGACGCTCTGCTCGTTCTGCTGGTCGTTCACAGACTGTCCGAACACGCCGAGGTTCGCGGCCAGCGCCGCGCCGCCAACAACAAGGGTCAATACGATAGCAAATACCAATGCGGCAGAAATCTTTTTCTTCACGACTTTTTCTTCCTTTCTAATTGCCCGAAGCACCGCCTGACGGCGTTCGAGCGGAAACTCGCTGTCAGAAAGGCATGCTTTCAGCGCGTTCCCCAACTTTTTTTCATCCACCAAAATCACACCTTTCCAGTCTCTTTTTGAGCATCTCTTGGGCTCTGGTTAATTTGTGATAGATCGTTCCGGTTGCCTGATGCAGAATCTCTGCGATCTCCGGTGCTGTCAAATCCTGATAGAAGCGCAGCAGGATCACCTCGCGGTATTTCTGGGGCAGTGTTTGTACCGCCGCATACAGCTGCTGTGCCTCATCTGACGCTTCCGGCGCCGAAAGCGTCATCATTTCAACTGGGATCGTTCGGTCTTCGAAGCGGAACCACTTTTTTCTTCTTTCGTCCCTGCAAAGATTGACGGCGATGCGAGTCAGCCAAGCTTTTTCACTTTCCGGCCGTTCCCCGCGGAAGCTGTCCATCTTTTTATACGCTCTGATAAATGTTTCCTGAACGATGTCCTGCGCCAGATGCCTGTCGCCCAGCAGCACTGTGCATGTGCCGGTCAGCATCGCGCCATATGTTTCCATCATTCGGGAGAGTTCCGCTTCAGAGGCTTTACCCGGTACCAAGGTATTGCCCATCACGCTCTCTCACCTTCCTTTCACTTACCAAGACGCAAATTTTCGCGGATATTGACACTTATTTTTAGTTTCTTTCGATTATTTTTCGAAAGTGGTGTTCTATGCTTGTATTTGGCATGTTTTGCCAAACAATTAAAAGTCTGTTCCATAAATATACTATTTCGCTGCATCCATTGTATCATCCTTTTTCATGCTACATAAAAGAAATCAACCATCTATGGAAGATGGCTGACGTTGTTTCATCAGAGACGCAGTACGGAAACGGACACCATGTCGCCGCTTGCCAATACCAGCGTCGGCACAATCATCAAAACACAGAACA
>OLRV01001952.1_pt1 | contig 16690 bp, 12 predicted proteins | sample 1672421 | NCBI WGS metagenome assembly OLRV01 (sample SAMEA3136684, study PRJEB25190) | human gut metagenome | biome: human gut; feature: human-associated habitat; material: faeces | place: Austria | collected 2013
ATAGACTAGTAGATATAATAGAAAGTGATACAAGTTGTTTAACAAGTACTTCTAATACTTGCTTGTATGGTGGAGAGAACATCAAAAACTATGTTCAATATCCAGAAGACAGTGATAAAACAAAGAACCTTTGGAGAATAATAGGAAGTTATCAAATAGACGATCAAACACTACCTAAACTAATTAGTCAAAGTACAACTAGTGCAAGTACTTCAACACTAACAACAGACTTAACATCATTTTATAACACATTAGAAGATAAAGAAGTATTAGCGCAAGAAACAAATAAGTTTAATTGTTTCACTAATACTTGTGCTGAAAGCACATACACTAATATTGGACTTTTAACAGACTATGAATATAACCAAATAGGTGGAGTTAACTCATACTTAGCCAGTAATGAAAACTATTATATAAATACTTCAACAGGAATAAAAGAAGTAACAAGTGGTGGAATAACAAACCCAAGTAATACAAGTGGACTAAAACCAACAATATATTTACAAACTGGAGTACAAGTAACAGGAAGTGGAACAGTGAGTGATCCATACATCATAAGTCCAGCAAGTGATATAAACTTAGTTTCTTATACATTAGATGGACAAAACACTGATAAGACTTATGAATGGTTAAGTCAAAATAAAGTAGTTGATAGTATAACTTGTCAGAATGGTTCAGTAGCAGAGTGGGACTATTCAAATAATTGGTTAGTATTTAAAACTGTTAAAACACCTGACTACTGTACTTTAGACTTTAAGGATGGATATACAGTAACAGTAAATGCAACAAATGGTACAGTATCAGCACCAATTAGTAAATCAGTAGGAAATGGTAAAAGTCTTAGTTTTACTGTTACACCAAACAGTGGATATATTTATGAAAGTGATACTTGTAATGGGACATATAGTGGGAACACTTATACAATAAATAATATAACAAGTACTAAAACTTGTAGTATAACATTCAAGTCTTCCACACCAACATTATATGCTAAGTTATTATCAGATAGGGGAATAGCAACAACAAATAGAACAACATTCAGTTCAGCTTTGACAGTACTGACCAAGTACTTTATACGGCTAAAGAAGATAGTAAAACAGTATATTATTTTGCGGGAAACGTAACAACAAACTGGGTAAAGTTTGGAAAGAATGCAAGTAATCAAGACTTATACTGGAGAATAATAAGAACAAACTCAGATGGTGGAGTAAGATTACTATATCACGGTACAAGTACAACAGCAACAGACGCATATATAGGAACATCAGCATTTAATAGTAGTTATAACGATATAGCATATGTAAGTTATATGTACGGAAGTTTAGGAAGTATAGCAAATGCTAGAACTAACCAAACAAACTCTAGTACAATAAAAACAACAATAGATAACTGGTATACAAGCAACTTAGAAGCAAAAGGTTATACAAAATACTTAAGTACAACAGCAGTATATTGTAATGATAGAACATATACAGAATCTGGAAGTAGCACATACTTTGGAGCACGTACAAGACTAGAAACAAATAAAACACCAAGTTATGACTGTAAAGCAACAGAAGACAAATTCACAGTAGACACAAGTACTGGAAACGGAAAACTAAAATATCCAATAGCATTAATGACAGCAGACGAAATAAGTTATGCAGGTGGAATATACGGAAACTATAATGCAAATGCATGGTATTTTAGAAATGCAAAGGAAGGGACATTAACAACAAGTTCTAGCAGTACAGATGCATCTTATAGCTCAACAGGCTCAACCTGGTGGTGGTTGTTGTCTCCTAAAGATTGGATTAGCCCCCGCTTCTCTTACGTGGCTTACGTGTTCCTCGTGTACGGTACGTCCAGTCCTGGCTACTTGAACCACAGCTTCGTCAACGGCACTTACGGGGTGCGTCCGGCAGTTTCTCTCAAATCTTGCACTCTATATAGTACAGGAAATGGCTCAGCAAGTGACCCATACACAATAAAAGAAACAACAAGCGGGTGCTAGAGAACACATTAACTTAACTGTGTATATTAATATATATAAGGAAAGATAAGAATTCTTTCTTTTTTTGTTGAATGTTAATGCTTGTTTAGGTTATAATAATATCTAGGATGTGAGATAATATGGAATATAAGAAAATTAAAAAAGATAATTATACACTTCATTTAATTAAAACTGATAGATTTAAAACTATAAATGTTGGTCTTAAATTTACTAAGTTATATGATAAAAATGAGTTTTGTAATTTAAAACTACTTGAAAGAGTGTTACCTATGAATGGTACTAAAAAGTATAAGAATGTTAATGAGATAACTAAAAAACTAGAGAGCTTATATAATGCAGGTATAACTTTTAGATCACTTATAACTAGTAAAAATATGAGTTTTGAAGCTTCTTTAAGATTTATTAATCCTAAGTATACAGAAATGTCTATTTATAATGAAACTTTTGATATGTTTAGGGAAATAATAGTAAATCCTATTATTAAGGATAATTGTTTTAATGTGTTTGAAGTACATAAAGAAAATTTAATAAATAGTATAAACAATGTTAAAGATAATATGGGGGCTTATGGTAGTTTACTTTTTAATGAGAGATTTTATAAAGATACAATATATGCAGAAAATAATTATAAAGATATAGATATATTTAAAAGTCTTACTAATAAACAGTTATATAAAACGTATTTAAAATTATTTGATAGTTTTAAAATAGATGTATTTGTAATTGGAGATTATGACGAGGAGAGTGTACTTACTAATGTAGATAAGTTATTAAAGGGCTTTAAAGAGAGAGATAATACTAGTAAAGAGTTATATATAGATATTAAGAGTAAATATAAAATAGATAAAGAAGAGTACCCAGCTAATCAGTCTATACTTTTAGTTGGTTTAACTTTAAAAGATTTGACTATAGAAGAAAGAGATTATCAAATGCTTTTATATAGTACTATTTTAGGAAGTATGAATAATTCAGTATTGTTTGTTAATGTAAGAGAGAAGAATAGTTTATGTTATCATATAGGAAGTACTATTAATAGATTTACTAAAACTATTATAATAGATAGTGGAATAAATAAAGAAAATTTTGATGAAACGTTAAGACTTATTAAAGAAAGTTTAGAGAGTATGAAAGATGAAAGTGTTATTGATAGTCTTATAGATAATGCTAAGAAAACTTTAAATATTGCTTTTAATGATTTCTATGAAAATCCTTTTAAGATAGTGAACTATTATTATTTAAGAGAGTTTACTAATATTCCTAGTATAGAAGATAGAAAAAAATATATTGATAATATGACAAGTAAGAATGTTAGTGATTTAGCTAAAAAGATAGATATTAAAGAAGTGTTTTTACTAGAGGGAGTTAAGAATGAAGAAAATTGATTTTAATTATGGAGAGTTTATTTATAGTGAAAAACTAGATAATGGAATAACTGTTTATATGTATCCTACAACTAAAAGTAAGAATTTTTATATAACAGTAAGCACTCATTTTGGAGCTGAAGTAATGAAATATAGAAGTGGAAGTAAAGTATATGATGTTACTAAAGGAAGTGCGCATTTTCTTGAACATAGGGTAATGGATTTTACTAAAAATAAAGATGCGATGGATGAAATAAATAAACTAGGAAGTATTGCAAATGCGTATACTACATATAATGGAACTAACTATAATATTTATGGAGAAGAGAATATACTTGAAAATATAAGACTTTTATTTGACCGTGTTTTTAAGGCTGATATTAAAAAAGAAGATGTGGAAAGTGAAAGGGGTATTATATTAGAAGAATATTATATGTATCAAACAGATCCTTATTTTAAAGCACAGACAACATTATTTGATAATGCTTTTAATAAAAGTTTCATTAAGAGTTTAGTAATTGGTACAGAAGAAGGTATTAAAAGTGTTACTTGTGAAGAGTTGAATAGATTATATAAGGACTTCTATACACCTGAAAATATGTTTATTGTTGTAACTGGAAATTTTGATAAAGAAAGTGTGTTAGACTATATTAAAGATTATATGAAGAGTGTTAAAATAAAGAATACGAGTGCTTTAATAGTAAGACCAAAAGAAGAATATAAAGTTAATGTTAGTTATGCTGAAGTGTCCAAAGATATTTTAGAAGCTAAAGTAGTTATTGGTTATAAGATTAAAGTAGGGAAAGGGTCTAAACTAAATACAAGGATTATGTTAGAAATGGTAATTAGTGAAAACTTTGGTAAAACGGGTAAGAGTTATTTAAGGCTTATGAATGAGGGATTAAATAGGTTTGATTATTTTACTGAAGAAGTAGATGATTATTTAATACTAGTATTTACAGCAAGCACTAATAGTGTTGATAAGTTTGAGAAAATAGTAAATGAAGAATTGTCTAGTTTAGAGTTTACAAATGAAAGCTTGGATAGGAAGAAAAAAGGATATATTAGTAATTTAATATTAAGTTTTGAAGATATTGTTAACGTAGAAGACATGATTACTACAAATATTTTATGTTATAACAAACTTTTAAATAAGATGGATGATGTAGTAAAAGAATATAAATTATCTGAAGTAAAAGATGTAATAAAGTTAATAGATATTAATAATAAAAGTGTACTTGTTATGAAAAAGTAACGCTTTTTTTATGTTTTTTTTAAAAAATGCATAATTTTTAAAATTTATACTTGATTTATTGAATAAAATATTATACAATTAAATAGGTTCAGCAAAAAAGGGCTTGTAGCTCAGTTGGTTAGAGCGTGCGTCTGATAAGCGCAAGGTCGATGGTTCAAGTCCATTCAGGCCCACCATGATGATGGCCAGTTGGTGAAATGGTTAACACACACGCCTTTCACGCGTGCATTCACGGGTTCAAATCCCGTACTGGTCACCAAGTTTAAACGTCAGCCCCATTACCCGTGGGGTTTTATTGTACCATTTTTAATATAAGTGGTATTTTTTTATGTTTTTAAAATAAAAAACAGATACCACAATGTGATATCTGATGTGCCTGTAAAAGGCTAAATGACAATTTAATAAATTGTATATATACTATACCATATTTTAGGCATATTGTCAAAATATTAAGTACCTTATTTATTTGAAGGTTAGGAATGTATAAAATACACAAATACCTGTAGACTTTATTGAGTATTTTTGGTAAAATTAGGTTAGTGATTTATATGAGAAGTGTTTATATACATATACCATTTTGTTCAAGTATTTGCAGTTACTGTGATTTCTGCAAGTTTTTGCATGACGAAATATGGGCTGATGAGTACTTATCGCATTTAGAAAAAGAAATAAATAAGTATTATGATAATGACGAGGTTAGGACAATTTATATAGGTGGTGGAACACCAAGTGTGCTTAGTATGGAGAATTTAAAAAAACTATTTTCTATAATAAAAGTCTTTGATGTTAGTAAGTTAGAAGAGTTTACTTTTGAAATGAATGTAAACGATATTACAGAAGAAAAATTATCTTTCTTAAAAGAAAATGGTGTTAATAGAATAAGTGTAGGGGTAGAGAGTTTTAATAAGATAAATTTAAAATATTTAAATAGAAAACATACAAAACAAGAGATTATTAATAATATTAAGTTAGTAAAAAAGTATTTTGAAAATATAAATGTTGATTTGATGTATGCTCTATCTATTGAAAAGTTTAGTGTACTTAAAAGTGATGTAAAAGAGATACTTAAACTTGGAGTGCCACATATATCAGCATATAGTTTAATATTGGAACCTAATACAGCATTATTTGTAAATAAAGTTAAACCAATAAGTGAAGACTTAGACTATAAGATGTATAAATATATTGAAAAGAAATTTACTAAAAAAGGTTACCATCATTATGAAGTGAGTAATTATAGTATTCCTGGATATGAAAGTGTTCATAATTTAAACTATTGGGATAATAACGAGTATTATGGCTTTGGTTTGGGGGCACATGGGTTTATAAGCGAATTAAGGTATGAAAATACAAGAAGTTTTAATACATATTTAAAAGATAATTTTAGATTTAATGAACTGGTTTTATCTAAAAGAGAAGATATGGAAAATGAAATTATATTAGGTTTTAGAAAACTTGATGGGATAGATATAGTAGAGTTCTTTAATAAGTATCACACTAATATTCAAGACGAGTTTAATATTACACCACTTTTAAAAAATGGATTACTGGTATTAAAAGATAATATGATGTTTATAAGAAAAGATAAAGTTTATGTAATGAATACTATATTGAATGAGATACTTAAATAATAGTGTAAGATAAAGTACTAGATTTAATTAGTAAAATTTGTTATAATTAAATTGTCTTAAACGACATATAATATTAATGGACAACCATAGAGAGTAATACCTAGCTTTTGCCTGTTAGGTGTTCACTCAGTCCAATATTTGGTAGATAGAACACCGTCTCAGTAGTTGATACGGTGTTTTTTTATGTTAGATTATGTGCCTTATATTAAATTTGCAGCAATATACGACTATTTATTTAACGAAAGTTAAAGAAATTCACTTGACTTTTATTATTCATGAATGTAAACTTAATTATGGTGATATAATGAAAGAAATAGTAAAGTGTTTGTCAAAATATAAATGGGCTATACTAGCAGTAATTGGCCTCTTAATAATGCAAGCATACTGTAATTTAGCACTTCCAACATACACAAGTAATATTGTTAATGTTGGTATTGAACAGAGTGGTATAACAAGTGTTGTACCTATAAAATTAAAAGAAAGTACATTTAATAGTTTACTTGAAAACTCAGGGTATTCAAGTGTTATTAAATCTAGCTATGAATGCATTAGTGGAGTGTGTACTAAAGTTAATGATAACTTAAGTGAAAGTGATGTTGCACCTTCTTTAGAAAAAATCTATAATACAACTACTAGAAGTGAAATAATTAATAACTTAAAAAATGAATATAAACTTTTGGGAGAAGATATTGATAGTATGTCTATGTCATATATTAAAACTACTGGAATTAAAATGATTATAGTTGCAATACTTGCGATGGGAATAACTATATTAAGTGTATATGTTTCTAGTAAAGTAAGTACTTTATTTAGTAGGGATTTAAGAAAGAAAGTAGTAGAAAAAATTATATCTTTAGAAACTGCTGACTTAAACAACTTTAGTAGCGCATCTTTAATAACTAGATGTACAAATGATATAACTCAAATAAGTAGTGTAGTTACAATGATTTTAAGTATAGTTTTATTTGCGCCTATATTAGGAATTGGAGCGATTACTAAAGTTATAAGTAGTCCAATATCTTGGATAATAGTTTTAGCAGTAAGTTTAGTACTTTTATTAATATTTATATCATTTATGTTAGTATCTCCTAAATTTAAAAAGTTTCAGGAATTACTTGATAAAGTAAATTTAGTAAGTAGAGAAAGTTTAACTGGACTTCTTGTTATAAGAGCATTTGCAAATAAAAAGTTTGAAGAAGATAAGTTTGATAAAGCTAATACAGAACTTGCAAACAATGGCTTATATATAGATATAGTTTGGAGTTTATCTTTACCTACACTAACATTTATTATGAACGCTGTAGCTATTCTAATAATATGGGTAGGAGCATATAAAGTTTCAAGTTTTTCAATGCAAGTTGGAGATTTAATCGCATTTATTACATATACTATGCAAATAATTAGTTCATTTTTAATGATGTCTATGTCTTTAATTATGATACCAAGAAGCTTTGTAAGTGTAAGAAGGATTAATGAGATATTTAAAACTAAAAGTACTATTGTTGATAAAGAAAAGACTAAAAAGATAACTGGAGTTGATACTTTAGAATTTAAAGATGTATACTTTAGATATAATAATGCAACGGAAGATGTGTTAAGAGATATTAATTTTACTGCTAAAAAAGGTACAACTACTGCATTTATTGGTAGTACAGGAAGTGGCAAGTCTACATTAATTAACTTAATACCAAGATTATTTGAAGTAACTAGTGGAAGTATTTTAATAAATGGTGTTAATATTAAAGATGTAAAAGTAAGTGATTTGAGAAGTCATATTGGGTATGTTCCACAGAAGGGGAAATTATTTAAAGGTACAATAATGAGTAACTTAACATTTGCTCAGAAAAAGAAAGATGTTAAATTAATAGAAAAGGCTTGTAATATAAGTGAAGCTATGGAGATAGTTAACGAAAATGAAAAGTTATTTGATAGAGAGATAAGTGAAGGTGGGTCTAATGTAAGTGGTGGTCAAAAGCAGAGATTATCTATTGCAAGAGCTTTAGCAAAAGATCCGGATATTCTTATATTTGATGACTCTTTTAGCGCTCTTGACTTTAATACAGATAAAAAAGTAAGAGAAAATTTAAAAAGTATATCTAAAGATAAAATGATATTTGTAGTTGCACAGAGAATTAGTAGTGTAATTAATGCAGATAATATAATAGTGTTAAATAATGGAGAAATAGTAGCAATGGGTAAACATGAAGAGCTAATTAATACTTGTCCAATATATAAAGAAATTAAAATTAGTCAGCTAGGAGGTGAAGAAGAGTGAAAGATAAACCAAAAGATTTTACTACTTCTTTAAAGAGGCTTATATCTTCACTTAAACCTTATAAAACTAAAATTATGGTAGTCTTTATGTTTAGTATTTTGTCTACACTTTTTACAATAGTTGGGCCTAAAGTTTTAGGAAATGCTACAACTGAGTTATATAATGGTGTGATTGCTAAACTAAATAATACTGGAAGTATAAACTTTAATAAGCTTCATACAATATTAATAACTTTATTAATCTTGTATATAATAAGTGCGATATTTAACTATGTTCAAGGTGTAGTTGTATCTAAAATCAGTGCTAAATACACAATGGACTTAAGAAGAAAAGTAAATAGAAAGATGGAAAGGCTTCCTTTAAAATATTTTGATAAGAAAAGCCACGGAGAAGTGTTGTCTTTAATTACTAATGATATTGATAAGATTAGTCAAAATTTAAGTAATGCTTTAACAGAAACAGTTACTTGTATAGTCGCTTTATTAGGTATGCTTATAATGATGTTTAGTATAAATGTTACAATGACTTTGGCTATAATTATAATACTTCCAATATGTATGATGTTAACTATAAAAATAGCAAGTAAGGGGCAAAAGTATTTTACTTATCGTCAAGAAGGACTTGCTAAAGTAGATACAAAAGTAGAAGAAATGTTAAGAAATCATAATATTATTAAGGTGTTTAATTCTGAAGACAAAATATTAAAAGATTTTAATAAAGAAAATGATAGTCTCGCTGATAATACATGGAAGAGTACCTTTATAGGTGGAATAATGCATCCAATTATGATGCTTATAGGAAATTTAAGTTACGTTGTTATTGCATTTTTAGGTGGGTTATTTGTAATAAAGGGAAAGATTACAGTAGGAAATATTCAATCATTTATAACATATGCTAAAAACTTTACTAATCCAATAGGAAATTTAGCAAGTATTATGACTGAGTTAGAAAGCATGATTGCTGCTAGTGAAAGAGTGGAAGATTATCTTTTAGAAGAAGAAGAGAAAAAGTTAGAAAACCCTGTACTTTTAGAAAATGTTAAAGGTAATATTACGTTTGACCATGTAAAGTTTGGATATGATGAAAATAAACCTATTATAAAAGATTTTAGTGCATATGTAGAAAAAGGTAAAAAAATCGCAATAGTTGGGCCTACTGGAAGTGGAAAAACTACATTAGTTAAGTTACTTATGAGATTTTATGATGTTAATTCAGGTAGTATTTTGATAGATAATATTAATATACAAGATGTTGATAGAAATGAGCTAAGAAAGAACATTGGAATGGTTCTTCAGGATACTTGGCTTTATAGTGATACTATTATGGAAAATATTAGGTATGGAAAACTAGATGCTACGGATGACGAGGTTATAGAGGCCTCAAAAGAAGCTCAGGTGCATCACTTTATTCAAACGTTACCTAATAGTTATAATATGCAAATAAATGAAGAAACAAGTAATATTAGTGAAGGACAAAAGCAACTTTTGACAATTGCAAGAGCTATTTTAAGAGACCCTAAGGTGCTAATACTAGATGAAGCAACCAGTAGCGTTGATACAAGAACTGAAGAGTTAATTCAAAAAGCTATGGACTCTTTAATGAAAGGTAGAACATCATTTATTATAGCGCATAGACTTTCTACTATTAAAAATGCAGACCTTATATTAGTCTTAAAAGATGGGGATATTATTGAACAAGGAACTCATGAAGAACTAATTAGTATGCATGGACTATATAATTCGTTATATTATAGTCAGTTTGAAAGTGAATAGACATCGTTTAATTACGATGTTTTTGTATTTATTTTAGTACAAAAGATTGACAAAATTAAAAGTTTTTGGTATACTTATATCGTGCTTATGGGGCTGTTTTGATTCGACAGAGTATTCGTAGGTATGGGTACAAGTAGTAGGCGTACTTAAAACGCAACAATAAAATAATCGGAAACGATAACTTTAATTTTGCACCTAGTTTTGCCTAATTAGGTAGAAGGTGCGTTTAGCTTACTCTTTGTTCACGAGAGTAATGTCTAGACTCATAAAAGTGAACTATATTATGAATTGTTTAGGTTTCATAATGAAAAATACTAAACTTAGGCTAGTATTGGAATGTTGGCTCTCCTAAATATTAGCTAAAATATAAACCAACTAAACTCGTAAGAATGCCTGTATACTTGATGCTTTGGACACGAAGTCGCTCTTCGTCAGCTCCACCAATAATAAAAAAATAAATTAGTTATATATTTTAATGGGGGTAAATATGAAAAATTCAGAAGATACAATGTTATTTTTAGAGTATATGAAAGCGTGTGGGTTTAATATAGAAGATTACAGTTCAATACTAGAGATATTAAGTAATGTAACACTTAGTATGTCTAAATATTTAAGAGGGTATGATACATACATTTTAAATAGTGGTGTAAATTATAAAGATTTAAGAAGCTTTAACTTAAAAGGCGCTAATGGATATATTAAAGATAAAGAAATATATATTCCTAGTACAGTTGAAAATGATAAGTATTTTAATAGAAAAAATAAGTATTATTATGAGCATCCTTTAATAGATGGATTTGACGTTTTAATTGGATGTGGTTTATCAAATGAAGTATTTGAACTTCCAAAGAAACCTTTGTTTATTGGTGCATGTGTAGATACTAATGACGAAAACAAAGAGCATATTTTTAAGTTATATCGTGAGTTAGCTAACGAAATGGGCTATGTTTACTTTCAAGATAAAGCGAGTATTTTAAATAAAGAAATGTGTTTAGTTAGACATATAAAATAATAGTTTTACATATAATTAGTATACACTTTCATGTGTTTACATAGATTAAAGGAGACTTTTTGTTAAAGTCTTCTTTTCAAATACTTAAAAATGTAGTATACTTAAATGGGTGAAGTTATGACAGAGTTTAGAAATTTAGAAGAATTATATAATAGAATTAAACCAGCTTTATATTCTAAAGTAGAAGAACTAAAAAGAAATCATATATCTTATATTAAGGAAGAAGATATATGGAATTATTTAAGTAGTACTGTATGGAAAAAAAAGAGTGACTTAACATTAAGTGAAATGGTTAGTGATATTATGGATTTGAAGTTAGAGAGTATTAAGGGGTATGTGTTTGATATATTAAGAAAGAGAGATATTGAGATATCTAAAGAGGAAGGAAATTTGTTATGAAGAAAAAGACTTATAAAATTGGTGAATGTTTACTTATTACTTTAATAATATTTTTAGTAAGTGTATTTTTAACTTTTACATTTAGTAAGAAAATTAATTATGGATTAGATTTAAAAGGGGGGTTTGAAGTATTATACTTGGTAGAAAGTTTGGATGGAAAAGATGTTACTGACTCTGATATTAAGGCTACTTATAAGTCAATTGGTAAAAGAATAGATACTCTTGGAGTAAGTGAGCCTGAAATAGTTATTGAAGGGAATAAAATAAGAGTAAAACTTCCTGGAGTAAAAGATGAAAGTGAAGCAAGAGATAGACTTACTACACCTGCAGTGTTAACATTTAGGAATACTTCTAATGAGGAATTGATGTCTAGTAGTGTGCTTGCTACTCCTGGAGCTAGTTTAGATTATGACAATAAAACAGGTAAACCAGTTGTAGCATTATCTATAAAAGACAAAGATACTTTTTATAGAGTTACTAAAAGTGTTTCAGAAAGTACTGATCAAATGATAACTATTTGGCTTGACTATAAAGAAGGAGATGAGTATAGTACTACTAAATGTGGAGAAAGTGGAAGTAACTGTATTTCTGCTGCTACTGTAAAAGAAGCATTTTCTAGTAATGTAGTTATACAAGGAAACTTTTCCGAAGAAGAAGCAAGTTTATTAGTAGACTTAATAAATTCAGGTAGTTTGCCAACTAAGTTAACTGAAATAAGCACAAAAACAGTAGATGCGTCATACGGGTCAAACACTTTAGCATTAATTGCTAAGGCTGGAATTATTACATTTATTATAATTGCTTTAATTATGGTGTTCTTCTATAGATTATCAGGTTTAATTAGTGTAATTAGTTTAGCTTTATATATTTCATTAGTGTTCTTATTCTATAATTTAATAGACGGAGTATTAACTTTAACAGGAATCGCGGCTTTAATACTTGGTATAGGAATGGCTGTTGACTCTAGTATTATAACTTTAGAGAAAATTAAAGAAGAGATAGCAAATGGTAAGAGTTTAAAAAATGCATATGTTGATGGAAATAAAAGAAGTTTAGTGTCTTTAATAGACGCAAACCTTACAACATTTATTGCAGCTTTAGTATTATTTATATTTGGTGAATCTAGTGTTAAAGGTTTTGCAACAATGCTTATGTTAACTATTATAGTGACTTCTATATCTATGGTTGGAGTTAATAGATTTGTGTTGTCATTCTTTATAAATACAGGTAAGTTTGATGATAATATTAACTTATTCTTAGGAAAATGTAAGAAAAGTAAAGTTAGAAACATAACTAAGTATGCAAAATACAATATTGCAGTTGTTTGTCTAGTTATAATTATAGGTGTAGTAATGCTACTTACTAAGGGAATAAAATTGGGTGTAGACTTTAAAGGAGGAAGTGCAATTACTATAAAATCTTCTGAAAATATAGATATAACAGAAGTAAAAGACATACTTAAAGATTATACTATTAATGAAGAAGATAAACTAAATGATAAAGAATATTTTATAAAAATAGATGAGAGTTTAAATAGCGAAGAGATAAAGTCTATTAAAGAAAATATGCTTGCAAAAGATATTGATACTGATATATCTAGTATTAGTAATGTTGTTAAAAAAGATTTAACTAAAAATGCAATAAAGAGTTTAATTTATGCAAGTATTGCTATTCTAATATATATAGCAGTAAGATTTACTTATAATTTTGGTGTGTCTAGTATTATAGCTATTTTAAGTGATGTACTAGTTACAATAAGCTTGTTTATAATATTTAGAATAGAAATAAACTTTATATTTGTAGCAGGTATACTAACAATTATAGGTTATTCAATTAATAATACAATAATAGTATTTGATATGATTAGAGATAGTTTAAGTAAAGTTAAAAAAATAAATGAAGAAACTATAAAAGAAGTAGTTAACTATAGTGCAAGTGTAACACTAAGAAGAAATGTTTTAACTAGTATAACAACACTTTCAGCAATTATAGTATTACTTTTAATGAATTCAACAGGTGTTAAGGAGTTTAATTTGACTATCTTATTTGGTTTGACATTTGGTACATTTAGTAGTTTATTTATCGCACCATTTGTATGGGAAAAACTAGAAATACATAGAATTAAGCATCCTAAAATTAATAAAGAAGATAAAGAGCCTGAAGAATTAATAATTAAAGGAATAAATGGATAATGGAAACAAAAGAAAAAGATTATGAAAAATTAAAGAGTATTTTATCAAGTTATATGGATAGTAAGTCTTTAGTGATAATTGATGAATACTATAACTATGCACTTAAGATATATGAAGGGATGACTAGACTTACTAAAGAAGAATATATTTGTCATGCAATAAGAGTTTCTACTATACTAGCTATGCTTAAGATGGATACAACTACAATAGGATGCGCTCTTATACATGAGGGGATTACTTTAGAGAAAGTTACACCTGAAGAAATAACTGAGTATTTTGGGGTAGATGTGTTAACTATATTAAACTCAATTAGTAAGTTAAGTCATCTAAAGAGAACTTTTAAGGGAAATGATACTGATAAATATAGAAGAATAGTAGTAGGACTTAGTGAAAACCCAATTAGTTTGTTTATTAAACTAGCTGATAGGTTAGATAATTTAAGAACAATGTATGTTCATCCAAAGGAGCATATACTTGACGTGGTTGACGAAACAGAAAAAATATACATCCCAATAGCGCATAGGCTTGGTATTAAAACAATGAAGAGTGAACTAGAAGACTTGTGTTTAAGATATAGTTATCCAGAGTTATATAACGAAGTACTAGAAAAAATTGATGCTAGTAAAGAAGAGTTAGAAAAGTCTTTATATAAAATGAGAGATGAGATAATAAATATTTTAAACGAGCATGAAATTAAGTATGAAATTACTTATAGAGTTAAGTCTGTAAGAGGTATATTTAATAAATTAAAAGCTGGTAAAAAATGGGAGGAAATATATGATTTACTAGGACTAAGAGTACTTGTAGAAAAAACAGAAGAGTGTTATTTAGTAGTAGGGCTAATTCATTCAAAGTTTAGGCCTATTCCTAAGAGATTTAAAGATTATATAGCTAATCCTAAAAATAATATGTATCAAAGTTTACATACTACAGTATTTGGAGTGGATGGTAATATCTTTGAAGTACAGATACGTACTTATGAAATGAATGAAGTAGCTGAACATGGTGTAGCTTCACACTGGAGTTATAAAGAGCATACTGATGGGTCTAAGAAAAATGAGCTAGAAATGAAATTAGCGCAGTTTAGAACTTTAATAGAAGTAAATGATATGGAAGATAATAGTGAGTTTTTTAAAGATTTAAATAACTCTATAACAAAAGAATTTATCTATATATTTACCCCTAAAGGAGATATAATAGAACTACCTGTAGACTCAACACCAATAGATTTTGCATACAAAATACATAGTGAAGTAGGTAATACAACAATTGGAGCTTTAGTTAATGGAAAACAAGTGAGTTTAGATTATAAACTACAAGATGGGGATATAGTTGATTTAAGACGTGAAAAAGGACATACTCCATCAAAAGCATGGCTAAAGTTTGTTAAAACAGAAAGTGCTAAATCTAGAATTAGAAGTTATTTCTATAAAAAAGAAAAAGATAAATCTATAGAAACTGGTAATGCTTTATTAAAAGAAGAGTTAAAGAAAAAACATATAAATATAAATGAAGTATTAACTGAAGAAAATATTACTAAGTTATGTGAAGAATTATCATGTGATAATTTTGACGAAGTATGTTTAGGTATATCTAGTTTAAAATATACTCCAATAGTGGTAGTTAATAAACTTAATGATATAGTTAACCCTAAGAAAGACGATACAATTGAGAAGTTACTTGAAAATGACGTTGTAGTAAAAGACACTCCAAATGGTAAAATATTAATTGCAGGATATGGAGATATTTTGACTAACTTAGCAAATTGTTGTAATCCAGTTTTGGGTGATGAGATAGTAGGATATATTACTAAGGGTAATGGTGTTACAATACATAGAAAAGACTGTAAAATGATAGACGCAAATGGAGAAAGAATTATTAATGCTGAGTGGAATGATAAAGTAATGGATAAATATATTACAAATATAAAAGTATATATTGACCCATCAAATGAGCATTTAGTTGATATAATAAGTGTTGCTACAAAAAGTGATGTGTTAGTTACTTCTATAAATAATAAGGGTAACAATAAAGTAGACGATATATATGAGCTTGTTTGCAAAGTTAAGAATAAAGAAAGTTTAGATAAGTTCATGAATGATTTAAGAGGACTTAAATTTGTAAGTAAGGTGGAAAGATAATGAAAGTAGTAGTGCAAAGAAGTAAGAATAGTAAAGTTACAATTGATGGAAAAGTAAACGGAAGTATTGAACATGGTTTTGTGCTTTTATCTAGCTTTACTGATACAGATACATTAGAAATAGTTGACAAAATGATAGATAAAATATTAAATCTAAGAATATTTGAAGACGAGAATGAGAAAATGAATTTAAGCTTGTTAGATGTTAAAGGATCTATTTTAAATATTAGCCAGTTTACTTTATATGCTGACTGTAGTAAAGGAAGACGTCCAAGTTTTGTTAATGCAATGAAACCAGATGAGGCAACTAAGTTATATGACTACATGAATGAAAAGTTAAAAAGTCTAGTTCATACTGAAACTGGAATATTTGGTGCAGATATGAAAGTAGAAATATATAATGATGGACCTGTTACAATTATATTAGATTCAAAAGAATTGTTTTAAAAGTACTTGAAAAATAGTACTTTTTTTGATAAGATAATCTTGTAATAAAGATAGGAAGTGAAGTACATGAAAATTAGCTCTTTAGTACAAAATAAAGTACAAATAGGGGGGGGTTATTTAAATAGTATAAATAACTATAGTTTTTCATGTGCAATTAAATGGATAGAATAAGTCTACCCATTTTTTCGTGTCTTTAAAAAGAAAGGAGAGCAT
>OLRV01001954.1_pt1 | contig 16680 bp, 10 predicted proteins | sample 1672421 | NCBI WGS metagenome assembly OLRV01 (sample SAMEA3136684, study PRJEB25190) | human gut metagenome | biome: human gut; feature: human-associated habitat; material: faeces | place: Austria | collected 2013
GACATGGGGCTTAGTGCGTTCAAATTTTGCCTTTGCCATTTGAATCTTTTCCTCCGTATTCAATAAGTCGTTTTTTTATTCAGGCGCGTTTTTACGCGCATTGCGCAAATCCTTTAGTATTTGCCTAGTATCTTCTTTGCGATTGCGTCGCTGACCTGCTCATAGTGGTCGAACTGCATCGTGAAGGTACCGCGGCCCTGTGTTGCGGAGCGCAGATGGGTAGCGTAGCCGAACATCTCGGACAGCGGGCACTGGCAGTCTATCACCGTGGTTACGCCGCGGTTCTCCGTGCCGACGATCTTGCCCCTTCGGGAAGTAATATTGCCCAGCACGTCGCCCACGTATTCATCGGGAGTGACTATCTCAACGTTCATCACGGGCTCAAGCAGCACGCAGCCGCCCTTTTCCATAGCCTCCTTGAGCGCCATGCTGCCCGCGATCTTGTACGCCATCTCCGAGGAATCCACCTCGTGATAGGAGCCGTCCAGCAGCGTCGCCTTGAAGTCCACCAGCTCGTAGCCGCCCAGCGCGCCGCTTCCCGCCGCTTCCTTTATGCCCTGCTGTATTGCGGGTATAAATTCCTTGGGTATGCAGCCGCCCACGGTCTTGTTCTCGAACACAAAGCCGGAGCCGGGCTCGCCCGGGCTGAACTCCACCACGCAGTGGCCGTACTGGCCGTGTCCGCCCGTCTGGCGCACGAACCTGCCCTCGGTCTTTACGGTCCTTGTAAGGGCCTCCCGATAGGCTACCTGAGGGTTGCCCACCCTGCATTCCACCTTGAACTCCCGCGTTATCCTGTCCACGATTATTTCAAGGTGAAGCTCGCCCATGCCGGCTATTATGGTCTGGCCGGTCTCGCGGTCAACATAGGTCTTGAAGGTTGGGTCCTCCTCGGAGAGCTTTTGCAGCGTCTGCTCCAGCTTTTCCTGCCCCGCCTTGGTCTTGGGCTCTATTGATACCCTTATGACGGGCTCGGGGAACTCCATTGATTCAAGCAATACCGGCCTGCCCTCGGTGCAGAGGGTGTCGCCGGTGCCGGTCTCCTTGGGGCCTACCAGCGCGGCGATGTCGCCCGCGTATACCTCGTCTACCTCGGTACGGCTGGCGGCGTGTATCAGCACCAGCTTGCTCACGCGCTCGCGCTTGCCCTTGGTGGAATTGTAAACGTATGTGCCGGACTTGAGCGTGCCGCTGTATACCCGAAAGAATGCCAGCCGCCCGACAAAGGGGTCTGTAACTATCTTAAAGGCCAGAGCCGCAAAGGGCTCGTCATCCGCGCATTTGAGCTGTATTTCCCTTGTGCCGTCCTTGCTGGTACCAACTGGCGCTGGCACATCCAACGGGGAGGGCAGGAAGTCCACTATGGCGTTGAGCAGGGGCTGCACGCCCTTGTTGCGGTAGGATGTGCCGCAGCATACCGGCACCAGCTCGTTTGCTATTGTCTTTTTCCTTATGCAGGCGATCATATCCTCTGGGGAAAGGTCGCCTTCATCAAGGTACTTTTCCATCATCTCATCGTCCGCGTCGGCTATGGCGTCCAAAAGCTCTGCCCTGTACTGCTCCGCGTCGGCGCGCATATGCTCGGGGATCTCCTCCTCGCGTATATCCACGCCCTCGTTGTCGTAATACACCTCGGCCTTCATGCGCACAAGGTCGATTATCCCGACAAAGTCCGCCTCGCTACCTATCGGCAGCTGTATGGGCACGGCGTTGGCGCCGAGGCGCTTCTTCATCATGCTTATGACGTTGAAGAAGTCCGCGCCTACTATGTCCATCTTGTTCACATAGGCTATGCGGGGTACGTTGTACTTGGTGGCCTGATGCCATACCGTCTCGCTCTGGGGCTCCACGCCGCCCTTGGCGCAGAATACCGCCACGGCGCCGTCCAGCACCCTCAGTGACCTCTCCACTTCGACGGTAAAGTCAACGTGGCCCGGCGTGTCGATGATGTTTATGCGATGCTCCCGCCAATATGTGGTGGTAGCGGCTGAGGCAATGGTTATGCCCCTCTCCTGCTCCTGCACCATAAAGTCCATAGTGGCGGCGCCTTCATGCACTTCACCTACCTTGTGTATTTTTCCCGTGTAGAAAAGTATGCGCTCGGTGGTGGTGGTCTTTCCGGCATCAATATGAGCCATTATGCCGATATTTCTCGTTTTTTCCAGCGGTGTGGTTCTGGGCATTTCCTCTGCCTCCTTTCCCTTGTCGCTATTGCTCCGCTCAACAGATACGGCGTGCGATTGCACGCCGCATTTGAAAATATGCTGTTGTCTGCTTTACCACCTGTAATGGGCGAAGGCGCGGTTGGCCTCGGCCATCCTGTGGGTATCTTCTTTCTTCTTGAAGGCGCCGCCTGCGTTGTTACAGGCATCCAGTATTTCACCGGCAAGGCGCTCCTGCATGGTGCGCTCGCTGCGGGCGCGGGCATAGCTTACCAGCCAACGAAGGCCAAGGGTCTGACGGCGCTCGGGACGGATCTCGATAGGTACCTGATAGGTAGCGCCGCCCACGCGGCGGGCCTTGACTTCCAGAACGGGCATGATGTTGTTCATGGCCTCCTCGAAGACTTCCAGAGGCTCGCGGCCGGTCTTGTCCTTTATTATATCGAAGGCGCCGTAGCAGGCCTTCTGAGCGGTGCCGCGCTTGCCGTCAAGCATTACCTGATTGACGAGCTTGGTAACGAGCTTTCCGCCGTAAATAGGGTCGTCCAGAACTTCACGCTTGGGTACAAATCCACGTCTTGGCATATTCTGTTACCTCCTTACTTCTTGGGGCGCTTTGCGCCATAGCGGGAACGGGCCTGCATGCGCTTTGCAACGCCTGCGGTATCCAGAGCGCCGCGAATGATGTGGTAACGGACGCCAGGGAGATCCTTTACACGGCCGCCGCGAATGAGAACCACGGAGTGCTCCTGCAGGTTGTGGCCGATGCCGGGGATATAGGCGGTACCCTCGAGACCGTCGGTAAGACGGATACGGGCGATCTTACGAAGAGCTGAGTTAGGCTTTTTGGGGGTCATAGTACGCACTGCGGTGCAGACGCCGCGGCGCTGGGGGCACTGCTTCAGTATAGGTGAATTGGACTTATACTTTACCTGTTCCCTGCCTTTGCGAACCAACTGGTTAATAGTAGGCATTAGGTTTTCTCCTTTTCAAAATATATTTGTTATTTATATTAAGAAAATCCTCTGCAACCCCTTGAAGAGGAATTTTTCCCGATAAATAAGCCGCCGCTTCTGCGCAGAACTGCCCTGAATGCATACTCTGCCCATAAAGTACAGCATTCGTATTCTACAACATAAGCGGCTCGCTGTCAAACGTTTTTAATGATTTTCTTTCGAAAAACACTATATATTTTGCTCTTCCTTCCCTTTTTTCTCCGATGCGGTGAACAGGCCCTGCCTGAGGGGCTCCCTGGAGAATACCAGCCTGCTCATATCCTTGTAGGGGCTTATCTCGAACCAGCCCCTTGCCTTGAATTCGTCAAGGCCTGGCACCTCGAATATGTCCATACAGGTAGTCTCGGAGAACTTTTTTATCATGCTCTTGCGGCTTGCCCTGCCTATAAGCCACGTTCCACCCACTACTATCACAAACAGCAGCAGCGGCATGTAGCTTCCTATGGCGGCTATGGCCTCGGCCGTGGGCGTGAAGTTCAGCACGGCCAGCATTATTATTGCCACGGTAAGGGTGACTGCCGCCTCGCGGTTAGAAGCGGCATTGTGCTTTTTGCGGCAGTTGGAGCAGCAGGAAAGCTGCACCGGCAGCATGGAGCCTATGCGTAGCTTTGTCTTTAAGCCTATGGCGTTCCTTCCCTCCCGCTTGGGTTCCGGATGGCCTATATCAGCCATGGCGTAGCAATCCGCCCTGTTTTTCTTTTCGCCCTTGCAGAGTACGCACTCCTCTCCTTCGAAGAAGCGAGCCATACCGCCCTCCGGCATAAGGCTCTCTATGGCGTCGATATCCGCCTTTATGCCCGCGGCGTTGTCATTTGTCACAGTGCAGGTTCTGCAGCTCTTCATATTGAGCTTTTTGCAGTATTCTCCGCCGTACAGCGGACAGTCTGTCCTTGTGTATTTTGCCATTTCTGATCCTCCATACAATAGCCCCCATGGACAACTATCGCCCATGGGGTCCATTTAAGGCTGTATTTATTGTTCGGTTACGGTGGGGATATCTTCCTTCTCACGCACCTCTACGTTGTGGTAGCGCTTGAGGCCTATGCCGGCAGGTATAAGCTTGCCGATTATGACGTTCTCCTTGAGACCTACCAACGGATCTACCTTGCCCTTTATAGCGGCTTCGGTGAGCACCCTGGTGGTTTCCTGGAAGGATGCGGCAGATAGGAAGGAATCGGTAGCCAGGGCGGCCTTTGTGATACCCAGCAGCTTGCGCTTTGCGACTGCGGGCTGCTTGCCCTCGAGTATAACCCTCTCGTTCTCGTTTTCGAAGGCGAATATATCCACCAGCTCGCCGGGGAGCAAAGTAGTGTCGCCCGCGTCCTCTATCTGTACCTTGCGGAGCATCTGGCGGATAATGACTTCGATGTGCTTATCCGCGATCTCAACGCCCTGGAGACGGTATACGCTCTGTACTTCCTTGAGCATATATGCCTGAACGCCCTTTACGCCCTTTATCTTCAGTATATCGTTGGGGTTGATGGAACCGTCGGTCAGCTCGTCGCCTGCGTCCACCATGTCGCCGTCCCTGACTCTCAGCTTTGAGCCGAAGGGGATAAGGTACTTGGCGCTCTCGCCGTCATCGTTGGTTATGGTAGCCTCCCGCTTCTTGCCCTCGGTAAGGGACACGCGGCCGCTTATCTCGGAGATGACCGCAAGGCCCTTGGGCTTGCGCGCTTCGAATATTTCAACGACACGGGGAAGACCCTGTGTTATATCGTCGGCAGATGCAACGCCGCCGGTATGGAAGGTACGCATGGTCAGCTGCGTACCGGGCTCGCCTATGGCCTGAGCGGCGATGATGCCTACGGCCTCGCCTATGTCTACCTTGCCGCCGGTTGCCAGGTTGGCGCCGTAGCAGTGCGCGCACACGCCGTGCTCGCTGCGGCAGGTGAATACGCTGCGGCAGCTTACGGTCTTTATGCCTGCGTTAATTATACGGTCGCGTATGCTGAAGGTTATCATCTCGTTGCAGGGGATTATGAGCTCACCGGTGGTGGGATCGTAAACGTCCTCTGCGGTGTAGCGGCCCAGCAGCCTGTCGCTGAGGGGCTCTACTACCTTGTTGCCTTCCATAATGGCGCTTATGGGCATGCCCTTTGGACGTTCGCCGCGGGAAGCGGCACAGTCCTCTTCGCGGATTATGACGTCCTGAGATACATCCACCAGTCTTCTGGTGAGATAACCGGAGTCTGCAGTACGCAGTGCAGTATCCGCCAAGCCCTTTCTGGCGCCGTGGGAGCTTATGAAGAACTCCAGAACTGTCAGGCCCTCACGGAAGTTAGCCCTTATAGGCACCTCTATGATCTGGCCGGAAGGGTCTGCCATAAGTCCGCGCATACCTGCCAGCTGACGTATCTGGTTCTTACTGCCTCGGGCTCCGGAGTCCGCCATCATAGCGATGGGGTTGTAGGGATCGAGGGAGCTCATCAGCGCGTCGGTAACTTTATCGGTAGCATCTTCCCAGACCTTTATGACGTAGCTCCTGCGCTCGCTGTCGGAAAGCATACCGGCGTGGAACAGGTTGTCTATCTCCGCCACCTCATTCTCGGCCTTGGCGATAATTTCCTTCTTCTCCGCAGGTACCTGTATATCCTGGAAGCCTACGGTTATGCCGCCGCGGGTGGAATACTTATAGCCCAGCGCCTTTACGGCATCCAGCATCTCTGCGGTGCGGGTGGGACCGTACTTGCGGTAGCAGCGGTCGATTATCTTTCCCAGATCCTTCTTTACTACCAGCTTATCGATCTCCAGCTTGAACATGTCGTCCAGCGTATCCCGCGGCACATAGCCCAGATCCTGAGGTATTGCGTCGTTGAATATGAGACGGCCCACGGAGGTGTCTATGACGCGGCGGTACTTTTTGCCTTCCCATTCCCGCTCTATGCGCACCTTCACCTTGGACTGGAGGGTGACTTCGCCCATCTGGTATGCCATGAAGGCCTCGTCCTGGCTGCAGAAGACCTTGCCCTCGCCCTTCATGCCGTCGCGCTGGAGGGTCAGGTAGTAGCAGCCAAGTACCATATCCTGAGTAGGACAGGTAACGGGCTTGCCGTCCTGAGGCTTGAGTATGTTGTTTGAGGCCAGCATGAGGAAGCGGGCCTCGGTCTGTGCCTCCACGGAAAGGGGCACGTGGACCGCCATCTGGTCGCCGTCAAAGTCGGCGTTGAACGCGGTACACGCAAGGGGGTGCAGCTTTATGGCGCGGCCCTCTACCAGCACCGGCTCGAATGCCTGTATGCCCAGGCGGTGCAGCGTAGGCGCGCGGTTGAGGAGTACGGGGTGCTCTTTTATTACGCCCTCCAGCACGTCCCAGACCTCGGGCTTTACACGCTCTACCATGCGCTTCGCGCTCTTTATGTTGTGTGCGTATGCGTCCTCAACAAGCTTCTTCATTACGAAGGGCTTGAACAGCTCCAGCGCCATCTCCTTTGGCAGTCCGCACTGATACATCTTGAGCTCAGGGCCTACGACTATAACGGAACGGCCGGAATAGTCCACGCGCTTGCCCAGCAGGTTCTGGCGGAAGCGTCCCTGCTTGCCCCGCAGCATGTCGGACAGAGACTTGAGGGGCCTGTTGCCGGGGCCGGTAACGGGGCGGCCGCGCCTGCCGTTGTCTATGAGCGCGTCCACCGCCTCCTGAAGCATACGCTTTTCGTTGCGGACTATGATATCAGGCGCGCGCAGCTCCAACAGTCTCTTGAGGCGGTTGTTTCTGTTTATAACTCTGCGGTACAGGTCGTTCAGGTCGGAGGTGGCGAACCTGCCGCCGTCAAGCTGTACCATAGGGCGAAGCTCGGGGGGCAGAACCGGCACTGCGTCCATGATTATCCACTCGGGCTTGTTGCCGCTCTTTATAAAGGCTTCCACTACCTCCAGGCGCTTGATGGCATTGCTGCGCTTCTGGCCGGAGGAGTTGTCTATCTCCCTGCGGAGCTCTTCTTCCAGCTTTTCAAGGTCCAGCGCCTGCAAAAGCTCCTTTATGGCCTCTGCGCCCATACCTGCGCGGAAGGCTTTCGGCCCGTACTCGGCCTGGGCGTCCCGGTATTCCTTATCGGAGAGCACCTGCTTGTACATGAGGGGGGTGGTGCCTGGATCCAGCACTACAAAGGCCGCGAAGTACAGCACCTTTTCAAGGGAGCGGGGGGACATATCCAGCAGCATCTTCATGCGGCAGGGAATGCCCTTAAAATACCATATATGGGATACGGGGGCGGCCAGCTCTATGTGGCCCATGCGCTCGCGGCGCACCTTTGCCCTCGTTACCTCTACGCCGCACTTGTCGCAGACAACGCCCTTGTAGCGCACCCGCTTATAGCGTCCGCAGTGGCACTCCCAGTCCTTGGTAGGCCCGAATATGCGCTCACAGAACAGGCCGTCGCGCTCGGGCTTCAGGGTACGGTAGTTTATGGTTTCGGGTTTCTTTACCTCGCCGTGGGACCATTCGCGGATCTTTTCAGGTGAGGCAAGGCCAATCTGTATAGCGTCGAAATTGGTAAGCTCAAACAATTTCTTAATCTCCCTTCGGCCTTATTTAGTTCAAGTCGTCTGTATCATCGCCGTCTGCGGAAATATCGAAGTCATCTCCGTCGTCGGCTGCATCGTCAAAATCGAATTCGTCAAACTCGGCAAAGTCGCTGTCGTTTGCATACTGATCCGGTGTATCCTCAAGGCCCGCCATGTTGACGTCCATAGGCGCCACATCCTCGTCGTCTATCATCTCGCCGATCTTTATCTCTTCCTTTGTCTCGTTGAGCACCTTTATATCGAGGCCCAGCGACTGAAGCTCCTTTATGAGCACCTTGAAGGATTCGGGTACGCCCGGCTCAGGCACATTCTCGCCCTTGACTATGGCCTCATATGTCTTTACGCGGCCCACGACGTCATCGGACTTGACGGTGAGGATTTCCTGAAGGGTATTGGCAGCGCCATAGGCCTCCAGTGCCCAAACCTCCATTTCGCCGAAGCGCTGGCCGCCAAACTGGGCCTTGCCGCCCAGAGGCTGCTGAGTAACCAGGCTGTAAGGGCCGGTGGAACGGGCGTGTATCTTGTCGTCTACCAGGTGATGCAGCTTCAGGTAGTACATATAGCCTACGGATATCCTGTTCTCGAAGGGCTCGCCGGTGCGGCCGTCGTAAAGCACCGTCTTGCCGTCCCAGTCCTTGCCTGCCTTTACCAGCATGGACTTTATGTCCTCCTCGGTAGCGCCATCGAATACGGGGGTAGCGATGTTCCAGCCAAGGGTCTTGGCGGCCATGCCCAGATGCAGCTCAAGCACCTGACCTATATTCATTCGGGAAGGAACGCCCAGAGGGTTCAGCACTATCTGCAGGGGAGTGCCATCGGGCAGGAAGGGCATATCCTCCTCGGGAAGTATCCTGGATACAACACCCTTGTTGCCGTGGCGGCCCGCCATCTTATCGCCTACGGATATCTTGCGCTTCTGCGCTATGTATACGCGAACCAGCTCGTTTACTCCCGGAGGCAGCTCGTCCTTGTTTGCTCTCGTGAAGACCTTTACGTCTACTATGACTCCGCCCTCGCCATGAGGCACGCGGAGGGAGGTATCCCTGACCTCTCTTGCCTTCTCGCCGAATATGGCGCGGAGCAGCCGCTCCTCGGCGGTGAGCTCAGTCTCGCCCTTGGGCGTTACCTTGCCGACCAGTATATCGCCGCTCTGCACCTCTGCGCCGATGCGGATAATGCCGCGGTCGTCCAGATTGGCCAGCGCGTCCTCGCCCACGTTGGGGATATCGCGGGTTATCTCCTCCTCGCCCAGCTTGGTATCGCGGGCTTCGGTCTCGTGCTCCTCGATATGTATGGAGGTATAGACGTCTTCCTTGACGAGCTTTTCGCTTATCAGTACGGCGTCCTCGTAGTTATAGCCCTCCCAGGTCATAAAGCCTATGAGGATATTGCGTCCCAGCGCTATCTCTCCCTGATCGGTGGAGGCGCCGTCCGCTATCACCTGCCCGGGTATTACCCGTTCGCCCTTTACCACTATGGGACGCTGGTTGATGCAGGTGCCCTGGTTGGAGCGTTTAAACTTGATTATGTTGTAGGTTCTGTCGTTGCCGTCATCGTCGGCTATCACTATATGGCTTGCGTCAACGCGCTTTACGACGCCGTGCTGGCGGGAAAGCACCACAACGCCTGAGTCGTGTGCAGCCTTGTACTCCATGCCTGTGCCCACCACGGGAGCCTCGGGCTTGAGGAGGGGCACTGCCTGACGCTGCATATTGGAGCCCATCAGCGCGCGGTTAGCGTCGTCGTTCTCCAGGAATGGTATCATTGCGGTAGCGACGGACACCAGCTGCTTGGGGGATACGTCCATGTAGTCGGTCTCGGTGGCCTTTACTTCGATTATCTCGTCCAGCCTTCTTGCAACGACCCTGTCCTTGGCAAACCACACCCTGCCGTTCTCGTCGGTAACGGTAGGCTCGTTTGCCTGAGCCACTATGTAGTCGTCCTCCTCGTCGGCGGTGAGGTAAACTATCTCGCTGCTTATGCTCTTGTTCTTCCCGTCCACCCTGCGGTAGGGCGCCTCAATAAAGCCGTAGCGGTTTATGCGGGCATAGGTGGAAAGGGAGTTTATAAGGCCTATGTTAGGGCCTTCAGGGGTCTCTATGGGACACATGCGGCCGTAATGGGAATAGTGAACGTCTCGAACCTCGAAGGTGGCGCGCTCACGGTTCAGGCCTCCGGGGCCCAGAGCGGACAGCCTGCGCTTATGGGTAAGCTCCGCAAGGGGGTTTGTCTGGTCCATAAACTGGGACAGCTGAGATGAACCGAAGAACTCCTTTATGGCGGCCGTCACGGGGCGGATATTTATGAGGTTGGAGGGCATGGCGGTCTCGGTGTCCTGTATGGACATGCGCTCCCGCACCACGCGCTCGAGGCGAGTCATGCCGACGCGGATCTGGTTCTGGAGCAATTCGCCCACACTTCTTATGCGGCGGTTGCCCAGATGGTCGATATCGTCGGTGCGGCCTATGCCGTGGCTCATGCCGAGAAGATAGCTTATGGAGGCGGTTATATCATCGGTGATGATATGGCGGGGTATAAGGTCGTACACCCGGGCCTTCAGGAACTTCTTGAGCTCCTCCTCTTCCATGTCTCCCGCTTCCTCCAGAAGCTTCATGAAGGTGGGGTAATGTACCTTCTCGTTCAGACCGGCCTCTTCGGGGTCGAACTTCAGGTAGCACCTGGCGTCCACGAACAGGTTGCCGAGTATCTTTACCCTGGCGCCGTCGGGCGCTACGACGTATACGCCGTGTACGCCGGCGTTTTCGATGGCTTCGGCGGCCTCGCGGCTTATTATTTCTCCCTCAGTGGCAAGTATCTCGCCGGTACCGGGAGCTATGACGTTCTCCGCCGCAGTAAGGCCGTGGAGGCGTGAGGCGATGGAGAGTTTCTTATTAAACTTGTAGCGGCCCACTCTGGCAAGGTCGTAGCGCTTGTCAAAGAACAGTGCGTTCAGCAGGCTGCGCGCGGATTCCTCTGTAGGAGGCTCGCCGGGGCGCTGGCGCTTGTATATCTCTATCAGGCCTTCCTCGGTGTTTTTGGTTGTATCCTTCTCGAGGGTTATCTTCAGGCGCTCGTCTTCGCCCAAAAGCTCCAGTATCTCGCCGTCTGAGCTGTAGCCCAGGGCACGCAGCAGCGCAGTTATAAAGACCTTCCTCTGGCGGTCGATCTTTACGTACATTATCTCGTTGCTGTCGGTCTCGTACTCAAGCCACGCGCCGCGGTTAGGTATCACCTGAGAGGCAAAGAGGTGCTTGCCGACTTTATCTATAGATTCGGAATAGTATACGCCGGGTGAGCGGACCAGCTGAGAGACTATTACCCGCTCTGCACCGTTTATGATGAACGTGCCCTGCTCGGTCATAAGAGGGAAGTCGCCCATGAACACGGGCTGTTCCTTGACCTCGCCGGTCTCTTTATTTATAAGGCGAACTGTAACGCGAAGCGGGGCGCAGTAGTTTACGTCCCTTTCCTTGCACTCCTCCACCGAGTATTTCGGATGGTCGAAATCTATGGAGTAATCTACAAACTCAAGGACGAGCTTTTCGGAATAGTCTGTAATGGGCGAAATGTCGTCAAGAACTTCCTTGAGATCCTCCTCCACAAAGCGCTGATAGGAATTTTTCTGAACCTCTATCAGGTCGGGCATATCAAGAACTTCATTGATACGGGAAAAGCTCATGCGCTTTTTCTTGCCCATGTAAACCTCATGCACCATCGCGTTCACTCCTTATACTTTGTTATTACCATATAACCATGGATTATATTATCGGCGCGTCACTCCATATGAGCATTTCCATTTTGTGGGCATAGGATACCCAGCATGATTTTTGTGGGAAAAACCAACTGTAAAAAGGCCAATCCCCGCAATTTACCATGCTAACGCAGTATATTATTGTAACACCGCGTGTCAAGGTTGTCAACGAGAATACTGGCCTTTCTTAATATTTTTTATATTTGGTTTATGTTTGGTCAGCTTCCGGGCGATCAGCCCAACTTTTTCTATGCCTGCTTTACCTTGGCGAATATCATTCTGCCTGCCGAGGTCTGCAATACGCTTGTAACCGTGACGTCCACCGTCTCCCCCACTAAGCGTCTGCCGTTTTCTATGACTATCATAGTGCCGTCATCCATATAGCCTATACCCTGTCCGGCCTCCTTGCCCTCCTTGACCACGAACACGCTCATTTCCTCGCCGGGCATTGCGATGGGCTTGAGGGCGTTTGCCAGCTCGTTTATATTGAACACGGGTACCTTGCGCACAGCGGCCACCTTGTTAAGGTTATAATCGTTGGTTACAACCACGCCGCCAAGCTCCGATGCCATGAGTATCAGCTTGGCGTCCACCTCGTCCACATCCTTATAGTCAGTGCTGACTACGGTGATGGGGACGGACTTTTTATCCTGCATGCCCTTGAGTATGTCCAGCCCCCGCCTGCCCCTGTTGCGCCTGAGCCCATCGGAGCTGTCCGCAATATGCTGAAGCTCCCTGAGCACAAAGCTCGGCACTATTATTTCGCCCTCAATTATGCCGGTATCACATATTTCCGCGATGCGTCCGTCGATTATGACGGAGGTATCCAGAAGCTTGGGCCGTGCCGAGCCGTGAGCCTTGCCGTGGCCGCCTGTAACAGGCATACTGAACTGCCCCTTCCGCCTGCTCATGGCGCTCCACCCAAGGTATCCGAAGGCGATGTACAGTATTACGTCTATGACCAGAACTACCCACGCAGGCTTGAAGCGCGCCACCAGAGTGCTCGCCAAAAATGCAACAACGAGCCCGGCGATCAGACCGCAAACGCAGTAGAGCAGCTGCCCCGCTGGCATTGCTGACATACCGGCCTCGGCATAGCTTATGGCGGCGGTAAGCGGTTCGGCAAATAAAAGATTAAAAATGATTGCAATAATAGTACCCGAACCCACAAACACAAGCGCCAGTCCCCATGGAAGCATGCGCTGATACAGCGTAAGCCCTTCCGGGAAGGTGATAACCCTGTTGGCAAGCGCTACAAGCCCCACACCCACCGCGGCTCCCGCCAGGGTGAGCAATAGTCTTGCGACTTTTTTAGCCAATTCTTAACTCCTTTCGTTTAACGGCCCTTGGCCTTATTTTGATATTACCCGATAATATCTCGGATTTCGTCTATATCCCTGCCACTGGCAGCCGAAAGCTCGGCAGAGAGCACCTGCCGGGCGGTTATGAGCATCTTTCTGTCCCCTGCGGAGAGGCCCTTGAGGGAATCCCGCCTTTTGAGACACTTTATAACGTCGGCGACGTCGTATATGTCGCCGCCCTTGAGCTTTGCCAGGTTGTCCCTGTAGCGCTGGTTCCAGTTTTCGCTTTCGGCACACACTGCCGCCGCGTCAAGGTATTCAAAGATCTTCTCGCACTCCGAAGAGTCTATCACAGGTCTCAGGCCAACGCTGTCGGCCGAGGCTACCGGCACCATTGCCGTAAGCTTCGATGTAATGAAGCGCAGGATATAATACTTGGCCCTTTCGCCAAGCATATCCTTTTCCTCAATTCTTTCCACGATACCCACCCCATGCATGGGATAAAACACGCTGTCGCCTACATCGAACACCTTTTCCTCCTGTTCTCCGTTCATGTGTGCTTCGGAAGGCCTGTCCGAAAAATGGGTGTATCCTTCCACATCATATATTAACTATACACTTCCTTACGGCCCCTTGTCAAACAAAATGCCCTGTTTTCCTGTTTTTTCCGGTTATTGGCCGCCATCGCCCCGGCCTGATATCATGGCGCCCCGTACCATTACCGAGGGGCTGCCGACGCAGCTGCCTCCGGGCATTGAGAAGCGCAGGTCGCCGCCCACCCTTACTATGGATCTGAGCAGCTCTGTAAAATCTCCGCTCAGCGTTATCTCGTTTACGGCACGGACGTCCCTGCCGTCCTTTATGAGCCGCCCTTTGCACAGCACCGAGAACTTGCCGCTCACCGGGTTCACCCCGGCGTGGAGGCCGGAAAAGTCGGTGATGAGCAGGCCGTCCCCCAGCTCGCTTATGAGCTGCCCCAGCGTGCCTTCCTTTGGCGCTATGTAAAAATTGGTTATTCTCACGCCTACCGGCGAGCCGACGCTGCTCCTGCCGCCGTTTGAGGTGGACTTTACCCCCGCCTTCTTGGCGGTCTTGAGGTTGTGCAGCAGCGTCTCCAGCTTTCCGTCCTTTATCACCGCCTTGGCTACGGAAGGAGTACCCTCGTCGTCAAAGGGACTTGGATTGATGGGGTAAAGAGGGTCGTCCATCAGCGTGACGCACTCTGCCGCCATATCCTCGCCCTCCCTGCCCGCCAGGGGCGAAAGGCCCTTCTGGGCGGCGTCGGCAGAAAACATGCCTGCAAAAGCACCCAATATGCTTGCCATAGCGTCGTTGCGGAGTATTATATCGTACTTACCGGGCGCTACGGGCGCGGGATCCATGGCAGCTATGGCCTCATCGACGGCCTCCCGTGCGCAGCCCACTATGTCCAGTGCCTCACCGTCTGCCCGGAATGCAAAGCCGTCCCGCATCTGGCCCTTATCCTCCAGCACCGGCTCCACATAGCAGCAGGATACCCTGTCGCTCCTTTCGGCCCTGAGGCCCAGAGTGTTGTATATACAGAATCTGCCGCCTGCGGTGACTACCTTGCAGCAGGCCACCCGCTTTACCCGGCCGTCGCACCGCTTTGTCTCCCGTTCCAGTGCCTTGCAGAGCTCTATCTTTTCCGATTCATCCATGTCCTTCAGGGCATCGGTCTTTTTTTGTATTTCGGGATACTCCGCAGGCTCCGCCATGGGGTGTATATCCTCGCTCTTTACCGTCTCCGCATTATCTATGGCCTCCTCCACAAAGCCCTCCGGGTCATCCATAGCTTCGGTATAGGCATAGCCGTTCCTTCCGTCCTTCTGCACCCTTATGCCTAAACCGAAGGAGGAGCTTACGGTATAGTCGTCCACCTCGTCCTCCAGTACACCTACCGAGAACTCGTCGGACTCGTTTACGCATACCTCCGCACCGTCGCAGCCCCTGTCCATGGCAATGGTCATGAGCCTGTGGGCGTATTCCTTTATTTTCTCGTCCGCCTTTATCCCGGCCTTATGCTCCCTGTCAAGCCCGTTATGCATCACAGTCTGCCTCCCTTTCCGCCAACGGTTATGCCGCTCACCCTTATCCTGGGCTGCCCCACGTTTGTAGGAACGCTGCCGGAGCGTGAGCCGCACATGCCGTGGCCAAACCACATATTCATGCCTACCCGGTCTATCTTCATAAGCACCTCCGCCCCCCGGCCTATGAGGGCTGCGCCCCGTACCGGGCAGTGTATCTTGCCGTCCTTTACCCAGTAGCCCTCCAGCACCGAGAAGTTAAATTCGCCTGTCAGCGGGTTCACCGAGCCTCCGCCCATCTTAGCCGCAAAAAGCCCCTCTCCCATGGTCCTTATCATCTCCTCCTCGTCATCGTAGCCGGGGGCGAAGAAGGTGTTGGTCATTCTGGAGGTGGGTGCGAACTCGTAGCTCTGCCGCCTGGCGGAGCCTGTCATGGGCTGGTTCATTATCCGGCTGCCCAGCCTGTCCACAAGATAGCTCTTAAGCATGCCGTTTTGTATGAGTACGTTGCACTGGGATGGGTTGCCCTCGTCGTCGTAGCGTATGCTGCCCCATTCGCCGGGGAGTGTGCCGTCGTCTATGGCGGTAACTATATCGCTGGCTATCTTCTGGCCCAGCTTTCCGCAGAATTCGGAATTGCCGCGGGCGACGGAGGTAGCCTCCAATGAATGCACGCAGGCCTCGTGGAGTATGACTCCGCCGAAGCCGCCGTCTATGACTACCGGCATATATCCCGCCGGGCAATCCACTCCGTGAAGCATAGTAACGGCAGTCCGGGCGGCGGTGCGCCCATCCTTTTCGGGGTCTATCAGCTCATAAGCCTCAAAGCCCATGCCGAAGGCCGGTATCTCCTGCCCGGTCTGGAATTCCATGCCATCGCTTGCCACCGCGGTAAAGGCGAGGCGGGTGCGCGGACGCCTGTCCTCCGCCCATACTCCCTCGGTGTTGCAGACCAGCACCTTTTTATCCGTATCCATATATGCGGCGCTGACCTTGGTTATCTCGCCGGACTCAGCCTTCGCCGCGTCTGTTCCAAGCTTTAACAGGTGCACCCGCCTTGCGTTATCCACCGCCGAGAATGGTATCCTGCACCTGTAGTTGCCGTCGCGTATATCCGTGAAGGGCAGCACGCCACCCCCCTCGCCCTTTATTATAGCCGAGGCCCTTTTCGCCGTCTCCACAAGGGCGGACTCGGATATATCCACCGTATAGGCGTAGGCGGAACGGGTACCGGAAAGTATGCGCACCCCCGCGCCCCGGGCGCGGCTGTAGGCGGCATTCTCCACCACGCCGTCCAGCATGGATATGCTGTGGCTCTCCCCGTCCTCCATGTAAAGCTCCGCGAAGTCTCCCCCTGTTGCCAGGGCCGCGTTGAGCACCCTTTCAGCCGATGTCCTGCTTATCATTTTTCCTTTATCCTTCCCTGATTGATATGGTTCTGGCGTATCTTCCCTTCGCTGCCCAGCTCGCCGGGTATATAGTACTTATGGCCCTTTACGCTGGGAGGCATGTACTCCTGAGCCACCACGTGGCCGGGATAGTCGTGGGGGTACTTATAGCCCCTGCCGTGGCCTAGCTTTGACGCGCCGGGATAGCTCGTATCCCTGAGGTGTATCGGCACCGGCTGGTCGGGTATGCTCTTTGCCTCGGCAAAGGCCGTATCCTTTGCGATGACTACCGAGTTTGACTTCGGGCTCTCGCAGATGAATATTATTGCCTGCGTGATGGACAGCCCCGCCTCCGGCATTCCTATGAACTCCAGCGCCTGAGCAGCCGCCACCGCCTGCACCATGGCCTGGGGGTTGGCGAGGCCCACGTCCTCCGAGGCGTGGGCTATAAGCCTGCGGCATATTATCCGCGGGTCTATGCCCGCGTATA
>OLRV01001961.1_pt1 | contig 16666 bp, 10 predicted proteins | sample 1672421 | NCBI WGS metagenome assembly OLRV01 (sample SAMEA3136684, study PRJEB25190) | human gut metagenome | biome: human gut; feature: human-associated habitat; material: faeces | place: Austria | collected 2013
CCTGCTCGTTTCAAAGGGGGTTATGGGGTTCCTAGGGGATTTAAGGGGGAGAAATCGAAATCTCCCCCTAATCCCCTAGGCCTAGCGGAGCGCGTGCCCTGCCCCGTGGGCGGTGGAAGGAGTTCCCAGGCGCTGGAAGGCGTTCGTCCCCATCGTTTTTATGCCGAACATCCTTCTATTTCCCGACGCACGGCAGGCATACGAGGCATAAGAAGCATATGAAGCATACGAGGAATAGAAGCTGATTTTTCGGAAAGACGGCGGAGGTTTCCATGATTATGGATATTCCGCGCGTTGGGCACGGACAAATCCCGTCTTTACAAAAACTTCCAATGGCAGAAATGCCATTGGAAGCGTATAAAAGGGGGGCTATTATCGTTTACTTTACTTTGTAAACACGACCTCATCGCAGACCAGAGGACCGGAGTTGACGTTTACGGAACGAACCATGCCGATCTGGCTGCCGTCGTCCGAGAAGGTCAACGTCAAGGTATCGACAAAGGCCAGTTCGGGGAAACGCCATGTCAGCTGCAGCGTATTCGCATCCTTCCATTCGGCATAAGCGTATACCGGCTCGGTGGGGTATTGATACTGATGATGCGTGTAGTTGCTGGTCATGCTGGTTTCGCCCTTGAGCCACTGCCAGATGCCGTTGCGAATGGTGTGCGTGCCGCGCGCATCGGTCATCGTGTAATCAATATAATCGTCGTGAACGTCCAGCGAAAGCGTCGTAATTCCATACTGATTTTCCGCCGCAGTGAAGGTTACGTCGTCAACGAGTTCTCCGATCGGCGAAGCGGTGAAATCCGTTGTGAACATCAGATTCAGGTTTTCGGCGCGTTTTGCAAGGGCAGCGCTGAGCGCGTCGTCGGGTTCCGGAACGGTTCCCGCATCCAAAGCGTCGCCGTAGGGCTTAAAGATGTTTTTGTACAGCAGCTCTCCGATGTTCTGCTTTGTGCCCGCCTGAATCGCAATGACCATGTTCAGCTTCGGGCAGATGGCAAGCGTCTGGCCGTAGGAACCGGTGGCGGTGTAATACAGGCCGTCTTCGTAGGCAGTCCAGTGATAAGCGTAGTCGCCCTGATTCTCCACCGTTTTTTCATAGCCGATGGCCAGATCGCACCATTCCTTCGAAAGAATCTGCTTTCCGTTCCACACGCCGCCATTCATGTAAAGCTGGCCGACCTTGGCCAGGTCTTCGGCGGTGATCTTAATGCCGCCGTGACCGGCGTTGAATCCGTCGGGGCTCATGTCCCAGGTGAAATTCTTAATGCCGAGCTCCTCGCAGAAGCCGGTCGTATTCAGCAGTTCAAGGCAGGTTTTGCCGGTGGCAACGGTAACCATAGCGGAAGAGAGCATGGTGTTGCCGGAGGAATACAGGTAGTAGGTGCCGGGCTCATGCACAATGGGTTCCGTCAGAATGTGCTCGATCCAGCTGGTGGTTAGCGGGCGCAGTTCGCTGCCGCTCATAAAGCGATCCACGCCGCTGGTCATGGTGAGCAGGTGTTTCAGCTGCACTTTGGATTGCAGCTCGGATACGTCCTGCGTCACGTAATCCTTCAACACATCGTACACATAGTCGTCCAGATGCAGATACCCTTCGGTGACGGCAACGCCGACAGCGGCATTGGTGAAGATCTTGGTGCCGGAGAACATGATGTGCGGGTCCAGCGCGGTATACGGCGCATAATGGCCTTCAAAGACAACCTCGCCGTCGATCGCCATCAGGATGTTATGCACTTCGGCGTCCGCATAATCGAATGCATCCAGCAAGTCCAATATGTACTGAGAGGACATACCGTGGGTTTCAGGCGTGGAACGGGGCATCATCGTGCTTTTTTCAGGCTCACTGTACGTGTAGTGATCGGCCAGCGCTGGGAGAGTCAGGGAAAATGTCATTGTGGCCGCCAGGAGCAGAGAAAACAACTTTTTCAATTACATGATCCTCCTTTGTTTCGTGTCTTTTTGCCCTCGATCATGTCCGGATCACGACCTCGGTGTGTTATTCGATGACGACATTCAACGAATCGTCATCCCCTGCCTTATTTATATCATTGTTTCTGTTTGACCGTCAAATATTTATTCTATTATGAAATTCATAAATAAAATTTTATATAAACCCGCATCCAAGCGGATTATATGTATTTTTTTAATTGCACGTGCCTTTGTTTATCGGGTTACAAGCCGTATATCATTAAGAAAACAAAGCTCGAATCTGATTGTCAGATCATTGGTTCCGCACAAAACGAATCATTTCATGCAAGGAAAATGAAATGAACTTGTTTCAACCCCTGTCGGGGGATTGAGAGGGTTTCGCCGGTCAAGGCCTGCGGCCTTGACGTCGAATCACCCTAAGGGCTTTCCGGTCGCCCCTAAGCCCCTTCGCGCGCCCTCTCGAAGCCTCGTATACAGCCCCGGGGACGAACGGGCGCGCAATGCGCGCCCGCGTTTTATGAAAAATTTGCTTTTGCTCAGTGATGACCGATAAAAAACGATTGGGAGGAAATCCTCTCAATCGTTTTCTTTAACTTGCAGCTTCGGCGGCAGAAAAGACATGCGCTGCCCGCGCGGAATGCCCCTTACGATTCGCCTGTGGATTCCTTGTGCGTCAGCAGGTGGTATTTCCGTTTTTCCTCGTACATGCTTTCATCCATGCGCTTTAAGAAGGATTCCGTATGATCGTCGGCCTTGAATTGCGCCTGCCCCATGGATACGCTCAGGGTAAACTGCTCCGCGCGCGATTCGTTGAAATCGCGGATGTTTTTGTTGATTTCCTCCATCGTCCGCATCAGACATTCGTGATCCACGCCGGACAGCAGGACAACGAATTCATCGCCCGCGTATCGAATGGCCATGCCTTTGTCGGGAACGGATTTGAAAAGGATGTCGCCCATGATGCGGATGGCGCGGTCGCCAGCACTGTGGCCGAGCTGATCGTTGATTCGCTTGAAATCATTCATATCCATCATAATGCCGTAGAAGGACGCTCTGCACATGATGTCTTTCTTGGCGAGGATGCCGTCCAGATACCTTCGGTTGTAAAGCCCCGAAAGCTCGTCGGTCAGCAGGTTTTCGGAATAGGCCTGCATCTGAACAAACGTCATCGCGATGGCTACGGACACCCACGACGTCGTGATGCCGTAGCGGAAGAGCTGGAGAAGCACGCCGGCCAGACACGGCCCGACAAAATACAGCACGGGAAAAAAGTTCAGGTTAAAGCCCTGCCGTTTTGAATCGTAGACCAAAAAGACGGAGTACCCGAAATAAACCATGAGCGTGATATAGCCCCAAATCGCGAAGGGACATCGCTGGTACACGTTGTCCGGCGATATTTTGAACAGAAACTCGGTGCCGAACAGATTGAAAACAATCGCGGCGACTTCGGACAGCCACGGAAGCATGACAATCTTGACATTGCGCATCGTTCTCCTGTGATTTCTGTAAATATGGAGATCGACATACAAGCACCAGAGAAAGCCGATGGTGACTGTGCCCAGAAAGCAAAGGCTGTTGAAGATGTAATTGAGCACCCGTCCGCCTGCGAAGGTCTTTCCGTCTATCAAAAACGTGATCGTTTCAAACAGCGCGCCGAGCAGCGTGGTAACGGCCATTCCGTCGTATATTTTATCGTCGGTATGGAGGCTCTCCCTGTTTTTCTGCCTGCAATCGAGCAGGAAGATCATCATCAGGATGGCGATTCCGTTGGCGACAAAAACCTCGTCGATGTTAATCATGGATATCTCCGTATTTTTTGCCTTACGCCCGCTTCTTCAGAATTTGAGGAACAAGGGACGCAGAGCGTCAGCCCTCCTCGCCGTGCTTTTGAAGCTGATCGTTGAGCAGATTGATGTTGCCGCAGCTCATGGTGATGACCAGATCGCCGGGCTGCCAATGCGCGCGCAGATAGGCCTCCGCGTCGTCGAAGGTCGGGGTATAATGCGCGGGAACGCCCTCCTTCTGCATGGCCTCCACGAGCATGGTCGCGTGGATATCGCCGGGGTCTTTTTCGCGCGCGGCGAAGATATCCGTCACCAGCACGTCGTCGGCCAGATCGCAGCAGTGGATGTAATCCTGAAACAGCGTTTTGACGCGGGAATAGGTGTGCGGTTGCACGACGGCGAACAGGCGCTTGTGCGGCTGCTTCACGGCGTTTTCCAGCGCGCTGCGCATTTCGGCGGGGTTATGGCCGTAATCGGTGTAGAGCTTCACGCCGCAGACCGTGCCCGTGTATTCAAACCGGCGGTGCGGGGCGGCGAAACGCGCGAGCGACGCGGCGACGGCCTCCGGCTGTGCGCCCGCCTCGACACACGCGGCCATCGTCGCCAGCGCGTGCATGACGTTGAACGCCCCAGGCACGCGCAGATGCGTATGCGCGACGGGCTTGCCCGCGAGGGCGAAATCAAATTCCGCGCAGCCGGTCTCGTCATACCGGAGATTCAGCGGCCGCCACTGGTTATCCTGCCCCAGGCCATAGCTGACGGTGCGGCAGGTCTGCCGCCCGAGCAGCGCCGCCACGCGCGGGTCATCGCCGTTGCCGATGCACACGCCGTTTTCCGGCAGAAGCGCGCAGAATCGGGCGAACGCATGGGCGATGTCGTCGATGTCCTTATAGAAATCGAGGTGATCCTCCTCGATGTTGGTGATGACGGCGATGGTCGGGTGGAACTGGAGGAAGCTCGCGTTGAACTCGCAGGCCTCCACGACGAAGGTATCGTGCCCGCCGACGCGGGTGCTGCCGCCGATGTAATCGAGCTGGCCGCCGATGTGAACGGTCGGGTCAAAGCCGGTATCCAGCATCGCTTCGGCGATCATCGAGGTGGTGGTGGTTTTGCCGTGCGTGCCGCAGACGTTGACGGCGTGGCGATAGCCCTCCATGAGCTGCCCCAGCAGCGTGGCGCGCTCCATCTGCGGAATCCCCAATTCCTCGGCGCGCACGCGCTCGGGGTTGCTCTTCGCGATAGCGGCGGAATAGATGACGATATCCGCGCCGTCCACGTTCTCCGCGCGCTGGCCGATGAAGACATGAATGCCCGATTGTTCGAGCGCGTCGGTTGTATAGGAACGGGCGGAATCGGAACCCGTCACGCGCACGCCGAGCTTGACCAGCATTCCGGCCAAACCGCTCATCGAGCTGCCGCCGATGCCGATCAGATGCGCGCGCCTGCCCGTATAATCCTTGATATGCGTCATAAGGCGCCTCCTTAGCATAAAAGAAATCTGTTTTCGCCTTCTATTATACGCCCGGAAAAGGCCGTCGATCAACCAAAATGCGAAAAAAAGCTGAACGTTTTGATAAACTGTGATAAAATTCGGAAAAAAGTGAAATTCAGGGCTTTATTTATTTGAAAAGCTGAATTATAATAGAGCAAAATCACTTTAACATTCGTATTTGGGAGGGATGGACATGGACCGCATCCGCCGCAACGAGCGACTTGCCGCCATGACAAGGATTCTGGTGGAATCCCCGAATAAAATCTTCACGCTCGGCACATTCTGCGAGATGTTCGGCGCGGCGAAGTCCACGCTCAGCGAGGATATCGACATCCTGCGCGGGGTGTTCGCGCAGTTCCATTTGGGGCAGCTGGATACCGTAACCGGCGCGGCCGGCGGCGTTCGATATCGCCCGGTGCTCGCGCCGGAGGATGCTTACCGCACGGTGAAGGATCTGGCGCAGATGCTGGCCGCGCCGGGGCGCGTTCTGCCGGGCGGCTTCATCTACATGGCCGACATTCTGGCCATGCCGGAGGTCGTGGAGCGGATGGGCGTCATCATCGCCTCTCAGTTTTACCGCGCGGAGCCGGATTTCGTGCTGACGATGGAAACCAAGGGCATCCCGATTGCGATGATGACGGCGCGGGCGCTGGGCGTGCCGACGGTCATCGTCCGCAGGGACAGCAAGGTGTACGAGGGTCCGGCGGTGAACATCAACTATCTCTCCGGCTCGGGCAGCCGGGTGGAGACGATGAGTCTCTCCCGCCGCGCTGTGCGGGAAGGCCAGCGCGCGCTGATTGTGGATGACTTCATGCGCGCGGGCGGCACGGCGCGCGGCATGGTGGACATGATGCGCGAATTTTCGGTGACGGTGGTGGGCGTTTGCGTGCTCATCTCCACGAAGGAACCGGTGAAGAAGCGTCTGGACGGCGTGAAGAGCCTGCTGGTCATCGACGAAACGGACGAGAGCGCGGGCAGCGCGAACATCCACCCGGCGAACTGGCTGATTCAGGCGACGGGAAAGGCGTAAGCAAACGGGCGGCGTTTGACGATCCGCCCTAAAAAACGAACAATCAGCTTTTTTCAGCGGGAGCGCCCTTGTCGGCGTTCCCGCATAGGCTGTTTTGGGAAACGGAGGCATATATGTTCATTGTGGTCGGTCTGGGCAATCCGGGCAGGGAATACGCCAGAACAAGGCACAACGTCGGCTTCGACGTGATCGACGTGCTCAGCGAAAAGCACCATATTCAGCTCACCAAAAACGCGATGCACGGGCAGATCGGCGAGGGCTTCGTCGGCGGGGAAAAGCTGGTGCTCGTCAAGCCGCAGACGTTTATGAACCTCTCCGGCCAGTGCGTGACGGAGCTGGTTTCGTGGTATAAGCCGGAGATGGATCACCTGCTCCTGGTCTACGACGACATCGACCTGCCGCTGGGCAAGCTGCGCATGCGCGAAAAGGGCAGCGCGGGCACGCATAACGGCATGCGCTCGGTCATCGGCCTTTTGGGCAGGCAGGATTTCCCGCGGCTGCGCGTCGGCGTGGGCAAAAAGCCGGAGGGCTGGGAGCTGGCCGACTGGGTGCTCAGCCATTACCAGACCGAGGCGGATCGCAAGACGCAGTTCGATGCGTTTCTGCGCGCGGCGGACGTGGTGGACGACCTGATGAAGAACGGGCTGGAAAGCGCCATGCGGATGGCGAACGCGCCGGCGTAACGCATCCTCGCGGAGCGATGCGGGAGGCGCGGGAACCTCGGGTTCCTGCCGGAGTTTGAGGGGCAGAGCCCCGTCGTAAAGGAGTTACCATGCAGACGCATTTTCTCTTTGATGTGCTCGACGGCTACAAGCCGTTTGAGCAGATGGCGCAGGAAAGCCAAAACAGCGGCGCGGTGATCGCGGCCAGCGGCATGGCGGGCGCGCAGAAGGCGCACGCGGCCTGCGCGTTGGCGGCGCGGACGGGCAGGCCGCTGCTCTTCCTGTGCGACAGCGAGCGCAGCGCGACGCAGACGATGGAGGATGTTTCCGCGCTGCTGGGCGGCGGCGTGTGCCTGCTCCCCGCGCGGGAAATCACGTTCTATCAGGATGTGGCGGCCAGCCGCGAGGTGGCCTATCGCCGCATCGAGGCGATGCGCAGGGCGTTGAGCGGCGAGGCGCGCGCGATTGTCGCCCCGGTGGACGCGATGCTCCACCGGATGATGCCGCGCGAGGCGTTCAACCGAAACACGATCTCCCTGCGCGTGGGCGACGTGACGCCGATTGACCTGCTGATCGAGCGGCTGCTTGCGGCGGGCTACACACGGGAATACATGGTCGAGGGCAAGGGGCAGTTCTCCGTGCGCGGCGGGATCATCGACGTATATCCGGCCGACGCGCTGAGTGCGGTGCGCATCGAGTTTTTCGACGACGAGCTGGATTCCATCCGCGCGGTCGATGTGATGAGCCAGCGCAGTCAGGGCAATATGCAGGAGGTCGTCATCCCGCCCGCGAGCGAAGCGCCCGTGCCGCAGGCGGGCACAGAAGCGCTGGCGCGGCTGCTGCTGGAGGCGCTGGCGCGACAGGAAGCTGTCGCCAAAAAGGGCGAGAGCGGAAAAAGCGACGACGCATCCCTAGCGGATCTGCCGCTGGAGGAGGGCGAAATCGCCGCGCCGGAGGCCTTCACCCGCGAAAACCGCACGATAGAGCGCTTCGGCGAAAAGCTGCGCGCGGCGGTCAGCCAGATGCAAAACGGCGTGAGCAACCGGATGCTCGAAAAATTCATCAACCTGCTCTATCCGCAGACGGAGACGATTCTGGATTACATGAACCGCCCGATTGTCGTGCTCGACGAGCCGGAAGCGCTCTTTGCCCGCATGGACAGCCGAACCGGCGAGTTTGGGCAGGCGATTACGGCGGCGCTCGAACGCGGCGAGGCGCTGCCCGAGCAGCACGGCCTGATGCTCACGCAGGACGAGGCGCTCTCGGCGATGCGGCAGACGACCCTGCTCGCGCTGACGACGATTCTGCGCCCGGTGGAAAAGCTGAAGCCGACGCTGCTCTGTCCGATGGGCGGCATGGGCGCGGGCAGCTACGGCGGGCGGACGCACGACATGTGCGCCGATTTCGCGCGCTGGCAGCAGGACGGCTGGCGGATTCTGGTGCTCTCCGGCGGCGCGGCGCGCGGCGAACGCATGCGCCAGTCCTTTGAGGATGAGGGCGTGAAGGCGGCGTTTGACGAGCTGGGCACGGCCGCGCCGAAAAGCGGCGAATGCCGCATCTATCCGCTGACGCTCTCCGGCGGTTTCCAGTATCCGGAAATCAAGGTTGCGGTGATCGCCAGCGGCGACGTTTACGGCGCGAAGAGCGCCAAGGGCAAGCCGAAGAAGCAGCAGGGAAGCAAAATCGCCTCGTTCACCGATCTGAACGTCGGCGATTACGTGGTGCACGAGACGCACGGCATCGGCATCTATCAGGGCACGAAGCGCCTGACCAGCGAGGGCGCGAGCCGCGATTACCTGCTGGTGCAGTACCTCGGCAGCGACAAGCTGTATATCCCGGTGGATCACCTCGACCGGATTCAGAAATACATCGGCGGCGGCGAGGGCGCCGCGCCCAAGCTCTCGCGGCTGGGCGGCAAGGACTGGGACAAGCAGAAATCGAAGGTGCGCGAAAGCCTCAAGGAGCTGGCCTTCGACCTCGTGAAGCTCTACGCCGAGCGGCAGAAGAACAGGGGCTACGCCTTTGGGCCGGACACGCCGTGGCAGCAGGAATTTGAGGAGAACTTCCCCTACGACGAAACGCCCGACCAGCTTCAGGCCACGGAGGAGATCAAGCGCGACATGGAGCGCGACCTGCCGATGGACCGCCTGCTCTGCGGCGACGTGGGCTACGGCAAAACGGAGGTTGCGCTGCGCGCGGCGTTCAAGGCCGTGATGGACGGCAAGCAGGTCGCCATCCTCGCGCCGACGACCATCCTCGCCCAGCAGCACTACAACACGCTGATGCGCCGGATGGAGGGATTCCCCGTGCACGCGGACGTGCTCAGCCGCTTCCGCTCGGCCAAGGAGCAGAAGGAGAGCCTGCGCCGCCTCAAGGACGGCGAAATCGACATCATCGTCGGCACGCACAGGCTGCTGGCCAAGGATGTGCAATTCAAAAACCTCGGCCTGCTTATCGTCGATGAGGAGCAGCGCTTCGGCGTCGGGCACAAGGAAAGCATCAAGAACATGAAAAAGACGGTGGACGTGCTCACGATGTCGGCCACGCCGATCCCGCGCACGCTGCACATGTCCATGGTCGGCATCCGCGACATGAGCCTGCTGGAAACGCCGCCGCAGGCGCGCTACCCCGTGCAGACCTACGTGATGGAATATCAGGACAGCGTGATTCGCGACGCGATTCTGCGCGAAATCGGGCGCGGCGGGCAGGTCTTCTTCCTCTATAACCGCGTCGGCTCGATTGACCAGTGCTACAAGCAGCTCTCCAAGCTCGTGCCAGAGGCGCGCATCGCGATTGCGCACGGCCAGATGCGCGAGCACGCGCTGGAAGACGTGATGCTGGATTTCAGCCAGCAGAAGTTTGACGTGCTGCTGTGCACGACGATCATCGAATCCGGTCTGGATATCCCGATGGCGAACACGCTGATTATCTACGACGCGGATCACTTCGGGCTGGGTCAGCTCTATCAGATGCGCGGGCGCGTCGGCCGCTCGAACCGGCTGGCCTACGCCTATTTCACGGTTCGACCGGGCAAGGTGCTCTCCGAAACGGCGCAGAAGCGCCTCGACGCGATTCGCGAATTTACGGAGTTCGGCTCGGGCTTCCGCATCGCGATGCGCGATTTGGAGCTGCGCGGCGCGGGCAACCTGCTCGGCCCGCAGCAGAGCGGCCACCTCGCCAACATCGGCTACGATCTGTATTGCAAGCTGCTGGAGGAAGCGGTTTTGGAGGCGCAGGGCGAAGCACCCAAGCCGAACCGCGACGTGGAGACGCGCATGGATGTGCACGTCAACGCCTATCTCCCGGCGGAATACGTCACGGGCGACAGGCAGCGGCTGGAGGTCTACAAGCGCATCGCCTCCATCACGACAGCCGCGCAGCGCGACGATGTTGAGGAGGAGCTGGTCGATCGCTTCGGCGACGAGCCGCTCTGCGTGGCGAACCTCGTCGCGGTGGCCTACCTCAAGGCAATGTGCGAAAAGCTGGGCATCGACCGGGTGAATCAGGCGGACGGGCGCATCGACATGCGATTTGCGCTCAACGCGCAGGTGGACGGCCAGGAGCTCTTCACCGCGCTGAACGGGTTTGACAAGCGGCTGACGCTCAATGCCGCGCCGCCGGTGACGCTGACGCTTCGGGATCAGACGCTGAACCGCGAGGATCTGCTGATGCTCTGTGTCAAGGTGATGGAGCGGCTGCTCGCGCGCATGGAGCTGAGCGCGGCGTAAACACGATCCGCCCAAATTTGCAAAATGGGGTTGCAATTTGTGCGCAAATCGAGTACAATATTCCAGTAGAATGTGATGACGGATGGAGCTCATGCAATGCGAGGGTGTGAACCTTGTCAGGGCCGGAAGGCAGCAGCAATAAGCATTGTATCGTGTGTGCCGTGGGAATTTTCTGCCCCGAGCATTCTACGATTGCGCCATACAGCGTCGGTGAAAACCGACGCTTTTTTCTTTTTTGGGAAATAAAAAAAGGACGTCAATCCGATGAAACGGAAATTGATCGTCCTTCCATGAAAAGGGGAAAGCCTTATACTAATTCGCAGTTAAAATGCTTAACAGAGCGCATCAGATTTTTTGTTCTGACGAAGCCAAGTGAAGTGAGGCGTACTGGAGGTACGTTGAACGGAACGAGGCAAAGTCAGAGCGAAAAAGATGGTGCGCGGATTAAGCCATTTTAACAAGAATTAGTATTACATGCTGATGAGGCCGAAGGCGTTGGCAACCGAGCTGATGAGGATGATCGCCGCGAACAGCGGGCAGAGATAGCGGATCATCAGCGTGAATACGCGCTTGCGGCGGAAACGCTCCTCGCCGTGGCAGACCTCCTGCTCGATGGCCGCGATCCCGGCGACGCGGGAAACCAGCAGGCAGATCGAAATCGCCGCAATCGGCATCATCACGGAATTGGTCAGGAAATCGAAGAAATCCAGAAACTGCATGCCCAGAAGCGTGACGTTGGCCAGCGGGCCGTAGCCCAGCGAGGAGAGGCTGCCCAGCGTAATCATCACCGCGCCCATCAGCACCGTCGATTTTTTGCGGCTCCAGCCCAGCTCATCCTGAAAGGTGGAGACGGCGCTTTCCGTCAGCGCGATGGAGCTGGTCATGGCCGCGAAGAGCACCAGCACGAAGAACAGGATGCCGACCGCCGTGCCCAGCCCCATGCTGTCAAACACCTTCGGGATGGTGATGAACATCAGCGAGGGGCCGGCCTGCAGAGTGGCCGATTCGCTGCCGGAGAACGCGAAGATGGCGGGAATAATCATCAGACCGGCCATCACGGCAATCGCGGTATCGAAAATCTCCACCGTTTCCGTCGAGCCTTCGATGGAAACGTCTTTTTTCATATACGAGCCGAAGGTAATCAAAATGCCCATCGCGATGGAAAGCGAATAGAACATCTGCCCCATGGCGGTCACGACCGTCATCCACGAGAAGTTTTCGAAATTCGGCACGAGGAAATATTTGACGCCCGCCAGCGCGCCCGGCCGCGTGACGGAATACCCCGCGATCAGCACGGAGAGCACGACGAGCACCGGCATCATCAGCCGGGAGACGCGCTCAATGCCGTTGCGCACGCCCGCGTAGATGACAAACAGCGTCGCCAGCGCGAAGACGATGAAGCACAGCTCGGCGGACAGGCCGTTGGAGATGAACGCGCCGAAATAGCCGTCGGCCGCCAGCGCGTGGCCGTTGCCGAGCAGGTATTCCACCAGATACTTGATGACCCAGCCGCCGATGACCGAGTAATACGGCACGATGAGAATCGGGATGACGGCGTTGAGCCAGCCGCCCGCCGACAGCCAGCGCGATTTGCCGAAGGACTGAAACGCGCCGACGGGGCTTTTGCCGGTCATGCGGCCGATGGCGGTTTCCGCGACGATCATGGTATAGCCGAAGGTCAGCGCCAGCAGGATGTAGATCAGCAGGAAGATGCCGCCGCCGTACTTGGCCGCCAGATAGGGGAAACGCCAGATGTTGCCAAGACCCACGGAGGCCCCGGCCGCGGAGAGCACGAACCCGATCTTGCCGGAGAACGTGCTGCGGGAATGATGATGCTTTTGCATGCGTGTCAAACCGTCCATTCTTTTTTCATGTAGAAATCAGTGTAACACAGCGGGCGGGGAAAAGCAATGCGGCGGCGCGGGAAAGGCGAAAAAGAAGCGAAAGAAGCACGGGATCAAAGCGAAAGCGTCAATTCGCATTGGTTGACGGGCGGCTGGCTCAGAATGTCGGCCAGATAGAGGGGGAGAAAGCCGCTCTGCGCCTGCCAGCGCTTTTCAAGCGCGGAATCCCGCGCGAGGGTATCCATGCGGCCGGAAAAATACGCGGCGTTGGCCTTGGCGAAGAAATCGGCCAACTGCTCGGGCGCATCGTCCCCGGCGATGGCGGCGAGCGCCTGACGGAGACAGCAGGCGCGGAAAAAATCCGCGGAATAGGCGGCAAAATCCAGCAGATTGGGGTCGGAAAGCCCCTGCGCCGCCGCCCAGTCGGAAACGCGGACGGGTGCGGTGCGGTAGGTCAGCGCATCCGCCGTCAGCGTCAGCACACCGTATTGATTCGGCGAAACGGCCAGCGACGAGGTGGCGATATCCCACAGGCCGGAATCGGTCTGCCCCATGTGCTGGAGGTGGATATGGCCGCTGAGGTTGCACAGCACGGGCGAAACGGCGTACAGGCGGCGCAGCACATCCGCGTTGCGGATGGTGAAGCCGGAGGAAAGCAGGCCGCTGTGGTCGATCAGGTTTTGGTGGCTGACGGCGATGACGCGGCAGCCGTCCGCCTGCGCCTGCATGAGCTGACGGCGCGCCCACGAAAGCGTGCCCTTCAAAACGGCATTCGGCGCGGCGGAGGTGTTCACGTCGAGCATCAGCAGGCGCAGATCGTCGGAGAGCGCCGCCACGTAGCTCAGCGAATCCGCGTCGCGGGAGAGCGCGCCGTCAAAGCCGAAGGCATGATAAAGGGCGGCAAATTCTCCGGCGGTCACGCCGTCCACCCGCGTGTAGCCGTCGCCCTCAAAGCGCGCGGCGCTGCTGCTGTTCAAATCGTGGTTGCCGGGGAGGACAAACACGGGAATGCCCGCGTCGCGGACGCGCGCAAGCCGAAGGGAAAGCGCCTCGTGGCTCTCGCGCGCGCCGTTGAAGGTCAGGTCGCCGGAGAGAATCAGCGCGTCCGGCTTCTCGGCGATCACCTGAGCGACAAACGCCTCGATCAGCGCGTCGCTGTACGCCATCGCCTTGCCGTCGCCCTGCTCGATCAAATCGGTGAAGAGCGCGCCGTTGTCCGTCAGCGTCGGGGCGATATAGTGTAAATCCGTCGCCGTAAAGAGCACCGTGCGGGGCTCGCACAGCGCAAGGACGGGGACGAGCAGAAGAGACAGGCACAGAAAGAGACATTTTTTCATGGGTGAGTGTCCTCCCGAAAAAAGATAATCTATTATAGCATACATGCGGGAAAAAACGGGAGTAGGCACTTTGGGGTAACCATGGCGCTTGAATGGGCGGCGGCGCGCGGGGACGGGGCGAAACTTAAAAGAATGAGGCGGGGCGGGGCTGACGATGGGGCGATTCGAAAGAATTAAAAAATTTTGGAAAGAACGGCCGAATGGGTGTGAATTTTCGCGAATTTTTACGTCTAGGTAAGTGAAACAGGGAATCCGATGGGCGATGGACAAGGAAAGAAGGAGGAACGAGGATGAAAAGATTTGCGGGGATGATGGGGGCGCTGACATAAAATGGCGTTCAATAAATGGAAAACAGGAGGCCGTCTCAAGCTGGAATGGAGATATGTCATTTGTCCTTTGGCATTCCTTATTGTGCTATGGGTAGCCGCATCTTTTACGGGACATTGGGCGACAGAAGAAAACCCGTATCGCTCATACGCATTGCAGGCGTGCGCATGGCTGGATGGGCGGCTGGATTTGGGAAAGGATTATCCGTGGCTGGAGTTGGCAATTTATGAAGGAAAGTATTATGTGAGTTTCCCGCCGTTTCCATCGCTGGTTTTGCTTCCGTTTGCCGCGGTATGGGGGGCGAATACGCCCGATCACTGGATATCACTTGGCTTTTCGATTATCGGAATCATATACGCGATTCGTCTTTACCGTGCAATAACGGGAACGTATGAAATGGCGGAGCAATATGTCTTATTTCTGTTTTTAGGCAATGGCTATCTGTTTATTGCGCTGCAAGGCGGGTGGGTCTGGTACATGGCTCAGACGATGTGCTTTACGTTTTCGTTAATGTCTCTTTTCTATGCAGCGAACAAACATATTGGGAGAGCGTTTGCATTTTTGGCTTGTGCCTTTGGATGCAGGCCGATGGTTGTTGCATATATCCCCCTGATTCTCATGCTGGGAACGGAAAAAGCAAGTGTAAAAACGTGGATGCGAAAAGGATATCGGCTCATTCCGGCATGTATGATAATCGGATTTTATTTGATGCTGAATGCAGCCCGATTTGATAATCCGTTTGAATTTGGACATACCCATTTGCCGGAATTTGTACGTTCAACCGAAGGCCAATTCAGCTTGAACTATGCGACGAAAAACTTTAATCAGCTTTTCAGATTGCCCCAAACCGGCGGAGAGCATGGAATGTTGATTTATGACACATATGATTGTATGGCGTTTTGGCTGATTGATCCGATGATCGTTTCATTTATGGTCACGTGGCTTTATGCGCTGACTCGGAAACGAAAGGCATGCGGATTGAATTTAATCATTGTTCCGGCAACCATATGCGTACACCTGATGATTGTTTGTTGCCATAAAACCATGGGAGGGTATCAATTTGGGAATAGATATATTGTTGACATGTTGCCATACGTGTTTTATGGGCTTATAACGTATAAACAGGGCGCTGGAAAAGCAGAATGGTTAAACAATCCGCTTTTTGCATTGGGATTTTCAATCAATCTAATTGGAACTGTTTCAACATATAATCATTGGATTTAGAAACGAAGAAGGTGAAACCATTGCAGGAAAGACGGCTTCGGCAATGGACGGATTTGAATGAATGGAGGAAAACAAAATGAAAACGAAAATGACGAGGTGCGTTTTTGCGCTGTCCGCTCTTTGCTCTTTCTATGTGTGTCATTCGAAAGCGGAAACGAAGATTTGGAAACAGGACTATGAAGCATACGGAAGGAAAATATCAATCAATATACCTGTTGATGATATGGGGATGGATAAAATTGAAATCATAAGGGCTGAACCCCAAAAAGTAAATGAAAGAGAAGTAGAGAAAACAAAATGGTCGGATGACGCCGATTTTTGCAAAGACAGTGGAATGATAGAAACGCTAACGAAAGGGGAAGAAAGTTGGCCGGTTTCATATCTGCTGTCAGAGGATACATTCATTACAATATTATATGACAGAAGCCCTTGCGAGCTTAGAAAATATGGAAATGGGAGACAGCTATGGAGAGATGGAGTATTATATTATCCAAATGAAATCAATCCGCAGGATATTTATGCGGAGAATAATAATGTGTCGCTTAAAGCGGCAGAAGATTATTTAGGTAAAATTATAGAATACTATTATGACAGTCAAGATTCAGATTATGAAATTGACTACGTTACAGTCAATGACCGGGCAAGGAAAAACGGCAAAGACGTTGATACTTATCAAAGCGGGACGTATGAAATATATTTTTCGCAGAGAATAAACGATATTCCGATACTTGGAAGGTGGACTGATCTTTATGATATGCTTGAACGAGATGAAAATAAAATATATCCAAATGAAAAATGGAATGCTGGTTCGACAATGCATTGGTATTTTGAAATAATGAATAGAACGTCATTTAATGGATATATGATGATGCTTGAGAAAAGAGATACGCTTTACGAAGAGAAAATAGTTTCAATGGAAAAAGCAATCGAAAGCATCGAAAAGGAAATATATGCAGGAAGAATCAGAAATGTCTATTCTTTGAAACTGGGGTATGTCTGTTACGAAAACAAAAAAGACATTTCGACAGTTCTTTATCCGATGTGGATTTTTGAATGTGAATATGTAAAAAAACCAGATGAAGCGGAAAGCGAATATGCAGAGAATGGAGATTTCAGAAAAGAATCGCATCAACTCGTTGGAGTTGATGCTATTACGGGAGAAGTGGTCGATAGAATGAAACCTACAAAGGAATGTAAATATAAATGAGTGAAACCGGTATTACGCCAACGAGGAGGGACGAGGATGAAAAAATTTGCGGGGATGATGGGGGCGCTGCTTCTTGTCCCGACGCTGGCATTGGCA
>OLRV01001963.1_pt1 | contig 16656 bp, 16 predicted proteins | sample 1672421 | NCBI WGS metagenome assembly OLRV01 (sample SAMEA3136684, study PRJEB25190) | human gut metagenome | biome: human gut; feature: human-associated habitat; material: faeces | place: Austria | collected 2013
GGAACCGGAACATTTTTATTACTTTGTCTAACACGTTTTGCCGGTCTTGATGTACTGACCGCTTCTGGTGTGACAAAGTTTATTAATCTTGTGACAAACTTAACTGCATTAGTTACTTTCTTATTTTACGGAAAGGTTTATTTACTGCTTGGATTTGTTGCTGGAATCTGTTCTATTCTTGGAAATTTGATTGGATCTGGAATGCTTACAAAGAATGCTGATAAAGTATTAAAACCTGCAATTCTTGGTGTTATTTGTATTTTCTTTGTACGTACAGTTACCTCGCTCTAAATTTAATTGTTCATTAATCTCTGTCTTTAATTGGGCAGGGATTTTTTCTTTTTATATAAATGAGGAATAAAATCATTGTTACTTCATTGCTATTTCTTATTAATTATAGTAAAATTGGGATAGTTTGATGCAATATAAATCGTATCAAAAATGAATGAAGATAAAGGAAGTGCAGAAAATGGAAACTATCGGAAGAAATGATGCATGTTGGTGTGGCAGTGGAAAGAAATACAAAAAATGCCATTGCCAGTTTGATGAGAAGTTAAAGGAATTACAGCAGGAGGGACATTTTATTCCTTCTCATGATATGATCAAAACACCAGAACAAATTGAAAAAATCAAAGAAAGTGGAAAAATCAACATTGCAGTTTTAGATTATGTTGCTGAACATATCAAAGCAGGTATCACAACACAGCAGATTGATGATTGGGTATATGAACAAACTACCTCTCGTGGTGCGATTCCTGCTCCGCTGAATTATGAAGGTTTTCCAAAAAGTTGCTGCACCTCTATCAATGAGGTTGTTTGTCACGGTATTCCCAATGAATTCGATATTCTGGAAGAAGGAGATATCATCAATGTGGATTGTACTACCATTCTTGATGGTTATTATGCCGATGCATCGCGTATGTTTACCATTGGAAAAACCACACCTCAAAAAGAAAAACTGGTACGAGTAGCTAAAGAATGTCTGGAGATAGGCATGGAAGCTGCGAAACCATTTGGTTTTGTAGGGGACATAGGACATGCAATTGAAAAACATGCTAAAAAAAATGGATTCTCAGTAGTGCGTGATCTCTGCGGACACGGAGTAGGCATAGAGTTCCATGAAGAACCGGATGTAGAACATTTCGGGAAAAAAGGAACTGGTATGCTATTGGTGCCGGGAATGGTTTTTACCATTGAACCAATGATCAATATGGGAACATGGGAAGTCTTCATTGATGAGGAAGATGGCTGGACTGTAGTCACCGAAGACGAACAGCCGTCTGCACAGTGGGAACATACTTTCGTTATGACAGATAACGGACTTGAAATTCTGACACATTAATATATAATTAAGGTATAGAAATATGGATACAATTATATTAGGTATAGAATCTTCCTGTGACGACACATCAGCCGCAGTTATCAAGAATGGCGTATTGTTGTCCAACGTAGTGTCCAGCCAGGCTGTTCACGAAGCTTACGGAGGGGTGGTTCCCGAATTGGCGTCACGTGCCCATCAACAAAACATTGTACCGGTGGTGCACGAAGCCTTAAAAAGGGCAGGAGTTACCAAGGAGCAACTAAGCGCCGTTGCATTCACCCGAGGACCCGGCTTGATGGGATCATTACTGGTCGGAGTATCTTTTGCGAAAGGTTTCGCACGTTCATTGAATATACCAATGATTGATGTTAACCACCTGCAAGCCCATGTGTTAGCCCATTTCATTAAAGAATCGGAAGAAGACAACAACCAACCTAAATTCCCTTTCTTGTGCCTGCTGGTGTCAGGAGGAAACTCACAGATAATATTGGTAAAGGCCTATAATGACATGGAAGTTTTGGGACAAACTATTGACGATGCAGCAGGAGAAGCTATCGACAAATGTTCTAAAGTAATGGGCTTAGGTTATCCCGGAGGTCCTATCATTGATAAACTGGCACGTCAAGGCAATCCCAAAGCGTTCACTTTCAGTAAACCACATATTCCGGACTATAACTATAGTTTCAGCGGATTAAAGACTTCTTTCCTATACTCTTTGCGTGACTGGTTGAAAGAAGATCCCGATTTCATCGAACATCATAAAAACGACTTGGCTGCTTCATTGGAAGCGACCATTGTAGATATTTTGATGGACAAGCTGAGAAAAGCAGCCAAAAATCTCAAGATAAATGAAGTGGCAGTAGCCGGAGGGGTATCAGCCAACAACGGGCTTCGTAACTCATTCCGCGAGCATGCCGGGAAATATGGTTGGAATATCTATATCCCGAAGTTCAGCTTTACTACGGATAATGCTGCAATGATCGCAATTACCGGTTATTACAAGTATCTGGACAATGATTTTTGCACTATAGACAAGCCCGCTTATTCACGGGTAACTATTTAATATTAAAAAACCGTTTTCAACATGTCAGTAGAAGGTAAATTTTTAAGTAAAGAGATTAACGATTTGTTTTGGAGAGAGGGCCTGACACTCGTTACTGCCGAGAGTTGCACGGCAGGAAGTGTGGCGGCCGCTATTACAGCCGTTGCCGGAAGTTCACAATTCTTTAAAGGTGGAATTATCGCCTATTCCAACGAAATAAAGGAAAGTCTGTTAGGGGTAAACCACGAAACTTTAGAAACTCACGGAGCTGTAAGTGAAGAAACCGTTATCGAAATGGTAAAAGGAGCGATGAAATCGATGAATTCTGATTGTGCTGTAGCAACTTCAGGTATCGCAGGGCCCACAGGAGGTACCCCCGACAAGCCGGTAGGTACCATTTGGATTGCTGCCGGATGTAAAGACAAAGTGATTACACTGAAATTGGAAGGCGACGAAGGAAGAAACAAAAACATTGCAAATGCAACCCAAAATGCACTGCAACTGCTTCGAAAGTTGTTCCAAAACGAAGAAAATGAGCAGTAATTGCAGAATTATTTGCAAAAACTCTTGTTTTATACAAATAAAAGTGCTTATTTTGCACTCCGTTTGAAATAAGTATTGAAAAAAACTATAAAAATAAGATAGAAATGTCGAAGATTTGTCAAATTACCGGAAAGAAAGCCATGATTGGCAACAATGTTTCACACTCTAAGAGAAGAACCAAAAGAACTTTTGATGTGAACTTGTTTACTAAGAAATTCTACTATGTAGAACAAGATTGCTGGATTAGCCTGAATATCTGCGCTAACGGCTTACGTGTGATTAATAAAAAAGGCCTGGATGCAGCGCTGAATGAAGCGGTAACCAAAGGCTATTGTGATTGGAAAAGCATCAAAATTATTGGTTAATTAAAAAGGAGAGATAGACTATGGCAAAGAAGGCTAAAGGTAATAGAGTACAGGTAATCCTTGAATGCACAGAAATGAAGGATAGTGGTATGCCGGGAACTTCTCGTTACATTACAACAAAAAACAGAAAAAATACCACTGAAAGATTGGAGCTTAAGAAGTACAATCCTATTTTGAAAAGAGTAACAGTTCACAAAGAAATTAAATAATTATAACCCATGGCAAAGAAAACAGTCGCAACCCTTCAGACAGGTAAAGAAGGACGTTCTTATACTAAGGTTATCAAGATGGTTAAATCTCCGAAAACAGGAGCTTACATCTTCGATGAGCAAATGGTACCTAACGAAAAAGTTCAAGACTTTTTCAAGAAATAATTCAGTCGGAATGACTGGTGGAAAGTTCCTTTCATATATTATGGAAGGAACTTTTTTTATACCACAATGTTATCATCATAATACATTATGACCAATCATTGTGACACTTTTTTTTGTCCGTGTAAGAGATTAGTTATATCTTTGTAGCATAAACAGATAAATCAGACTCCAATATGGGATTTTTTAATTTTTTCTCAAAAGAAAAGAAGGAAACTTTAGACAAAGGATTGTCCAAAACCAAAGAAAGTGTATTCAGTAAGATTGCCCGTGCCGTAGCGGGTAAATCAAAAGTAGACGATGAAGTATTGGATAATCTGGAAGAAGTGCTTATCACTTCGGATGTAGGCGTTGAAACAACTCTGAATATCATCAAACGCATTGAAGAAAGAGTTGCCAAAGATAAATATGTAAACACTCAGGAACTGAACAAGATTCTCCGTGAAGAGATAGCGGCATTATTGACTGAAAATAACACGGTGGATTCGGATGATTTCACTGTTCCGGAAGGTAAGAAGCCCTATGTCATCATGGTGGTAGGTGTAAACGGTGTGGGTAAAACCACAACCATTGGTAAATTGGCATATCAATTTAAGAAGGCGGGCAAATCCGTCTATTTGGGTGCCGCTGATACATTCCGTGCTGCCGCCGTAGAACAATTGGATATTTGGGGAGAAAGAGTAGGAGTGCCTGTTATTAAACAGAAAATGGGATCAGATCCCGCATCTGTAGCTTTTGATACCTTAAGTTCCGCCGTAGCTAATAATGCAGATGTAGTAATCATTGATACCGCAGGCCGACTTCACAATAAAGTAGGTTTGATGAACGAGCTTACTAAAATCAAGAATGTGATGAAGAAAGTTGTTGCGGACGCACCTCACGAAGTATTATTGGTTTTAGACGGTTCTACCGGTCAAAATGCATTTGAACAAGCCAAACAGTTTACTTTGGCGACAGAAGTTACTGCTATGGCAATTACCAAATTGGACGGAACAGCCAAAGGGGGCGTTGTAATTGGCATCTCAGAGCAGTTCAAAATTCCCGTAAAATATATTGGATTGGGCGAAGGTATTGAAGACATGCAGGTATTCCGCAAAAAAGAATTTGTAGACTCACTATTTGGAGAGACTGAATAATAAATGAAACGTAACACAATAGATATCATCACCTTAGGGTGTTCCAAAAACTTAGTAGACTCAGAAAAGCTGATGCGTCAGCTGGAAGCAAACGGTTATAAAGTAACTCACGATTCCGACAAACCGCAAGGAGAAATCGCAGTTATTAATACATGTGGTTTCATCGGTGATGCCAAAGAGGAATCGATCAATATGATATTGGAATTTTGTCAGGCCAAAGAAGAAGGGAAGCTCAAAAAACTATATGTGATGGGCTGCCTTTCAGAAAGATATCTAAAAGAATTGGCATTGGAAATTCCTCAAGTAGATAAATTCTATGGTAAGTTTAACTGGAATGAGTTGCTGGCAGATTTAGGCAAAGCATACAAGTCGGAATTTGCCATTGAACGGACATTAACCACACCCCATCACTACGCTTATCTGAAAATATCAGAAGGCTGTGACCGTAAATGCTCTTATTGCGCCATTCCTATTATTACAGGACGCCACATTTCACGGCCGATGGAGGAGATTATTGATGAAGTGAAACTACTTGTATCCGAAGGAGTAAAAGAGTTCCAAATTATAGCCCAAGAATTGACTTACTACGGCGTAGATTTATATAAAAGTCAGAAATTACCCGAACTCATCGAAAGAATCGCCAATGTTCCCGGTGTAGAATGGATACGTTTACACTATGCATATCCGGCCCATTTTCCGGAAGAATTATTCCGTGTTATGCGCGAACACGATAATGTATGCAAATATATGGATATTGCCTTGCAACACATTAGTGACAATATGCTGAATAAAATGCGCCGACACGTAAGTAAAGCGGAAACCTACGAATTAATCGAAAAATTCCGTCGGGAAGTACCCGGTATTCACTTACGTACAACATTAATGGTAGGACATCCCGGCGAGGCTGAAGAAGATTTTGAAGAATTAAAAGAATTCGTCAAAAAAGTACGATTTGACCGGATGGGGGCCTTTGCATACTCAGAAGAAGAAGGAACATTCGCCGCTAAAGAATACGAAGATTCCATTTCTCATGAAGTGAAACAACAGCGTTTGGATGAATTAATGGCACTTCAGCAGGAAATAGCCGGCGAACTGAGCCAAACGAAAATAGGTAAAGAATTTAAAGTCATTATAGACCGGAAGGAAGGAGATTACTACATAGGCAGAACCCAGTTTGACTCTCCCGAGGTAGATCCTGAGGTCTTGATAAAAGCTGATGAGGAGTACTTAAAAATAGGTGAATTCTATAAAGTGAAAATTACAGCCGCTGATGATTTCGACCTATACGCCAGCATTTTATAGACCTTTGCCCTTATAAAGTTTGGATAATGTTTGTTTTTTTACTAATATAGCAACCAAATTAACACTTTAAGCTTTGAATAACAAAGAATTTATATCTGAATTATCACGTAAACTAGGATATACGAATAAAGATACATCACAATTGGTATCCTCAGTCATTGGTGTTATGACCCAGGAATTGCAAGATGGCAACAACATTGCAATCCAGGGATTTGGTACGTTTGAGGTTAAGAAAAAGCTGGAAAGAATTTCTATCAACCCGGCTACTCAACAACGTATGCTGATTCCCCCCAAGTTAGTGCTGACTTACAAACCCAGTGTAACTTTAAAAGAAAAGTTTAAATAAAATAGCCCTTATTTATAATATTATCATGAGCGAGAAAGTAACCATACAAGATATCATCGAACTTTTGGCTGAGAAACACAGCATGACTAAAAAAGATGCTGAAATCTTTGTCAAAGGAATGTTTGAACTGATAGAGGAAGCTTTAGTTACTGAAAAGTATGTAAAGGTTAAAGGACTAGGTACGTTTAAACTTACAGAGGTGGAGAGTCGTGAAAGTGTAAACGTAAATACGGGGGAAAGAATTGAAATACAGGGCCATACAAAAATATCTTTTACTCCGGATTCCAGTATGAAAGATTTAATAAATAAACCATTCGCTCATTTTGAAACGGTTATATTAAATGAAAACACCAAACTGGAAGATACCGAAACAGAAATAGAAGGAGAGGAGGAAGATACCTTTGACGGAAACGCGCCTAAGCCTAAACAAACAATTGCGGCTAAAGAGGTTGAGTTCATAGAAGCGGAAAATACAGAAGATTCTCCAAATGAGAATGCCATTGCCGCTGAAGACACTACTCCGGTTATTGAGGAAACAATTATTGAAGAACCTGTACCTTCTGTTGAAATTACAGAGGAAAAGATACAAATTATAGAACCGGAAAAAGAATCGGAAGATATTGTCACTGAAGCAGAAAAGGATATTGTTGCTGAAACAGCTGTTCCCCAAACGGTTTCCCCTTTAGCAGAAACAATAGAAGGAAACGAGGTAACAGACAAACCTCAAGAAGAAGTTATGACTATCGCCGATGCAGCCATACTGGCTGCTCGTAAAGCTTGTGAAGAAAAAACATCCTTGGAAACAATAGCGTCAGAAGAGGCAACCCCGTCAGAGAAAACAGTAATAACTCCTGTTACTTCTGATTTTGAAAAAGAACAGAAGATAGAGGAAACAACAGAGACACAAGAAATCTCAGAAGAGAAAAAGAACAGAGTTTCCCAGGGAGTTATTCTTGCTATCATTTTGATTGCCTGCATTGCAGGTGGCATATATTGGTATTTGCAATCAGATAAAACTTCGGATTTACAATCGCCGGCTACAATAAAAAACACCCAAGAACAATTGGAAGAGGATATTCCTGCAATTCCGGTTAATGACTCATTGATGCAAGGTAAAGATACCGCAAACATATGGACGAATGTTGCCGGAAAAGAGACCATCAGTCAATCACAACAGACTGTATCTCCTAGTACGGAAAAGAGTTCAGGCGTTGCGACAACCGCAAATGTTGCAAAAGAGACTTTAGCCGACACTGTAGAATATGACATAACAGGAACTAATTACACATTACAAGAAGGAGAGAGTCTGGTAAAATTAGCAGTGAAATTCTATGGTACAAAAAAGCTATGGCCCTATATCGTGAAACATAATAAAAACATCATTAAAGATGCCGACAGAGTACCCATAGGGACTACTCTGCGTATTCCTGAACTAACTCCTAAAAAATAAGCCTTCTTGCATTTTGCCTGCTTTCGGCATAAATAAAGCAGGCAAAATACAAGAAGTAAAAAAAAGTGCGTTCAACTGATATTCTCACTCTACAAACCTTATCTTTGTATTTTAAAATTCTTTAGCCCAATAACCTTTAAAAAGTAGAGATGCACTTTACTTTTTTAATAAAAATTAGTTGCCGCTGTTAATTAATTAGCGTAATTTTGGCTGCGTTAAATGAACAAGGCTATTTACAAGCCCGTTATTAGATCAATAAAGAAACAACTAAATAAAAACAAAATTATGGCTGAAGCAATTGACATTCGCGAACTAAACGAACGAATTGAAAGACAAAGTGCGTTCGTAACCAACTTAATGACTGGTATGGACCAGGTTATTGTAGGTCATAAGCATTTGGTAGAATCATTACTTATCGGTTTACTGTCCGATGGTCATATCCTGTTGGAAGGTGTTCCGGGTCTGGCAAAGACTCTGGCGATCAAAACGCTTGCATCTTTGATTGATGCCAAGTACAGCCGAATCCAGTTTACTCCGGACTTGCTGCCCGCCGACGTTATCGGTACCATGATTTATAGTCAGAAAGACGAACAATTCATAGCAAAGAAAGGTCCGATTTTTGCAAATTTCGTATTAGCCGATGAAATTAACCGTGCCCCGGCTAAAGTACAGAGTGCTTTGCTGGAAGCCATGCAGGAACGTCAAGTCACACTGAGCAAGGAAACCTTTATGCTACCCGAACCTTTCCTTGTAATGGCTACTCAGAACCCGATTGAACAGGAAGGTACCTATCCGCTTCCCGAAGCCCAGGTAGACCGTTTTATGCTGAAAGTTATTATCGACTATCCGAAGCTGGAAGAAGAAAAGAAAATCATCCGCCAAAATATCACCGGAGAGAAAATCGAAGTTCGCCCCATTCTGAAAGCAACAGATATTATGGAAGCCCGTAAAGTGGTGCGCCAAGTCTATCTGGACGAAAAGATAGAGCAATACATCGCTGATATCGTATTCGCAACCCGTTTCCCTGAAAAATATGACTTGAAAGAACTGAAAGACATGATTGGTTTCGGTGGTTCACCGCGTGCATCTATCAATCTGGCATTGGCAGCACGTAGTTATGCATTCATCAAACGTCGCGGTTACGTGATTCCCGAAGATGTTCGTGCAGTTGCTCACGATGTGCTTCGCCACCGTATCGGCTTGACTTACGAAGCAGAAGCCATGAACATGTCTTCTGATGAAATTGTAAGCAAAATCCTGAATAAAGTGGAAGTACCCTAAGGATTGTGTTCTGAGGCAGTTCTTAATTGCTTGACAATTAGGAAGAAACCTTGGAAACAAAAGGTTGAGTACAGAGTTCCACATGGGTGGGACTGTCATTCCACCCATGTGGAACTCCCGTTTCATCTATGTGGGACCACCATCCCACATGGGTGGAACACCAAATGCATCCGTTTGAAAAACCATTCTCGATAGGAGAAAAAACAGAAACCGATGCACCGGATAAATAAACAACATAGTACGAACAGTATGGAAACAAGTGATTTATTAAAACGGGTTCGCCAGATTGAAATCAAGACACGCGGACTTTCGAACAATATCTTTGCCGGACAATATCACTCTGCATTCAAGGGAAAAGGTATGTCATTCTCGGAAGTACGTGAATATCAGTATGGTGACGACGTACGTGACATTGACTGGAACGTAACCGCCCGCTACAACAAACCCTTTGTCAAGGTGTTTGAAGAAGAGCGCGAATTGACGGTTATGCTCTTGATTGATGTTTCGAACAGCTTGGATTTCGGTACGGTGAAGCAGTTGAAGAAGGATATGGTGACCGAGATTGCCGCTACATTGGCATTCTCGGCCATTCAAAATAACGATAAAATCGGAGTTATTTTCTTTTCAGACCGGATTGAGAAATTCATTCCGCCTAAAAAAGGCCGTAAACATATTCTTTATATCATCCGTGAACTGCTTGATTTCAAGCCCGAGAGCAAGCGTACAGATATAAAGATAGCTGTGGAATATCTGACCAACGTAATTAAAAAACGTTGCACCACCTTTATGATAAGCGACTTTATAGATGAAAACGACTTCCGCAATGCTTTGACCATTGCCAACCGGAAACATGATATCGTAGCTATCCAGGTATACGACCGCCGCATGGCAGAGTTACCTGATGTGGGACTGATGAAAGTACGCGATGCCGAAACCGGCCACGAGCAATGGATTGACACCTCGTCACGAGCTTTGCGTCGCGCACATAATGACTGGTGGATACAGCGTCAGGGAGTATTGAATGAAACATTTACCAAAAGTAATGTGGACTCTGTATCTATCCGCACGGATCAGGATTATGTGAAATCGTTGCTTAACTTATTTGCTAAACGAAATTAAAGAATATGAATATACTGAATACTAGCAAAAAGTTCTTGAAAGCTGGAGTTTGTGCAATTATGCTGATAACAGCCGGACAGGCACAGGCACAGCAGGTTACGGTAGACGCCAGCATTGACTCGCTGCAACTTCTCATTGGCGAACAGGCTAAAGTGAAGCTGGAAATCAGCATGGATGCCAAGCAAAAACTGCAACTTCCGTTCCTGCGCGATACATTGGTAAAAGGAGTGGAGATATTGGATATAGCCAAGCCTGATACCCAGATGCTGAACGATGGAAAACGTATGCTGATAAAACAGGAATATACAATAACCTCTTTTGACTCGGCACTTTACTATCTCCCCCCATTCGAGGTGATGGTAAACGGAGAGCCTTACCGGTCCAAAGCATTGGCCGTAAAAGTATATTCCATTCCGGTAGATACGCTGCATCCCGAACAATTCTTCGGACCGAAGACCGTTCGCGAAGTACCTATCACCTGGGATGACGTATCGGCCATCGTATGGCTTACCTTGCTGATGCTTGCTTTGGGCGGACTGGCTTACTATCTGTTTGTACGCTACAAGGATAACAAGCCTATCATCAAGAAGATCAAGATTGAACCGAAGTTGCCGCCACACCAGCAGGCGTTGAAGGAAATAGAGCGTATCAAGGGAGACAAAACCTTGCGTACAGCCGATCCGAAGACCTATTATACCGAGCTGACGGATGTACTCCGTACTTATATGGAAGAACGATTCGGCTTTAACGCTATGGAGATGACTTCATCCGAAATTATTGATAAGCTACAGGAAATCAACGACAAAGAGTCTATCAAGGATTTGATGTATTTGTTCCAGACTGCCGACTTGGTGAAATTCGCCAAACATTCTCCGTTGATGAACGAAAATGATATGAATCTGGTAAACGCAGTAGACTTCATCAATAATACAAAAGTGGAACCAGACCCGAATGCAAAGCCCGAACCTACGGAAATCACCGTGGAGGAAAAGCGAAGCAAACAGGGCAGAATGATTCTGCTGGGCAGCATCAGCATCATTGTTATTGCTATTGTGGTAATTCTGTATAAGGTGCTGAGTGGTGTATATAACCTCTGGTTTTAACAAATAAATACTAGGAACAATGATTTTTGCAAATATTGAATATCTATTTCTGCTGGTTCTGCTCATACCTTATATAGTATGGTACGTCATGAAGTGGAAGAAAACCGAGCCTACGCTTCAGGTTTCTACCACACGCATGTACATGAAGGCACCCAAAAGCTGGAAGATTTACTTGCTGCATACTCCGTTCGTACTCCGTACGGTGGCTATCATCATGGTAATCCTGATCTTGGCACGCCCTCAGACCACAGACAACTGGCAGAATACCGAAATAGAAGGAATCGACATCATGCTGGCAGTGGACGTTTCTACCAGTATGCTGGCCGAAGACTTGAAACCCAACCGACTGGAAGCTGCCAAACAAGTAGCTTCCGAGTTTATCAACGGCCGCCCCAATGATAATATCGGTCTGACCATCTTTGCCGGTGAGAGTTTTACCCAATGTCCGCTGACGGTAGACCATGGGGTGTTGCTGAATCTGTTCAACAGCATCAAAGGCGATATCGCCCAGCGCGGACTGATTGAAGATGGTACTGCCATCGGTATGGGCATTGCTAATGCGGTGACCCGTCTGAAGGACAGCAAGGCGAAATCGAAAGTGATTATTCTGCTGACGGATGGTAGCAATAACCGTGGAGATATTTCTCCGCTGACGGCTGCCGAGATAGCCAAACAGTTCGGAATCAGGATCTACACCATCGGTGTCGGTACAAACGGAACTGCTCCTTATCCGATGCAGACCTACGCAGGGACGCAATATGTGAATGTCCCCGTCGAGATAGACGAAAAGACTTTGACCGAGATTGCAGGTACAACGAACGGAAATTATTTCCGTGCCACCAGCAATTCCAAGTTGAAGGAAGTCTATCAGGAGATAGACAAACTGGAGAAAACGAAGTTGAACGTGAAGGAATTCAGCAAACGCGAAGAAGAATATCAGGTATTCGCCTGGATTGCTTTCTTCTGCATTTTGCTTGAACTTTTGTTGCGTAACTCAGTATTAAAGAAAATACCTTAAAAAAAGAAAGTCATGTTTCGATTTGCAGACCCGAACTTTTTATATTTACTCATCCTATTGCCGTTTTTGGTGGCGCTGTATTTGTATTCCAATTATCACCGCCGCCAAAATATTCGCAAATATGGTGATCCGGCATTGCTGAAAGGGCTCATGCCGACTATTTCCAAGTATCGTCCTGACATCAAGTTTTGGCTGACTTTTGCTGCGTTGACATTGGTTATACTGATGTTGGCCCGCCCACAGTTCGGCTCAAAGATGGAAACGGTGAAACGAAGTGGAGTGGAAGCTGTCATTGCCTTGGACATTTCAAACTCCATGCTGGCAGAAGATGTGACTCCCAGTCGTTTGGACAAATCAAAGAAATTGATTTCCAGACTGGTAGATACGTTCAATAATGATAAAGTGGGATTGATTGTTTTTGCAGGTGATGCTTTCACGCAATTGCCCATCACAAGCGATTATGTTTCCGCCAAAATGTTCTTGGAAACCATTAATCCGTCATTGATAACCACACAAGGTACGGATATCGGTGCGGCCATCCGCCTGGCAATGAAGAGTTTTACTCCGCAAGAAGGAGTGGGACGTGCAATTATTGTCATTACCGATGGTGAAAATCATGAAGGTGGGGCAGTAGAAGCAGCCCAAGAAGCAGCCGAAAAAGGTATGCAGGTATTTGTATTAGGAGTAGGTTCACCGGATGGTTCTCCAATTCCAGCTGAGGACGGTAGCAACAATTTCCGTCGCGATAAGGATGGAAATGTTATCGTCACCCGCTTGAATGAGCAGATGTGCCAGGAAATAGCCAAGGCTGGCAATGGAATGTATATTCGTGTGGATAATACCAACTCTGCCGAGAAGGTATTGAACAATGAAATCGCCAAACTGTCAAAAGCTGATGTAGAAAGTCAGGTTTATACTGAATTTGATGAACAGTTCCAGGCTTTGGCATGGCTGGTGCTTATCCTGCTGGTGGTAGAAATGCTTATTTTGGAACGGAAAAATCCGCTTTTCAAAAATGTCAGACTATTTAAATAAGGAATGCTTATGTTACAAAAAACCTATATCACTCTGTTATTCTTACTTGTGGCAAGCAGTGCCTTCGCCCAAAAAACAGAAAGAGATTATCTGCGCAGCGGAAACAAGCTGTATAATGACAGCTTGTTTATCAAAGCGGAGGTAGATTATCGTAAGGCATTGGAAATTAACCCGAAATCAACAGATGCCATGTTCAATTTGGGAAACTCGCTCTTGATGCAGCAAAAAGCAAAGGAAGCGATGGAACAGTTTGAATCTGCTTCTAAGGTAGAGAAGGACAAGGATAAACTGGCACAGATTTATCATAACATGGGAGTTATCCTTCAGTCGTCCAAGCAGTATCCACAGTGTATAGAGGCTTATAAGGAATCTTTACGGAATAACCCGAAAGATGATGAAACTCGTTATAACTTGGCTTTGGCGCAAAAGCTGTTGAAAGACCAACAGCAAAATCAAGACCAGAATCAGGATAAGAATCAAGATCAAAAACAAGATCAGAAAGACGACAAAAAGGATCAGAACAAAAACCAGCAAGAACAGGATAAGAAAGACCAACAAAATCAAAATCAGCAGCAACAGCAGCAAAATAAGGATGAAATGTCCAAGGAAAATGCCCAACAATTATTGAATGCTGTGATGCAAGATGAAAAGAATGTGCAAGACAAAGTTAAAAAACAACTGCAAATTCAAGGAAAGAAGTTGGATAAAGACTGGTAATTTCTTAATTTTGGCAAATAAAAAAATAATTAGATAGCAATGAGGAAAGTAATTCTCTTATTCATATTAATAACATCGGTGCTCGGAGCATGGGCAGACGGAAATGTGACGTTTACCGCTTCTGCGCCTGATGTAGTAGTAAGCGGGGATCAGTTCCGGCTGACTTATACGGTTAACACTCATAAAGTCAGGGATTTTCGTGCACCTAACATCAAGGGGTTCGATGTTTTAATGGGACCAAGCCGTTCACAGCAGAGTAGTACACAGATTATAAATGGTAATGTTACTTCTACCAGCTCCATTACTTTTACTTATATTTTGATGGCTGATAAAGAAGGAACTTACACCATTCCTGGTGCTACTATTGTGGCAGACGGACAAAACAAAACTTCAAATTCCGTACAAATCAAAGTATTACCGCCTGATCAAACAAATGGTGTTGGAGGTGGAAACAATAGCGGTGGAAGAACTTCTTCACGCAGTCAGGTTGCCGGAAGCAAAATAACCAATCAAGATTTGTTTATTACCGCAACAGCAAGTAAGACTACTGTTTATGAACAGGAAGCCATCTTGTTGACATACAAGGTCTATACTTTGGTAAACTTGCGCCAGCTGCGTGGTGACATGCCTAAACTAACCAACATTTATGTACAAGAAGTGGAACTTCCCCAACAAAAGACATTCTCTTTGGAACATTATAACGGAAGAAACTATAACACTACTGTGTGGAGTCAGTATGTACTTTTCCCCCAGCAATCGGGAAAAATAGAAATTCCGGCTATTACCTTTGAAGGGGTTATAGCTCAACAAGTTGCCTCAGACGATCCTTTTGATGCTTTCTTTAATGGTGGAAGTAACTATGTGGAAGTAAAGAAAAACATTGTCACTCCTAAGCTGACCATCAATGTGAAAGCATTGCCCGATGGCAAACCGGCTAATTTCTCCGGAGGAGTAGGAGAGTTTACTATCAGTTCGTCTATAAGTACAAAAGAACTGAAAACAAATGATGCTGTAACCATTAAGTTAGTCATTTCCGGTACAGGTAATTTGAAATTGGTCAATACTCCGGAAGTAGCTTTTCCAAAGGATTTTGAAGTATACGACCCCAAGATTGACAATAAATTTACATTAACTCGCGAAGGTTTGTCAGGCAATAAGGTGATAGAATATCTAGCAATTCCAAGACATGCCGGCAATTTCACTATTCCGCCTGTCGAATTTTCCTATTTTGACTTAAAAAGCAATAGTTATAAAACAATAAAAACAGAAGCTTATAGCCTAGAAGTGGAAAAAGGTGCAGGAAATGATTGGAATTGGAAAGCAGTGGGCAAGGCTAAGGTTGCGGTATATGACAAAGCAATAGTAATAAGCGTTCCGCGAGAACTCATGGAGTGCAAGGGTAAAAAACTTGACTTTGAATTTAAGTGGAGCGACAATATGCAGGAAGAGGGTAATCCTATGGATTTCTATGTAAACGGGGATGTTGCTCCTTCCGCGCGATTCAATTATGTTTATTGCGAATAAAAGTCTTGAAAATAGCGGAGCTTGTATGCAGTTCCGCTAATTTGTTGCAATTTTGCACTCTTCAAGAAGATAAAAATGGAAGAAAACAAAAATAAATTACCCGAAATAAGCAGAGAAGAACTCGAAGCTGCAAAGAAAGCAGGTTCGGGTTCTCTTTGTGAACTTGTGTCCCGGAAAGCGTTGGAAAGCGTAGGAGGAAAACTCGATTCGGAATCTATGCCAAAACTTACTTCTTCGCAGATAACCATAATTGGATATATAATATTGCGTCGCGAATTGCTTGAGGGAGGCTTTGTGCAACTCATTCACAATGGTTACGGTCCTTTTTTCTTTGAGAATCCTTTCGCAAAAGCCATGCGGGAGATGGGATTGAAAGAATTGTGCAACATGTTGTACGATGTGAGACGTTTGTACGAAAAGACAGCAGGAGAAATAACACGCGATTGCTCCGATGAAGAATTCATGGCTCTTTACGAGAAATTCGAAAAGTATGACGAATACGATGATGAATATGTAGAGCGTGAAACAGAATATACCGAAGCCGTGGGTTCTTATATAGAAGCAAATATAGATGAGTTTTTGACTATAAGGTAAGAAAGACAATGGCTTTGACGCAAAAGAAGATAGAAATAAAGAACAAACGTGCCGAACACGACTATTTCGTACTCGATACATACAATGCAGGTATTGTGCTTTGTGGTACCGAGATTAAATCCATACGTGCAGGAAAGGCGGGACTGACTGATTCTTTCTGCTACATCCGCGATGGCGAAATTTGGGTCAAGAATGTTTATATAGCAGAATATTTTTACGGCTCGTTTTATAATCACGAGGCTCGGCGCGACCGTAAACTATTACTCAACCGCAGAGAAATTCGAAGATTGGCACAGGAAACAAAAAATCCGGGTCTTTCCATAGTTCCGCTTTTACTTTACATAGATGAAAACAATAGGGCGAAACTTAAAATTGGTTTGGTGCGTGGC
>OLRV01001964.1_pt1 | contig 16648 bp, 12 predicted proteins | sample 1672421 | NCBI WGS metagenome assembly OLRV01 (sample SAMEA3136684, study PRJEB25190) | human gut metagenome | biome: human gut; feature: human-associated habitat; material: faeces | place: Austria | collected 2013
TGCGGGAGAAGAACATCCCCCTGAACATCCGCAACACCAACCAGCCGGAGCACCCGGGCACCATGATACGGGAGGCCTTCGACGACACGGCGGCGGAGCTGCAGGAGAGCAGCATGATCACCGGCATCGCCGGAAAGAAGGGTTTTTCCGTCATCACTATGACCAAGAACGGAATGTCCTCGGAGCTGGGCGTTATCCGCCGGGTGTTGGAGATATTGGAGCGCTATCACATCAACGTGGAGTACATCCCCTCCGGCATCGACTCGGTATCGCTGGTGGTGGAGGCGGCCAAGGCCGCGCCGTATCTGTACCAGGCACTGGGCGACATGGAGAAGGAGATCAAGCCCGACAGCCTGCACGTTACCGACGGTATGGCTGTGGTGGCGGCCGTGGGCCGGAAGATGGCCTTCCAGCCCGGTTCCTCCGGCAAGATCTTCGCCAAGCTGGGCGAAAACGGCATCAATATCCGCATGATCACCCAGGGGCCCGAAGAGCTGAACATCATCGTGGGCGTGGACAGCGCCGACTTTGAGAAAGCTATCCGGGTGCTGTACAACAGTTTTGTAAAATAAAGTGCGTCTCCTGCGCCCATACTTCACCGCAGCGGCTTGCCGTACACAAAGTCGATGCGCCATATCTGAACGCAGGATACACCGCTTATTCGATATCGAGAAAAGGAGTACATCATATGAAAAAGTATAAAGTTGCTATTCTGGGTGCCACCGGCGCGGTGGGCCGCGAGATGATGAAGGTACTGGCCGAGCGCGATTTCCCCATCGAGGAGCTGCACCTGCTGGCGTCAGCCCGGTCTGTGGGACAGGCTGTCCACTGGAAGGGCCACGACATCCCCGTGGAGATGGCCTGTGACGAGGCCTTCAAGGGCATGGACATCGTGCTGGGCGCGGCGGAGAACGACATCGCCAAGCAGTTCGCCCCGGCCATCGTCAAGGCGGGCGCGGTGTTCGTGGATAACTCCAGCGCCTTCCGCATGGACCCGGATGTGCCCCTGATCGTGCCGGAGATCAATCCGGAGGACGTGAAGAAGCACAAGGGCATCATCTCCAACCCCAACTGCACCACCATCGTCTCGCTGGTGGCCATCAACGCCCTGAACCACGACAGTCCCATCGAGAGCATCGTGGCCAGCAGCTATCAGGCGGTGTCCGGTGCCGGCGCCGGCGGCCCCATTGAGCTGATGGACGAGGTAGAGCTGCTGCGGGAGGGCAAGAGCGTCCAGCCCAAGGTGTTCCAGTACCAGATCGCCTACAACGTCATCCCCCAGATCGGCGGCGAGGCCTTTGAGGGCTATACCTCCGAGGAGATGAAGATGCAGAACGAGGGCCGGAAGATCATGCACCTGCCGGAGCTGAAGGTCAGCTGCACCTGCGTCCGCGTTCCCGTGGTGCGGAGCCACAGCGTGTCCATCGTGGTGCGGACCAAGGAGAAGATCAGTGTGGAGCGCGCCCGGGAGTTGATCGCCGCCGCCCCCGGCTGCCGGCTGGTGGACGACCTGGCCAACAAGCGCTATCCCATGCCGCTGGAGACCAGCGACCAGGACCTGGTGTTCGTGGGTCGTATCCGGGACGACCTGACCAGCGACAACGGGCTGAACATCTGGTGCTGCGGCGACCAGGTACGCAAAGGCGCGGCCACCAACGCCGTGCAGATCGCCCAGCTGCTGATCGCGGAGTAATTGTAAACAAAGTGAGGCCGCCCGGAGGGCGGCTTTACTTTTGGCGCAAAACCATATATAATGGGGAAAAGTCTATTCCCGGAGGAAGTCCTATGAAACGATGGAAGCGGGGCGCGGCCATGCTGCTGTGCCTGTGTATGATGACGGCGCTGCTGGCCGGCTGCGGCAGCGGCAGCAGCGGCGAGAACACCGCGTCGGTGGTGATGACTGGCAGCGTGTCCACAGTAGACCCGGCCTATGCCGCCACACCGGCGGAGCGCACCCTGGTGCTGCACCTGTTCGACAACCTGTACCGCTGGACGGCGGAGGGCGCGGTACCCGCAGCGGCCCACGCCTATGACTGCACGGACAACGAGGACGGCACGCAGACGTACACGTTCCACCTGCGGCGCGACGGCAAGTGGTCCGACGGCAGCGACGTGACGGCGGCGGATTTCGTATACGCCTGGCGGCGGCTGGTATCGCCGGAGACGGACAGCCCGGAGGCGGAGATCCTGTCCATGGTGGCGGGCTATGAGGACGCCCACGCGGGCGACCCGGAGGCGCTGGGCGTATACGCCGAGGACGAGCACACCTTCGTGGTGACGCTGAGCACGATGTGCCCGTACTTTGTGGACGCGGTGTGCACAGCGGCGGCCACCATGCCGGTGCAGCAGAAGGCTGTGGAAGGCGGCGAGGGCTGGAGCGCCAGCCGGACGTGGTTCGTGGGCAACGGGCCGTACCGCCGCACCGGCGATTGGAGCGACAGTCTCTTCGCCACGCTGGTGAAGCAGGAGGACCACTATAACGCGCGGCAGGTGCGCGCGGACCGGATCGAGATCCGGTTCAAGAGCGCGGCGGAGGCCGCCAAGGACGCGGGCACCGCGGACGCGGTCATCGGCGCGGCAGGAGAGGACGGCACCTACGGCGGCAGCAGCACCGTGGGCGTGCTGCTCATCAACCAGATGGCCACCAACATGGACCGGACGGAGCTGCGGCAGGCCATGAGTCTGGTCATCGACCGGGATGCGGCGGCCGGCGCTCTGGGCGCGGACTATGCCGCCGCGGAGGGGCTGGTGCCTCACGGCATACGCACCGCCGGGGGCGAGGAGTTCCGGGCGGTCAACGGCGCGGTGATCGACTGCGAGGCGGATACCTACACGGACCGGTGCAGTCAGGCGCTGGAGCTGATGACGCAGGCGGGCCTGCGGCGGCCGGAGGCGCTGATAAGCCTGGGGACGGTGACGCTGCTGTACCGGAATACGCCGGCGCAGACGGCGCTGGCCCAGCGGCTGCAGAAGGTGTGGCAGGAAAAACTGGGACTGAGCGTGACCCTGCAGGGTGAGGATGCGGAGACGTATCAGCAGCTGCTCAGCAGCGGCGCGTTCACCCTGGCCCTGACGGAGCTGGACGCGCTGTACAACGATGCATCAGCCTATCTGGACCTGTGGCGCAGCGGCGACACGCGGAACTACGCGCTGATCTACATGAACGCCTATAACATTCTGATGCGGGTGGCGGCGGCCAGCACCTCCGCCGAGGCGCGGGACGCCTATTTGAAGGATGCGGAGTGGCTGCTGCTGGACATGGCCAACGTGATACCGCTGTATGAGAAGGAGCAGGCCTACGCCCTGCGCGGCGACGTGACCGGCGTGGTGTCCGACGGCATGGGTGCGTGGTACTTCGGCGCACTGTGGCGCGTGGAGCAATAAGTGAAAAACGCCCGGACCAACAGGCGTTAAACGCCTGCCCGCTATACTGTACAGAGAAAGCGCATATTTCCGGCCCCACAGCAGAGAGGAGCGATCATACAGATGATAGAAAAAGCTGAGGTCACAGCACTTTTGCAGCAGCTCACCGCCATTAAGAGTGCGTATTTCCATGAGGACGAGATCATGGCCTTTGCCAGAGACTGGCTGTGCCGGCAGGAACTGCCCGCACAGCTGCACGAATACCACGATGCCAAGGTCACAGATTTCCATGGAAAAAATGTCATCGCCGTTATCGACGGCGGCAGGCCTGGACCGGTCATCTGCCTGAACGGCCATCTGGACACCGTGCAGCTGTGCGGCGGCTGGACCCGCGATCCCTACGGCGAGCTGGACGGCGACAGGCTCTATGGTGTGGGAGCGCTGGACATGAAATCCGGCTGCGCCGCGCTGATGGTCACGGCTGCCCGCTTCGCCGCCGCCCACAAGACCTTCGCCGGGAAGATCAAGCTGGCGCTGGTCTCTGACGAGGAGGGCCCCTACGGCCTGGGCACCAATGCCCTCATCGAGGACGGCTATCTCTCTGATGTGGACTTCTCCATCATCGCCGAGCCCAGCGCCGGCTTTGACGGCAAGCCTTTCCCCGACGTCTGCCTGGGCGCCCGGGGCGGCTATGGTCTGGAGATCCGCTTCTACGGAAAGTCCGCCCACGCAGCCAACCCGGAAAAGGGCCACAGCGCCCTGCTGGACGCGGCCAAGGTGGCGCAGGCCCTGGAGCAGGTGGACTATGTTGAGGACCCGCACCTGGGCAAGGGTACCTGCTGCGTGGTAGGCATCAGCGCCGACGGCGGCGCGTGTAGCGTGCCGGACTTCGCCGTGATCCGCCTGTTCTGGCACATCGTGGTGGGCGAGAGCCCGGACACCATCGTCCGCGAGATCGAAAAGGCCGTGCAGCGCGCCGGTATCACCGGGCGGTATGAGATCTGCTTCCGCGAAGCGCCGTCCGAGGGCTCCCGGGGCTTCATGCCCTACACCGTCCCCCAGGACGAACCCATGACCGTCTCCCTGCTGGAGTCCATCCGCAAGGTCACCGGCAAGGAACCCACCATCTCCTACTTCGCCAGCATCGGCGACTTCAACTACCTGGGCACGCGGTTGGGCGCGCCGGCCATCATCTTCGGCGCCGACGGCGAGAACTATCACAGCAGCGACGAATACGTCCTGCTGGACTCCGTCCACCAGACCGCCGAGGCCGTTTACGACTTCCTGGAGAAAACACTGCTGCCCTGAGCAAGCAAAACCACCCCCGGCGAGGAGCCGGGGGCGGTCTGTTTTTCAGAAGGTCATCTCCAGCCCGCATTTCAGCTGGTGCAGTCTGTCGCCCAGGACCGTCTCCATCACGCCGCAGGCCCTCTCCCGGGTGCAGCGGCGGCGCAGGCGTACCGCACGGCCAATTCCACTCTTGCGCTCCGCCATTTTTCACGGTAAAATAGCACCACAAAAAAGGAGGGCAATGCCATGATCTATCGTGATTTTCAGGACCTGCACCTGTCCCTGCTGGGCTTCGGCACCATGCGTCTGCCCACCACGGCGGACGGCGCCATCGACGAGGACACCACCCAGGCGATGGTGGACTATGCGCTGGCCCATGGCGTCAATTATTTCGACACCGCCTGGGCCTATATGCAAAATCTGTCCGAGACGGTGGTAGGCCGCTGCCTGAAAAAGCATCCCCGGGGCAGCTTTTACCTGGCCACCAAATACCCCGGCCATACGCTCACCTGCGACCCGGACCCGGCGGACACCTTTGCCCAGCAGCTGGAGAAGTGTCAGGTGGACTACTTCGATTTCTACCTGCTGCACAACGTCTATGAAAACGATGTGGATATCTACACCGACCCCAAGTGGGGCATCATCGACTACTTTGTGGAACAGAAGCGTCTGGGCCGTATCAAGCACCTGGGCTTCTCCACCCATGCGGACCTTCCCTGCCTCACCGCTTTTCTGGAGCGCTATGGCAAGGTGATGGAGTTCTGTCAGATCCAGTTGAACTATCTGGACTGGACCATCCAGCGGGCCAGGGAGAAATACGAGCTGCTGGAAAAGCATCATATCCCCGTCTGGGTCATGGAGCCGGTCCGCGGCGGCAAGCTGGCCGCCCTGGATGCCGACAGCGAGCAGCAGCTCCACGCCCTTCGCCCCAACGCCAGCATCGCCTCTTTCGGCTTCCGCTGGCTCCAGGGACTGGATAACGTCCACATGGTCCTCTCCGGTATGTCCGACATGGCGCAGATGGCGGATAACGTGGCTACCTTCGAGCACCTCGACCCCCTCTCCCCCGTTGAGGAGGCGATCCTCTTTGCTGCGGCGGATAAGATGAAGAATTCCATCCCCTGCACTGCCTGCCGCTACTGCTGTGACGGCTGTCCCCAGCAGTTGGATATCCCGGATCTGCTGCACAAGTACAACCAGCTCCGCACCGGCAGCGGCAGCACCATCAAGATGCAGCTGGACGCGGTGCCCGCGAACAAGTGGCCTCACGCCTGTCTGGGCTGCGGCGCCTGCGCCGCTGTCTGTCCCCAGAAGATCGTCATTCCCGACGAACTGGCAGCCTTTGCCGCCGAGCTGGACAAGCTGCCCGACTGGGTGGAGGTCTGCCGCCAGCGGGCGGAGGCCGAGGCGCGGGAGCGAGCCTCCCGCGGGCTGTGAGCGCATAAGAAGAAGTCCCTCCCGGCGGGAGGGACTTCTTTTGTTTACACCTGATATTTCGCCGCGCAGCGTTGGTACTGCTCCCGGAAGTCCGGGTCCCGGCGCCGCGCCGCATCCAGCGTGGCGTGCATATTCAGGTCGTGGTGGGCTGCGTCGATCACGCACCCGGCGATATTGGAGCAGTGGTCCGAGGTACGCTCCAGATCCGTCAGCAGGTCGGACCAGACAAAGCCTGCCTCGATGCTGCACTGGCCTTGCTGCATCCGCAGGATATGCCGGGTACGCAGCTGCTCCTTCAGATCGTCGATGACCTGCTCCAGCGGCTCCACCTGCCGGGCGGCGGTCATATCCTGCTGCCGGAAGGCGTCCAGCGCCCGCATGAGGATATCGTTGACCGCGGCGGACAGCACGCTCAGCTCCCGCTTCGCCTCGTCGCTGAAGGCCAGCCCCTTCTCCCGCAGCTCCTCCGCCGACTCCAGCACGTTCACCGCATGGTCGGAGATACGCTCAAAATCACCGATGGCCTTCAGCAGCTCCGCGGACTCCTCGCTCTCCTGCTCACCCAGCTTCTGGGCGCTGAGCTTTACCAGATAGGTGCCCAGCACGTCCTCGTAGTGGTCGCAGTGGCTCTCATCCTCCCGGATGGCGGAGGCCAGCGCTTCGGTGTAGTGGTCAAAGCTCCGCAGGGCGTTTTGCAGCGCCCGCACGGCAACCTCCGCCATCTCGCAGGTGACGACCCGGCAGCGCTCCAGCGCCACGGCCGGCGTGGTCAGCAGGCGCTGGTCCAGCTCCACCGTTTTATCGGCCGCGTGGGCCTTATCCGGCACCAGGCGGATAGCCAACTTCTCCAGCAGGTCGCCGCAGGGCAGCAGTATGGCCGTACACAGGATATTGAACACCGAGTGGGCCACAGCGATACCCGCCATAGACGCCGCCTTGTTCAGCAGTACCGGGGCAAAGATGGCCTTGACGATGCAGAACACCGTCAGCAGCACCGCCACGCCGATCACATTGAACATCAGATGCACCACGGCCGCCCGCTTGGCGTTTTTGTTGGTGCCGACGCAGGAGATCAGTGCCGTGACGCAGGTACCGATGTTCTGGCCCATGATAATGGGCACCGCGGCGGCGTAGCTGACCTGGCCGGTAGAGGCCAGCGCCTGCAAAATACCCACCGAGGCGGAGGAGGACTGGATGATCGCCGTCAGCACCGCGCCCACCAGCACGCCCAGCAGCGGGTTTGTAAAGGCCAAAAACAGCTCTGCAAACCCCGGCACGTCCTTCAGCCCCGCCACAGCGGCGCTCATGGTGTCCATGCCGAACATCAGCGTGGCAAAGCCAAGCAGAATGGAGCCAGTCTCCTTTTTCCGGCTGTCCTTGCAGAACATATAGAAAATGATGCCGATCAGCGCCAGCACCGGCGTAAAGGAGGTGGGCTTCAGCAGCTGCAGCCACACGCTGCCGCCGTCGATCCCCGCCAGGCTCAGCAGCCAGGCCGTCACCGTGGTGCCCACGTTGGCGCCCATGATAACATTGATAGCCTGCCGCAGGGTCATCAGCCCGGAGTTCACGAAGCCCACCACCATGACGGTGGTGGCCGATGAGCTCTGAATGATGGCGGTGATGCCCAGTCCGGTCAGGAAACCGGCACCCACGCTGCCGGTCATTTTATCCAGCAGCGTCCGCAGCTTGCCGCCGGCCCGGCGCTCCAGCGCCTGGCCCATGAAATTCATGCCGAACAGAAACAGGCACAGCCCGCCCAGCATGGTCAGCGCATGAAAAATATCCATTTTCTTTCCCTCAACTTTACATTTTCTCAGATGTCACCTTATTGTCCATCTACATTGTACGGTATAAATGTCAAGTTCGCAGGCCATCTTTTGTAAAATCCATGTAAAACAGCGCAAAAAAGAAGCACCCGCGCGGGTGCTTCTTTTTTATGCTTTTCTTACCGCTGGCCCTTGTCGTAGGGGATACCCTCCGCCTTGGGTGCGCGGGATTTCTTGGATGTGAAGGCCAGCACCACCAGCGTGATCAGGTACGGCAGCATACGGTACACGTGGGAGCTGATGCCGATCTCCGCCAGCCAATACACGCCGTCGCCGTTGATATCCAGGCTGGAGTACGCCGCGGCGATACACTTGAACAGGCCGAACAGCAGCGACGCCCCGGCGATGTTCAGGGGCTTCCAGTTACCGAAGATCATAACGGCCAGCGCCAGGAAGCCGAAGCCCGCCACATCGCCGTTGGCCGTGCAGTTGGCCGTGGTCAGGGCGTAGACAAAGCCGCCCATGCCGGCCAGCGCGCCGGAGATGGTCGTACCGGCATAGCGCATCTTGTACACGTTGATACCCACGGAGTCCGCCGCCTGGGGATTTTCACCGCAGGAGCGCAGCCGCAGGCCAAACCGGGTCTTGTACAGCAGGATCGACAGCACCACGAAAATGATGATGCAGACATAGGTCGCCAGATACACCTTGTGCAGGAAGGTATTGCCCAGGAAGCCCAGGTCGTCCGTCTTTGCGTAGCCCAGAGTGGTCTTCTTGATCATGAACCAACTGGCCGCATCGCCGGTGGCCATTTGCAGGGTGTTCTGGTTGGCGATGATACGGATGAGGAACAGCACCAGGGCCGGAGCCATCAGGTTCAGCGCCGTACCGCCGATGGTCTGGTCCGCCCGCAGATTTACGGAGGCAAAGCTCAGCAGCAGGGAGAAAATGGCGCCGAATATGGCCGCCACCAGCATAGCCAGCAGCTCAAAGCCCTGCAAAGCCACCCAGTCGCCGGCAGCCTTGGCCGCGTCGTAGACGTGGTTGGTCTGCATGATGTTCACGAACAGCACGCCGATAAACGCACCCAGGATCATAATACCTTCCAACGCCAGGTTGATGATACCGCTGCGCTCAGCGAACACGCCGGCCAGCGCCACGATCATCAGGGGAACGGCGTAGATCATGGTCTGTTGGATCAGAAATGTCATGCCTGCTCCCCTCCTTCCTCCGGCTGCTCAGGTACCTGCGGTGCTTCCTCCACCGGTATGTCCGGTATGTCCTCCGGCGGCACATCCAGTGGCTGTGTCTCCGCCTCTGCCGGTATATCCGCCGTGGTGGTCTTGTTGGCCTCCACGACGAGCTTCTTTTTCCGCCCAGTCAGCATCATCTGGATGAGCAGAGAGAAGGCGGACAGATACACGATGACGGAGATGATCACGTCGGTGATGTACTCGTTGTAGGCAGTCAGGTTAGTCAGCTGCAGACCGACGATATCCAGCATGGCCATGAAGATGCCGGTGAAAATGACCGCGATGGGGTTGTTCACCGCCAGCAGTGCCACGGGGATTCCGTTAAAGCCCACGCCGGGCAGGGCCTGATAGGTGTTCCAGTAGAACTCGGTGTTGCCGCTGAGCCAGTACAGCGCGGCGCCGGCGCCGGCCAGCGCGCCGGCAATGGCCATGGACAGCACGATATTGCGCTTATCGGGGATACCGGCGTAGCGGGCCGCATGGCGGTTGGCGCCGCAGGCCTTCAGCTCATAGCCGAACACCGTCTTCTCCATGATAATGTACACCACGATGGCCAGAATGATGGCCACCAGAATACCGGCATTGACCTGGGAGCCGGGAAACAGCTGATCCAGTCCCAGCTTGGGTGTGGCCACGCCGTTGAAGGTGGTCTTGTAGATGTAACCGGACTTCGTGCCTTCTGTTACGTTCTTGAAGCTGCTGATATCAAACATCCAGGTGACAAGATTGGCTGCGATCCAGTTGGTCATGATGCAGGCCAGCACCTCGTTGATATTCAGCAGCGCCTTCAGCAATCCGGGGATGGCACCCCACAGGGCGCCAGCCAGCATACCGCCCAGAAAGGCCAGCAGCCAGATGATGCCCACGGGCATGGACTCGGAGGGGATGCCCAGCGCGACGGACAGCGAGACAAGCGTACCCATCAGATACTGGCCGGGTGCGCCGATATTGAACAGGCCCGTCTTGAAGGCCACCGCCACGGAAAGGCCGGTCATGATCAGCGGCATGGCGCGGAAGAGCATATTGCCCACATTCTGGGCGTTAAAGCCCCAGGTCAGCGCGCCCGCAGCGTCGCGGCCTGTGCTGAGGATGCCGGCAAAAATCAGCCGGACGCCCTCCCACATACCGGCAGTGGTGATCTTCTGCTCCGCCAGGCCCACAATAATGACCACGATGCTGCCCAGCAGCAGGCCGGCCAGGATGGACAGCAGAGAGGCCAGGACCTTCTTGGTGCCATTCTTGGCATACAGATCTGTCAGTTTTTGCTTCACGCCGTCTCACCCACTTTCTTGTCCGCCCGCTTGGCGCCGGCCATATAGAGGCCCAACTCCTGCACGGTGATCTGCTTCGGGTCGAACTCACCCACGATCTCACCCTCGTACATGACCAGGATGCGGTCGGAAAGGCTCATGACCTCGTCCAGCTCCAGGGATACCAGCAGCACTGCCTTGCCGGCATCACGCTGCTTCACCAGTTCCTTGTGTACGTTTTCGATCGCGCCCACGTCCAGGCCGCGGGTAGGCTGGACCGCCACGATCAGCGGCTTGTTGCGGTCCACCTCGCGGGCGATGATCGCCTTCTGCTGGTTGCCGCCGGACATACTGCGGGCGGTGGTCACGGGGCCCTGTCCGCTTCGGATATCGTATTCCTCGATCAGCCTTTCGGCGTAGGCACGCACCGCGTCCTTTTTGATAAAGCCGCCCTTTTCGAATTCCGGCTCCTTATACCGCTGCAGCACCAGGTTCTGCTCCAGCGTAAAATCCAGCACCAGGCCGTGCTTGTGCCGATCCTCGGGGATGTGGCTCATACACTCTCCACGGCGACGGATGCTGGCGTGGGAGATATCCTTGCCGCACAGCGTCACCGTGCCGCCATTGCTCTTATCCAGGCCGGTGAGCGCGTGAATGAACTCCGTCTGTCCGTTGCCGTCGATACCGGCGATACAGAGTATCTCGCCGGCGCGTGCATCAAAGCTGACATGGTCCACGGCGTTGCGCTTGTGGGTGTGAGAGGGCACGCACAGATCCCGGACCTTCAGCACCACATCCGTGGGCTTGGCCGGCTCCTTTACGACCTCCAGCTGCACCGGGCGGCCCACCATCATGTTGGACAGCTCCTGCTTGTTGGTGTCGCAGGTGTTCACGGTACCCACATAGCGGCCCTTACGCAGAACCGTCACCCGGTCCGCCACCGCCATGATCTCGTTGAGCTTGTGGGAGATGAAGAGGATGGATTTCCCCTCCGCCGTCAGGTTCTTCATAATGGCCATCAGCTCGTCGATCTCCTGGGGCGTCAGCACGGCGGTGGGCTCGTCGAAGATGAGGATCTCGTTGTCGCGGTAGAGCATCTTCAGGATCTCGGTACGCTGCTGCATACCCACAGTGATATCCTCCACCTTGGCGTCCAAGTCCACGTGCAGGCCGTACCGCTTGGAGAGCTCCTCGACCTTCCTCCGCGCTTCCTTTTTCTGCAGGAAGCCGCACTTCGTCGTTTCGGCGCCCATAATGATGTTGTCCAGCACGGAGAATACCTCCACCAGCTTGAAGTGCTGGTGGACCATGCCGATACCCAGTGCCGTGGCATCGTTGGGATCGTTGATCTTCACCGTCTGGCCGTTCTTGCGTATCTCACCCGCCTCGGGCTGGTACAGGCCGAACAGCACGCTCATCAGCGTGGATTTGCCGGCGCCGTTTTCGCCCAGCAGCGCGTGGATCTCTCCCTTTTTCAGTTGGAGGGTGATATCGTCGTTGGCCTTGATGCCGGGGAACTCCTTGGTAATGTGAAGCATCTCGATCACATACGAGGGAGTCTTATCCATGCCGCCACCTACTTTCCTCTATTATTTTGCCTAATGGCGATAAAGGCATAAATTTATTATATAGCATATATGCACAGATTGCAAGAAAAACAGCGGCGTTTTACGCCTCGCATCACGCGCTTGACGCAAAAAAAAGAGACGCCCGCAGGCGTCTCTTTTTTTGTTAAGTACGTTCCGATTACTTGACCAGGTTCAGGGTCAGGCTGTCGGTGCTGTCCAGCTTGGAGTAGTCGTTGTCGACGACCAGAGAACCATCGGCCATCTTGGCCAGCATGGCGTTGTAGTCGTCCACAGTCCACTTGGTCAGGGACCAGGTAGCGGTGGGCAGGCCCACAGCGTTGTCCTTGGCGCCCAGGGTCACGAAGGTGCCGCCGATCTCGTCGAAGGAACCGTCATAGACCTTGCCGCAAGCCCACTGCACGGAGGCGGACAGGCCCTTCATAGCGGAGGTGATAACGGTATCGGACTGGCTGGACTGGTCAACGTCCACGCCCACCACGGCGCCGTCGTTAGCGGCAGCGGCAGCGGCGACAGACTGGAACATATTACCGCCGCAGGCGAAGATGACCTCGGTGCCGTTCTCATACCAGCCGGAAGCCATGGTCTGCAGCTCGGTGGAAGCGGAGAAGGAAGCGCCATACAGCCAGGAGTAGTTCATCTCGACCTTCACGCCCATCTCAGCAGCAGCAGCGGAAGCGCCCTGCACGAAGCCGTAGCCGTAACGGCAGCAAGCGGGGTTGTCGCCGCCGCCACCACCGGTGAAGCCCAGCTTGGTGTAGCCTTCCTTAACAACAGCGTAACCGGCCAGATAGCCGCACTGCTCTTCCTGGAAGCAGATGCCCAGAACGTTCTTCAGGGCGGTGCCGTCCTCGGTGGTCACAGCGCTGTCGCGGTCCACGAACACGAACTTGACATCGGTGAACTCAGCAGCGGCCTTGGTCAGGGCAGTGGCCTGCATAAAGCCGGCAGCCACGATGACCTTGGCGCCGCCCTCGGCAGCAGCCTTCATGGCATCGTAACGGTCGTCATCGGTAGCCTGGTCGCCGTTGGCGGGCTGATAGTACTTGTAGCTCAGGCCGTTGTTGGCAGCGTACAGCTTCACGCCGTCGAAGGTGCCCTGGTTGAAGGACTTATCCTTCAGCTGGCCCACGTCGGTGACGAAAGCGATCTCGTACTTGCCATCCTCGGAGGTCATCTCGTCGGCGATCTCGTCGGCGTTGGTGATCTCGGTGACTTCGGGGTTGTCGCCCTGGTTGTCGTCGGTCTTGGGGTCGTCCTTCTTGTCGCCGCAAGCGACCAGGGACAGCGCCATAACCAGAGCCAGGATCATAGCAAGAAACTTCTTCATGGTTATTCTACCTTCCTCAATTTTTTTATTTTCGCGCCTTGCGGCGGGAAAACCATCATTTCGGCACGGGGTCTTCCTCCCTCTGTGCCTTGCGCATTATAGCAGACTTTTTCGCCTTTGGCAAGTGAAAACCGCATTTTGCGGTAGAAATGTAAACAAATGTCATCAAAAATTTACATTTTGTTTGCGCGAAATGCACAAATGTATCGTGTATAGCGACAGCGCGAGATATCCTCCCGCGCTGCCGTGACCGTTGTTTACTTCTTGGCGGCCATCTTCACAGCCACCTCCAGGGCGATCTTCATCATGTTGGTGAAGGTGGTCTGGCGCTCATCGGCGGACAGCTCGGTGCCGTTGACCAGGTTGTCGGAGATGGAGCAGATGGCCAGCGCCCGCTTGCCGGTATAGGCGGCGGTGCAGTACAGACCGGCGGCCTCCATCTCCACGGCCATAACGCCCATCTTGGCGAAGCGCATGTTGCGCCCGGCGGCGTCATAGAACGTGTCGGAGGAGTACAGGTTGCCCACAGGCATTTTCACGCCCAGCTCCCCGGCGCTCTCTACGGCGGCCATCAGCAGGTCGAAATCGCAGATAGGGGCGAAGGAGCCGCCCAGCTCATACTGGCTGGCAAAGTCGGAGTTGGTGCAGGCGCCCTGACCGGCCACCACGCTGCCCAGCTCCAGGTCGGCACGCATGGCGCCGGCGCTGCCCACGCGGATAATGTTCTCCACATCATACTGGGTGTACAGCTCATAGGAATAGATGCCAATGGACGGGATACCCATGCCGCTGGCCATCACGGACACCGGCACGCCCTTGTAGGTGCCGGTATAGCCCTGCACACCGCGGACGTTGTTCACCAGCTTCGGCTCGGTGAGGAACGTCTCGGCAATGAACTTGGCCCGCAGCGGATCGCCGGGCATGAGAACGGTCTTGGCGAAATCGCCCTTGTTGGCGTTATTGTGGGGAGTCGGCATAGTGGTTCCTCCTTATATTTACTGTTCCATGGCCTTCACGGCCTTGACGATACGGCTGGTGCCCAGACGGTCCGCGCCCAGGGCGATGAAATCTTTGGCGTCGTTCAGATCCGCGATGCCGCCGGCGGCCTTGATCTTCACATGGGGCGCCACGTGGGCCTTGAACAGCGCCACGTCCTCCCGGGTGGCGCCGCCTCCGCCAAAGCCGGTGGATGTCTTGATGTAGTCCGCGCCGGACTCGGAGACGACCCGGCACATCTCGATCTTCTCCGCCTCGGTCAGCAGGCAAGTCTCGATGATGACCTTCAGCAGTCTGCCGTCACAGTGACCCTTGATGGCCTTGATCTCCTCCAGCACCTTGTCATACAGGCCATCCTTCACCCAACCGATGTTGATGACCATGTCCACCTCGGACGCGCCGTTTTTCACAGCGTCGGCAGCCTCGAAGCACTTGGCGGCGGTGGTGTCGTAGCCGTTGGGAAAACCGATAACGGTGCAGACGGCGATCTTGCCGTCCACATACGCCGCCGCCTGTTTCACATAGCTGGCGGGAATGCACACGCTGGCGCAGCCGTACTTGATACCGTCGTCGCAGATGGCCTTGATCTCATTCCAGGTGGCACCTTGTGCCAGCAGCGTGTGGTCCACGCGGGAGAGGATATTCTTCAACTCTTCGTTCATTATCTTCGCTCCTTTTCGGGATTTTGCGGTCATATATGTATATTGTACCACACACCGCGCGAAATAGCAACCCGCGCGGCCCAACGGCGCCCACCTGCTGCCGTTCCGTAAAAAAGGACCCGCCTGCTGAAGTGCGCTCTTTTCTCATTTCTCGCCGACAGTCACGCTGCCGTCCTCGCCCAGCACGGCGGGCACGATGGTGCTCCGCGTGTTCCGCGCGATGTTGTCCAGCCGCAGCCGGCTGGGGAAGTCGCTGAGCAGCGTGTACGCCACGCCGTGCTTCTTGGCCCGTCCCGTCCGGCCGATGCGGTGGATGTAATACTCGTTCTCCTCCGGCACCTCATAGTTGAACACCGCGTCCACATCGTCCACGTCGATGCCCCGGCTGGCCACGTCCGTAGCCACGAACACCCGCAGCTTTCCGTCCCGGAACCGCTGCATGACCTCCTCCCGCTTCCGCTGGGGGATGTCCCCGTGGATGCACTGGGCGTCCACGCCCCGCATCTGCAAAAACTTCGTCAGCCGTTCCGTGCTGCCCTTGGTGTTGCAGAAGCAGATCACCCGGTCATAGCTCTCGTGTGCCAGTATCTTCGCAATAGCGTCCACCTTGCCGTCGGAGGGCACCTCCAGCCGGTACTGCAGAATGTCCGGCTTGTTCTCCTTGGTGGCCTGCACCGTGATCTCCTCCGGGTCCCGCTGGTATACCCACGAGATGTCCATCACCTCCCGCGAGATGGTGGCGGAGAACATCCCCAGGTTTTTCCGGCTGGGGATCTTGTCCAGAATACGCGTCACATCGTGGATAAAGCCCATGTCCAGCATCCGGTCCGCCTCGTCCAGCACCACCGTCTGCACGCTCTTCAAATTCACGGTCCGCCGCTTCATGTGGTCACTCAGCCGCCCCGGCGTGGCCACCACGATCTGGGGCCGCCGCTTCAGCGCGTCGATCTGCTTGCCAATGGGCTGTCCGCCGTACAGACATACCAGCCGCACGCCCTCATGGCACACGGCGATGTCCCGCATCTCGTCGGTGATCTGCATGGCCAGCTCCCGCGTGGGGGCCAGAATGACCGCCTGCACCTCCTCGCTCTCCCGGTCGATGCGCTCGATAATGGGGATGCCGAAGGCCATGGTCTTGCCCGTGCCGGTGGGAGCCTTGGCGATCACGTCCTTCCCCGCCAGCATGGGGGGGATGCACCCGGCCTGCACGGGGGTGCTGACGGTGTAGTGCTTATTTCGTATGGCGCGCATGGTGGCCTCTGACAGGCCAAAGCTCTCAAACGGTGCGCCCTGTGTTACTTCCATAGTCGTTTCCTCATTTTTCCACATAGTATACCAATAAAGAATTATACCATATCTGTCAACGCCTTGCAACCGCGCAAAAAACCGTCCCCGCCGGTGGGGTAGCTCCGGCAGGGACGGCGCGGGGGAAGCGAATGTGTGCTGGGAAACATGAAGAATGTGAAGAAGATCGTGGTATCCTGGCGGCATAGTGGTCAGCTGCGCCGCCGCGCGGGACCGATATCAGCCCCGGTTGCCGAAGAAGTAGTTATAAAACTCCTGCCAGTTCTCGGGGATCTGGCCGCTGTAGCCGCCGTTATTACCGCCCTGAGAGGAGGTGTCCTCCTCTGTGTCGGTGCCGGTGATCTGGGGCTGTTGGTCGAAGGTGATGTCGGTGGTGATGTAGCTGCCGTCGCGGAACACGGTCAGGG
>OLRV01001967.1_pt1 | contig 16635 bp, 17 predicted proteins | sample 1672421 | NCBI WGS metagenome assembly OLRV01 (sample SAMEA3136684, study PRJEB25190) | human gut metagenome | biome: human gut; feature: human-associated habitat; material: faeces | place: Austria | collected 2013
TGCGGCGCACCGGCAGACAGCGAGAACTTCACGTCTCTGACGGACGAGCAGGTTGATTACTGGCTGGAGCGCTTCGCCAAGCCGGAATTCTTCGTCAACGTCAACGGTCAGATCCTCTGCGTCCCGGTGGAGGAACCGGGAGTGTGAAAGCAGAACATTACCCCGGTAGGGCGATATGCCTTACCGGGGCAGTGTTTTCGCGCTTTTTTAGTCTCTTTTGGGCGTGGGGAAGCTTCGTATTCGCCATCAGCTTCCCTCACAACTACAGAAAAAGTTGCCCCGTATACTCACAAGAACAACATGCAGTCTGACCCGCTTAACAAGCACCTTGTGCTTAATACGGGCCATCCTTTTTCTGTTCTTGTTCGGTCAGCTGGGAAAAATTACTTCAAAGGGTACAAACTCTATAAAATGTGAATAGAGATTTTACCCCTGAAGAAATTGTACATCAAAACCAAATTTTGTGTTGAAGAGCGCTTTTGCCGCACGTTTCAGGATATCCCGTGCGTCATCGTTCAGCACCTGGCGTATGGCGTGCTCAGTTAAAAGCGCCTTTAGCTCTGCCTGTATACTCTCTTGACCGATATGCTTATTCACATATTGCTTGCAGAAGTTGACAATACCATATTCTCGACATAAAGCCCCCCATGCAAGTTTGCTTGAAGAAATATAACAGAGCTTCGCGGCGTCGGCAATTATCAGTGTATCGGTACTCCAAGCCCGCTGATATTGGGACAATTCTGCTTTCCATTTTGCCCGGTTTTGCTTAATACGTTTGGCTATCTCATCCACCGCAGAGGGATGATCTTTGAGAAATTCAGCATATCCGCCCCTTGTGTGGAGTGGTGAAGCACTTTGGTAACTATATAGTCGTTCCGGTTGGGTTGGAAGGCAGGAGTTAATAGCTCCGCTGATTAAAAGCTGCAGACGGATCAATGGAAAGCTGTTCGGCCTCATGCGGCCGTTGGTATCCAATATCTTATGCCAAAGGGTGGCTTCCTCAGATGAGCTGACTCTGTTCCCAAAAACGGAGATAAACAGCTCCCAGCTTTTTTTACATTGTGCACTGCAGACATCTAAAACCGTGATGGCTTCCTCCAAGAGCCGCATTCCCTTGATTCGCAGGCGAATGTCAGATTTGCGGGTGCTGTTATACCCCAACGTTGACAGCATTACTTCAAGCTGCTCGCAAGAAAGACCGTCTTTGAGAACTTCGGTAAATCTCGGCATAGCCAAAATGCAGATCAACCAAAAGGGCTGTTTACGAACATTCTGATTCCGCAGCAAGATTTCAAAATCACTTGACGTGATAGCTGCATCGGAGCCGCGCAACTCCTTCAAATAGTCGGTTGCTGCATTATAGAGACTATCTGAATTGTGACCGCGTATATCGCAAGCACCTGTTGAAGAAAAATCCAGTTGGTTTTCGCCGCACAAAAGCCACGACGCAATGTTGCCAGGTGACATAGCAGTTGTCTCGGATAAAGCGGCTCTCCACAATGCATTCATCTGCTCGGAGAGAGACTTGTCTTCTTCGAATTGCACATATTCCCATGCGCGGTAGCCACGCTGGAAATGGGCACTGGCATCACGGTAACCATTGTACATATTAAGCAGCTTCATATATCGCGGGACGATCTCAGTGACAAATATTTCCGCGTCTTCTTCACGTAAAGCGTCAAGAAAGAATGCGTCGAATGGATATCTGCTTTCAGAGAACACCGACTTGATCGCGGAGAGATACGGCGTTTGTGTTTCAGCGTCCGAGGCTTCAGCTTGAGTCACTCTGCTTTCGGCGTACAAAACGGATCGGTCGTAACTGGAATATTCCAGATAAAACCTCAGTTCCTCCAGTGCCTCGGAGAGAGACCCTGCTTTATGCTGCACGGAGCGGGCTGTGGCCGCATCATGAAAAAAGTCCAGCATTTGTTTGTATCTGTCCCGTAATCTTTCATCGGATATTCCAGATACTGCACACTGCCTGATAATGGCATAGTAATTTGCATCACTGGCCTCGCCCTTGAGCCGCTTTGTCATTCCTGCTAACACCTTCCGGACATCCGCATAGCTTTTGTAGTTTTGCAAGTAGTCCTGGTGGTTATGGGAGCAGAGAATTTCGCGGTCACATAGGAGCGTAAACAATAATTCCGGAGTCCATGTTTGAGAAGGTGTTTCTTTATCAATAGTTTTAATAAGGGATGCCTTGCAGACAAACAGGCGCTCGGTGCGGCATGGGGCAGATTTGCGAACTGCTTTTAAGCAGGTACATCGTATAGATGAGCAGTAGTCCTCTATTTCACTTCGAAGCTCCTTTGTCGGATCTCGATTTGGTGCTTTTGTGAGATGCTTTGGTGGCGCGAATGCGGATTCCATGTCCTTTGATGGTAAATAGGTAGCGTCTTCCTCTTTTGTGAAGAAGCCACTTCCCCTGGGGCGTAGGATAATAAATGATGATCTTTCCACGGCAAACTCCTTATACGGCGGGTGCAGATTGTGATCTTTACGTGCGTGAGCTATCCCTTTTTGACAAACGGACAATTCGGAACGGATGAAAATTGAGACAATACGGAGTACTTAAGAGGGCGATTGTATTCGGATTTGAAAAATTTCACAAAGAAATGATTCGTTTCTGCGTTTTCGCTAATTTTAGAAACGACGGACAAGCTGCTGGCGCGGTGATATCCTGCCTTCGTGAGGGATCCCCTCAACAAATACGGAGGTGATGTTATTTGAAAATAATTCGCGTTTTAACTGACCCAGGCCAGCCCATCTTCCTCACCGAGGAGGACGGCCGGTACATCCCGCTTCCGGACGATTTCTGGCGGCGAAAGATACCCAATTACCGGTATTTTACAGAAAACGGCCGGCAAAAGCAGCAGAAAAAATTATTGAAAACTGCTGATGTAAAAACCGTCTGCGCAGAAGCGGATCAGCCACCGGCATGGCGGAAAATTCACAACGATGACGGCAAGCACCCGCCAACAGCGACGGACTGTCGCCAGGGGGTGGAAGCCCTGATGTCGCTGCTGGACGTGTTCCCCACACCAGAGGCCGGTGCGATGCTGCTGGCAACGCTGCTGATGGGCCTGTGTGCCGCAGACCTGAAGCAGTGCGAGCCATCTTTGCGGCCCTGCGTGGCCTTCCGTGGGCCTCCGCAGCTGGAGCCAACGATGAGGCGTCTGTTCAAACATATTTTACCGCGGAAACAGTGGGATGACAAGCGCTTTTCAATTCGGCGGGAGCGGGTAGTCGACCTGAACGATGCTGTCAGCTTGGTGGACATTTCGCGGATCAAGATCCGGGTGAACAAGTTGAAATCCATCTGGCTTCCGCTTCCGTCGGAAAACACGGCCTTGCTGGTTCTGCGTGGTCGGGATACCACCTGGGGCAAGTTCAGTGATGATCTTTCCCGGACTGGGGTGGTGTTTGTGAACAGCTGCCTCTCCGCCAACGGCTGGGGCGCGGCAAGCGTCCCGACTTATACCGTCTCGGCCTGGGATAATGATCTCCTTGAGAAGATCATCGCCCCAGCACCGCGGGCAGCGTGGATGTTGGGCTGGTGGTGGGGGACAAGCAGGGATGACTGGGCGCAGGATGTTATCCACCGTGCTCATGATCAGCTTGGAAACCCGGGTGGTCGCTTCCGAATCTTTGCCTACGAGTCGAAGGCTCTCTGCCGGGCGGTGGCCTATCAGGTGTTGCTGGACTTCGTGGCTCTGACCGGTGACCGCCAGTGGCTGCCACCGGACAGGGCAAACGCCTACCGGCAGCGCTTGCAGGACATCTTCGACCCAGCTCCGCCGCCTCCCCCGGCAGCACCCCGCCGGGCTGAGGACGCGAGCGTGTACCTTGAAAAGGCAAAAGCTTTGATCATCGACCACCCTGACCAGATCGTTCCTCTGGGGAAGCCCTACGCCCACCCCCAGCACGGTAAGTTTGCTGCCGCTTGGCGTCAAATCGGCGGGGAGGAGTATCTGGTCATGGAAGAATCGGTTTGGGCAGCATGGTATGCCAAAGCGGTCAAGGCTGACAACACCATTGATGCCGCGTTTCTCCAAAAGCCGAGGTGGGAACTCGAACTGCAGAAGGTTCTGGGAACAGCAGGTGTCATCAAGGCGCCCGCCGCAGGGTATCGTTATCGCTACGACCTGCTGGCAAACGGCACCCGGGACAGTACCTATGTGGTGGCGATACCGGCCAGATTACTGCAGGAAACCGGGCAAAAGGCGGGGCAAAACGCCCCACCCCCGGCAAAGCCAATTGCCGGAGCTCTTGCCAGAGACAATGAGGAAAACACGAACGATTTATGCGGGAAAGGTGGTGAATGACGATGAAAAACGAGAAATACACGCATGATACGGCTGAAATGGAAACGACGCAAACCACGGCAAACGGGGTAGCACCCCTTGCGGGAAATGATGCTGCACATCCTTACACCGATTTGGCTGTGACCGAGCAGCTGCCGCAGTCGCTACGACCTGCACCTCTGCGCCGCAGGCAGACCGAACTGCCGAAGTCTTTCAACAGACTTACCGCCGCGCAGACTACCTTCGTCGCTGACAGGGTCATGTACTACATTCGTGAGTTGTGCCATCAGCGCGGCGCGTCTGTCGACTTCGACTACTGGCGGAAGATCACAAAGAGTGTTCTTAAGGGTATCGCTGACCGCAAGCCGCTGGTGTGCCCGGCACGGGCTGGTTCAGGAAAATCAACGTGGATTTCGGCGTTCCTGCTGGCGGCCTGTGAACTTCAGATCAAGGGCGACCCGCTGGCCAGTGTGTTCAGCGTCCTGCTGGTACTGCAAAAAGTCGAGTCGCTGAACAGCATCCGCGATACCATCACCGCCTTCTTCCCAGACGCACCGGAGACGCTGGTCGTCCCGCTTCAAGGGTGGACGACTGCCAGTCGGCAGGCAGGGTTCTGCAAGAATGCACAGGTCACCTCTTTCGACCAGTGTCCCAGGGACAATTGCACCTACGCGGCTTCCTGCGGCGTACTGCGGTTCGGTCAGCTGGCTGGGCAGGCGTTCGTACTGGGTGTCTCCCAGGCGCGGTTTGACCTGCTGCGGAAGGGCAATGCGCTGGATGGCCTTCTCCAACAGGTCGAGAATGCCCACCCGCGCATTCTCATCTTTGATGAGAAATTTGAGTTTGCGCCCATCTACCGACTGACGCAGACCACATTGGACGCGGCCTCCAGCCAGTTGGAGCGGCTGATCACCCAACGCGACCTGAAGGATCGCCGGGTGTTTGAGAAGCAACGGTGGACAACAACACTTTTGCGGCGCCCGTTCTCGCTGCTGCGGGAACGCACCTGCATCGAGTTAGACGAGACGACCAAAGCCAAGGCCGATATACCGTACGGACTTTGTAGCATGGCTGATGCGGACAGCACCGAGAAGGAGCGCTTTGGCCAGTTCCGGGACTACCTGAACGGGTCAGGCAGAGCCTTTCGGACACCGGCACTATCGGAGGCCGTCGAGGTTATCGACCGCCTATATCGCGGCGAGTGTCTGTTCACGAAGCTGGGGGCGTTCACGATTCTCGGCGCGGACGAGCCGCAAATCAGCTTCGGTGATAGCTTGACGATGGTGTTTGACGCCACCGCCCAAGTGGACGGTGATTACCAGTATTTGGATGCAGAGATGCTGCCGCAATCCAAGCCCCGCCATATGGAGAAGCTTCGCCTGCACGTCTATACATCTGCGGACATGAACGTGTCCAGACTGGCCATGCGGAAAAGCTGGAAGATTCCAGGCTTCTGTGCCCTGACGGAGGACATTCTGCGGCGCTACGATGGGAAAATGTTCCTGACCACCTACAAAGATCTGGCCGCGGAAATTCCGAAGCTCCTTGACCCGCAGGCGTTGAGCCGCCTGCTGCTGGATGGGGAAACGTGTCCGTATTTCGGTGGCACCAACGGCTCAAATGAATTTAACACCGCCTCGTTGGTGATGCTGCTGGGCTATCCGCGCTTGTCCCCTCAGACATATCTGGAACGCACCTTCGTGTATTGGGGGCACTCCGGTATCCGACAGCAGATCTGGGATCAGACGGCGCAGTGGTCGCAACTGAATGTGCAAAAGCGACCTGACCTCCACGCACAGCTGCCGCTGACGATGGACTACGAGGTTAGGCACTTGGCTGCACGGTTGGAACAGGAGATCTACCGCTGTCAGCTGCGAAATGCAGTCTGCGATGAGGCTGTCCACGTGTTCCTGTTCGCTCCGCCACAGGCGTTGGATGCCAGACTTGGCAAACGATTTCGCGGTGCTATGTCGGTGCATGAAAATCTGACGCCAGGCTGCATTGTTCAGGCGCAGGCCAACGCGAAAACATATGCCGGTCAGTCCACCGTTTACGCCCGCTTCGCGGCGTGGCTGAGCAGCTGGGATAGGGCACCGACACCGCTGGACAATATCCTGCACGACACAGACATCGGTGCGGAAAGTTGGAAGAAGCTTCGCAAAAGCGAGCGATTTGCGCCGCTGCTGGCGCAGTACGGTGCAGAGATGACCGGTCGCGGTCGGAACGTAAAAATAGAAGAAAAGTCGCAAAAATGCGCGTAAGGAGGATATCATGAATCACAACGACAACAGCACAAACTACAGTACCATCACCAACTTCGATAACCTTCCCCTGGCACTGACCGTACTGGAGGCCGGACAGGTGCTGCGGGTTGGCCGCAGCGTGACCTACGAGCTCGTCCGCTCTGGGCAGCTCCGGAGCGTCCGGATTGGGAGAAGTATCCGAATCCCTCGCGATGCGCTGGTCGAGTACCTGCAGCTCGCAAGCTGACGGGGTGGGGGACATACCCCACCCTTACCAAACACAAGACTTTGGAGGGGAAATATGGCAAACAACAAAAGAGCTGCCCACGGCAGCGGCACGATTCGGAAGAAGACCGTCACACGGAACGGGCAGGATTATACCTATTGGGAGGCACGCATCACCACGGGCTACGATGCCGGAACCGGTCGGCAGAAGCAGCGTTCTGTTACCGGCAAGACGCAAAAAGAGGTGCGGGAAAAGCTGCAAGCGCTGGCCGTGGAGGTCAACAGCGGTACATATCAGGAGCCGTGCCGGATGACGCTGGGAGAGTGGCTGGACATCTGGGTGGAAAACTACCTGAGTGCCTGCAAGCCGCGCACACGGCAGATTTACGAGAGCGACATTCGGGTACATATCAAGCCCGCACTGGGGGCAGTCAGGATGGAAAATCTCATGCCCCACACCGTGCAGACCTTCTATAACGCACTGGCGTCGGATAAGCCTGACAGACCTGGCCTGTCGGCAAAGACCATCAAGAACATCCATGGCGTGCTGCATCAGGCGCTGAAGCAGGCTGTGCTCAACGGCTATATCCGTACCAACCCATCTGATGCCTGTACCTTACCGCGAGGGCAAAAAGCAGAGATCAAGCCGCTGGATGAGGATGATGTGGCTGCTTTTATCCGGATCATTCAGGGACATCCCTTTGAGGATCTCTTTCTGACCACGCTGTTCCTTGGCCTGCGGGAGGGCGAGGCGCTGGGACTGACCTGGGATTGTGTAGACCTTGACAACGGCGTGATCACCGTGAACAAGCAGCTCCAGCTTCATCAGGAAAAGGGCCTTGCGGCCTATGCGCTGGTTCCTACTAAGAATAGTCGCAGCCGCACGTTGGTGGCGTCTCCTACGGTGATCGCCCACCTGTGTCATCGCAAGGCGGAACAGGCACAGCAGCGTCTCATGGCAAGCTGCGCTTGGGAGGACAACGATTTGGTGTTCACCGATGCCCTGGGGCATCACCTGACAAAGCCGACAGTCTACCGCCACTACAAGAAAGCGGTCGCGGCGATTGGCCGTCCGGACGCCCGTTACCACGATCTGCGCCACAGTTATGCCGTAGCCGCCATCAGCTCCGGCATCGACATCAAGACGGTACAGGGCAACCTCGGTCATGCCACGGCTGCCTTCACGTTGGATGTCTATGGCCACGTGACCGACCGCATGAAGCGTGAGAGCGCGGATAAAATGGAGGATTTTATCCGCCGTGTTTCACAGGGATGAGCGTCACAGCAACTTCTTTGTTGCGCAGAGCGGTGAAATCGGGTATAATAGGAAAAAACGTGGAAGGAGGCAGGCCATGCGGACACTGTATCACGGCAGCCGGGTGACGGTCGAACAGCCGGAAATACGCATTCAGAAGTTCCACAAGGACTTCTATTGGGGCTTTTACTGCACAGAGTATGAGGCACAGGCTGTCCGCTGGGCCACGCGGTTCGGCAGCGGTATCGTGAACGTCTACCGGTTCGAAGAACAGCCGGGACTGTCGATCAAGCGCTTCCCTGAGATGAGCGATGAGTGGCTGGACTTCATCGTGGCCTGCCGCAGCGGTGTACCCCACAACTACGACATTGTGGAAGGGCCGATGGCCGACGATACCATCTTCAACTATGTGCAGAGCTATACAGATGGCGAGATCAGCCGCGCCGCCTTCTGGGAGCTGGCACGGTTCAAGCATCCCACCCATCAGATCAGCTTCCATACCGCCAGAGCGTTGGCGGCGTTGACCTTCGAGAGGAGTTACGAGGTACATGTGTGAACGAAACCACAGCGGACTGTTCTTCACCTGCGCTTTGGTGGAGCAGCTGGGCCGTGACCTGAAGCTGAAACGCTGCGACGTGGTAAAGGCGTTGGGCTTACAGGGCGTGCAGATGATCCTAAGCCATGCCGATGTGTTCCACTGCGAGCCTATCGAGAAGGTGTCCGACGATATGCAGCAGCACTTTGCTCTGCCCCATGGCCAGTTCGATAACGTGGCGGCGGCCAGATACGCCGTGCCGGATGTGTGGGCAATGGGCAAGGTATACGCCCGCCTGATCGAGGATGTGTCCGGGCAGGATGATGTGGCAGAAATGCTGGTGGCTGTATATACCTCGTGGATCGATGAAAAGCTCTGCGATTATAACTCCTCGTTCTACTATCAATCCCGTGACTACATCGCGGAATGTTACCGCACAGGTCACGTGATCGATGCATGAAAATGAGCCTCTGATGTCAACGCATCAGAGGCCTTTTTTCACCGCTAAAGGGAAAAAATAAGGGAAAACAGAAAATCCGGACAAAAGAAAAACCTCGTAACCGGCATGGTTACGAGGTTTTCATCTGGAGGTGACACCCGGATTTGAATTGCCCGAGGTATGTATTGCTGTGGCGCATTTGTTACGATTCGGGTGATTAGTATGCGGAATACAGCCACTTTTGGTGCTTGCCTGTGTTATTGCTTCTGAGACACTTTTCCTCCTTCAAGGGAAAAAATAAGGGAAAACTTTTTCTGAAAATATGATAGCGAAATCATGTGTTCCTGCCCATGGATTTGCATCTGTTCTTATCTTATGCGGTTCGTTTTTTGCACAATTATAAAGTGAATTACCTAACATTGTTATAATCAGGCGTGAGCTGCGCACGGTGGGATATACCGACAAGCGTAAATTCTATCTCACGTCAAAAGGAGTCAAACCGCGATGGTGCCATATGTCAACTATAATGAATTGGATGAGTTTTACACATTAAAAGGAGTTTGTGATCTTCTGAAAATGGATAAAGAAGCATTAAGGAAGAGCTGTAAGAAGTACGACATCAACCCGCAGCGCAATGAAATCGGTGACTGGGGATTGAGCCGCTACGACCTGCGCCGTCTGCATAATTTTTTATACAAGGAGGGCAGACCTGGCGCTAATGGAAAGGATGACGATCCGTGGGCATGACAGAGCTTTTGACCGTAGCCGAGACCGCTGCGCTTCTGAAGACCACAAAGCAGCAGGTACGGAAAATGATTTCTCAACAGTTGATCCCAGCACTGAAGATAGGAAGAGAATGGAGGGTGAGCAAGGAGTACTTAAATGAGTTCTTGAAGGCCAACATGAACTGACTTTTTCATCACTGTGACACTCCCTGTCCACGCAATGTGCTATAATAGTTTTTACCACAACGGACAAGGAGGGCGTACAATGACAAAGGATTTTCTGTTACGGCTGACGGAGGAGCATTACGGCGCGGGAGCGTTCCCCGTCTACGGGCGGCTGCTGGAGGAGCAGCGGCTGACGCGGGGCGGGCCGCTGCTGCCCATGTGGTACTGCACGGCGGCGCTGCGGCGGGCATTCGGCGGGGAAAACGTGCTGGTGCTGGGCTGCACCAACGACTCGCTGCTGGCACACCTGCTGGGCGCGACGCCGGTGAACCCGCTGCCGTCCCACTACCACTGCCCCAATTGCCACCACCTGATCTTCGATGCCCACGCGGATGACGGATGGGACTTGCCAGACCTTGTCTGCCCCAAATGCGGTGCGCCGATGGTGGCGGACGGTCATAACCTGCGAAGCCGGTCGCTGATCGGAGAAAGTGTGGTGTCCCTGCAAGTGCCGCAGGAGCAGTTCGCGCCGGTATGCGCGTGGCTGCGGGACTACTGGGCGCAGCGGGACTGCCAGACCGATACCGAGCCGTACAGCGATGCGGAGGTCATGGGGCTGCAGCTCACGCTGCCGGAGGGCGTACAGGGTATGTTCGAGGTGCGCGTTCTGTACCCCACCGACCGGCTCGACCCGCTGCCGTCCGATGTGCCGCCGCTGCACACGGCGTACCGGCGCATCAAGGGCATGGGGCTGCGGCTGGCCTCCGACGCATGGACGGGCGCAGAGAGGGACGCTGTGGAGCGGGGGCGCATGGCATTTGAGGATGTCCTCACGTTCCGGGAGGACGTGTACGATCTGCTGCGGCAGCATACGTCGCCTAAGCAGCGGCGGGAGAACGGTCTGCCGTGGGCGATCTCAGAGGATGTGCGCAAGGGTAAGTACGCCGCACAGGGGATGCCGAAGCTGATCGAGAACTACCTGCGCAAGCAGCTGCGCGTACCGGCGCACTACATCGAGAGCATGAAGCATATCCAGTACCTGCCGCGCAAGGGGGATTGCGTGGGGAGATGGATGATGGAGGGGTGAGATACGGAGAAAGGGGCCGTTCGGCCCCTTTCTTTTTTTGTATACCGAAACCACGCGTTAGACGCGTGGTTCGGTAAGAATTAAATAGTTGAGCAGAAAAAACTCCTTCTAGTAAGATAAAGAAGCGGTCTGCCAACTGCAACTTACAAACCAGAAGGAGGTCACTCAATGGGAATGAATGATATCAATAGTTTAGCGCACACAAAATGGAATTGCAAATATCATATTGTGTTTGCACCAAAGTATCGGCGGAAAGTATTCTACCAAGAGAAACGAGAAGCCATAGGAAAAATACTAATTACGGGCGACAGGTAACGGTCCTACGCAGCTGGCAGACCGTACTTACGCGTTTGACGCGTGCGCGAGGAACATAGGGCTCTGCCCGCATAAGCAAAACCACCCGCTTGGCGGGTGGATGCTTATTTAATGCGTTCTCCAAGCATCAAAGATTTTCGAGAACAACGGTCGACTGTCTTGCCGTTCAAATGTTTGCCGAGGGTGCAGCAGCGATGTCTGCCGAGCACACGGAGGCGGGCGCCTCTCCATTCTCGGCATCAGAGAGAGCTTCCAGGACCACTTTCACATTGGCGGAAATGCGTTGTTCATCTGGAATAGATACGAACGCGCGCTTTTTTGTGCAGCCCTCGATGATTGGTGTCAGCAAATCACTGGCAAAGGCGGAACGATTCGAGCTGGCGTACATATCTTTGAGTGTTTTTCCATCGAGTTTTTCACTCAATAGATCCACGCATTTTTCGGCCTCCTTTGCATTCAGCAAATAGTCATTGGCGAGAGTCTCGAATTCCTTCTGCAGGATGCTGACCATTTGGTCGGCATCATCCTCGCCGATTAAGGAGGTGACTTTTTCGGTGGCTTTCCCTGCCAGACTCCCGCCGACAAGGGAACCGACAATGCCGCCTACGACCGTTCCGACGCCGGGGAGGATCGCTGTGCCTATTGCAGCACCGCCGACCCAGCCGCCTGTTCCGCCGGCGACTGTCCCTGTGGTATTTAAAACATTTTTCAACAGTTGCTTTCCGGATATGCGTCCGCTGAAGATGTTGGCAATGTCTCCAACCGACAGTACGGCGACAGTCAATGCGCCAGTGATGATATTTCCGCGCAGTAGCTTGGCGGCACTTTTCATGGCGGCGGCGCCGTAAATGGGCTTGCCGCCCACCCGGAAGGCGTTGATGAGGAAAGCTGACGCCTTCGGCCCGATCAGCTGCACGAATGCTTCGGTTCCGCCGACCATCATGCTGTTGAGTCCGGCTTTTGATAATTGTCCGGAAAGAACGCTTACAATAAAAGCTGTACCGCCTACTTTTAAGCCCGCAAATGTCGCATTTTGGAGGCACACATCAACGCTCTCTCCGCTCCAAAAAGATGTGGCTAGAGTTATTAGCGCCGTTACGCCAAATGCCGATGACGCGACAATAGTTCCATTTACGGCGTCATAACTCAAAGACTCGACAGTTCCGGCTTTTGCGATATTTTTGGCCTGAGCATAGGTGAAATGCCCTTTTCTCACGATGTTCTTCGCTTCATTGGGATCTGTAATCCCTGGAACTTGCCCGTTTTCTATCTTATGGCGCATGGCTTCAACCGCTGCATCGTACAAGTCAGACGGTACCTCTATTTCCATGGGATGCCCATCCACCACATATCGAAAAGCACCTTTACCGTCCGCCTCAAAACACTCTTTGATGCAACGTGACCCTGTTGCGCAATACTTCGATTGAATATAGACTCCATCGACAATTCGATCTGCCCCATTCTTGGAAAAATCATCACCAACTACCTGAGCATCGCGTCCAGCTAATCTGTCATACAAGTTGTTAGCCTGCTCTGCAGCAAAGCCATGACCCTGTCGCCCGTGAAATTTCTCCTCATCAAACTGACGATTTACATTTTTATAATTCCCGACACCAAATCCGCCCATATTAACTGCTTTTTCTCGACTACTATCAGTGCCTGCCTTTGCACGATTCACATTGTCCTCTCCCGCTTCTAGGCGACGTGCGTAGTTAATGTAGCCATCCATCACTGACTTGTTTATTAGCGTGGATGCCAGCCGTATTTCATCGCCATCATTTAAATGTATAACTATCGTATTTTCACAATCTTTTGACTTTCCGCCTTCAATCACAGTCCACTTAATCTCATCATACCAAATCTTCTTTGGCTTTTCCATCACTTCAAGGTAATAGATTTTTTCATCTGTAAGCAGATATCCATTTTTCCCGCTTCCTGCAATCGTTGTATCCAAAAAGCCTATTACCTCATCTCGTTTAGCACCTCGTGCAAATCTCTCAGTTATGTTTTTCCACTGCTTGTTAGTTATGTCACATGCACGTTTAGCCCCATAGTATGGCATCATGTCCCCGCAAAGTTGGTTGAAATGTTCCACTAGTTTTTCGTGCCTATTCATTCAAGTTCCTCCTAAATGCAATATTTCTGTGAGGTATATTTATTTGTAAGCCTCATAGATTGACAGACGTTTATGCCCTCTTCTCCACCCACTCCCCTTGGCTCCTCAGCCACATCTCTATCCCCTTGCCGAACACCTCGGCGGAGATGAGCCAGCCGCCGGCGTCCTGGGAGAGTACCTGCGCCGTGGGGAGCCTGTCCAGCACCGCCTCCAGCGACGGGCCGGTGTAGCGGAAGCGGATGTGCTCCAGCCGCCCGCCGTACATAAACTGTACCCGCTTGCGGAACTCGCCCTCCTCGAACCGCTTGGCATATGGCACGCGGAAGTGCTCATTCAGCACCTTCACCGACCGGATGCGGTCGATGCGGTAGATGGTCGGGAACAGGTCGTCGGGGTTGTCGAAGTCCGTCTTGTCCTCCAAAAACGCCGTCAGATAGAAGTAATACTCGGAGAACATGATTCCCACCGGCTGCACCCGGCGTTTCACCAGCTTCGGCTCCTTCATGCGCTCGTACCCGATCTCGATGACCTGCTGGCTGCGGATGGCCTGCCCCAGCTCCCACAGGCTGCCCAGCACGCTCTGCCCGTGGTGGGGCGGGATGTAGTGCAGCTTCTCGTTGGCCACCAGTTCCCGCACGGCCTTCTGGCTCTCCTGCGGCACGGCGCAGTCGATGAGCTTGTCCAGTATGCCGCCCATGTCCTTGGCGGGCAGGGAGCGGCTCTCCAACAGAATTTTGCACACCGCCAGTATCTCGCTGTTGGTCAGCCCCCGCGGGTTGCCGGACACCATGCGGTAGCCCCGCTGCTTGCCGTCGTAGATGACCTCCCGATCCAGGTGGCGCTCGGCGAGAAAACAGCGCAAGTCCTCCACGTCACGCTGAATGCTCCGCTGCGTGACGTGGAATTCCTGCGCCAGATCTGCTTTTTTCAGGGTACGCCCCTGCTCCAAGCGGGTGTATATCTCCAACAGACGCGCCGATTTCAGCTCGGATCGCTGTTCCATATTTCCTCCGTTTCTCATGCACCGTCAAACACATATTTATATCTAACAAATATAATACTATGTCCGTTGGCTCATGTCAATTATTGTCCCTTTTCGTTACCATAGTAGTGGGAGATGATGTGCATGAAGACTATCTATGCGGACAAATACCGTCAGATCGGGCTGAAGATTGCCTACTACCGCAAGCTGCGGGGGCTGACGCAGGAGCAGTTGGCCGAGAAGCTGGAGCTGAGTCCGGCGTTCATCGGCCATGTGGAGGCGCCCAATGTCAACAAGGCGGTGTCGCTGGACACGCTGTTCGACGTGGCCGCCGCACTGGACGTGCCGCCGTACAAATTCCTGACCTTCGACGAGTAACGTTTTTATTCGACCACAGTATACCACGAAATACGCATTGTGTCAGCAGATTTTGCCAAATTATCCTCCGCTATATCACAGAATATATGGCAATTTCCATAAAATGGCACAAGGAGGCGTAGCTTACTCCTCGTCCTCGTCTTCGTCGTCTTCGTCGGGGTATCGCGCCGCGATCTCGCACAGGCCGTCCAGCAGCTGCTTCGCGCCGGTCTTGTACAACAAGTAACCAACCAGACGCACCCAGCGGCCATTTTGGAATCTGATCTCCAGTGTGCTTTCGTTGTCCTTGGGCTTCGGCAGGATGATCTCGGTCTTTGCCACGTCGTTGTAGCGGAAGTGTCCCGGCTTTTCCAGAAACTCCTTGTAGTACACGCCGTCCACGGTGAACAGATACCCCTCCTTGCCGGTCTTGAGGAGCGTGGTATCCAGAAAACCGACGATGTCGAAGCTGTATATTCCCGGCACAAAATACTTGCGGATGTTCTTCATCTGTAAGCTGCTGATGGCCTGTATCTGCGTCGTGCCGGAGTCCGTCAGCTGCCCATCGCAGAAGCGGTCGAACTGCGCCCGCATTTCCTCGCATTTACCCATAAACTTGCCCTCCTTGTCGTTTCTGCTGTCGAGTATACCGCAGAGGGTGGACAGCCCGTGTCACTCTGCTGATATTGATAAAAGTTCCGCCGGTGCGACTGCACCGGCGGAACTTTTTGTTGGAAAGGACAATGCCTGTCCAGCCGCTGCGATATACTGCAGGTATCAAGATACGGAGAGGAGCATTTTCATGGAAACTGTTTTGGCGATTTTGTACAGCCTCGTGGGCTACTGGGCGGTGAACCGCACTATCTACGCCCACTACGTCATGGTGGGCGATATCGGCAGCATCATTCTGCGCAAGTGGATGGTGGGGCTTATCGCCGGGCCAATCTGCATCCCCTGGGCCATCATCAAGCTGGTGGCGGCGAACAAAAACGACTGAGAGAGGAGAGACGAATATGAAACGTTGGATAACCGGGATTTTGGCCTTGTTGATGGCAACCGTATTTACCGCCTGCGGCAATTCAGGTGCAGAGGCGCCCGACACAAAAGACCCCGCCGACATTGCGCGGGATATTGCAACAGCGGAGGTGCTGGGCGATACGCTGGCCACAGCCTATGAGAACGGGCTGCCTATGGCAGAGGACTGGTTAGATCTGTATTTCATGGGTTCATCAGACCCCGGAATCGAGCGACGTATCGAAGTGGAGGAGCAGTATCCCACCAACGAGGAACTACTGTACGGCATCAGCGCAGCCGATGCAGATGCTGCTGGCTGGTATGATATTTGGTATGCGGTGCATAGTGACCTTTGGCGGAGCGACTATCAGTATGAGGGTGACGACTACAGCGGCGGAGACTCCGAAATGATCAGCGAGTCCCGCGTAAAGAAGATCAATGAAGTGGCGGTCACACAGATGGCCACCCAGTGGAAAAACGAGAACAACTATTCACGGCTCGTCAGCTCGAAGATCACCACTGTAAGTGTCCGGATATTTTTGGCAGATTATCGTTACAGCGGCAGTGTTGTCACCGCTACCACCGAGGTGGAGTATTGGATCGGCGGCGGTAGTCCGACCGGCTCTGTGTATGCCACCGTGATCATTGACCTGTACACCGGCGATGTACTATCAGCGTCAATCGGGTGAAGGTCGTTTTCCGATTTTCTCCACCCTCCAAATATATACTATAAAGGTGAAGGCCTCCGGGTAATTCCCGGAGGCCAATTTTATATTTTGGAGGAATTTTGCTATGACCGAACTCCGTACCTGTGCCCACTGTGGTACTGCCGAAGGAGAGCTTACCGAGTTCAACGGCAGGCTCTACTGC
>OLRV01001969.1_pt1 | contig 16626 bp, 14 predicted proteins | sample 1672421 | NCBI WGS metagenome assembly OLRV01 (sample SAMEA3136684, study PRJEB25190) | human gut metagenome | biome: human gut; feature: human-associated habitat; material: faeces | place: Austria | collected 2013
GCCTCGTAAATGGGGTGATAGGTGCGCATATAGGGCAGCTCGTAAACGTGGTCAAGCTCGGGGGTGGTAAGGGAAAGGGCAGGGGGCAGCTGAACGAGCATTTTTGAGGTCTGGCGCTGGATAACCGTCTTGCCGTAAACCTCGTCCTGCCAGTCGTATTGTATCTTGCACGCCTTGGCGTATTCTTCCTTATTTTCCCTGCATAGTGCCAGCGAGGGACATTCCGCAGCGCCTAAGGGAGTGTCCTTTGGGTCGCACAGATATGCTGTTCCACGGATATCACGCAGGTCATGGATATTCTCGCCCTTTGCAAGGCGTGTGCAAATCTCGGCTATCTGGTGCTCGCTCATACCGTACATCAGCAGGTCGGCACCGCTGTCGACAAGGATCGAGGGTTTGAGCGCATCCTGCCAGTAGTCGTAGTGGGTGAGCCGCCGCAGCGACGCTTCGATGCCGCCCACCACCACCGGCGTGCGGGGATAGAGCCGTTTGAGGATGCGGGTGTAGGTCTCGACAGCGTAGTCGGGGCGGAAGCCCGCCGCACCGCCCGGGGTGTAGGCGTCGTTGCTGCGCAGACGTTTGTTGGCCGTATAGTGGTTGACCATCGAGTCCATGGCCCCGGCCGTCACGGCGAAGAAGAGGCGCGGCGTGCCGAACTTGCGGAAATCGCGCAGGTCGTCGCGCCAGTTGGGCTGCGGAACCACCGCTACGCGGTAACCTTCTGCTTCGAGCAGGCGGCCGATGACCGCCGCGCCGAAAGCCGGATGGTCGATGTAGGCGTCGCCCGTGAAGAGAACGACGTCCACCGAATCCCAGCCCCGCTGGCGGGCCTCCTTGACTGTGGTCGGCAGAAAAGCCATAGAGATCGGTTGTTTTCGTTTTACGGTTTTCGATCCGCGTCCGTCCGTTGCGGAGTGTCGTGCGCGGACTTTTCTATTTTCGTTTCGACATTCCTTATTCCTTCTATCCCTTCCCTTTACCCTCGCGTCGCCCGCTTTCTGCGGCGGCACCCCGACATCCCGCGAACGGGTGCGGTCGGCTGACGGCGGCTCGGGTGCGATCTTTTCCGATTGTCGCCGGCCGGGCATCCCGTTTACGAAAATCCCCGCCCCGTCGGGGCAGGGAGGTTCGGCTGCGGATGTGTGCCGCCGTTACAGTTCGCTCTCTTTGAGGCGCTCGGCGTTCTCGGCCACGATCAGGTGGTCGATGCAGTCCTGGATGTCGCCGTCCATGAAGGCCGCGAGGTTGTAGATCGTATAATTGATGCGGTGGTCGGTGATGCGCCCCTGAGGATAGTTGTAGGTGCGGATCTTGGCCGAACGGTCGCCCGTCGAGACCATCGTCTTGCGTTTCGATGCGATCTGGTCGAGGTATTTCGAATATTCGAGGTTGAAGACGCGCGTGCGCAGTTCCTCGAAGGCCTTGTCGAAGTTTTTGAGCTGCGACTTCTGATCCTGGCACTGCACGACGATTCCAGTGGGGATGTGCGTGAGCCGGATGGCCGAGTAGGTCGTGTTGACCGACTGCCCGCCCGGACCCGACGCACAGAAGATGTCCTTGCGCACGTCGTTCATCGAGATTTCGACGTCGAACTCCTCGGCTTCGGGCAGCACGGCCACCGAAGCGGCCGAGGTGTGGACGCGCCCCTGCGTCTCGGTGACGGGGACGCGCTGCACGCGGTGGACGCCCGATTCGTATTTGAGCGTACCGTAGACGTTCTGCCCTGTGACCTTCATCACCACCTCCTTGTATCCGCCGGCCGTACCCTCCGAGAAGGAGGTCACCTCGTAGCGCCACCCCTTCGATTCGATGTATTTCGTATACATGCGGAACAGGTCGCCGGCGAAGAGCGCCGCTTCGTCGCCGCCCGTACCGCCGCGAATCTCCATGATGGCGTTCTTCGAATCCTGCGGGTCTTTGGGGATGAGCAGCAGTTTGATCTCCTCCTCCATGCGTACGATGGCCGGTTCCAGTTCGGCGATCTCCTCGCGCGCCATTTCGCGCATCTCCTCGTCCTTGTCGTTGGCGAGCACGTCCTTCGCTTCGGCCAGATTGGCCAGGGCCGTGCGGAAACGTTCCGACGTCTCGATGATCGGTTCCAGCTCCTTGTAGTCCTTGTTCAGCTGCACGAACTGTTTCACGTCGGCGATCACTTCGGGGTCGGTGAGCTTCTGCCCCAACTCCTCGTATTTGAGTTTCAGTCCGTCCAGACGTTGGAGGATCGAATTGTCTGCCATAGTCTCCCTTTCTCTTGTCGATTCGGGGACAAAGATACGAAAAGCCGAGGGCAGAACCAAATTTATTTGGTTTTGCCGAGGCGGGGTATCTGCGGTGCCGCCGCCGATTGCGGAAACCCTCGACGGGGGGGCGGGCCGGCGGAGTACGGAAAAATACCTATTTGCAGGGATTGTTCCCGCAGGACGGATGTACGATCTTTGCAAAGAGGATTTACGGATAAACTTTCATACGATGAGAACAGGAATATTCTACGGCAGCACGACCGGTATGACCGAGTCGCTGGCTGCGAAGATCGCCGCCCGCACGGGCGTCGCGCAAACCGATGTGCACAATGTCGCGGACGCTTCGGCCGACGAGGCCGAAGGGTACGACCTGCTGTTGCTGGGGTCGTCGACCTGGGGCTGCGGCGAATTGCAGGACGACTGGTACGATTTTCTCGATGCACTGAAACGGAAGGCGTTGTCTGGCAAGCGCGTGGCGCTGTTCGGCTGCGGCGACAGAGCCTCCTACCCCGATTCGTTCTGCGATGCGCTGGCCGAAATCCGCGACGGGCTGGAAGCGACGGGCTGCACCTTCGTCGGAGCGTTGGACGCTGCGGAGTACGACGGTTGCACTTCGCGTATCTGCCGCGACGGGAAGGTCATCGGGCTGGCGGTCGACGACGGGGCGTCGGAGGCGGTCAACGACGCCCGCATGGAGAAGTGGATCGCCGCCGTCGGATTCTGAAATAGAAATTCTTATGAGCGCCGATGATTTCAACCGCCACACCGATCTGAAAATGCTGCTGCACCATATCTACGAATTTCAGAAAGGAGTTCGCCGGCTGGTGCTCTGCACGATCTGCCCGACGTGCGCCCGCCTGGTGGCCGAGCGGTTGCAGGCGCGCCGGATCGACTATCTGGTGCAGCCGGTGACCGCGGACAAGGTCAATCTCTATTTCGGCCACCGCGCCTGTCTGGATGCCGTGCGGATGTTCGTCCACAAGCCGCTCAACGAGTTGTCGGCCGAGGAGGATTTCATGTTGGGCGTGATGCTCGGCTACGACCTCCCGATGCAGTGCGAGCGCTATTGTACCCGCAAACGGCGCAGAGGATATTCTTCTTCCGGAGAAATACGATTACGATGAGCAGAAGATCATCAACAACATCATCGAGAACCGTAGAAAAGGCAAAAAACATCATATCATCGTAAATGCTGAGGGCATCGGCCATTCCACCAGCATGGCGCGCAGAATCGAAGCTGCAACCGGAATCGAGACCCGTGCAACGATCCTTGGACATATGCAGCGTGGAGGAAGCCCGACATGTAAAGACCGTGTATATGCGTCCATCATGGGTGCTTACGCAGTTGACCTTCTTCTGGAAGGCAAAACAGACCGCGTTGTTGCATACAAGAACGGTGAGTATGTAGATTACGATATCGATGAGGCACTGTCCATGACAAAGACTCTGCCGGAATATCAGTGGGAGATCGCAAGAGCTCTTTCTTATAACTATACGAAATAAAAAAGTATCACGAAACAGACTGTTTTTAGCAAGCAGTCTGTTTCATTGGTATAATAGCGGGAATAAAAATGTTTCCGCGGACGGAATAGAGAGACAAAATAAAAAAACAGGAGGAACTTAACAATGGTTACCTGGAACAATCTTGATAAACTGGCTTCTTTTGAGGAGCTGAAAAAAGTGGAGCGTGTCAATCTTGCCGAGGTGATGTCCGGCGAAAACGGAGCAGAGCGCGTAAAATCTTACAGCGTTCCGATGGCAGAAGGACTTGCGTATAACTACGCAGCAAAACAGGTGAATGAGGATGTCCTTGCCGCACTCGTAAAACTGGCAGAAGAGGCACAGCTTTCTGAAAAATTTGAGGAGCTTTACAACGGTGCTGTCATCAACACCGGAGAGAACCGTCTCGTGCTTCATCAGCTGACCCGCGGCCAGCTCGGAAACACCGTTACGGCAGACGGCGTAGACAAACGTGCTTTCTACGTAGAGCAGCAGAACCGCATCGCAGAGTTCGCGAACAAAGTACATGCAGGTGAGATCACCAACGCAGCAGGTGAAAAATTCACCACCGTTGTGCAGATCGGTATCGGCGGAAGCGACCTTGGCCCGCGTGCGATGTATCTGGCTCTGGAAAACTGGGCAAAGAAAAACGGCTGCTTCAAAATGGAAGCAAAATTCATCAGCAACGTTGACCCGGATGACGCAGCAGCTGTTCTGAATTCGATCGACGTAGCACATTCCATCTTCGTTCTGGTATCCAAATCCGGAACCACACTGGAGACTCTGACCAACGAGTCCTTCGTAAAAGACGCTCTGAAAAATGCAGGCCTGGATGCATCCAAGCACATGATCGCCGTTACCAGTGAGACTTCTCCGCTGGCAAAGAGCGACGACTATCTGGCAGCATTCTTCATGGATGACTACATCGGAGGCCGTTATTCTTCCACATCCGCAGTCGGCGGCGCTGTTCTATCCCTGGCTTTCGGACCGGAAGTATTCGCAGCATTCCTCGAGGGCGCTGCAGCAGAAGATAAACTTTCTGCAAACAAAGACGTATTACAGAACCCGGAGATGCTCGATGCGCTGATCGGTGTTTACGAGAGAAACGTTCTTGGCTATCCAAGCACTGCAGTTCTTCCGTACTCCCAGGCACTGAACCGTTTCCCGGCTCACTTACAGCAGGTAGATATGGAGTCCAACGGTAAATCGGTCAACCGCTTCGGCGAGCCGGTCAATTACCCGACCGGTCCGGTTCTCTTCGGCGAGCCAGGTACCAACGGACAGCATTCCTTCTATCAGCTGCTGCATCAGGGAACCGATATCGTTCCGCTGCAGTTTATCGGATTTAAGGACAGCCAGATCGGCACGGACGTTGTCATTCAGGGCAGCACCAGCCAGCAGAAGCTGTGCGCAAACGTGGCTGCACAGATCGTTGCATTTGCCTGCGGTAAGGCAGATGATAACCGCAATAAGAATTTCGAAGGCGGACGTCCTTCCAGCATTATCATCGGCGACCGGCTGACCCCTAAGACTCTGGGTGCACTGCTTGCACATTTTGAAAATAAGGTTATGTTCCAGGGCTTTGCATGGAATGTAAACAGCTTCGATCAGGAAGGCGTACAGCTGGGTAAGGTTCTGGCAAAACGCGTACTGGCCCATGAGACAGACGGTGCACTGAAGGTATATAGCGACCTGCTGAATATCTGATAGGCTGACTGTGACTTTTCATAGGATAAGAAGGTAGTATTGTGCCCGCGCCTGCGCCCGCTGGTGAGCGGTGCTCTGGGTACGCGGGTGATGTGCCGGAGAATGGCACGGCGCTGAGACATGCAGACAGTGTGTCCACATCCTGGATAAGAAAAGATAAAAAATAAAACTGGCGTGCTGCCGGTGGAAACCATTGGAATCCACTGACAGCGCGCCAGTTTTTTGATGCGAACAACTTTCGCGCCCGCACAGCGGCGGATCCAAAATCCTCCGCTGCATACTTTTCTTAACTTACGCGGTTTGCTTATTTCCCGCGATCTGCTTGATCACATACAGCGTTGCAACCATCAGTGCAAAGCCGATCACGAGCATAATCAAGACATTGCGGACGAATCCGGCGATCAGGTAGGTGACGAAGGAAACAGCTGCAACGGTGATGACGTAGGGCAGCTGCGTGGTGACATGGGTGACATGCTCACACTGTGCACCGGCGGAAGCCATGATCGTCGTATCGGAGATAGGGGAGCAGTGGTCGCCGCAGACAGCGCCGGCCATGCAGGCGGAGATGGAGATAATCATCAGCTGCGGGTCGGTGTTCTGGAACACTGCAACAACGATCGGGATCAGGATACCAAAGGTTCCCCAGCTGGTTCCGGTGGCAAAGGCAAGGAACGCACCGATCAGAAAGATGATGGCCGGCAGGAGCGCCATCAGGTTTCCAGCTGCCTGACTGATGGCACCGGCAACAAAATCCGCAGCGCCGAGGCTGTCGGTCATGGCCTTTAAGGTCCAGGCAAAGGTCAGGATCAGGATTGCGGGAACCATGGCCTTGAAACCGTAAGGCAGACAGTCGCAGCATTCCCTAAAGCTCATAATCCGGCGCAGGCAGTAGTAAAGAATCGTGAGCAGCAGGGCAAAAATACTGCCGAGGGCAAGTCCAACGGAAGCATCGCTGCCAGCGAATGCGGAAACGAAATCGACGCCGGAGAAGAAGCCGCCGGAATACAGCATGCCGAGGACACAGCAGACGATCAGCACGAGAACCGGTAGAATGAGGTCGAGCACACGGCCATTGGGGTTCTCAAAGGTCCGCTGGGTGTCTTTTTCTTCCTTGCTGTCGGAGAACAGATCGCCCTTTAAAGCATTTGTCTCATATTTTGCCATCGGGCCGTAATCAAAGTTCCATACGGTAATCAGAATCATCATGGCGATGGTGAACAGTGCATAATAGTTATAAGGAATTGCGCGGACAAAGATGGAGAAACCGTCTTCGCCTTCTACAAAGCCGCTGACTGCAGCGGCCCAGGAAGAAATTGGCGCGATGATGCAGATCGGTGCTGCGGTTGCGTCGATCAGGTAAGACAGCTTTGCGCGGGATACCTTATGGCTGTCTGTGACGGGGCGCATAACGCTGCCGACAGTCAGGCAGTTGAAATAGTCATCAATAAAAATTAAAATGCCGAGGGCAATGGCAGAAAGCTGTGCACCGACTCTTGTTTTGATTTTTTTCTGGGCCCAGCGGCCGAACGCAGCGGAGCCGCCGGCACGGTTCATCAGGCTGACCATTGTGCCGAGGATAACCAAAAAGATCAGGATGCCGACGTTATAGCTGTCGGACAGCACACTGATAAATCCGTCTTCGAGAACATGCATGGTCGTTCCTTCAAAGGAAAAACCGGAGTATAACAAACCTCCCATTACAATTCCTAAAAATAAGGAACTATAAACTTCTTTTGTGATCAGCGCAAGACCAATCGCGATGATGGGAGGCAGCAGCGCCCATGCGGTTGCATAAACGGACGGAGTGTAAGCTTCTTCCCCTGCTTCTGCTGCGAAAACAGACAGCGGGCTGAATGCAGCTGCGGTCAGAATGAGCAGAAGAGTTTGCCAGAGCCTTGCAGGCAGTTTGAATGGTTTCATAATCTTTCTCCTTTACAAAAATTTACAAAAAAAAACGTAGATGCGGCGCTAATGTTGCCACATCTACGGTCTTTTTCCTCTTTCTGGCAATATCAGATAGCGCTCCACATAATTGTGACAGTCTGCAGCATATTCTGATGCAGCCCAGGGAAACATCCCGGACGGATAAATCCCTTCGGCGGAATTCCCTTTCTTATGCAGGCAGCTGTCCTGAGCGTTCTCCTGCACGGTACTGATGAAGTCCGCGCCTCTATCGTGTTTTGTTACGGCAGATTGTACGATAATTTGTCGAAGAAAAGCATACAATCTGCTTATACGGGCATTCTAACACTCTATATTGGAAATAGCAAGATGTTTTCCAGTAAAGATGTTGACAAAATCGTCCGTTGATTTCCGGTCTGTCGGGAAGTATAATAAAAAACAGAGCGTAAGCAAAAAGGCAGGAGACAGATCATGAAAACAGCAATTGTGTACGCATCCACCCATCATGGGAATACGAAGAAGCTGCTGGACGCAATCGCGGCGGCATATGAGGTGGATCTGATTGACGCGGTAAAGATTCCGGAAAAGGATTTGAACCGATACGACAGGATCGGATTTGCATCCGGTATTTACTATTCGAAATTTCATCAGGCGGTATTGAATTTTGCGGCAGTTAATATGCCCCAGAATAAGCAGACCTTTTTTATCAGCACCTACGGCGGCAAAGCGGATTATACTTCGATCGAAAAAGCGCTGACAGCCAAAAACAGTGTCCTTCTGGGAAAATATGGCTGCAAGGGCTACGATACGTTCGGACCGTTTAAACTGATGGGCGGTCTTGCAAAGGGACACCCGGATGAGGCGGATATTGCCGGTGCAGTGACATTTTATAAAGAGATTACAGAAGAAAAATAACGTCCGCATGACAGGATACACGGAGCGGTCGAAAACCGGCAGTGCTGTCAGATTATGACGGGATGTGCAGCCGGGCAGCGCGGCAGAAATGGAGACAGATATGAATATTGCAGTATATTGCGGCTCAGCGTCAGGCAACCGCCCTTCCTTTACGGAAGGTGCAAAGGCACTCGGCAGCTGGATCGCCCAAAACGGACACACCCTTGTTTACGGCGGCTCCCGCACGGGACTGATGGGCGTGACGGCGGACGCGGTTTTGGCAGGCGGCGGCAAGGTCATTGGCGTGATTCCCGATGTGAAGCTGATTCAGGAACGACGTCATCCGGGGCTGACAGAGTGCATCGAGACAAAGGATATGGCGGAGCGCAAGCAGAAAATGATCGAGCTTGCGGACGCTTATGTGGCGTTGCCGGGAGGACCGGGAACGCTGGATGAGATCTCCGAGGTCATCTGCCTGGCGCGGCTTGGAATCGAGAACAAGGCATGCGTGCTGTTTGATACCGACGGCTATTATCAGGCATTGAAGAAGATTTTCGAGGAGATGGTGGAAGTCGGATTTTCGGAAAAAGAAGACTTCAAGCGGGTTCTGGTATCCGCAGATCTGGACGAAATCGAACGCTTTATCGAACAATAGAACAACGTGCCAAAAGAGATACTGCAGCGTAGACGGAGACGAGCGGGGTTCCATCTACGCTGCAGTTTTTTCTTGTGAAAACAGGTAGATCGGGTTATCATGGAACTATCACAAAAGGAGAGACGCAATATCGCAATAGCGATTGCAGAACGGAGAATGTTATGTGGGACAGTATGATAGAAATGATGGAGCTTGTGATGCAGCACATTGTAGAGATTGCGATTCTGTGCTTTGAATTTATCGGAGTCATTGTCATTATTATTTCCGGGGCAAAAGGGTTCTGGAATTACGTGCGCAGAGAGCCGGAAATGAAAATTACGCTGGCACAGGGGCTGGCGGTCGGGCTGGAATTTAAGCTCTGCAGTGAAATTTTAAAGACGGTTATTGTTCGGGAATGGAAAGAAATCCTGACAGTTGCCGGTATTATCGGCCTGCGCGCCGCATTGACCTTCCTGATTCACTGGGAGATTAAGGAAGGAGTCAGGGAAGAGCATGGCAAGAAAAAAGAAAACAGTTCTGGAAAGGAATGCGGATGATCACCAGCTCCAACATCGTAGAATTTTTTGAACTGTATCTGCGTCCGTTTCTGGAACAGGAGAGCAGGCTGACAAAGGAACTGGCGGCGGATGAGGCGATTGCGGTGTATGACGATCCGGTTGTGCGCAGCATGGACGGCTACGAGGCAGCCGGACGGATTCGTCCAGTATGAAAAGAAGCTGAAACGAAAGCACCTGCCGATCATCGCGCTGACGGCGAACGTGTTTGCGGAGGACAGCGAGCGGGCGCTGCACGCCGGAATGGACGCCCACATGGGCAAGCCCGTGGAGATGCCGCAGCTTCTGGCGACGATGATGCACTGGATCGGACAACGTGTAGTAGGAAGCACTGGAATAAAGATTGAAATCCTGATGGGATCGCCGTATACTATCGGAGTAGGGCTTCCGACGAGGGCGGATGCCTGCAAATAAGTCGATGGGAGATAGAAGTTATGTATTCGATTCTGGAACATTATCTGAGCACGAATCATATCCTGATGATCGGAATGATCGTGACGTTTATTCTGACCTTTTTTTTACTGGAGCATCCGTTTTCCTTTTTGCCCAGTGATCAGGGGCGGGCGTTTGCCGTAAATGGAAGCCTGTCGAAAGGAAAGCTGCGCGGGGTTGGTTTCATTTTTGTGCTGTGCTTTTTAATCAGCAGCGTGTTATTTCTTCCGATTGACGTTGAGTATGTGATCTATGCGATTTTGCTGTTTGCAATGATGATCAGCGGATATCTGGATGACGCTTCGAAGACACCCTGGAATGAATACAAGAAAGGGCTGATCGACCTCGTCATTTCTATCGTAGCGGTTTTAACTTATATGAATTTTAACTCCACGACGATCTGTTTCGGCGCGGATGAAATCGTGATTCCGAAAGCGCTGTTTCTGATTCTCGGCGTGATTCTGATCTGGGTTTCAGTCAACGTGACGAACTGTACGGACGGCGTGGATGGTCTGTGCGCGAGTCTTTGCAGTGTGACACTTCTGGCGTTTGGCGTGCTGTTTGCGCCTATTCTGCAGAAATACGCGATGGCGAACTTTTTGTTCCTTTCGGTTTTGTTTGCCTATCTGTACTTTAACAGCTCACCCAGCAGCATGCTGATGGGTGATGCAGGTTCCAGGGCCCTTGGATTTTATATCGCGGTTATCGCGCTGAAATCCACGCATCCGTTTATCTATATTCTGCTGGCTGCAGTCATGATCGTGGACGGCGGAATCGGGCTTGTGAAGATAGCGCTTAAGCGCTTTTTGAAGATTTCCATTCTGAAAAAGACGAGAACACCGCTGCATGATCATGTGCGTAAGAATCTTGGCTGGTCGGATACGCAGGTTGTTGTGCGCTTCCTGATTCTTCAGACAGTGCTGGCGGCAGTTGCGTATTGCCTGATCTGATTTCTGACAGGAAAATGCCTGCCCTCTTTGGCAGTAGGTATGTAAACTCAGCTGACAAAAAGGGCAGGCAGATCAGGATTCGATGAATAAAACGCCGAGGGTTCCGGGGCCGCAGTGGCTGGAAATTACGCCGCCTGCCCGGGTTTCGAGGATTTCACGGAAGATTCCGAGACCTTCGAGATAGGAGCGAACCGCATTTATAATGGTTGACTCACAGCCGGAATGTGTGATAAACACGCGATCCGGACGCGCATGCTTTAAAGCAGGCTCCATATCTTTCACATAGGAAAGGATAACGGAATCCATTTTGCCCCGGTATTTTTTTGTCGGTTTCATGGCACCGTGCTCTACGATGATCTGGGGGTGGAGCTTTAAAAGACCTCCTGCCATGGCGGCGATGGCGCTGCAGCGTCCTCCGCGATGCAGGTAAGTGAGCGTGTCAACGACAAAGCTGGCACGGACATACGGTTTTAAACTTTCTACAGCGACAGAGATTTCTGCCGCTGTTTTGTTGTTTTGTGCCAGAATAGCGGCTTCTATGACCAGAAGACCAATGCCGGTGGAATGGGCGTCGGCCTCGCCGATGTAAACGGGAACGTCCGGCAGCGCCTTTTTGAGCGCGGGCACGGCGAGCGTATGGTCGCGGTGGCCGTGCGTCAGCAGAATGTACTGGAGCGTGACGCCCTCGCGCTCGACGAGCGCAAGCAGCTTTTCCGCCTCGTCACCCGGGTCGATGAGCGCGGCGCACTTGGTCTCCTCGTCGATGAGCAGGTAGCAATTCGTCTGCAAAGAGCCGACAACGGTGGTGATGACTTTCATCGGAAATTCCCCTTTCTTTACTGCTTTTTCGGTGCGTCCAGATCGGCGGAGTCCACGATCAGCGTGAACGGCCCGTCGTTGAGCGATTCGACCTCCATGTAGGCGCCGAATTCGCCGGTTTCGACATGGTAGCCCTTTTCGCGGCAGATGGCCACGAACTTTTCATACATCGGGATGGCGATCTCAGGCCGCGCGGCGCTTAAAAATTCGGGACGGCGGCCCTTGCGGCAGTTGCCGTAGAGCGTGAACTGCGAAACGACCAGAAGCTCGCCGCCGACATCGTCGAGGGAGAGGTTGATCTTGTCGTTCTCGTCGTCAAAAATGCGCAGCGAGCAGAGCTTGTCCGCCATCTTGCGGCATTTTTCCTCCGTATCGTCGGGCGCGACGCCCAGCAGGATCAAAAAGCCCTTGCCGATCTTACCTTTGACTTCTCCGTCGATCGTGACGGAGGCATGCTTTACCTTGGTCAGTACTGCTCGCATGGTAGTTCTCCTTTTTTGCCCCGTGAAAGGGGGAAGTATTGTTAGCCCGCGGGACGATCCACCTTCATCACGCCGCTGATCTGGTGGAGCTTGCGCATGACGGCGGCGAGGTGGTTCGCGTCGGAAATGAAGATGTTGAGGTGAATGACGGCAAACCCGTCAGAGGTCGTCGTCGCGTTGAGAGACGCCACGCGCGTCTGCGAGGTCGAGAGCGCGGCGGAAACGTCGAGCACGAGGTCGAGGCGGTCCTTGGCGTAGATATCGAGCGCGGTCTGATACGATTCCTTGACGTCCGTGCCCCAGCTGACCTTGATCCAGCGGCCGCGCTCCTCGGGCTTTCTGCGCTCAATGGCGGCGTTGGGGCAGTCGCAGCGGTGGACGGACACACCGTAGCCGCGCGTGATGAAGCCGACGATCTCGTCGCCGGGGACAGGCGTGCAGCACTTGGAGAATTTGACAAGGCAGTTCGACAGCCCCTCGACCACGATGCCCTGCTCGCTCTTCGTGCGCTTGGGGACGGCGGGACGCGTCGCGCCGGAGTTGTCCACCGGCACGGTGGCGGCGCGCTCCTCCTTTCGCTGCTTTTCGAGCTTGACGATCTCGTCGTGGATGCGGTTGACGGCCTTCTGCGCGGAAAATCCGCCGTAGCCGATGGCGGCGTACATCTCATCCATCGAGCCGAACGACGTCTTCTTGAGAAGCGCGGCCTCGATGTCCGTGCCGAGCACGTCGCTCATCGGGATGCCGAGGTGCTTGAGCTCTGCTTCAAACGAGATGCGGCCGTTGATGATGTTTTCCTCGCGGCGCTCCTTTTTGAACCACTGGCGAATTTTGCTGCGTGCCTCGCTCGATTTGGCAATCTTGAGCCAGTCGCGGCTGGGGCCGTGCGCGTTTTTCGAAGTCAGAATTTCGACGATGTCGCCGTTTTTGAGCTGATAGTCGAGCGGGGCGATGCGCCCGTTGACCTTCGCGCCCGTCATGCGGTTGCCGATGGCCGAGTGGATGGAGTAGGCAAAGTCGATGGGTGTCGCGCCGGCGGGGAGGTTCGTCACGTCGCCGCGCGGAGAGAAGACGAAGACCTCGTCGGCGAACATGTCGACCTTGAGCGTGTGGACGAATTCCTCGGCGTCGGTGTTCTCCTGATTTTCAAGCAAACGGCGCACCCATTCGTAGTTGTGCTCGCCTGCGTTGCCGGAGATGCCCTGTTTGTACTTCCAGTGCGCGGCGACGCCGTATTCGGCGATCTCGTGCATCTCTTCGGTGCGAATTTGGACCTCGAACGGGATGCCGTCCGCACCGATGACGGTGGTGTGGAGCGACTGGTACATGTTCGGCTTGGGCGTGCCGATATAGTCCTTGAAACGGCCCAGAATGGGACGGTAAAGGTCGTGGATGATGCCGAGCACGTTGTAGCAGTCGGCCACGGTGTCGACGATGACGCGGAACGCGAAGAGGTCGAGCACCTCGTCCATCGTCTTATTCTGCGCGTACATCTTGCGGTAGATGCTGTAGGGATGCTTCATGCGGCCGTAGACCTTGAGATACGGGACGTGCTGCTCCTTCAGGCGCTCTTCAATCTGCGCCTGCACGCGGTCCATAAAGGCCTCGTGCTCGGACTGCTTGGCCTCGAGCGAGCGGGTGATCTCGTCGTAGCCGACGGGATCCAAATACTTGAGGGACAAATCCTCAAGCTCCCACTTGATGCGCTGCATACCGAGACGGTGAGCGATGGGCGCGTAAATTTCCATCGTTTCAAGCGACTTCTGCCGCTGCTTTTCCGCCGTCTGGTACTCCATGGTGCGCATGTTGTGCGTGCGGTCGGCCAATTTGATGAGAATGACGCGGATGTCCTTGGCCATCGCCATGAGCATCTTGCGCAGGTTCTCCATCTGCTCTTCTTCCTTGCTGGCGTACTGCACGCGCGTCAGCTTGGAGACGCCCTCGACCAGATCCGCGACCGCGGGGGAGAACTCCTTGGCGATCTCGGCATACGTGGCGGAGGTGTCCTCAATGCAGTCGTGCATGAGGGCGGCCTCGATGGACTCTGAGTCGAGCCGCAGTTCCTCGGCGATGATCTGCGCGACGGCGAGCGGGTGCGTGATAAACGGCGAGCCGTCCTTTCTGAGCTGACCGTTGTGGTGCGTGTCGGCATAGCGGAAGGCCTTGTCGATCTGGGGGAAGTCAGCGCTGGGATTATACTCGCGCACCGTCTCGACCAGATGGTCGTACATGCCGAGCACGAGCTTTGCCTGCTCGCCGGTCTCCACGCAGGTGCCGGGAGCGACGATGGGAAGGGGAGAAGACGCGGTATTCTCTTTTAACGTTTTGTCCTGTGCTGTCATATCCGAATCATCTCCTTTGGTTATGAAAGAAAGCCGTGCAGGGCGGAAAGGTAGGGGCTTTTGTCAAGCTCTACCTTTTTTCCGTCCGCCGTCAGGCGGAGCGTGAGGGTCGTGTCCTTGCGCTCGATCGAAAGAAGTCCGCGCTCGGCAAAGACCTGCAAACACATCGCCGTGCGCAGAAACGTCTCCGCGCCGACCATTTCCGAGCTCAAATGCCGCAGCAGCGGCAGCATGGGCTCGCTGACGCCGTCAGGTCCGACCTCACGCTCTAAAACGCGCCACGCGCGCACGAACTGGTCACGCGAGGGGAGCGCCCGCGCCGCGTCGCGCGGGGAGAGCGTGCCGCCGCTAATCAGCTCGCGGCAGAGGGAAAGCGCCTCATTCTCGCGCCCGCTTGGGTCGAGCGAGGGGCGCAGGTCGATGAGCTGGAGCTGGATGGAGCGCTGGGAGCGGAACTCGTTCACCTGCAGATAGAACGCCGCGTCCACACGCATACCCGCGCACACGCCGCACTCGCCGACGGTGACGGAGAAGAAAATGCCGTCGAAATTCACGCGGCTTTTCTGTAGTTTCAGCTTTAAGTGCCGGTTCTGGCCCACGCCCTGCACGCTCTCGAGCGTTGCGCCGCGCAGGCAGAAAACGGGGCGGTTGTTGCCCGCGCCGTAGGGCTCGAGGAGCGAGAGTGCCTCGACCTCCTCAAGCGTGATGAGCGAGGGGTGCTGCAAGTCGACGTCGACGTCGAGCATCGACACCGGCGGATGCTCGCCCGTGTGGGCGCGCACATACTGGTTCATCCGCGTGCGGAACGCGGGGATGTTGCGCTCTTCGATCGTAAAGCCCGCGGCGAGCTCGTGTCCGCCGAAGCTCACAAGAAGGTCGGAGCACGCTTCGAGCGCATTGAAGAGGTTAAAGCCGCCGTAGCTGCGGCACGAGCCCTTACCCGACCCGCCGGAGAGGTGGATCATAAAGCTCGGGCAGGAGAATTTTTCGGAAAGTCTCGACGCCACAATGCCCACGACGCCTTGATGCCAGTCCTCGCTGGACAACACGAGCGCGCTGCGCTCGCTCTCGGGGAGGTCCTCCATCTGCTCGATGGCGCGGCGGAAAATGTCCTGCTCCACGCTCTGGCGCTCGCGGTTGAGCTCGCACAGCTCGCGCGCGAGCTTTTCCGCGCGGACGGGATCGTCGGTGAGCAACAATTCCGCGGCCAGCTCGGCGCGGCCCATGCGGCCCGCGGCGTTGAGGCGCGGGATGAGCGAGAAGGAAAGGGCATCGGCTGTGATGGTGCGCAAGTCGGCACGGGCAACAGAGGCGAGCGCCACGTAGCCAGGACGCGTCGAGGTGCACATATGGGCAATGCCATCTGCCACAAGCGCACGGTTCTCGGGAGTGAGAAGCATCATGTCCGACACGGTTCCAAGCGCCGCAACCTCGGTATAGGAGCGCCACAGGTCGGGCTCGCCCAGACGCTCGCCCAGCAGCTGCACGAGCTTGAGCGCCACGCCGGCACCGGCGAGCTCGCGTGAGGGACTCTTGTCGGCAATCTTGGGATCGGCGACGGGAACGCCCTGGGGAACAAGGTCGGAAGGCTCATGATGGTCGGTCACCACGATGTCGATGCCGCGCTCAACGATCTGCTGTACCTCGTTTTTTGCCGCGATGCCGTTATCGACCGTGATGATGAGCGTTGGCGAGCACGCTTCGACCACTCGGTCGAGCGCGCTGGCGGTAAGACCGTAGCCCTCGTCAAATCGGTGCGGAATAAACGGGTGAACGGTGCCGCCAAGGTGGCGCAATGCCTCGGTAAGCAGACAGGTTGACGTGATGCCGTCAACATCAAAGTCGCCAAAGACGGCGATGACCTCGCCTGCGGCAAGTGCCGCCTGAACACGATCGGCCACATCGCTCAAGCCAGGAATAATCGAGGGGTTCGCCCAGTCGCGCTCGAGAGACGGGGTGAGGAAAAGATGGCCTTCTTCGACCGATTCGATACCATGGGCAACCATGATGCGAGCCACCAGCGGAGCCACGCCAAGGGCGTGAGAGAGTTCTCGTTCAAGATTGATATCGTTATGGGCAACGACCCAGCGATGAGATGTCTTAAGCGAAGGCATAGGCAACGCACCTCCCCGCAAGGCAATTGCGAGGA
>OLRV01001975.1_pt1 | contig 16581 bp, 15 predicted proteins | sample 1672421 | NCBI WGS metagenome assembly OLRV01 (sample SAMEA3136684, study PRJEB25190) | human gut metagenome | biome: human gut; feature: human-associated habitat; material: faeces | place: Austria | collected 2013
GGATGCCGGGACGCTCCTCGGACAACTCTTCGATGAGGAAGGGATTATCCACCCGGGCAGGGTCACGGTCTTTCACCGTGATGAGGATCTGTCTGCGCCAGAAGCCGTCGCTGTCATCGTGAGCGGCCACAAGGTTGCCATTGCCGAAGCAGATGAAACGAACGTACAGCAGGCCTTGGACAGCCTGCTTGTTTTTCCGCTCGATGCACAAACGGTCTTCAGCGGTGACGATGGACTTGATGTTCCGTGTTTCGGGCAAAGCCACCATGTTCAGGTCGTCATCGACCATGACCAGCTTGTACTCCAGATTTGCACTGGCAAAGCGGTTCGTTTCGATGCGGAGGATGGATTCGGAGTGAGAGGCTTCCCCGAACAGCTTCTTCAGCAGCAAGCCGATGCGGGATTTTCCCTCGCCGCCCTTGCCGGTCATGACCAGCATCTTCTGCGCCTTGGTAGACGGGATCAGGAGATAGCCAAGGTATTCCTGCAAGGTCAGAATGTCCTCCGGGATCAGCAGACCGTCCAGAAATTCCAGCCACTTGGTCGGTGCGGGGGCATCGGGCTGGTATTCCACGGGGAGCCGGTTCAGGCAGAGTTCCTTTTCCGGCACAAATCCCCGCTCGTCCAGAAAGTAGGTTCCGTTCTGGAGATGGATGCGGTCAAGCTGGGGTTTCCATTCAGGGGTATAGGTTTCGATACGGAGTGCGTCCAGAACCTGCTTCTCCTTCTTGGCAAGGTTGTCGAGCACAAAGTCACGGAGGTCGCTGTGGACTTCGTAGAGCAGTGCGTCCTCGTCTACCTCGCCGTTCTGGTCGAACAGCTTCTGTTTCAGGCACATCATGGGGTGTTTCTCTAAAAGGTACTGGCAGTAAGCGGTTTCACGCACTTTGCCCTTACTGTCTACCCAAGGGCATTCGCATTCTTCCTCTTCTTCCAGTTCGTCCTCATCACGCCAATCTTCGTTCCTCTTTTTCCAGTCGCTCATGCAATCCCTCCCAATACTTCCGTAGCTCGTTTTCGGTCTGCGGGTCCGGGAGCACCGAACAGTCCAGATAATATTCAACGATGTCAAGGTTCTTTATCGCTTCAAGAAAGCAGGGGTGAAGTTCTTCTGTGGGTGACTGCGGTGCGTATCGGACCCGCCAACGCTGCAGACAGCGGTAATAGTCCAGCAGCTGCTGCCGGACGGTGGGCGGTCTGCGGGGAGCAAGCCGCACCTTGCCGTCGGCAAGTGCCATGCCGAAATCGTTCTTCAACTTTTCCACAGCCTTATAGGGAGAAAGTTGAAAAAGTCTGCCGACAAAATCGATCACATCGCCATCTGCCTGACAGGCGAAACAGTGGAAACGGCTGTCCACCTTCATGCTGGGGTGTTTATCCCCGTGGAAGGGGCAGCACATCATACCGTTCCGGTTTACGGCGAAGCCGTACAGCTCCGCTGCCTGCCGGGTCGAGATGGCGTTCTTTACGTCCGAAAAGACAGAGGTGCTACCCTCCGTCCCAATGGGCGGGGTACAGGCGAAAGGACGAAGCCCGGTGAGGGGCGTGGGTGAGGTTGGGTTTATTCACACATCGATCCGTCAGAGTGTTGTTCATTTGACCTCCTGCTGCGGTACGGCGTGGCTGCGCTCTTCCTTGCGGAAGAAGGCTTCCACGTTTTGTTGTGCGGTGCGGAGTTCACGCAGTTCGATCTGCGCTTTCTTGTAGCGGGTGTAGAAACCGTTTTTCTCCGAGGAAAGGGTCTGATATTCGGCATCCAGCTTTTTGAGGTCCGGCAGTGTCCTGAGCCCGTTGGCCTTGAAATAGGCGCAAGCGGCCTCGTACACAGCAAACTCTGCACGGTGCTGCTCCTTGAACTTGGCGGGATTCCGCACAGTCTGGAGCTTCTGTGCAAGAGGCTTGTACTGCCGATAGACCACAAGATGCCCGCGCAGCTCCTTGAGGGAGACCATGCGGGCATCCATGTCTTTGACCACCGCCAGTGCATCGTCGTGCTGGGTTTGCAGTTCGGCAATGCGCTGGTGCAGGGCATCTTCGCTGAGCAGCTTTTTCTCCTGCAGGAGACACAAGGTCTGCGACCAGCGTTTGAGGTTGAACTTTTTCGCCCAACGCTCATAGCCGATGCCCTTGCCCGCAGCAACGTTCGCCTGAATGTCAACCAGTTTCCTGATCTTATCCGGCTTCTTCTCGCTGCTGGGCTGGATGATGGCGGCAAGCTGGATGTTCTGGGAGAGGGCGGTCAGCACCTGCTCTTTTTCCAGCTTCTTGCTCAGTTTCTTGGCGGTGATGAACTTTGTCCGGCCGGGCGGGCAGTAGCTCAACCGGCCTCGGCTCTCCTTCACGGCGATGCCGTGTTCCTGCATGAGCAATGCAGAAAATTCCTCGAAGGTGGTGGTCTTGTTCAGCACAGCGTAGATCTGCTTTCGCAGCTTGTCCAGCTCGGTCTGGTAGACGGTCTGGGTGGGCTGCTGCCCTTCGGCGGCAAGTTTGGCGTTGGCATGGTCGAGGCGGCGTTGTCCGCGCCGCTGCGCCCAATACTCGCGCTCCGAAACATGGTCGCCTTGGGCTTCCAGCAGATTGATCTGGTTCAGGTCGGCTTGCTCGCACATCTCCATGACTGCGACACGGAGGTGCCGGAGCATGGCAGAGGTGCAGCGGTGCTTCTTGCCCGCTTCCCAGTCGCACGGCTTGTCCATGAAGGGCTGCCGTTCCACGGTGCGGACGCGCAAGCTGCCGATGACGATGTGGACGTGGATGTTCCCGGCACTGTTGTGACCGTCCGGGTGGGTGCAGACGATGGCGGGATGACCGGGGAAGTTGTCCTTGCAGAACTGCAAGCCAAGGGCTTGCGCCCGCTCCATGGTCAGGCCGTTCTCTACTGCGTCCTTCGGGTCGAAGCTGATGATATAATGGTGGGTCTTCACGTCCTCCCGCCCGCCGTTCTTGCCGTACTTGCGGTTGGCAATCAGGCAGGCCATAGCAAACGAAGATTCGCCGCACTCAAGGGTGTCGAGCAGGTACGAATCCCGCAGCTTGGGTCTGCCCTTCTCGTCCAGAATGGGCAGACCGGTGTACTCGTTGTGCTGAAAGGTGAGATAGCTTTCGGCGGCGGCATAGTTAGAGTTCTTCGAGCTTAAATGCTTGATGGTTGCCATACAGTTCACCAACCGTTTCTTCGGCTTTCAGCCGAAAGTTCGTGAGTGCGGACAGTTCCTCCAGAATTTGCGCCCGGAGCTGCTCGGTGTCTTTGCCGCCGGAGTTGAAGTGCCGTGCAAGCTGGTTGAGGTTGCTTCCCACCTTGCTGCACTGAGCAGACAAGGCGGCAAGCGCCGCCAGTGCATCCTCGCCGCCCTGCGCCACCACAACGGTGTGCTTGACGTTCACGCCGTACAGGACGCGGCGGACGAGTTCGGATTGGGTGAGGTGGAGTTCTTTGCAGGCGTATGCGATCCGCAGTTTTTCTTCTGCGGTCACCCTGACTTTGATGATGTGTGTCTTTCGTTTTCGCGGCGTGTCATTGCGGTTCTTCTTTGCGTGTACGTTCGGACTTTTCATTTCAGCCATATTCGACCTCCTGTGAAAATGATAAATGCCCGCTCCGGGATGGAGAGGGCTATGTAATGCGACACGCCGCATTCGCACCAACGGTGCGAAGCTAGAGCAGGGTTTGGGGAAGGCACTCCCCAACAAGGATGACTGAGTGGACAGCAATTTTTCAAGCATTGAAAATTTGTGGCCACAGGTCGATACTTGCTTTCGCCCTTTCCGTGCAACACTGAAAATTTCAGAAGTCGAACCGCAATGCACGTTGAAAATTTTGCAGAGCAAAACGTGTGAAAAGGCAAAGCCCCTGCTCATGGTCACCGTTCACACCGAACGCAGTTCCTGCCCCTGTTTTGCAGCGGCGTTGTCCGGCTCGCCCACAGAAAGTGTGAGGTCATGGCGCAGTATCTCGTTCAGACGGCTTATGTAAGATTCAAGGTACAGTATGAAGAAAGCCGGACGCAGTGCGGACACTACAACCTGCTTCTTTCAAACACAAGAATAACACTTTGAAGTTGTGCAGTCAACAACTAAAAACAAATTTTGGAAGATTGAACAACTACATAAGATTTTATTTGTGAAAAAGAAAAATACCGCCCACGCAGCGCAGCGATGATTTTGTCGGGTGAATCGGCGGCAAAATAGATCGGGTGTGTTGCGGGGCGGTAAATTCTTTCGTGGACTTTCCCTCACTGAAGTGGTGGGTCTCACGGTGATAACCAACCACTTTTGCAGAAGATTTGCAATCAATCTACAAGTTCAGTGGGATTTGTGATAGAGAATATCATGGTTCGTAGGGTACGTCAAGATGATTCCGAAGAAATTATTTATGAATGGAGACAATAGTAAGACTTCTATTATGAATATGATACACTTTACATCATGAAAGAATTTAAGCTGCACAAAGATGATTCAAGCGGATGTGCAATATGCACAATAAGTTTTCTACAGCAAAATACAGATGTGGTCATTTAGCTCTTTTACCAGACAACTTTTTTTGCAAAATAAAAAAATTTGTTGACTTAAAATTGCTTGAAATGTTATCTTGTTGGTAACAAAAGCACGGTGAAGTGCTTGCTACCACACGAAAAGGCAAAACAAAAAAGGAGAGTAAAATGATGAAAAAGCGTATTGCGGCGTTGGTCACCGCCGGTGTCCTTGCTTTGTCGATGCTTACCGGCTGCGGAAGCAAACAGGAGAGCTGGAAAGTTACCTGCCCGTGGGCACCGTCTGGTGTAGCAGCGATGGTCAGCCAAAAGGCTGCTGCCAAGTCCCCTGATTATTCTGATAATAAAATCACACTGGTTGCTGAAGCCGTCAAGGGCGATGCTGCTACTGTCAACACTTGGGTGTCCAGTACTAAGGCAAATGATAAGGAACTGGTCTTCGCCGGTGAGGGTCTGTTCGCCATTACCGAGACTCTGGATCCGGCCAAGCTGCAGTTCAGCTACGACGATTTCGAGTTCGTGGAGAACTTGTACTCCTCCGTCTTCGTCCTGTCCGCTGATTCTTCACTGAACCTCAAGAATCTGGACGATCTGGAGGCCTATGTCAAGGCAGGCAACCCCGTATCCGTGGCCGTTAACGGCGCTACCGGCTCCGAGGCTTTCCTGGCAGCGGCTCTGTTCGGCTCTATGGGTGCCGGCGACCAGCTGAAACTGACTCCGTACCAGTCCGCTGCGGAGGCTGCACAGGCTGTAGCTAAGGGTGAAACGAACTTCGCGGTCTCTCACCAGTCTCAGATTCTTGAGACCTACCAGCAGGGCGGCGTTGATGTGGTTTGCGCATTCGATGACAAGGCTATCGAAAACGGCCCCTTCGCTGGTGTTGAGGGCGTTGGCTCCAAGGGCTATCCTTACTTCCGCAACCGCTGCTTCGTCATGGCTCGCAAAGGTACTGACGCCGCAAAGGTTGCCGAGCTGAAAGAGCTGTATGATAAGATCCTCGCCGATGATGAGATGGTCGAGTGGCTGAACGACACTATGCTGCTGGAAGTCGATACCATGACCGAGGACGATGTGAAAGCTCACATTGAGAACGTCAAGAGCATCGTCGAGCAGTATAAGGACATCGTGGCAGGCTGATAAAAAGTCCTCATAGCGACAAAAAGCTGAAGCAGGGGGAACGGGGACATCCCCTTCTCCCTGCTTTTATATTTAAAAAGGAGTGGAAACAGGTGAAAAATCTGATAGAACGCATCGAAGCAAGACTGGATGACTGGGGCGCGAAGCTCGAGAAGAAGAACATCGAGTACCCTGTTGATTTGATCTGCGGCATTCTGTTTCTGGTCATTGGCATCGTGCTGCTGCTCATCATGCCGCAGCAGGTGCAGATCTCGGAAAAAGACGTTGTGAATGGCCGCGCTTTCCCGACGATGCTGATTTGGCTCATGCTGGCCATGAGCGCCCTTCTGGTGGGCCGCGAGGCATACAACATGGTGATGCACCGCCCGACCAAAACTAAAACGCTGAATCTTTTGGTGGAAACAAAAGCACTCGTCATCGTCCTCATTCTGGTGGTCACTTATCTGCTGGCAGAGGTCACGGATCTGTTTGTTGTGGGCGCTGTATTCTGCGCACTGGCATTTCTGGTCTTTTTCCGCTGCAAGAAACCCCTTTACTATGCCATCACAGTTTCAATGGCTGTGTTGATTTGGGTCGTATTCCACTTTGTGCTGAATGTTAGTTTCTGAGGAGGCAGAATATGGGTTTGTTTGACTTTATCGGCCCGGCCTCCGGGCTGCTTTTCACCCTCGAAAATATCATCTGGATAAACCTCGGCGTCTTTATTGGCTGCGTGTTCGCGGCCATCCCGGGATTAAGTGTTATCCTCTGCATCATCCTATTCCTGCCTGTCACTTATACCATGCGTGCGATTCCCGGCATGATGTTCCTGTTGGGCATTTACTGCGCAGGTGGCTATGGTGGCTCGGTATCGGCTATCCTTATCAACACGCCGGGTACGCCCCACGCGGCGGCTACTATGCTGGACGGCTATCCGCTGTCCAAAATGGGCCGCACTAAGGCGGCGTTGAAAATTGCACTTTATGCATCTACCTTTGGCGGTATCTTCTCTGCGTTGGTGCTGCTCTTCCTCGGCCCTCAGGTCGCAAAAATTTCGGCACAGCTCGGCACGGCGGAGTACTTTATGGTCTGCCTGTTCGGCATGACGATTATTGCAGGCGTTTCTGGTAAGAGCCTTGTCAAGGGCATCATCGCCGCCTGCCTTGGTTTGCTTATTTCCTGTGTGGGCGCAGACCCCATGACCAGCTATGACCGCTTTACATTTGGTATTCCCCGTCTGTATCTGGGTCTTGACCTTGCCGTTACCCTCATCGGTTTGTTCGCACTGGTGGAAATCATTGGCAAGGCAGAGCTGAAGCGGAATGAGTTGAACCTTCACGCCGGAAAAATCGGCAATGATGACGGCAAAATCACAAAAGATGAATACAAGCGGATGTTCCGACCAGTGCTGATGGGTTCTATCATCGGTTCCTGTGTTGGTATCGTACCTGGCACGGGTGCGTCGGAGGCCTCGTGGTTCTCCTACAACACTGCGAAGAACCTGTCCAAGCATCCCGAGGAATTCGGCCACGGTTCTGTGGAGGGCGTTGCGGCTGCTGAGTCTGCCAACAATGCCGTCTGTGGCGCGACCCTGATTCCCTTGCTGACGCTGGGCATCCCCGGCGACGGCTGCGTGGCCATCATGTTGTCGGCCCTGATGATAAATGGCCTGAACCCCGGTCTCTCGCTGTTCACCACCGACGGCGCTATCATGTATGCCATCATGCTGGGCCTTATCCTCGTGAACATCTTCATGTTCCTGCAGGGCAAATACCTGACTAGCCTGTTTGCAAAGGTCGTCTCCATCCCTCAGCAGATCTTGACTCCCATCATCGTGATTTTCTGTTTCGCCGGTGCTTACTCGGTGAACAGCAGCTATTTTGATTTGAGCGTTGCGCTGGTGTTCGGCGTGATGGCGTGGTTCATGCGCAAGCTGGAGCTGCCCGCTGTCCCTGTGCTGCTGGGCATGGTGCTGGGCAATATGACCGAGACGAACTTCCGCCGCGCCCTGCTCATCTCGGATGGAAGTCCCAAAATCTTCTTCAGCAGTGTGTATTGCTGGATTTTTATCGCGCTAATCGTGGTGGTTATCATCGGCATCCTGCGCGGCAAGATGAAGGAAACGAAGAACGCGAAAGTGGAACAGTAAAAGGAGGTAAAGACCGTGGCATATAACATTATTTTCTACTTCAGTGACCAGCAGCGCTGGGATACCTGCGGCTGCTTCGGCCAGCCGCTCAACGTCACACCCAATCTGGACAAGCTGGCAGAGGAGGGCGTAAAATTTGACAATGCTTTCTCTCCCCAGCCGGTGTGCGGCCCTTGCCGCGCCCTGTTCCAGACCGGAAAATACCCCACGGAGACAGGCTGTTTCCGCAATAACCTGATGCTGCCCTCGAATATCAAGACTCTGGGCGAGTATATGGAAAAAGATGCCGGCTACGAAACTGCCTATGTCGGCAAGTGGCATCTGGCCTCGGATGGCGAGCTGGAAAAGAAGCCGACCATTGACCATACCATTACAGCCGTTCCGTTGGAGTTGCGCGGCGGCTACACCGGCTACTGGCGTGCAGCCGATGTGCTGGAATTTACCTCCCACGGCTACGACGGCTATGTGTTCGACGAGAACAACAACCGCATCGATTTTAAGGGCTACCGTGCTGACTGCATCAACCAGTTCGCGCTGGACTACCTCGACCAGTACACCGGCGAAAAGCCCTTCTTCATGACCGTATCCCAAATTGAGCCGCACCATCAGAATGACCACAACCACTACGAAGGCCCCAACGGCTCGAAGCAGCGATTTGCGGATTTTGTCCTCCCCGAAGACTTGAAGGCTCTGGGCGGCAATGCAGCAGAAGAGTATCCGGATTATCTGGGACAGTGCGCAAGCCTCGACGAGAACCTCGGCAAGCTGGTGGAAAAACTGAAAGAAAAGGGTCTGTATGAGAATACTGTTATCCTTTACGCTTCCGACCATGGCTCTCATTTCAAGACCCGCAACCGCGACGCCCATCTGAACGGATACGATGACTATAAGCGCTCGTGCCACGACGGCTGCCTGCATGTGCCGCTGGTCATCTGCGGCGGCCCGTTCAAGGGCGGCAAGGAAGTCACCGAGCTGGTCAGCACCGAGAGCATCCCCAAGACTCTGTTGGCTTTGGCAGGCGTGGATGTCGGCGACAAGATGATCGGCGAAAATCTGCTTGACGTTGTGGAAAAGAAAAATCATAATAGAGCTAATGAGGTCTACGCCCAAATCTCGGAGAGCCGCTGCGGCCGCTGCATCCGCACGGCAGATTATATGTACTCTGTCTATGCCCCCGGTGTCAATGGCGGCGAGGCTGCGGCATCTGATGTGTATGCGGACGACTTCCTCTATGATATGCAGAAAGACCCGTGGCAGCTGAACAATGTTGTCGCAGATCCTGCATACGCCGACGTCAAAGCGGAGCTTCGTGAGCGCTTGCTGAACTGGATACAGCACGCAGAAGGCACCCGCCCCACCATCACCGACTGAAAAGGAGCGTTTGCCCATGCTCTCGGCTGCTGAGAAAAAATCTGCTCAGGTATATCGTTGGCTTCTGGCTTATATCGACGAAAACAAGTTTTCTGGAAATCAACGACTGCCCTCGGAAAATGCACTCTGCCGGAAGCTGGGTGTCAGCCGAGAAACGATACGAGTGGCCATCGACCAGTTGGTAGCAGAAGGACTCGTGTACAAGCTCAAGGGAAGTGGGACTTATTTCCACCGGGAAAAAGTAATGACGCGGGATTTGAACACAGATGATGCCCTTTATAAAATCGGCCTTGTCCTGCAGGGACAGGATACAAGTGCCAATTCGGGATTAATCGAAGGGGTTCGCAGTGTTCTGACGCAGGAGCAGGTTGACCTCCATGTATTTCTGACCGATAACAAATTCTGCAACGAACGCCGCTGTCTGGAGACTGTGGTACATCAGAATTTTCACGGTTTCATCGTGGATGGTGTCAAATCGAGCATCCTCAGCCCAAATCTTGACTGCTACAAGGAGCTTTACCGACGTAAGATCCCGGTGATATTCTACAACAACTTCTATCGGAACTTGCGCTGCCCCCGCGTAACGATCAATGACATCGAATGTGCCCATCAGCTGATAGGACGCCTGATGGATGCCGGACACAGCCACATTGCAGGCATCTTCGTGTACGACAACTACCAGAGCGTAGAAAAGTTTCAAGGCATGGCGGAAGCGATGCGAAATCGTGGTTTGGAACTGAACGATGATTACATCAAGTGGTGTATTTCGGACGAAGCCCACAACGAAAGCTATGTCCGTTCCATTGAAAGATTTCTGAAGAGCATCCCTAAATGCACCGCTATCGTCTGCTGCAACTACATCATCTATCGGCTGGTCATGAAAACCCTGCAGAAAATGGGGAAGACTGTACCCGAAGATTATTCGCTGGTCTGTTTTGATTATTCCGAAGAAACTTATCGGCAGGAGGATGTTACCTGCTCCGTGGAGCAAGGCTTCGAGATGGGACGTCAGCTTGCGCTGCGGCTTATGGAGATGATTTCCACCGGCGAATGCGATGACCGGAACTACACTTATGTCATGAAGCCCATCCTCTACGATGGCCATTCCATCCGGAAGATCAAAAAGGTAAAATAAAGATTCTCCCGGAGGCAGTACTGCTCTCCGGGAGAATCTCTTTATCGGTTTTGTTGTGCCAGAAAATGTGCAGCAGTATGCAGGCGCGGAAGCACATAGGCAAAGAACTGCTTATACGCTGCGCAAAAGCGGTTGCTTCCAGAGGCATCCCAATCTCGCTTGCATCCGCCCCGGCAGAGCAGCTGATAAGCACATGCTGCGCATTCCGCCGGGCGTTTGCGGCCCTGTGCCAGAAATGTCTGGCTTGTGGGAGAATCAAGCGCATCTTCAACGGTACAGTGGCTCAGATTTCCCAGCTTCCACTCATCCAGAACATAAAAGTCACAGGGATAAAGGCTTCCGTCACCTTCTACGGTAAGATAATGTCCACAGGAACCGGAGGAAGCGCAGGAGGTAGGCGGCATTCCCAGCAGGATACGCAGATAGTCCTCAAAATTGCGAACGCTGATATAATTGCCTCGTTGCAGCTGCTGATACCAAGTATCAAAGACGCCGCACAGAAAACGACCATAAAGTTCCGGCGTTAGAGAATATGCCTGCCCTCCAATCGTATCAAGGGGGTCAAGACATGGGATGAATTGCAGATTGTGCTGTCCCAACTCGCAGAGGCTTTTGAAGGCTCGCTGCGGCTTTCTGGCCAGCTGTCCGGTCACAACACAGAGCAGATTCGTTTCGACCCTGTAGGCATCCAGCAGCGCAAGCGCATGAGTTACTTTATCCCATGTGCCCTGCCCAGCTGCGTCCAGCCGATAGAGATCATGGTTCTCCTGTGTGCCGTCCAGAGAGAGGCCTACGAGGAAAGAGTTGGCTTTGAAAAAGGAAGCCCACTCTTCATCCAGACAAATGCCATTGGTCTGGATGCTGTGGAACACAGAGATATTGCGCTGCATGGAACGCTCCGTTTCCAGAAAGAACCGGAAGAAATCCAACCCGGCAAGAGTCGGTTCGCCGCCCTGAAACAGAAAATGGACGCTGCCGCCTTCCTCTGTGGCTGCAAAAGCCTTTTCAACCAGTTCTCCTGCCATTTCATGGGAAAGCAGTCCCATATTTTTGCAGGCTCGGCTGTTGGAAACATCGTCATAAAAGCAGTACCGGCAACGCAGATTGCACAGGCTGGACGCTGGCTTGACGAGAAATGTATTATGTTTCATAGAGATTCCCTCCGTGCTTCGCAGTTCTTAAAACAAGGATACCGGAAAATACGGGCTTTCGCAAGCAGTAACAGTTAAAAGCTGTTTGAAATAGTAAGAAAACGAATATAGTTGTCCGAAAATCAAAAAAAGGAGAAGAAAACTTGTATGGATGAAAATAAAACATACGGTACACGGTCAGCACGGCTTTGGAAGCTGTTTTTGAGTACGCTGTACATTAGCAGCTTTACCTTCGGCGGCGGCTTTGTCATCGTGACCTTTATGAAGAAAAAATTTGTAGATGAGCTGCACTGGATCGATGAACAGGAAATGCTGGATATGACAGCGTTGGCGCAGTCCTCTCCGGGCGCAATCGCGGTCAATGCTGCAATTCTGGTAGGCTGGCAGGTAGAAGGCTTGATTGGAATGATCGTGGCAGTGTTGGGCACCATCATCCCACCTATGGTCATTCTTTCAGTCATTTCTGTGTTCTACAATGCTTTTGCCACCAATCGCTATATCGCGTTGTTACTCAAGGGAATGCAGGCTGGTGTGGCGGCGGTCATTCTGGATGTTGTATTCGACCTCGGCGGCAAGGTGCTGAAGACCCGCTCATGGGTGTATATTGCCCTGATGGTCGCAGCGTTTGTCGCAAATACGGTGTTTGATGTCAATGTGGTGGTGGTCATCCTTGCCGCTGCAGTATTCGGCGTGGTGCTGGCTCTGGTCCAGTGGAAAAAAGGTGGTGCAAAATGATCTACTTACAGCTTTTTCTCAGCTTTTTGCAGGTGGGTATGTTCAGCGTAGGCGGCGGCTATGCGGCCATGCCGCTGATCCAGAGCCAAGTGGTGGAACAACATGGCTGGCTGACGATGCAGGAGTTTACTGACCTCATCACGATTGCAGAAATGACCCCTGGTCCCATTGCGGTCAACTCGGCAACTTTTGTTGGTTTGCGTATCGCGCAGGTACCCGGAGCCATCATTGCAACACTAGGTTGCATTACACCGGCGCTGTTCTTTGTTTCACTTCTATCCTACATCTATCGTAAATACAAGGATATCTCTCTGCTGCAAAGTGTTCTGGCATGCCTGCGTCCGGTCATTGTAGCGCTTATCTTTGGTGCAGGTCTTTCTATACTGTCTATGGTGGTGTTCGGAGAGAGTGCAAAGGCGCTTGCCAACGTAGACTGGATCGGCATCGGCAGTTTTGCATCGGCATTTTTTGTCCTACGGAAGCTCAAGTGGAATCCCATCCTGACCATGTGCCTGTGCGGCGTGGCCGGGCTTGGACTTCACATTTTGCTCGGAATATAATCTTAAGACAATTTGTCTGTTGGAATCATGAAAATAAATCATTGGGCTTGCAATCAGGGCAAAGCTGTGGTATATACATTATACGAAACATTGCTTTGATGAACGTATTACCGTTCAATGACGTATAAAATGGAGGTGCCCGCCATGACCGCCGTGATCTATGCTCGCTATTCCTCGGACAACCAGCGCGAAGAATCCATCGAAGGCCAGATCCGGGAATGCACGGCTTATGCCGAGAAAAACGGCATCACCATCGTCAAGCACTATATTGACCGTGCTATCTCCGCCAAGACGGACAACCGCCCGGAGTTCCAGCAGATGATCAAGGACAGCGACAAGAAGCTGTTTGACATTGTGCTGGTCTGGAAACTGGACCGCTTTGCCCGAAACCGCTACGACAGTGCCCGGTACAAGACCCAGCTGAAGCGAAACGGCGTGAAACTGGTATCGGCAACGGAAGTCATTTCGGCTGGCCCGGAGGGCATTATTCTGGAGTCGGTGCTGGAGGGCTATGCCGAATATTACTCGGCTGACCTGTCTGAAAAGGTCGTGCGCGGCATGACCGAGAACGCTCTCAAGGGCATTTATAATGGTGGCACGATTCCGTTCGGCTACATGATCGATGAGACCCGGCATTACCAGCCCGACCCGTTGTTGGCTCCGTATGTGGAGCAGACGTTCCAGAAGTATGCGGACGGTGCGACCATGACTGACCTGCGGGATTGGTTAAAGGCACACAACATCAAAAATTCAATGGGCGGGGAGATGTCCTACAATACGATTCAGCGGATGCTGAGTAATCGCCGGTACATCGGCGAATTGCGTTTGCGGGATGTGGTACAGCCCAATGCGATCCCGGCATTGGTATCAGGTGAACTTGTCGGGGCAAGGCCCCTCCATCTTGCTCCCGCAAGAACGTTCTGCCGCTTGAAAGCCCCACTGGGGCTTTCATTGCTGCGCAACCGCGGTCTGGCTGTTTTGCAATCATTAAAAATAATTTTTCCGCTGAATATGCCCAGAGCGAAGCGGAGGGTGTTCTAAATCATCAGAGTGTCAGCCCAGCAAAATTTCCACCGCTTCCCGCAGGGTGGGCACTTCGCCCACATTGCCCGGGAAGATAATGTACGGCGTGCCGGGGAACAGGCTTTCGGCACCGGTCTGCCATACCGGGATGCCCGGCCGGATCTGGCCCAGCACCTTGGCGCATTTCACGCGCAGGGCCTTCACGCCCACGTCGCTGCTGGTGATGCCGCCCTTTGCCACCACAAAAGCCGGGGAAGCGGTCAGCCCGCCCACGCAGCTTTGCAGCGCATCGCTGATGGCAACGCTGCGCACGAGGGCTGCTTCCGGGGTGTCGTCCGGCAGGGTGAGCACCACGCGCTTTGTGGACACGCAGCAGGTGATGCCCTTTGCGATCTGCTGTGAACAGTGGGCCACGATGGCGGCTGCTTCCTTTTCCAGCTCGCCCGGCACCAGCACCTTGTCGCTGTCCATCTCAATAAACTCGATGCCCTGTACTTTTTTCAGTTCTTCCAGCTGGGCCGTGGTCTTTTTGGTGTGGCTGCCCACCACGATGATGCCGCCTGCCTTGCTTTCCTGCGTGACCATCTTTTCCCGGGTGAGCAGCGGCTGGTCGGAAATATTGCCGATGGCCTTGACCAGTGCGGCCGCACTGCGGATGGTGAAGTGACGGCCCTTTGCCATGGCGCGGTACAGTGCCACTGCAAACACCTTCACATCGCAGTCCGCCACTGCGTTCACGATCACATGGCCGTAATCGTGCACCGCCAGCAGCTGGGCCTCGATGCCGTCAAAGTCCATGGCGCGCAGGCTTTCCAGAGAGATGCAGGTCACGTCTCCTGCACGGACTTTGCCGCCGGTTTTTTCCTCAATGTATTCGCACAGGTTGCTAGCGTGGTAGCCAAAGGTCTCGTCCTTGGCAAATTCGGTCTGGCCGCAGGGCACAAGCTCTGCGCCGTAGCGCACATAATGCACGTTGTCCAGTGTAAAGCGTCCGCCCTCGCGGAAGTAGGGGCACAGGATGTCGCCATCCATTTTGTAACCGTTCTCAGCCTCCGTCACCTCGCGCAGCAGGTCGGTCTCCAGCGGGTAGTGGCCGCGCAGGGTGGAGTCGCCGCGGCTGATGATCAGGTAGTCCATGCCGAACTCGCGGGCCACCTTGGCGGTGTTCTCCGCGATCTCGCGGTGGGCCTTGGTGGTCTCGGCCACGGTAAAGCCGCGGCTGTTGGTCAGAATAAAGAAGAGCTTTTCCGGCGCAGCAAAGCCCTTGCGCAGGCTTTCTACCGTCCAATCTGTATAAACATAGATATCATGTACCGTCTGTACGCCGGTAGGGTCGTCGTCCAGCACAATGATCTTGCGGTTGCTGGCGGCAGCTTCGGCGGCAAGGGCGGCGTTCAGTTTTTCCTCATCCACCTGCGGAAAATTGGCCAGAACATCGGCACTGCGGATCTGTTCCATCTGAAGCTCCTCCTTTATTCGTACAGCACCTGTGCGATCAGCACCAGCGGCTCGTCGCCCAGGCAGGCGATCTGGTGGGTGTCGCCGGGCATGGCGGCAATGATGTCGCCCTTCTCCAAGATCTGCTCCTCGCCGTTGATGATGTGGACAGCGCGGCCGGAGACGATGACCATGCTTTCCATCTCGTGCTCATGCGTGTGCCTGCCAATGGTCACGCCCGGTGCCAGCGTGTGGCGCACGTAGGCGCGGCCCTTGCCCAGCATTTCGGCAGGCGCATCCAGCAGGCGTTCCATCATCACGGTGCCCTCGCCGCCCATGCAATGGGGGATCGGAGTGGGTTTCATCTCAGAAGCTTTCTTATACAACATCCCATGTTCCACCTTTCAAGTCATCTGCAGCAGCATACGGCAGAGTGTTTTTAAACATCCTACCTTTCAAGTCAAGTCCATTATACATGAGCGCAAGCGGAATAGCAAGATTTTTTCCTGAAAAGCTGTTCAATTTTGTGCAATGCGTTTTGTGCAATCTGGCTGATATCCCGCCGTTCCTGCCCCGCAGGCATACAAAAAAGCTTCCCCGCCGCAGGCACGCAGCCCACGGAAAGGGAAGCTTTTGTCTGATTCAATTTCGGGTGCATCTGACGGAAGTAGTACACCGCAGCATAACACTCCGCTTTCCTTTTTTCGGATCCCGAAATAAATTGGAACTCTGCACATGTTCAAGCTGCGGTTTTTGTGTTTTTTTTCAGAGAATCCGTTTTTTGTTGCCGGAGCAGCGTTTCTTTTGTATAATGGCAGTGATGGAAGGCCGATGCCTTTTGCAGATTTTTGATCACGACGTTTCAAAAGCGAGGTGTACTGATTATGGAATGGGCAAAATTGCTGTCAACTGAAAAGCTTTCTTCTGAACCTCCTGAGCCCGATTCGTTCAAGGAGTATCCCATCAATGCATTTGAAAAGGACTACAGCCGGATCGTTTCCAGCGCTGCATTCCGCAGGCTGCAGGATAAAACGCAGGTGTTTCCTCTGGACAAGAGTGATTTCATCCGAACCCGCCTGACGCACTCGATCGAAGTCTCCACGATCGCCCGGCAGCTTGGCATCATGATCTCCAAAAACACAACACAGTACAAGCCAACTGATATTGCTGTGCCGGAGGATGCCGAAGCCATCGCATCGGTCCTGCTCTGCGCCGGCCTTTTGCACGACCTCGGCAATCCGCCCTTCGGGCATTTCGGCGAGACCGTGATCGGTGACTGGTTCAAAGAGAACCTCGACCATGTAAAATACAAAGGACAGCCCCTTCGCAGCTGGTTATCCGCGCAGATGATCGCTGATCTGGAAAATTTTGAGGGCAATGCACAGGCGCTGCGATCAAAATTTTCCAGATCAGC
>OLRV01001977.1_pt1 | contig 16577 bp, 14 predicted proteins | sample 1672421 | NCBI WGS metagenome assembly OLRV01 (sample SAMEA3136684, study PRJEB25190) | human gut metagenome | biome: human gut; feature: human-associated habitat; material: faeces | place: Austria | collected 2013
CTTTCAAAAATCGTGGAGCTGAACGACGCGCAGAAGTCCATGGGCATTATCACGCTGGCGCTGCGTTCCGGCGTGAAGGTGTTCACGGCCTTGATCAGCCCGATGGTGCCGATGCTGATCAGATCCTCGGCTGGCACACCGCTGTTCTCGTACTTTTTGGCAAGGTACACCACCAGCCGCAGATTGTGCAGGATGAGCGCATCGCGGGCGTCTGCCTCTCCGGCGGCCATGCGGGCCAGCAGGGCTTTTTCCTCGGCGGGGGAGAGGGGAGAGGGCAGGCTGGCGGTGCCGGCCAGATACTGCACGCCGCCGCAAAACCGCAGCCGCGCACACAGGCGGTGCCAGAGCTGCCGCAAAAACTGGAACATGAGCAGTCCTCCCTATAATAAGTATTATAAGAGCAGCTGTGCCGCATCCTCGCCGTACAGCAGCTCCCATGCAGGGTCCGGCGGCGTGGGGCAGCAGAACGCCGCCAGCAGCCCGCCTGCGCGGTCTTTGCCCAACTGCAGGGCAGCGGGCAGGGCAGGCAGCATGCTCTGGCCGTGGATGCTGCGGCAGGGCACCAGATGCACCCCCAGCTCCGGCGGGGGCGGGGCTGTGCTGTGGGCAAACCAGCCATCGAGATACTGCCGGGCTGCCTGCGGCAGACGGTGACGCACCGCCGGGTACTGCACCAGCACCACGGCCTTGCCGCTCAACGGCTCTTGCAGGGCAAAGCCGGTGTCGTGGAAGGCCTGTACCGGCAGCTGCACCCCGGCCACCTCCAGCGTGGCGGGCACGCTGGGCGCGCCGCTGCGGCCAAAGCAGTACAGCAGGGCTCGCAGTACGGCATACACCCCCGCACAGCTGGCCAGCAGCCGCCCCGGTGACAGCGGCAGGCTGACGCTCAGGTTGCGGCTCTGCACGCCGGGCAGCACCACCGCTCCGCACAAAAGCAGGTTGAGCAGTGCATACCACGCACACAACCGGGCAAAACGCCCCTGCCCGGGCAGGCCGTAGGCGGCGGCCACCACCGCGCAACCTGTGAAAATTTTATAACCAACTGCCACGGCTCCCGGCAGCTCCGGGGCCAGCAGTACCAGTGCCGACACTGCCGCCAGCGCCGCCCCGGTGCACAGCCGCACCCCGGTGCACACGGTGGCGCACAGCAGACCGGCTGCGGTGAGAAACAGCGCAGCAAGGACAAAATTGGTCAGCAGAAGCTCGTCGAGGTAGATCACGCTTTTCAACGGCAGGCCCCCCTTGCAGCCAGTGTACCGCCCGGCGGCGGCAAAGCTTGTCGGAACCGGAAAACCGCCTGCGGACTGTACAAAAGCAATACTTTTGTAGACCTTGTTTCACATTTTTTACACTTTTTGCAAAAAGGTACTTGAACATTTCTGGAAAGTGTGGTATATTATTGCCATCCTAGTAAGGATTGGTGAGCACACGAAAGTGAGCTTGCAAAATATCTTTCTACATTTTGAAGGGAGTAATTCATTATGATGATGCCTGCAAACTTTTCCGCAATCTCTGAGAACGAGATGACCTACGTCAACGGCGGCGCTTCTCTGGCTGAGATCCTGGCCCCCGAGCTGAAGGTCGAGAACTGGCAGAAGTTCAACACCAACATGGTTACCATCATCGGCAACAGCTTCATGAGCAAGTACATCGGCAACACTGTCGGCACTCTGTTCAACGGCACTTACAAGCCCGGCAACCTGGGCAAGGCTTGGTACGGCGACGTCAAGGGTGCTTACGGCACCGGCTACGAGGCTGGCTTCGGCAAGCATGAGAATGAGACTGCCGGCGATAAGTTCCTGAATGGTGGCAACGGCGTTCTGAACGCTGGCCTGCGCATGCTCGGTTCCGCTGCTGCTATCTACAACCTGGCTACCGGCACCGTGAAGAACACTGTTAATGAGAATGTTCTGAAGTTCGATGTCGCCTAATCGGTATTTGTGACTGACTAGCTGGTTTGCCTGAGGGCAGACCAAAGAACAGGTTCTGAATGGGCCCGGAGACGAAAGTCTCCGGGCCCATTTTTGCGTGCAACGCCCTCAGTCGCCTGCGGCGACAGCTCCCTCTAGGAGGGAGCCTTTTTTGTTGGTACGGGAAACTTGGCCGGGCTGCCAAAAGCCTCCCTCCGGGAGAAAGATTTCCCCCGGCCGGGGGACGCAGAATTGTTTTGACAATATACGCGGATGTGATACAATAAATTTATCAGATCCCGGTCCAGGTCCGGCCTGGCGGGATAAGGAGGAGAAAGCGATCATGCAATGGAAACAGAAACTGCTGTGCGGGGCGGTGTGCCTGGCACAGCTGGCCTGCCTGAGCCTGCCCGTATGGGCAGCACAAAATTCGGCGGCGTTCACCCGGCAGACCACCCTGCAGCAGCTGCGGGATGACCCGGCCATCAAGTCGTCTGGCTACTATACTTACTGCCGTGAGCTGAGCGGCCTTGGCAACGAATACTGGAAGAACAAAACGCTGGAACAGTACATGCGCCCGGAGCTGGTGGATGACAGCGTGGCGGCCATGAATCTGGTGGCGGAAAATACCCGCAATGGGGTACAGGTGACCTGGCAGGTGTACAGCCCGGAAGAGATCGCGGCAAACTCTTCACTGGGGTGTGTGCAGCTGTATTATTTCCCAGGCAAGGAGCCGGGTGGCAAATATGCACTGGTGGTGCCCGGCAATGGCAGCACCATGACCTCCGAGATGGAAGAGGGTGGCTCTGCGGCCTACCAGCTGCATGAACAGGGCTACACCGTGTTCGTGCTGCGGTACCGCACCTGGATCGACATGGGCGACAATGCGCCCATTCAGGATCTTGCCAATGCGGTAAAGTTTATCACGGCCCATGCCGGGCAGTTCGGTGTGCAGCCGGAAAATTATGCGCTGGTGGGCTATTCCTCTGGCGGACAGATCGCAGGAATCTTTGCAAACAAGGAACGGGGCTATGGCTCCTATCAGGTGGAAAGACCCGGTGCACTGTTGTTGGGTTACCCGGTGGTGGACCTGACAGTGATGAAGCCGCTTTACCACATTCTGTATGACATTGGCACCTGCGGCTGGCGTTACTACTGGGCAAACCTGTGTAATATGGTAGACGCAGACTATCCGCCTGTGTACTTCTGGTGGGGGAAAAACGATGTTGTGCTGAGCTCTGCCGAGATGCCTGGCCAGCACAGGGATTTTGACCGGACCTTGGAGCGAAACAACATTCCCCATCAGATGGTCGTTTATCAGAATGCCCCGCACAGCATCGGCACCGGCAACGGCACCGATGCAGAGGGCTGGATGACGGATGCGGTGGCTTTCTGGGAAGCACATACCACCGGCTGATTCAAAACGGAAAGGAATGGGTGAAATGTTCGGACATCTGCTGAAACGCGGTGCAGTCGTGCTGTGCCTTGCGGCTGTTCTTGCCCTGCCGGCCTATGCGGAAGGGCGCATCACCACCGATATGACCATGAAGGAGATCCGCTCCGACCCGGCCATTGCGGGCAGCGGGGTCTCCACCTATTGCAAAGGGGATGCGGACAGCCTTGCACTGCGCCGCCTGTATGAAAACAAGACCCTTCTGGACTATGTGGGTGAGACCACGGCACAGGACAGCGCCGACGGCTTGAACATCGTCATTGAGAATTACGAAGCCGGTAAGCAGGTGACCTGGCAGGTGTACAGCCCGGAAGAGGTCGCAGCCGACTCCTCGCTGGGCTGTGTGCAGCTGTTCTGGTTCCCCGGCACGAATGCCGATGGCAAATATGCGCTGGTGGTGGGCGGCAATGCGGCCATGAAAAGCGGCGACCTGAACGAGGGCATTGCTGTGGCAGCGAAGCTGAACGAGATGGGCTATAGCGTCTTTGTGCTGCGGTATCGCATCTGGTGGGGTATCAGCAACAACGGCCCCCTGCAGGATCTGGGCCGGGCGGTGCAGTTCATCACGAACCATGCACAGCAGTTCGGCGTGCAGCCGGAAAACTATGCCCTCGTGGGCTTTTCCTCCGGCGGGCAGCTGTGCGGGCTGTTCAGTTCGGATAAGCGCTATGGCTACAAGGCCTATGATGTGCCAAAGCCCGGTGCACTGCTGATGGGTTACCCTGTCAACGATTTTGCAGAGATCAAGCCGGTGTACCATGCCGTGATGGACCCGGCATCCTGCAGATGGAGGTATTACTGGTCGGATATCTCAGGCGGCATCACACCGGACTTTCCGCCGACCTATTTCTGGTACGGCAAGAATGATGTTACCCTGAAGACTCTGGGATATCCGTTCCAGGGTCCGGCCGTCCGGAAGGCGTTGGAGGCAAACGGTGTGCCCTGTGAGGTGCACGTCTATGAAAATGCACCCCATGCCATCGGCACCGGCAACGGTACGGATGCAGAGGGCTGGCTGACGGATGCGGTGGCTTTCTGGGAGCAGCACACTTCCTGAAATATCGGAATTTGAATTTGTAAAAAAGGGGATGTTTTTATGCAAAACAAGATCTCTCGCCGCCAGTTTCTGCAGGTGACCGGTGCTTCGGCCGCTGCGCTGCTGCTGGCCGGTCTGCCGGTGGAGGCCTCTGCCGCATCGGGCCATCTGACCGTTACGCCGGATACCCTCGTCTCTGACCTGCGTGCCGACCCGACATTCGCCGCCAGCGGCGTGTGGACCTGGCAGAGTGCCGTGGACAGCCCGGACACCCCGGAAGCAGGTACCACGCTGTCGGACTATGTGGGCGCAAACATGGCACAGGACAGCGCCGACGCCCTGAACTATCTGGCCGATACCTATGAAGCCGGCACTCAGGTGACTTATAAAGTGTACTCCCCGGAGGAGATCGCCGCAGACGCCACCCGTGATGGCGTGGAACTGTATTACTGGCCGTCGGAAGTGCCCGGCAGCAAGTTTGTGGTGGTCATGTCCGGCAATGTGCTCAACAAGACTTCCAATATGTCCGAGGGCTATGCCACGGCATGGCGGCTGCACCAGATGGGCTACGCAGCCTTCGTGCTGCGCTACCGCGTGTTCCTCAAGGCAAAGGACAACGCCCCGGTGGCTGACCTTGGCAACGCTGTCCGGTTCATCACCACGCATGCAGACCAGTTCAATGTGCAGCCGGAAAACTACGCCCTGCTGGGCTATTCCTCCGGCGGCCATCTGGCCGGTGTGTTCTCCGGCGACGAACTGGGCTACAAGCACTATGGGGTGCCCAAGCCCGGTGTTTTGCTGCTGGGCTATCCCATCAACAATTTCTTTGAGTATAAGCCGGTCTATCATGCTGCCATCGACCCCTTTGTGCTGGAGGGCCGGTACTATGAACTGAACATCTCTGACTGTGTCACCGACGATTACCCGCCGGTGTATCACTGGTACGGCGAGAACGATTATGTGTTCCCGCTGCTGTGCTACCCGGCCCAGCGCCCGGCGCTGAGCCGCGCACTGGAAAAGCACCATGTGCCCTGCAAAGAGGTGCTGTTCCCCAATGCGACCCACGGCGTGGGTACCGGCGCAGGCACCGATGCCGACGGCTGGATGCTGGACGCTGCGAACTTCTGGGAGACCCAGATCAACGGCTGAATCTGAACAAAAGAGGAGCGGAATGCAATGAAGAACCTGAATGCCTGTCTGGCAAGCCTGAACCTCGGCCTGCCGGACGATGTGCGCCGCCTGAAAGAGGCGGGCTATTATACCGAGGCCATTGCCTGCATTGACACCTACCTGGCGGAGGACTGGACAAAGACCCAGAACCAGCCGGTGCAGCCTGCCGGCCCTCTGCCGGAAAACCCCACGCCCCGCGGGGTGGATGCCATGCGGGATGCACTGCTGGCCCAGCGGGAGATCCTGCGCCGTCTGCCGCTGGACTATACGGTGCCCGAAGCACAGGCGCTGGAAATGCTGCAAAGCCTTGTGCGGGGCTTTACCCCGGAAGAATTCCGGGCACTGGACCACGCCGGGGCTATGGACTGGCGGTTCGTGGAAGGGGAGAAGCGGTACATCCGCTCCTTTGCCGAGACCCTGTTGGCCACCCATCCGGAGCTGGCAGCCCGTCAGATCGACCCGCCCCAGCAGCACCCCAGCTGGGAACGGTATGAGCCGGAGCACGAGCAGATGGTGCGCACCGGCGCAGTCAGCGCGGACATCACGCTGGAAACCAGCATCGGCATGAGCGACGAGGCCTTTGCCGCTGCCCTTGCGGCTGCAAAGCAGCAGGGCCGCAGCACCGTGCACGTCCGGGTGTGGCTGCCGCTCCCGGCGGCCTGCCCGGCACAGAGCAATATCACGCTGGATTCCTTCACCGAGCCGCCCACCTGCATTGCCCCGGAAGATGCCGCCCAGCGCACTGCGTACTGGGAGGCCGACCTTGCCGAGAACCGGCCCTTTGGCGCGGTGTACAGTTACCGTACCACTGCCCGCTATGCCGACCCGCTGCACATGCAGGCGGACCCCGTGCAGCCGGATTTTGACACGCAGGAGGAGCTGCCGCATCTGGAGTTCACGCCCTATCTGCGGGCACTGGCGGCCCAGCTCACCCAGGGGCTCACCGACCCGGTGCAGAAGGCAAAGCGCATCTACGACTATGTGACCCTCAACACCCACTACCACTACCAGCCGCCCTACTTCGTGCAGGAAAACATCACCGACGGCTGTGTCCACAACCGCCGGGGAGACTGCGGCATCATGGCCTCTACCTTCATCGTGCTGTGCCGTCTGGCCGGCATCCCGGCCCAGTGGCAGAGCGGCCTTGTGGTGCGGCGGGAGATGGTGGGCTGCCACGACTGGGCCGCGTTCTACATCGCGCCCCAGGGCTGGATGTACGCCGACTGCTCGGCAGGTGCCTCCATGGCCCGCGCCGGGAATGAGAAGATGCGCCTGCACTACTTCGGCAATCTGGACACCGGGCGCATGGTGGCCAACCGTGCCCTCTGTGCGCCCTTTGACCCGCCCATGTGCTCCTTCCGCGCCGACCCCTGCGACAATCAGGTGGGCGAGGTGGAAGCCGACGGTGTGGGCCTGTACGGCGAGCAGCTGCAGTGGAGCCAGACGCTGCGCCGTTACGAGACACTGTAAAAAGCAAAAGGTCCGGGCTTTGCATCTGCACGGCCCGGATCTTGGATTTTATAAGGAGATACCCTATGGAATTTCTTGCATTACTCTACACCGTTCTGCTGGTGGCCATCTGCCTGCTGCAGGCACTGCTGCTGTACCGCTCCGGCAAACAGGCACCCCGGCAGGACGACGAAGCCCTCAAAGAGTGGGTGCGTCAGCAGCTGGATGCCCAGTCGAAGCTCTTTGCCCAGAAGCAGGCCGAGCTGGCCCGGCAGAACTACGACGCCATGCGCGGCATCAGCGAAACGCTGCAGACCGCTGTGCAGGGTATGAGCAGCACCCTGAATGCCGGGCAGGCCGCGCAGCAGCAGACCATGGAACAGCGCCTGCAGGGGCTGGAAGCTTCCAACGCTCGCAAGCTGGAAGAAATGCGCAAAACGCTGGCCGAAAGCATGGCGGCCTTGCAGGCACAGAATGCCCAGAAGCTGGACGAGATCCGCTGCACGGTGGACGAGCAGCTGCAGGATGCCCTGCAGAAGCGGGTGACCGAGAGCTTCAAGGCGGTCAACGCCCAGCTGGAACAGGTGTACAAGGGCCTGGGTGAGATGCAGAGCCTTGCCGCCGATGTGGGCGGCCTGAAACAGGTGCTGTCGGGCGTCAAGACCCGCGGCATCCTGGGCGAGATCCAGCTGGGAGCCATTCTGGAAGAAATTCTGGCCCCAGAGCAGTACGACACCAATGTGGCCACCATCCCCGGCAGCGCCCAGCGGGTGGAGTACGCTATCAAAATGCCGGGTGCCGACGGCGGCAGCGTCTGGCTGCCGATCGACTCCAAGTTCCCCGGTGATACCTACGCCCACCTGCAGGATGCGCAGGCATCCGGCGATGCGCAGGCTGTGGAAAACGCCCGCCATGCACTGGAACTGGTGCTGCGCAGCGAGGCCAAGGACATCCGCGAAAAGTATGTGGAGCCGCCTTATACCACAGCCTTCGGCATCCTGTTTCTGCCCTTCGAGGGCCTGTACGCCGAGGTGGTGAATGCGGGCCTGCTGGAGGTGCTGCAGCGGGACTATCAGGTGAACGTGGCCGGCCCCAGCACCATGGCGGCCCTGCTCAACAGCCTGCAGATGGGCTTCAAGACCCTTGCCATACAGAAACGTTCGGGCGAGGTGTGGCAGCTGCTGGGTGCCGTCAAGACTGAGTTCGACAAGTTCGGGCAGGGGCTTTCCAAGCTGCAGCAGCGTTTGCGCCAGACCGACGAAGAGCTGGACAACCTTATCGGCGTGCGCAGCCGTGCCATCAGCCGCAAATTGCGGGCCGTACAGACGATGGATGACGCCAGCGCTGCGGCCCTGCTGGAGCTGGACACCGAGGCGGGCCGCCCCGTGTCTGCCCGCCTGCCGGAAAGCAGGGGCGATGAATAACGGTTGTGGTCAGGGGTCCGGGAGGAAAAAGCCGCAGATCCCTCTTGCTAAATTTCTGACGATGTGCTATACTAGGAATTGTTCTTAAGAAGAATCGGCCGCTTTCTGCGGCACAGCATAAAAATAAAGGAGCATGGGATTTATGGGCGTACAGAAGATCAGCAATACCATTCTGGGCGTGGGGGTGGACGATACCACCATCGACCTGTTTGAAAGTCAGTACCCGGTGCCTACCGGCGTCAGCTACAACTCCTATGTCATTCTGGATGAAAAGGTCGCCATTCTGGATACGGTGGACGACCGTGCCACGGATGCCTGGCTGGCAAACCTCACCGAAGCGCTGGGCGACCGCATGCCGGAATATCTGGTGGTCTCCCACATGGAGCCGGACCATGGTGCCAACATTGCCCGCCTGGCCGCTAAGTACCCGGACATGAAGGTGGTGGGCAACGCCAAGACCTTTGTGTATATGGAGCAGTTCTTCGGCCCGGATGCCGTGGCCAAGGAGCGCCGTGTGGTGGTGAAGGACGGCGAGAGCTTGTCTCTGGGGAGCCACACCCTCACCTTTGTGTTTGCACCCATGGTGCACTGGCCGGAGGTCATGGTCAGCTATGAGAGCAGCGAAAAGGTGCTGTTCTCCGCCGACGGTTTCGGCCGCTTCGGGGCGGTGGCAAAGTTTGACGAAAAGGCCGACTGGGCCAGCGAAGCCCGCCGGTATTACCTGAACATCGTGGGCAAGTACGGCCCGCAGGTGCAGGCACTGCTCAAAAAGGCAGCCGCACTGGATATTGCCACCATCTGCCCGCTGCACGGCCCGGTGCTCACCGGGGACCTGGGCAAGTATCTGGCCTATTATGATACCTGGTCCAGCTACAAGCCGGAGGAGCCGGAAAAGATCCTGGTGGCCAGTGCTTCCGTCCACGGCCATACCCGCGCCGCGGCCCACACCATGGCCGAAAAGCTGCGTGCCAAGGGCGCAAAGGTGGTGGAGATGGACCTGACCCGCACCGATGTGTCCTACGCCGTCACCGAGGCATTCCGCTGCGGAAAGATCGTTCTGGCCTGCGCCACCTATGACGGCTTCCTCTTCCCGCCGATGGAGTCCCTGCTGACCCACCTCAAGACCAAGGCGTTCCAGAACCGTACCGTCGGCCTGATGGAGAACGGCACCTGGGCCCCCATGGCTGCCAAACTCATGCGCGCCGAGCTGGAAGGCATGAAGAACATCACGGTCTGCGAGAACGTGGTCACCATCCGCTCTGCTGCCAATGCTGCTGCGGAGGCCCAGATGGACGCTCTGGCCGACGAGATCGTGGCAAAATAAGCCCCTAAATCGCGTAAAATCAGAAAAGACAAGCTGCCCGCATACCGGATGTGACAAGATCACACGGTATGCGGGCAGCTTTTTATCGGGGGTGCAGGACTGCAGCGAGAGGACGGGAATGCTCTGTCATTCTTGCGTGGAAACCTGAACTACGACGGAAATTTCGGTCGGATGGTACGGCCCGGCATATTACGGGAGATCTGCTGAAATACATTTTAGCTGTCGGAAACGATAAATCCGTGTTCGCGGATCATCTGTTCCAGCTCGGTTCGGTCAATACACCGCAGTTAAAAGCGGCCATCAAGCCGGAGCCAAAAGAGATGGACGGCGGGCCTTTGGGGCGTTCTGATAGCGGTTGATATAAATGTACCGGCTCCAGTACGCCCAGTATTCCTCCATGGTGGGGTAAGGGTAAAAGCCGCCGGAATACATATCCGTAAAGCCGTATTTGCTGGCAAAATCGGAAAAATATGTTCGGAATCGTTCCCCGGCGTAGGTGAACCCGGCGGAGGTGGACAGCCCGGCTCCTGCGCCGATGATGACGGCATCAGCCTCGTGCAGGGCCTTTTTGAGCTGCTCAGGCTGTGAGCAGTCGGGTGTAGATTTCCTTGTCCAAATCTTTGAAAACATTGAAGATCACCTTTTTGATGGTTGTGGGCGTTTGCAGGAACTCCTTCACAGTCTGTACGGCAATTTCTGCCGCATCCTCATTCGGGAAACAGAACACGCCGGTGGAGATGCAGCAGAATGCGATGCTTTCCAGCCCGGCTTCTGCGGCCTTCGTCAGACAGGCGCAGTAGCAGGAGGCCAGCAGAGCGCGGTCCCGTGCGGTGACGCGCCCGGTCACGATGGGCCCCACCGTGTGCAGGACATACCGGCAGGGCAGGTTGAAGGGCGGGGTGAGTTTGGCCTGCCCGGTGGGCTCCTCGTGGCCCTGCTGCGCCATCAGGCGGGCACAGGCGCTGCGCAGCTGTACCCCGGCAAAGGTATGGATGCAGTTGTCGATGCAGCGGTGGCCGGGCACATAGCAGCCGGTCATGCCGCTGTTGGCGGCGTTGACGATGGCGTCGCACTGCAGCGTGGTGATGTCGCCCTGCCACAGGTAAAGGGCAGCTTCCCCGCAGCGGGCGGCGGGGGTCAGGCCTTCAAGGACGGTAACGCCCTTCTGGGCAAGCTCGGCGCGCAGGTATTCGTCCTGCACCTGCAAAAACTCCGGGCTGGCATCCCGGGGCGGGCGCACATTGAGCAGTGCGCGCAGCAGCTGCTTCTGCCCGGCGGCATCGTCCGGGACGGCCAGATGCCGGTATTCGGGGGCTTCTGACAGCAGGCGGCTGAGCAAAAAACGGCGGCGTTCGGTCTGGGTCATAGAAAGACCTCCTTTGCGGTACCAAACGGCAAAACGCCCTGAAAACAGCGTTTCCAAGGCGATCTGCACGAAACGGGAATCAGAACTCGTAGGGAGGGTTGCCGGAGAAGTCGGCGATGGCGCCGTGAGCATCCTCCAGGATTATTGCATTGGGTGTGCGGGGCATCTCGGCGTGCCCCGGCTGACGAGGCCATGATACACCCCTTTTTGCCCGGCGTAAAGTACGCACAATGCGGTAACCTGGTTACCGGCGGGTGACTTTTGACCGGTTACGATTCGGAAACTTTTGCGATGAACCGCCGATTTCTCGCAATTTGGGCTGCAAAAAAATTTTTTGAGCCGGATGTGCGGGGGTGTCCGGCCCCTGCTTGACAAGTACCGCTTCTGTGCCGTAAAATAGAAAAAACGGCCCGCGAGGGGCCGGAGCCTGAAGCCCATCATGGACGCTATGTGGGCGTGGGGCGAACAGTACAAACAACAGAATGCGTGACTGCACGTCGGGCAGCTGCCGTACCTGCGGCAGCACCCGGCATTTTTTGCAAAAAGGAGAAATTGCACCATGGAGCGGATCTTACTGCTGGAGGATGACAAAAGTCTGGTCACCGGGCTGACCCTTGCACTGGGCCGGGCGGGTTATGCGCTGGACACGGCCCGTACCCTGGCCGAGGCCGGGCATCTGTGGCAGGCGGGCCGCTACGACCTGCTGATGCTGGACGTGACCCTGCCGGACGGCACCGGCTTCGACTTCTGCCGGGAGGTGCGCCGCACTTCCGGGGTGCCCATCCTGTTTCTGACCGCGTCGGATGAGGAAATGGACATCATCACCGGGCTGGACCTGGGTGGTGACGATTACATCACCAAGCCCTTCAAGCTGGGGGTGCTGCTGAGTCGGGTGCACGCACTGCTGCGCCGGGCCGGAGGGTTCGGGGCACAGCAGGCCACCGAGCTGTGCTCCGGCGGCATCCGGGTAGATCTGCTGGCCGGCCGGGCCGAAAAGAACGGCGTTCCGCTGGAACTCACGGCAGCGGAGTACAAGCTGCTGTGCCTGTTTCTGCGCAGCCCGGGGCAGGTGCTGACCAAAGAGACCATTCTGAACGCCCTGTGGGATTGCGAGGGCAATTATGTAGATACCAACACCCTCACGGTGTACATCCGGCGGCTGCGGCTCAAGGTGGAGGATGACCCCGGCAGCCCGCAGCGGCTGGTCACGGTGCGGGGCATGGGCTACCGCTGGAACGGGGATGTGTGAGATGAAATTTCTGGTGGAGGACGATGTCCGGCAGCTGTTTGCCCGGTTGTGCACCGGGCTGGCTGCGGCCCTGCTGGCGGCAGAATGCGCGTCGTGGGCACTGTGCCCGGCACTGTGCCTGCCGCTGCTGGGGCTGTTTGTCCTTCTGGCGGCCGGGGTGCTGGGCAGTGCCGCTGCTTATTTTGCTCGACGGCAGAAACGGCTGGAGGAAGCGGCTGCGCAGGTGCGTGCCCTGCTGGACGGGGACGCCACTGCCCGGCTGGACAGCGGCCGTGAAGGGCAGTTGTACCGGCTGTTCCATGAAGTGAATGAGATGGCGGCAGTGCTCAACGCCCATGCCGACCGGGAACAGCGGGAAAAGCAGTTTTTGAAGAACACCATGGCCGATATCTCTCACCAGCTCAAGACGCCGCTGGCCGCTCTGAATATCTACAACGGTCTGCTGCAGGCCGGAACGGATGACGCAGAAAATGTGCGGGAGCTGGCCGAACTTTCCGAACAGGAGCTGGACCGGATGGAACAGCTGGTGCAAAGTCTGCTCAAGCTCACCCGGCTGGATGCGGGGACTGTACAGCTGGAAAAAACGGAACAAGATCTGCAAGGTCTGCTGGAGCAGACTGCCCGGCCCTTTGCCTGCCGCGCCCGGCAGGAGCAAAAGCAGCTGGCCGTCGCGGCAGAGCAGGGGGTGTGCCTGTGCTGTGACCGGGTGTGGATGCGCGAGGCCGTGGGCAACCTGATCAAGAATGCGCTGGACCACACCCGCGCCGGGGACACCGTGACGGTAGAGGGCAGCCGCTTTGCCGACTTTGTGCGCATCCGGGTGGTGGACACCGGCACCGGCATCCACCCGGAGGACCTGCCCCATCTGTTCAAGCGATTCTACCGCAGCCGCTTTGCGCAGGATACGCCGGGCATCGGGTTGGGGCTGCCGCTGGCGAAATCCATTGTGGAGGTCCACGGCGGCACACTGGAAGTGGAAAGTGAGCTGGGCCGGGGCACCGCCTTCACCATCCTGCTGCGGAACAGGCCCGCTCCGGCGATCCCTACAAAATTGTAGTCTTGCAGTCACCGGGCTGTAGCAAACGGGTGGTATGCTGTGGACAGATCAAAACGAAAGAAGGTTTTTGTATGAATCTGTTGCAGGCACAGGCCCTTTGCAAGACCTACGGCACCGGCGAGACTGCCGTGCAGGCGCTGAAGGACGTGAGCTTCTCGGTGCCCAAGGGCGAATTTGTGGCCGTGGTGGGCGAGAGCGGTTCCGGCAAGAGCACTCTGCTCAATCTGCTGGGCGGGCTGGACACCCCTACCTCCGGCAAGGTGCTGCTGGACGGGCGAGATCTGTTTGCCATGAAAGAGCGGGAGCGCACCATCTTCCGCCGCCGGAACATCGGCTTTGTGTTTCAGGCATTCAACCTGATCCCGGAGCTGACCGTGGAGCAGAATATCCTGTTCCCGGTATTGCTGGACTACCAGAAGCCGGACACGGCGTATCTGGAAGAACTGCTGGATGTGCTGGACCTCCGCAAGCGGCGCAGTCACCTGCCCGGCCAGCTTTCCGGCGGGCAGCAGCAGCGCGTGGCCATCGGGCGGGCGCTCATCACCCGTCCGGCGCTGATTTTAGCCGATGAGCCGACCGGCAATCTGGACACCCGCAACAGCGGCGAGGTGATCGCCCTGCTGAAGGAGGCTTCCCGCAAATACGCCCAGACCATCATCATGATCACCCACAGCCGCAGCATCGCCCAGACGGCAGACCGGGTGCTGCAGGTGTCGGACGGCGTGCTGACCGACTTCGGGAGGTGCGCGGAATGAAAAGCTATCTAAGCCTGATCCCCATTTCTGCCAGGGTGCGCAGGCGGCAGAACCGGCTGACCATCCTGTGCATCGTCACGGCAGTGTTCCTGGTCACGGCCATCTTCAGTGTGGCGGACATGATGCTGCGCACCCAGACGGGCCGTGCAGCCGGAAAAAGCGGCAGCTGGCATCTGGAGGTCACCGGCATCACGCCGGAGCAGGCTGCGCAGCTGGTCGGCCAGCCGGACGTGGTGCGGGTGGGTGCCGGAGCAGTATTCAATGAGAACGGCGAAAGCGCATACCGCCTGAACGGCAAGCGGGTGGTGCTGTATGGTGCCGATGCAGATTATGTGAGCCTGAACCGTGCCGCAGCCTTTGCGGGCACCTACCCGCAGGCGGAAAACGAAGTGCTGCTGGGCAAGACCGCTGCACGGGTGCTGCATGTGGGCAGCGGAGACACTGTAACGCTGACACTGCCGGACGGAACGGAAAAGCCCCTCACGGTCACCGGCGTCGGCGGCATCGACGAGGATTTTTACGGCGAGCAGTACAGCATCGTGGATGCCTACCTGCCGCAGGAAGCCTTTGCGGCCCTGCTGACTGCAAACGGCGAGGCACTGCCCCAGACACATTATGAGCTGGAATACACCAGCGCGGCCAGAGCAGCAAAGGCCCTGCCGAAGCTGCGCAGCCGGTACGGGGAGACGGCTGTGCAGGAAAACCTGCAGGTGATGGGTTCGGCAGGGCAGAGCAGCAGTACGGCTTTTCAGACCGTGTACGGGATGGCAGCGGTGCTGTTCGTGCTGGTGCTGCTGGCCGGAGTGCTGATGATCTCCGGCAGCATGAACAGCAATCTGGCCCAGCGCACCCAGTTCTTTGGCATGATGCGCTGCATCGGCATGAGCAAACGGCAGGTCATCCGGTTCGTCCGGCTGGAAGCCCTCAACTGGTGCAGGACGGCGGTGCCCATCGGCCTTGTGCTGGGCACTTTGGTCAGCTGGACGATCTGCGCCGCGCTGCGGTACGGCGTCGGCGGCGAGTTTGCGGCAACGCCAGTCTGGCAGCTGAGCCCTGCGGGCCTGTGCGCCGGTGCCGTGGTGGGTGTGGTGACGGTGCTGCTGGCTGCGCAGGCCCCGGCAAAGCGGGCGGCAAAGGTCTCGCCGATGGCGGCGGTCTCCGGCAGCACCCAGAATGTGTCGGTGGGCCGTGCGGCCCATGCCGGAAAGGGCCGGGTGGAACTGGCACTGGGCGTCCGCCATGCCACCGCCAGCAAAAAGAACTGGGCCCTGATGACCGCCAGCTTTGCGTTGAGCATTGTGCTGGCGCTGGGCTTTACCGTGCTCTTGCAGTTCGCCTCTCTGCTGTTGCCCAGTCTGGTGCCGTGGCAGCCCGATGTGCTTTACAACGGCTACGGCAATGCGCAGGTGCTGCCCGGCAGCATGACCCGGACACTGCTGGAAGTGCCGGGCGTCGCCCATGCGTGGGGCTGCACTGGTCTGGTGGATACCCCGGCCAGCAGCGACAAGGGCAACGTGGATCACGTTATCTTCTGCTCCTACGATGATTATATGCTGGAGTCCAGCCGTTCCGTGGTGGTACGGGGTCGGATGCCCGGCGCAGGCAATGAAGTGATGACCATCTACAATAAGAACAACCCCATGCAGATCGGGGACGTCATCACAGTGAACGGGGTGCCGCTTACCATCGTGGGTGCCTTCTCGGAGGGCACCTTCCCGGATGATGTGACCCTTATTGCACCGGAAGCGCTGCTCCGACAGGTGGCAGGCGACCAGAACTATAATATGGTAGGTGTGCAGTTGGACCGCACCGCCGACGAGGACACCCTCTTCACGCTGGCGGACCTTGCCACGGATGACGTCATCATGCAGGACCTGCGGGAGAGCAACCGGCAGGACCGCGGCACCTATTACGCGGTACGCATCGTGCTGTACGGTTTTCTGGCCATCATCGGCGGCATCTCGCTGCTGAACATCGTCAACAGCATCTCCATGAGCGTTTCCGCCCGTGCCCGGCAGTACGGTGCCATGCGCGCCGTGGGCATGGAGGATGTCCAACTGTGCCGGATGATCGCGGCGGAGGCCGGGACCTATGCGGCGTCCGGCCTGCTGGTGGGCGTTGCTGCCGGCCTTGTGCTGCACCGTGCACTGTATACCCGGCTGATCACCCACTATTTCGGCGTCGCGTGGCGGGTGCCCTTCGGGCTGCTGGCAGTGCTCTGTCTGTTCGTGGCAGGTGCAGCGGCGCTTGCGGTGCACGGCCCGGTGAAGCGATTGCAGGCAATGCCCGTCACAGCAGCCATCAACGAACTCTGACAAACAAAAAACAAGCGCCGGAGCGCTCCCTTTTGCGGGAATGCTCCGCCGCTTTTGGGTGTAACTCAG
>OLRV01001979.1_pt1 | contig 16569 bp, 13 predicted proteins | sample 1672421 | NCBI WGS metagenome assembly OLRV01 (sample SAMEA3136684, study PRJEB25190) | human gut metagenome | biome: human gut; feature: human-associated habitat; material: faeces | place: Austria | collected 2013
ACCTAAATCAATACCTATAACCTTTGACATAATATATTCCTCCTAAGATGTTTATATACAATTTTGTTTTAGGCAATACCACACGCCTCAATTTGTGCGGTGTTGCCTTAGTTCGCAACGGCTACCATTGCCGGACGAATTACCTTATCGCCTATCTTGTAGCCCTTTGCAAACACATTTGTGATAACGTTCTCGCCGAGATTCTCATCCTCCGAGTGCATCACTGCGTTGTGGAAGTTCGGATCAAACTCCTCGCCCTCCTCGCCGAACGACTCGACTTTGAGATCCTTGAAAACATTTTCAAACTGCTTGAATGTCATTTCAACGCCCTTTTTGTAATCCTCAAATGTGATATCGGGATTAGCGAAAATTCTGTCGAAATTGTCTGCCACCGGAAGCAGCTCCTTGATGACCGAAGCCTTGCAGTCAACGTAAAGTGCATCCTTTTCTCTCTGCGAACGCTTGCGGAAGTTGTCATACTCCGCCGCAATTCTCAAAAGCTGATCGCTCTTTTCGGCAAGCTGTTTTTTAAGCTTCTCCTCGTTGCTTTCTTCCTTGGCTTTTTTCTCTTCCTTTACCTCTTTATTCTCTTTTTTATCTTCTTCCTCTACCTTTTTATCCTCAGCCTTTGCGGCTGTTTCTTCACTGTTTTTCTTTTTTGCCAACAGTAATCATTCCTTTCAGTCTTCATTGAGAACCTGGGAGAGTATTTTTCCGACCATATCGGTCAGATATCTGACGCTCGGTATCAGCGTTGCATAGTCGATCCTCGTCGGTCCGATAATTCCAATCGAGCCGTGATTCTCTCCGCCGACATCGTACTGCGCCATTATAACGCTTGAATTTTCAAGCGGTTTAAACTTGTTTTCGCTGCCTATCTTAACATCCAAATCTTTTTTGTTGTCTGTCAGAATCTTGCTCAACGGTTCGCCTCGCCTAAGAAAATCCATAAGCTCGTAGGCCGTTGTGCCGTAGTCGCCGTAATGGAAGATGTTCGACTGACCGCCGAGCATAAGCGGAATTTCCATTGCCTCGCCCGCAAGCTCCGATACCGTTGAAATAAGAGGTATCATCGTCAGCGCATCCTCGCCCATTGAAGCAACCAAGGTTTGAAGCGTAGCCGTGTCAATCGAATCAAGCTCCGTTCCGACAAATGAAGTTTTGACAATGTTGTAAAACTTCTCGATAACGGAAGCGTTCAAATCAACGTCGCTTCGGCAAACCCTGCTTTTGATCATGCCGTTTGAGGTAAGCAGAACAACCATTCCCGTTCTCATTCCGACAGGTACGAATTCGACACGTTTTATCGTGACATTTTCGCCCGACGGAGCGGTTGAAATTGCGGCACAGTTTGTCATGTCCGCAAGGAAATCGTTCGCTCGCTTAAGTATGTTTTCCGGACTGGCGTTTCTTATTGAAATACCGGCTTCGATACGTCTTTTGACCGCATCGTCAAGCTGCCGCACTCCCATAAGATGATCTACATAGTAACGGTAGCCCTCATCGGTCGGGATACGACCGGCCGAGGTGTGGGGCTGTTCGAGAAGTCCCATGTTTGAAAGCTCAGCCATCTCATTTCTGATGGTCGCCGAGGAAACCGAAATTTCGGGATCCTTTTGCAAAAGCTTTGAACCGACAGGCTCGCCCGTCTTTATATAGTGTTCGACAACAGCAGCAAGTATCTTTTCTTTTCTCTGACTGAGTTCCATAATCTCACCGCCTTTAGCACCGTTAGCACTCTTTAGCTCTGAGTGCTAACTACATTTAATAATATACAACCGTCCGCCCGATTTGTCAACACTTTAATTGTGAATTCTTTGTTAACATTTGCAGCTTTTCCCATTAACAACGATTGCGGATGGACTTGATTGACGGAGTGATACAGTTAATTGTTTAATTTTATCCCAAGTTGCTTACTACAAATGGAGTAGTACAATAAGGCCTTATTCCCTCAGTCGCTCACGTGCCCGCTTCCCTCAAGGGTAAAACCTTGGTTGGTCTCTTCAGACCTTGGGTCGATGTGGGACATCGACCCCTACGGATTGTGCCTTTTTTCAAATCAAAATAAATCATGCTATATTAAAAATTTTTGCATATCTACACCTTATAATATATTTCGACGTAACAGGGAGAATTATTCTGCACTTCCGCACATTACCTGTTGCTTTTGTGAAAAAGATGTGATACAATCGCCAATGTCAGGAGGTAATGAAAATGATAAGAAAAATCATTAAAATAGACGAAGAAAAATGCAACGGCTGCGGCGCATGCGTTTCGGCATGTCACGAGGGTGCTATAGGTCTTGTTGACGGCAAGGCGAAGCTTCTGCGTGACGACTATTGCGACGGACTCGGCGACTGCCTGCCAACCTGTCCCACGGGTGCTATCACCTTTGAAAAGAGAGAAGCGGCTGACTACAACGAAAAAGCCGTTATGGAAAACAAGCTCAAGAAGCACGGCATTGCTCATCACAGCGGCTGCCCGGGTTCAAGGCTCAGCAGAATCATGCATGAACACAGCAGTCACAATGAAGTAAAAGCCGAAAGCCGACTTTCACAATGGCCGGTTCAGATAAAGCTCGTTCCTGTCAATGCTCCTTATTTTAACGGTGCCGACCTGCTTATCGCCGCCGACTGCACTGCGTTCGCTTACGGAAATTTCCATAACGATTTTATTAAAGACAAGATCACCCTTATCGGCTGTCCGAAGCTTGACAGCGTAGACTATTCCGAAAAGCTGACGGCGATTTTGACGGTTAACGACATTAGAAGCGTAACCGTTGTTCGCATGGAGGTACCCTGCTGCGGCGGAATTCAGATGGCCGTTCAAAAGGCTCTCGACGCAAGCGGCAAAAGAATTCCGCTCAACGTAACGGTGATTTCAACAGACGGAAAAATTATCAATAAATAAAAAACAAGGCACGGCGAAAAACCGTGCCTTAATTATTATAATCGTTTATGTAGGTTACATCTTGAAACCTGTCATGTTAACAACAGTTGACGCAACAGCTGTACCTGACGAGCCCATAACACTTGAAAGTTCAAACCTGAAATTGAACTTAGCGTTGAGAGAAACAAGGTTACCTGTTGAAGCATTTACAACAGCTGTGATAACAGCGTTAGAGTAATTCTCGGAAATATTTGCACTGCCGCATCCCGGAACTTCGGAAATAGCAGACATAACATTCTCGGCTGTCTTGTGATCCCAGTAATCCTTATCTTTGTTGCCGCATGCGAGACCGCTTCTGTCAAGAGGCGAATTGTTGGAAGAAACAACCTTACCGCCCTTAACGGTGCTTGAACCGTTCTTAATCTTAAGTGTAATTGTGTAGTTGTTACCGTTCTTTACGCATGTTGCACCGGTAACATCGGAAGCTGTGAGCTTGGATGCCTTGAAATACTTATGGTAGCTGTCAGCGTCTGCCGAAGTAACCTGCTTCGAGAACTTGTTGCCGTCGCCTACGCCCATGAACTTGTAAACGATGCTCTTCATTGACTTGAGAGCAACGCCTGCGTCAAATGACTTCTCTGTAGTTGATCTTGTCTTGTTGAAAGCTGCCTTCTTGGAAGCAACCTTAGCCGTAGCTGTGTTGTAGTAGCTAACGATCTGAGCCGTGCCTGTCGGGATTGAAGAACCTGTTTTAGCAGCGTTTGTCTTAGATGATGATGAAGATCCTGTGTTGCCGCCCGTGCTGTTGCCAGCCGGAGCTGCATCTGTCGGAGCTGTGCCGTTAGCATCTGTCGGAGCTTCGCCGTTAGCGTCAGTCGGAACCTCACCGTTGGCATCTGTCGGAACTTCGCCGCTGTTGTCAATGTCATCGCCCGCTGTTTCGGTAGCCGAAGCGCCGCCTCTCTGCTCTGCCGCTTTCTTTGCAGCGTCGCAAATTTTGCCTGTGTTTACAACAGCCGTAATGCAGATTGCGATAACACAAACGAGAGCCGTAATGCTCTTTGCAAGCGTTTTCTTGGAATCGATATCCATAGGAGTCTTTTCCTTCTTCGCCTTCTTTTCTTTTTTAGCCTTCTTGGTCTCAACAATTTCCTCATTCGGGTCTGCCGAGACTTTCTTTTTCTTGCTCATGATATCTGCCCCTTTCGAGATCATAAATGTTTAATATATTATACTTTTTTTGCAAGAAAAAGTAAATGAACTATGTTACAAAAAAAATGATGATTTTTTGTGCAAATTGTTATAAGCATTAAACATCAACGTTTTCCTTAATACATTAAACATTAGGATTTATACATTTCCCTGTAAAAAAAGACCCCGACATTCAGTCGAGGTCCGGTTTTCTGTTTACGGGACAATCAGTTGTTGTCGCCCTTCTTCTTGATGATGTCGTTAAGGATCACATAGAAATCCTCATCGTCAACTCCGCCCTTTGCCTGCGGCTTTGAGCTGTTAACAACCGGCGGCTCGATCGGAGCGTTTGCCGAAGCAGCTGCTGTTGAGCGAATCGGTGCACCTGCGTTTGAAGTTGCCTTGAAGGTCGGGATAGAGCCGAAATCCTCCGACGGCTTTGCATCAAAGCCTGTAGCGATAACCGTGATGATGATCTCATCCTCAAGCTTGGAGTCGAATGCAACACCCCATGTGATGTTTGCGTCCGGATGTGCCTTCTCTGTGATGGATTCGCAAGCGTTCTCAATCTCTTCAAGTCCGATATCCGGTGAAGAAGTGATGCTGATGATAACGCCCTTTGCACCTGCGATAGATGTCTCGAGAAGCGGGCTTGATGTAGCCATATCCGCTGCCTGAAGGCTCTTGTCCTTGCCCTTTGCGGTGCCGACGCCCATGTGAGCATAGCCTGCGTCTCTCATTACGCTGCAAACATCAGCGAAGTCGAGGTTAACAAAGCCCGGAACCTTAATGAGCTCTGAAATGCTCTTAACGCCCTGTGAAAGAACCTCATCAGCTACGAGGAATGCCTCCGAAAGAGTCTTGCAGCGGTCGCTGAGGAGCTTAAGTCTGTCATTCGGGATAACGATGAGGCTGTCAACGTTCTCTGAAAGACGAGCGATACCCTGCTCTGCAAGTGTGCTTCTCTTCTTGCCCTCAAATTTGAAGGGCTTTGTAACAACACCGACTGTGAGAACGCCCATTTCCTTAGCGATCTCTGCGATTACGGGAGCTGCACCTGTACCTGTGCCGCCGCCCATACCTGCGGTGATAAATACCATATCTGTTCCCTTAAGGATTGAAGAGATTTCCTCTCTGCTCTCCTCGGCTGCCTTCTCGCCAACCTCGGGACGTCCGCCGGCGCCCTGTCCTCTTGTGGACTTCTCGCCGATCTGAATTCTGTGAGTTGCCTGGGAATTGACAAGCACCTGCTTGTCCGTGTTAACTACGATAAACTCGGCACCCTGCATACCCTGAGCGATCATTGTGTTGACTGCGTTTCCGCCGCCGCCACCGACGCCTATAACCTTGATCTGAACGGTGCTCTCGAAATCGTTATCAATTTCAAATGCCATTTTAAAAACCTCCGTTTTGTAAATCATATTTACTCCAAGTTTTACACATCTGTTATGATATCATACTTTTTTATCAATTTCAAGACTAATATCACGAAAACAGGCAAAAAAATCGGATTTTTTTCAGTATTCGCAAGCTATGGCAGCATACATCTGTCCGACAGTCTTTTTCCGCCGTAAAAAACGCGGATTTGCTCCCATTTTATTCTTCCTCGGCAGTATCCTCGGCCGTTGTATTTTCCTCCTCCGGCTCGGTTTCCTCCTCGGGCTCGGTCATGTTTTCTTCGCTGTCCGATTCATCCGATTGTGTTGTTTCTTCCTCGGCCTGAGTTGTCTTTTCCTCTGCCGCTGCCGGTTTTGCTGCCGCAGCGGTTGTCTTTTCGAGTGTTTCAAGCGGCTCGACATAGACCTTTTTGGGGATTGAAAGATTTATTTCACCGATCTGCTTGGGATCGTTCTCATCCTCCTGAGCGATGACCTTTTTTGCCTCTTTCAGCTTATACTCAATGTCACTGTCGTCTCCGAGATAAAGTCTGTATCTGCTCTGGTATTCGAGATAAATATTTTTACTATCGGAGATATCGATTCCCGTTATATTCTTCATATCCGCACCTTTGATTGCGGCACATATATTGTCATAAAGTGTCTTTTCGTTCTCGTCGGCAAAGGTTATGGTCTCGCCCGGCTTTGCATGGATTTGATTCTTGACCGTCAGAATCATAAGACCGCTGTTTTTCGGCTTATTCTTCATTACCTCAAGCGTCTTGCCGTTTGAATCGGCTATCGCATAGCCGTCCGCCGTTTTGAAAAGCAGAGCCGCCTTGTCGTCCTTTACCGTGAATGTAACCTTGCCGCCGATACTTTTTTTGATTTCAAGCGAAAGGATGTAAGGAAGCTTTTCCTCTGCCTTTGACTTAACCTTATCCCAGTTTGTCATTATCATGTTGTCGCCGACCTCAACGCCCGCGGCATCGAGAATTTGCTCGGCATTGTAATGCGTACCTGCCTTGGCGACCTTTATTTCGCTGACATTAAAAAGTACAGTCACCGAAAGCACGGCAAAGACAGCGGCAACGGCAACAGCCGCAATGATTCCCGTGAGAATCCTGCGGTTGCGTTTGACCGTTTTAAGTTTCTTTTCATAGCGTTCCCTCGCCTCGGGCGAAAGGGCTGCGACCTGTCTTGCTGTCAGCTTTTTCATAGTCAGTCAATCCTTTTTATTCTTGCTCCTATATAGTCAAGGCTCTTTTCGAGAGCTTCATATCCCCTGTCAATAAAATGAATATTTTCAACCGTCGTGTGTCCCTCGGCACAGAGTCCGGCAACAGTCAGTGCCGCACCTGCCCTGAGGTCATGAGCACTAACAGACGTCCCTTGCAGTCTGCCGACACCGTTGACAACGGCAATTTTATCATGAACGCTTATGTCTGCGCCCATCCTGTTAAGCTCGCCTGCGTGGCGAAAGCGATTCTCAAATATATTTTCGCAAATCACAGTTGTTCCGTCGGCAACGGCCGCCATAGCCATAACGAGTGCCTGACAGTCCGTCGGGAAACCTGGATATGGCATTGTCCTTATCGTTCCCATTGTGCAGAGCTGTCTCGGTGCAATGATTCGCAGACGATTCTGTGATGTCGTTATTTTACAGCCGTTCATCTCGAAGCATTGCATTATCGGCACAATGTGACCGGGTACAACATCGTCAAGCAGAATGTCCGAACCTGTTACCGCTGCCGCAGCCATATATGTGCAGGCGGCGATTCTGTCCGGCATGACGGTGAACTGTGTACCGTGCATACGTTCGACGCCCTCGATATAAACCGTGCTCTCACCTGCTCCGCTTATTCTCGCACCGCAGGAATTGAGAAACATTGCGAGGTCAACAACCTCAGGTTCTCTGGCGGCGTTTATTATCGTCGTCGTTCCCGAACAGCGAAGCGAAGCGAGCATAATATTCTCTGTTGCCCCCACGCTCGGGAAGGAAAGAGTTACTTTTGCGCCCTTTGTCTTTTGGCATTTGCATGAGATATGTCCAAACTCCTCGGAGAGGCTGACGCCAAGCTTTTCCATTGCAAACAGATGCAAATCAATCGGCCTCATTCCGATATCACATCCGCCGGGTGCACAGATATGAGCCTCACCCGTCCGTGAAACCAATGCACCGAGAAAAACGATTGACGAGCGCATTTCACGCATAAGCTCATCGGGAATATCGTTCAGATTCATTCTGCCGCTGTCGACCGAGACGGAATTTCCGCTTCTGTGAACCTCACAGCCGAGCGTTTTGAGAATGTTCAGCGTGGAATCAATATCCGTAAGCAACGGACAATTATGTATCACACACGGCCTGCCGACGGCAACGGTCGCCGCAAGAATCGGGAGTGCGCTGTTTTTTGCACCCTGCACCCTCAGTCTGCCTCCGAGCCTTCTGCCGCCCTCAATAATAAAGCGTCCCATATACCGCACCCTTTCGGAAAATATCAATCTGTTCTCAGTTTATGATACTTTCCGAAAAGTGTTAATTTTTAACTATCTTGCAAACACATTCCGTGATACGCTGCGATGCATCGAGAATTGCCATGTTCCTTGCATTCTCGCCCATCTTTTTAAGGCGTTCCGGCTCCGAGAGAAGCTTTTCAACCTCTTCAAGAAGTCTTTCGCCGGTGAAGTCCTTTTCTTCAATGAGTATTGCCGCATCTCTGTCGGACATTGTTTTTGCGTTATAATACTGATGATTTTCCGCCGCATACGGGTAAGGAACCAGTATCGACGGCTTGCCGAGAGCCTGAATTTCGCTCAGTGAGCTTGCTCCGGCACGGCAAACGACCAAATCGGCCGCCGCCAAACAGCGATCCATATCGTTTATATATTCTCTGAGCATTATCTGCGGATTGGCATTGAGGTAAACCTCCTTGCCGATATCGTCAATCATAGCAACTCCGGCCTTGCCCGTTGCATGCAGATAATAGCAGTCTTTCTTTTCGTATCTTTTGAGTATGAGATATTTAACGGCCTCGTTAATCGCCCTTGCGCCGAGACTTCCGCCCATTGAAAGAATCAGCGGGCGTGAATCGAGCTTCATTTCGGCTCTTGCGAACTCTTTATTCGCCGAGATTATTTCCCCTCTTATCGGTAGACCCGTAACGACGCACGGATTTTTCGGCTTGAGGAGCTTTTCGGCTTCCGGAGCGGTAAGCATTACAACGTCAACCTTTTTTGCAAGGTTTTTGTTCGTAATGCCGGGAAAAGCATTCTGCTCATGCACGGCAGTCGGGATTCCCATTCTCGCCGCAACGCTGAGAACCGGTCCGCTGACGTAGCCGCCGCAGCCGATGACAAGGTCTGGCTTGACCTCGTTCAGAATCTTCCGGGTGCGCGGGCCGGACAGCGCCAGATGCCAGATGGCTACGATGTTGCGGCCAATGTTTTCCAGGCTCAAATGGCGCTGGAAGCCGTTGATCTCAATGTGATGGAAGGGGTAGCCTGCCTTGGTGACAAGGCCGTACTCCATCCCCTCGCGGCGGCCCGCAAAGTGGATCTCCGCCGTCGGGTCCGCGGCCTTCAGGGCACCGGCAATCGCCAGCGCCGGGTTGATGTGACCGGCTGTACCGCCGGCAGCAATTAAAACGCGCATGATGGACCTCCATGAGAATAAAATATAGGCTGTGCCCGCCGTGCCGCGGGTGCCGGGCGTCCCCCTTACCGCGCGGCTCTGCTGCGGTAGCGGGTGCGCTGCAGCATCCGTTCTGTCTCGGCGCGGTGCTGCTCTGCCAGGCGCTGTTCCCGGGCATTTCCGGCGCGCGAGATACTCAACAGCACGCCCATCTCGCTCAGCAGCAGCAGCAGACTGGTGCCGCCGGAGGAGAAGAACGGCAGGCTGATGCCGGTGTTGGGGATCAGTGCCGTGCCGACGGCGATATGCAGAAACACTTGCCAGGCGATCTGCGAGATGATGCCGATGCCCAGCACCGTGCCGTACAGGTCGGGCGCGCGCAGGGCGATCATAATGCCCATGATCAGCAGCACCGCAAACGCACCGATGAGGATAACACAGCCGAAGAAGCCCAGCTCCTCACCGATGACGCCGAAGATAAAGTCGTTTTCGGCGTAGGGCAGCCACTGGTGCTTCTGCACGCTCGCGCCGATGCCCACGCCGAACATGCCGCCTGTGGAGATAGCATAGATGCTCTGGCGGGTCTGCCACAGCATACCGGCAGTATCCAGCGGCGCAAGGCCCCAGGTACTGTCCATACGGCCCGCAGCGTAGCCTTCCCCGCCGGCCAGCCCCTTCAGGAAGTACGCGCCGACTACTACACCCGCCGGAATGAGCAGCAGCAGCCAGCGGCCGGGCGAGAGGGTGCAGACGAGCATCGTGGCAAAAATCAGGCAGAGCAGGATCATGCCGGAGTTGTGCGACTCCTTGTGCAGCAAATACAGGATGAGCAGCAGCGGCAGCGCAGGCTTTATCGCGCCGTACCACAGCCTGTTCTTCTTGTCATAGTCGCGGTCCAGCATATCTGCCGTCCAGAGCATGAGCGAGAATTTTGCCAGCTCCGACGGCTGGAAGGAGGCACCGCCCGGCAGATACACCCAGCGGTAGGTGCCGTTGGTGTCCTCCGGGCTGAGCAGCGTCAGGATCAGCAGCACAACGGTGATGATGTACAGACTCTCACTCATCAGACGCAGCGCGCGGTAGTTGATGTTGGACAGGACCCACATAAAGAACAGCCCTACAATTGCAATCATGACCTGCGGTTTAATGATACTGTACAGTTTACCGCTGGTAGCGTAGGCGCTGGAATAGCTGGCCGAGAACAGCATCGTCAGCCCGAAGAACAAAATGCCCAGCAGCAGGGCGAGAAAGCCCCGGGAGACCGGCCCCCGCTCCAGCTTGGGCAGGCGTATGATGGGTATCATGCGCACAATATTTCCGATGGTATGGTCAAACAAAAGGCCCAGCAGTGTACGCACAATGCTCATGGCAGTGCTCATGGGCGGTCACCTCCCTTAGGGGCAGAAACAGGCAGAGGCCGGGTAGGCCCGGCCCCGCTGCTTATGCCACACAGATGTAAAAAATCCCCATTGCCACACCGATGACGGCAATCAGTGCAAAAAAGCCGTCGATCTTGACCTCGCGCCAGCCGCGCATCTCAAAGGCGTGGTGGATCGGCGTCATGCGGAAGACGCGCTTGCCGTGGGTCGCCTTAAAATACGTGCGCTGGATGACGACGGTCATCGCGTCCCAGATGTAGACAATGCCGAAAAAGAGCACCAGCTCGGGGCGCTGCATCACAAAGGCCAGCGCCGTAACGATGCCGCCGAAGAACATGCTGCCGGTGTCGCCCATAAAGACCTTGGCCGGGTAGAAGTTCCAGACCAGAAAGCCCGCGCAGGCACCCGCCGTGGCAGCGGCGATCAGCGAAACATGTACAAAGCCCAGCAGACTGCCGGCCAGCAGATAGCCGATCATCGACACGAAGGTCACGCCGGTGCACAGGCCGTCCAGACCGTCGGTCAGGTTGACGGCGTTGACAAGGAAGATGATGCCGAAGAACGCGATGGGATAGTAGAGCAAGCCCATGTCCACCAGCCCAAAAATCGGGAACTGGACCTGCGTGGTCAGCAGGCCGAGGCTGTGCAGGCCGAACATGAACCCGAAGGTCAGCGCGATCTGCAAAATCATCTTCTGCGCCTCGGTCAGGCCGAGGTTGCGATGCTTGACGACCTTAATGAAGTCATCCAGAAAGCCGATGAGGCCCGAGCCGAACGCGAGAAACAGCACCAGCATACCGGCCTGCAGCTGCGGCATACCAAGCACCTCCGGCAGCTTAGGGCTGTACATGACCCAGACGATGCCCAGCGTGGCCAGAATGCCCAGAATAAAGCAGAGGCCGCCCATGGTGGGGGTGCCGTTTTTCTTGCTGTGCCATGTGGGGCCCTCCTCGCGGATGGTCTGGCCAAAGTGCAGCCGGTGCAGCGCCGGGATCATGAATTTGCCCGCCACCGCCGTGATGGCAAAGCCGCCGACGGCTGCCGCCGCCAACAGGGATGAGATTTGCTCCATGCCGTTGATTCCTCCAAACGTGTGTTGGGGTGCTTACCCCTGCGGCAATTCCTTATAGTATTCCTGCAGCAGCTGCTCCAGGCCCATGCTGTGGCTGGCCTTGACCAGCACAGCGTCACCGGGGCGCACGAATTGCCGTACATATTGTAGCACTTCTTCCGCCGTTTGGCAATGCACCGCCGCAACCCCGCGCGCTTTTGCGGCCTCGGCCATGGCGGCGCTGCGCGGGCCGTAGGCGATGAGTGCATCAACGCCCGCGTCAGCAACCCACTCGCCGGTATGGCGATGCCCCTCCTCGCTCGCACCGCCCAGCTCAAGCATATCGCCGAGCAGCGCGATCTTCCGGGCATTGGGCAGTGCCTTGAGGACAGAGAGCGCGGCCTTCATGCTGTCGGGGCTGGCGTTGTAGCAGTCCTCAATGAAGGTGATGCCGCCCTTTTCCACGATATGCTGGCGCATGCCCGTCGTCCGGTAGGTCGCCAGCGCGGCAGCGCAGCGGGCAGCGTCCAGACCCAGGCGGGTCGCGGCGGCGTAGGCGGCCAGCGCGTCGTAGACTGTGTGGATGCCCGCTGTCGGGATGGCGGCATCGAACGTACCGTACTGCGTATCGACGATTTTGAAGGTCGTGCCGTTTGCACCGGTGACGACATCCACCGCGCGGACATCGGCATTCGCGGCGTCAATGCCGAACCAGACCGGCCGCAGGCGGCTGGGGATGCTTGCCGTGGGCAGCAGGTCGTTGTCCGCGTTCAGGGCCAGCGGTGCGCCGTCGGGCAGGCCGGTGCAGATCTCCATCTTTGCCTTCAGTATATTCTCGCGCGTGCCGAGATTTTCCAGATGCGAAACACCGATCATCGTGATGATGCCCGCGCTGGGCCGGGCACAGCGGGTCAGACGCTCGATCTCGCCCGCGTGGTCCATGCCCATCTCGACAACGGCGTACTCGGTGTCGTCGGTCAGGCGGAACAGCGTGTTGGGCACGCCGATGTCATTGTTCTGGTTTCCCTCGGTCTTGAGGGTCTTACCGAAGGCGGAGAGCACCGCGTAGCAGAACTCCTTCGTCGTCGTCTTGCCGACGCTGCCCGTGACGCCGATCATTCTGGGGTTGAACAGCATCCGGTAGTTGGACGCCATGCGGATCATGGCCTTGCCGCTGTCCGGCACAATGACCGTGCGGTCCGCAGGCACGCCCTCGACGGGATGGTTGGCAACGATATATTCTGCGCCGCTCCGGTAGGCACCGGCGGCGTAGTCATGGCCGTCAACACGCTCGCCGGGGAAGCAGACAAAAACGCAGCCCGGCTCGACCTTGCGGCTGTCGGTCACAACGGCGCGGATGGTGACCGGCTCGGCCAGCGTCAGTCCGGCCAGCAATTGATTGGCAGGAATGGTTTGCATGAAAAAGACCTCCTATACAAAAATGCAGCGTTTCGCAAAAGCCCGGATGCCCCTGCGGGGATGCTTACCCCTCCTCGTTTGCCGGGTCGATCTCCTCGGTCACCGTCGGGGCGTCATTGGTGGTATCCTCTCCGCTGTCCATCGTCAGCGTTATGATCGTGCCGTAGGCAGCGGAGGTTCCGGCCTCGACGTCCTGTGTCACGACCTTGCCGCTGCTGTCGCCGGCGAACTGCACGTTCAGGTTGGCGGCCTTGAGCATCTGCTCGGCAAAGGTGCCGGTCTTGCCGACGACGTCGGGCGTTGTGGTCATCGAGTTCTGGTCGGTAGCCGTGTACAGGTAAATGGTGGAGCCCGCGGGCACCACGCTGCCGCCGACGGGGTACTGGTAGACGATATTGCCGCTGCTGGGGCCGATGAGCTTGTGCTTGAGGCCCTGGCGGTTCAGTGTAACCTGGGCGTTGGTCCAGGTATAATCCAGGCAGGTTTGCACCTTGACGGTGCCGCTGGGGTTGTAGCCGGGGTCCTGCTCAATGCCCAGGTAGGGCGCGACCTCGCTGATGATGTTGCCCACGACCGGGGCCACGACCTGGCTGGCGTAGTCCTTGACCCAGCGCGGGTCGTCCAGCAGGACGAACACCTCAATTTCGGGGTCGTCGATGGGCAGCACAGCGGCAAAGCTCATGGCCTTGTAGTAGTCGCCGTCGCCGCGCAGGTGGCGGTCGGTGCGCTCGGCCGTGCCGGACTTGCCGCCGATGCGGTAGCCCGCCACATAGGCGTTGATGCAGGAATGGTAGTTCCCTTCCCCGTAGACGTTATTTTCCATCATGGCAAGCAGCTGGCGGCTGACGTCCTCTGAAATGACCTGGCGGCGGATGTTTGTCTCGGTCTGGGAGACAACGTTGCCGTCGTTGTCTGTGATGGAGTCCACCACATAGGGCGTGACAAGGTAGCCGCCGTTGGCGATGGCCGCCACAGCGGTTGCCATCTGCATGGGGGTGATGGATTCGTTCTGACCGAAAGCGGCGGTGTAGAGGTTCGTATCGACCTCGGCCATCTGCTCGGCATTGTAGACGCTGGTCCAGCGGGTCTCGTTGGGCAGGTCGATACCGGTGGGCTGCGTGAAGCCAAACGCCTGGATATAGTCGTAGAAGATCTGCGGCTTGAGCGTCTCTGCCGCCTGAATGAACCAGAGGTTGCAGCTGTGGTTCAGCGCACCTGCCATATCCTGCAGGTGGTGGACCTCGCCGTTGGCACAGCGGTAGGTGTGCTCCCACAGCTCGCTGCCCTCGTTGACGGTCAGGCTGCCGTTGCAGTAGAAGGTCTGCTCCGCACTCATAACACCGGAGTCCAGCCCTGCCGAGGCCGTGATGAGCTTGAACACCGAGCCGGGCATATACAGCTCGGTAATGTTCTTATTCTTCCACTGGGCCTCGCGCATCATACCCTGCAGCTGGGTAGCCTCGCTGGAGACCTCCTCGCCCTTCTCGTTCGTCGTCTTTTCATGGCTGATGATTCCGTCTGCAATGATGTCCTTGACGGCCTTCTCGCCCAGACGGCTTTCCAGCCAGTCAATGTCCTCCGCGTCGATCTCTGTTTTCGCCAGGATCTCGTTCATCTTGGGGTCGGTGATCGTCTTGGGGTCGTTGGGGTCAAACTGCTCAAGGGACGCCATCGCCAGGATCGCGCCTGTCTTGACGTTCATGACAATGGCGCTGCCGCGGCCATGGACCGTAAAGGTGCTCATCGCCTCGGTCAGGTACTCCTCGACGATGGACTGTACGTTCTCGTCGATGGTCAGGTTCAGATTGCTGCCGTCGATGGCTTCATGCACGTCGGCCTGACCGCTGGCCAGCGGGTCACCGTAGGCGTCCGTTTCGGCCACGCTGCGGCCCGGCGTACCGGCCAGCGTCTCGTCGTAATATTTTTCCAGTCCGTAGGCACCCGAGCCGTCCTCGTTGCAGAAGCCCAGCACCGAGGCCAGGAACTCCCCATAGGGGTAAGTGCGGGAGGCTGCCTGTTCGCTGGTCAGGTAGAGGATACGGGTTGCCTTGCTGGTTTTGGACTCGCCGTCCTTCTTGTCCTCCTTTTCCTCGGTCTGCAGGCTCGTGTCCACCGCAGCGCCGTCCTTGAGGCGGTAGCTGTCTGCATAGGCCAGAATGGCATCCGCCACGGGCTTTTCAACACCCTTTTTCACCACACGGTACTGGTACGGCTCACCGGTATCCTTGTTGGACGCCGTCAGCGCCTTGTACACCGTATCCGCCGTTGTGCCGTCGTCCAGCAGCTCGGCAATGTGCTCTGCCGCTGTGCGGATCTGGTCCTCCGTCGCCCCGCTCTCTAAAATGGAGGACGGGTCGGCCACGATGTTCCATACCGTACTGCTCTTGGCCAGCAGCTTGCCGTTGGCGCTGTAGATCGAGCCGCGCACAGCGGGCAGCGTTGTGTCCTTCAGCTGCTGGGTCACAGCCTCGGCGCGGTAGCTCTCGGCATCACGCACCTGCCACACATACAGCTGGTAGACCAGCACGCCGTAGCAGGCGAGGATAAATACTGTCATGCAAACCAGCGTCCAGTATTTTATGCCCTTGCTTGCCCGGGGACGATGCCGAGGGGAATGGTTGGGTCGTTGCTCTGTCATGGGTACACCTTGTTATTTCAAAAGCCTTTTTGCCGACGGCAGCAAGGCCGTGCAGCAAAAAGGCTCGTAGCTGCATATTTTTGGTTGTTTTACGGGTTCAGGCTGTCCAGCAGGCTCAGCGCTGCCGTGCGCACCTCATCCAACAGGCGGCCCGCGGCGCCGGTGTTCCGCTCAATGATGCTCTGGTCCTCCAGCTGGACGTAGGTGATCTGGCTGGGATCGGCCTTGACCAGTCCCAGCTCACCCTCGGCCACCTGCTGCAGACTGGCGCGGCTCGTGATGTCGTTCATCCGGGTGTTCAGGTAGTCGTATTCGCTCTGAGCCTCGGCCAGCTGGGCGCTGACCTCATCGACCTGCGCGTTCAGTTCCATCAGCGTTGCACCGCTCATCAGGCTGCTGATTGCCAGCCCGCCAGACACGGCAAGGATCAGCACGATCACGGCAGTCCGCATCACATGGCGGACGCGGTTCAGGCCGTGGTTGCCGCCGCGCACCGCACGCACCTGCGGGCGCGTCGGGGGCTCCAGTTTCGGTGCTGCCGAGCCCTCGTGCAGCAAAACAGTTGTCATGAATAATGCCTCTTATGCTTTCTCCAACACTCTCAATTTGGCGCTGCGGCTGCGACGGTTGGTCTCCAGCTCCGCGGCGTCAGCCTCAATGGGCTTGCGGGTAATCAGCTTGGCCTTGGCCACACCTCCGCAGGTGCAGATGGGCTGCTCCGGCGGGCAGGTGCAGCGCTGTGCCCAGCGGCGGAACTTGTTCTTGACGAGCCGATCCTCCAGGCTGTGGAAGGTGATGACGCAGAGCCGCCCGCCCGGGGCCAGACAGTCAAAGATGGCGTCGAGCCCCTCGTTCAGGGCGTCCAGCTCGGAGTTGACCGCAATGCGGATGGCCTGGAAGGTACGGCGCGCCGGGTTCTTCGCCTTGCGGCGCTCAGCCGGGGGCACGGCAGCGGCGACGATCTCGGCCAGCTGCAGCGTGGTCAGGATGGGCTG
>OLRV01001981.1_pt1 | contig 16564 bp, 18 predicted proteins | sample 1672421 | NCBI WGS metagenome assembly OLRV01 (sample SAMEA3136684, study PRJEB25190) | human gut metagenome | biome: human gut; feature: human-associated habitat; material: faeces | place: Austria | collected 2013
TTTAATTCATTATCCATATTAACCACCTTATTATAATAATTAACTATATAATACCATAACTTACATGCGATGTAAATATTTTTTACAAAAAAATTAAAAAGGTATTGACAAAGACAAATAATTTACATATAATATAAATATAAATTACATATCATGTAATACCTAAAATTCTAAATTACAATATTATTTTAGCAAATTTACTTGTAAAAGTAAAGAACCTTGATATGAAATTTATAAAAAAATTTATATGGAGGTGCTAATATGGAAGATTTAGCAAAGAAAAAAGAAAAAAACATTATTATTATCGTAAATGGTGAAGAAAAAGAGGTGAAAAAAGAAAAAATTTCTTATGAAGAAGTTATTATGCTAGCCTTTGGAAGTTATAATGATTCAGAGGATATTGCATATACAATAATGTATTTTAGAGGTAATAATGAAAAACCAAATGGATTTTTATTAAAAGGACAAGAAGTAAATATAAAGAAGGAGATGAAGTTCAATGTCTCAAAAACAAATAGATCTTAGTCCAGATTTAAAAAGACTACAAAACGAAGGGTATGAATTAGAAGTTAGAGATGGATATGGGATAATGTCCCATATTCCATACTTGACAATTAATGGTGAAACGAAATATGCAAACCTTATTTCGAATATAGGATTTCAAGGAGACATTGCAAAATATGATGGGCAACACATAATTTATTTTACTGGAGAATATCCATGTGACTTAAATGGAAATGAGATTAATCCTATAAGAAATTCTCAAAACAATTCGGTATTTGCAGGTATTAGCGTGAAATATATGTTTTCGAATAAGCCTGATGGAAATTATAAGGATTATTATGACAAATTTACTAGTTATGCAAATATTATTTCTGCTCCAGCAATTACAAAAGACCCTACGCAAACGGCAAAAACATTTAATAAAATAATAACTAATGATGAAGGTATTTTTGAATATGTTGATACTAATGCATCAAGAGCTGGAATTGACAATTGCAATTTGAAATTATGCAATAAAAAAATTGCAATTGTTGGTTTGGGTGGAACAGGCTCATATATCTTAGACTTAGTTGCAAAAACACCTGTTAAAGAAATTCATTTATTTGATGGTGACATTTTTAATCAACACAATGCATTTAGAGCTCCTGGAGCCACGAAAAAAGAAATATTTTCACAAAATATAACAAAGACATCATATCTAAAAGATATTTATAGTAATATGCACAAGGGATTAGTTGAACATGCAGAGTATATAAACAATTCTAACAAAAAAATATTAAAACAATTTGATTTTGTATTTATTAGTATAGATTCTGGTGAAGCAAAAAGAATAATTATTGATGAATTAATTAAAAATAATATACCATTTATAGATACAGGAATAGGTGTTAGAAAAACAGAAAATCTGTTAGCGGGAGAAATTAGAATAAGTCTCTTTGATAAAAACAATTATGATGAAGTCTCTAACTATATTGATTTTGAACAAGATAACGATGATGTTTATAGCAGTAATATTCAAATTGCCGAATGTAATTGTTTAAATGCAACGTTATCAGTAATTAGATGGAAAAAATACTTTGGAGTGTATGCAGATATGGTAAATAAATTTCAAGATGGTTATTCAATAGAAATGGGAGAAATCGTTCATGAAAATTAAAAAATATAAAACAAAATTTGTATACAGGATTCCTAAAGAAATAGAAGATGGAGTATTATATGTATGCATAGATTGTAATGTAATTGTACATAAATGTGCTTGTGGATGTGGAGAAAAAACAGTAACTCCTATTGATAAAATAAATGGATGGGTTATGAAATATGATGGACAAACAGTAACATTAAGACCTTCAATCGGGAATTTTAGCATTCCATGCAATTCTCATTATTATATTACTGAAAATAAAGTAGAATGGCTAGATGACTATATGGATAATTATATAAAACTAAGTTTATGGAATAAGATTAAGAATTTTTTAAAAAATTGGCATAAAGCTAGGTAATCTTACAAATATTATCTAGCTAAATAAAAGGAGGATATTAATGTATAAAATATTTTTTCTAATAAGTACTATAATAAGAGAGTTTTACTTGCCAAATCCATTTGAAAAATACTTTCAAAATAATTTATGGTATTTTAAAGCAAATTCTATAGCAGAAATATTTAATCTTGTTATAGGAGGAACAATATTATATTACTCATCATTTTTTTTAGCATCAAGCATTTATAAAAAAGGAGAAATGTCATCTATAATAGGAAGTATATGTTATTTAATAAGCTTTATTTTTAATAATATTTTAATGGAACATTTATGCTCATTGTTTACTAATTTTAAACTAGAATTTATAATATTAATTTATTTTATAATTGATTTAATAGTATTTTTAGGAATAATAAAACTAAAACGGATTATTTAAAAGAACTGTTTTTGGATATTAATTAAAGATATATATTTTATGTATATTAAAAATGACTTCGAATATTGCAATAATATTCGAAGTCATTTACTTTTTTACAATTATAACTTCAACCCATTAACAATAAACTTAATAGCATCACTAAATCCAGCCATATAATACTTATTATTCCAATGAGTACAATAATCAATAAAATCCTCATAGATTAAATCTAATTTTTTAAAAACATAGTTGTAATTCTCACTAGAAACATTATTTAAAATCTTTTCAGAATAATCATCAAAATTAATTAAATGCTTTTGATCATTTTCATCCATACGAGATAATTCCTCTTCTCTAAATTCTAACCATTCCTTTAATAAATTTTCACTTTCATTATTATTTAAAATATCACAAATTTTCATTGTTAAAACCTCCATTTTTATTAAAAATTTTTGGGGACAAATTGGGGACAATCATTGCAAAAAAGTACATTTTTTAACGATTTTCATAATCTCACCAATTTGCTCTAACCCTATTAAAACTAATAAAAACTCAAGTTAACAAAATTTCTCAAAAATCACAATTAAATTCTCATAACCCTCATCCCCTATACATCCCCTTCCTTTTATGATATAATACCCTCATAAAAAGGAGGCCCAACATGCAAATAACATACAAAGAACACACCCCAACCCCAGAGGAATTTAACAACCTCACAGAAGCGGTAGACTGGGGAACAAGAGAAAACAAAATAATAGAAGAAGCCTTAAAACACACCCTATACTCACTATGCGTATACGATGAAAACAAGCTAATAGGCTATGGAAGAATCATAGGAGACAAAACAATATTCCTATACATACAAGACATAATGGTAATTCCAGAATATCAAGGCAAAAAAATTGGAACAGGCATAATGAACAAATTAATAGAAAAAATAAACGAATACAAAAAAGTAAATCCAGAAATAAGAACATACTTAGGAGCATCAAAAGGAAAAGAAAGCTTCTACGAAAAATTTGGCTTTATTTCAAGACCAAATGAAGACCTAGGAGCAGGCATGGTCTTATATGACGAATAAAAAAGGAGAAAGGCTATTGCCTTTCTCCCGAGGTCGTTATCACCGCTTCTTTTTCTCCAGACGCTCCTTAAGTTCCTTTGCGATTTCCCGGAGTTCCTGGTAGGTAAAGTCGCCGCCATACCATTCGTTCTTTTGCGCATGAATTTCCTTGGAAAGTTCCATTTCAGGAATCCCGAATTCCTTTGCTACCTCACGAATCATTTTGTTCTGATTGTGGTTGTTCGACATTTTCCCATCAGTAGGTAAGAAATCTTTGCGCGCCATAAGAAGACCTCCTAAAAAAATTTAAGACCACTGGTCTTAGAACAAAATATATTATAACACAAAAGTTAACATAAATCAACATGCAGAGAAAAAATTTAAAAATAAAGAAAGGTGACCGCAATGAAAGCCCTAGTAATTTCCGACATCCATGGAGATGTCGACCACTTAAAACAAATATTAGAAATATATAATAAGGAAGGTGCAAGCCGACTGCTAATCTTAGGTGATTTCTGCCGGATATTTCAGTACAATAAACGACGATGAAGTCGCAGACCTATTAAACAAATACTCAAAAGAAATATCAGCAGTAAGAGGAAACTGCGATAATGAAAGAATAGAAGACCTATTACAATTTGCACTGCTAGACGTAAGGCACATCAACCTAAACGGAAAAGTTATAACACTAACACATGGTCATTTATATGACAAATATCACTTACCAGAATACTGTGGAGACATATTCCTAAGTGGTCACACACATTATGGAATGATAACAAAACAAGATGGCAAAATATTTGCAAATCCTGGTTCAATCTCAAGACCAAGAAACGGTTCAGAGCGCACATATCTACTTATAGACGAAAACAAAATCTACCTAAAAAATCTAGAAGGGCAAGTTCTAGTAGAAGAAAACATATAACAAGAGTCAACATAACATTGCACGAACCTCTAATTTGTGCTATAATAAAACAGTAAAAATTTTAAGGAGGTATCGTACATGTCAAATGACAAGAACGATCGAAAGAAGCAAGGTAAAATACTTGCAACAATAATTATCCTAGCATTAGCAACAGTGCTTGGAATTAACGCAAAAGACTTAATTCCAAATGAAACAAGCCCAAAAGAAGACTCAAAGCCATATGTTCAAGAAGAAAGCAAACCAAAAGAATATTCAAAACCAGATGTTCAAGAGGAAAGTAAGCCAAAAGAAGATCCAAAGCAGAATGCAGAGGAACAAGACAATCAAACTGAAACCATTCAAACAGTTGAAGGAACTTTAGAGCTAACAATGATAGATGTTGGCCAAGCAGATTCCTTTTTCTTTGAACAAGGGGACAGCACAGCATTAATCGACTGTGGCACACGGTCCACAGGCAAAGACGTTGTTCAATACCTAAAAGATCAAGGCATAACCAAAATTGACTATGTGTTTGGAACACATCCACACGACGACCACATGGGTGGAATGTATGATGTAATTACAAACTTTGAAGTAGGCACAATAGTTCTGCCAGATGTTACAGACACAATAACCACAAACTGGTACTTAAAACTCATGAACGAGATAAGTACAGGCAATTACACAACCGAATATGCTGAAGTTGGAACAACTTATAACATTGGTGATGCAACCTTTGAAATAATTGGGCCAATTAATGCACCAACAGGAAACTTAAATAACTACTCAACTGTTATAAAAGTATCCTTTGGAGAAATGGATGTAATAATGACAGGTGATGCAGAAAAAGATGTTGAAGCAGACATTCTGCGGACAGGCATAGACCTAAATGCAGAAATCCTAAAAGTTGGACATCACGGTAGTGATACTTCAACAAGCACAGCATTTTTAGATGCAATAAACCCGCAATATGCTTTAATTTCGGCAAAAGTTGGGAATAAATATAACCACCCAACAGCAGAAACAATGCAAAACCTAGAAGACAGAAACATTGAAGTCTACAGAACAGACGAATGTGGAACTGTAGTTGCAACTATCACAACAGATAGTGTTACATTCAGCACGTCCCCAGGTGACTACTTAAGTGGCCCCGAACTTGAAGAAAGGAGCAAGCAATGAAAAGCTATGCATCCATAGACAGGGTTGAAAACGAATGGGCAGTATGCGAAGTCGAGATGATTCCCGTAGAGGAAAGTAATGTATGCGACTTCTTCAGCAAAGAAACAGAAATGATTGATATTTCTCTTAACAAAATAATTGAATCAGTTGGAGAAATTCAAGAAGGAGACATTTTGGTAATTGAACATGATGGAGAAAATGCAAGCATCATCTACGAAAAAGATGATGAAGAAAAGCAAAGACGAATTGCACTTTTGCAAAAAATGATAGGATAGGTAAAGTGGTAGAAGCAAGACTTCTACCACTTTTTTATAAAAATAAATAAAACTTGTTCAAAAAATAAAACTTTATGATATAATATCATGTAGAAAAATATAAAACAAAAAGAAGAAAAAACGTTAAATAAAGAGGTAAAACAAGTGAGAAAAGAAAAACTCAAAATTTATATTGATAATTTAGAGCAAATAAACAAAGAACTAGAACCAAAGTTCCCACAAGAAAGTGAATTTACAATAGACGAACTTCAAGAACCAAAATTAGTTATCGAAAAAATCTATAATCATCTTAGTAGAACGGCAAAGGATATCCTAGATAAATATGATATAGATATAGAAGCACTAAAAATAATTATGTGTGTTAAAGAAGATAAGGAAACTAGAGACACAATACTAGGACCAAAAGAAGGAAATGAGTTGTTGCAAAATATTATAGACATATATGGAGAAAATGCCTATGATATTATAAACTGTGATGGAAATAGTATGTCTAATATTAATGGAATTCTAGAAGGTGAGCCATCTGCAAAATATAAAGAGTTTTACCAAAATGCACTTGAAAGAAAATGTGAAAGTGCTAGAGATTTTAGAGAACTTACATATATACTATTAGATACAAAACCAGAATTTATAAAACCAGAGATAGTAAGAAATTTTATAGCAAAACAAGAAGGAACAATTCCTTTTAATGAAATAGAAGATTTTATAAGTGAAACACCAATCAAAGCAATAGATGGGCAAACGGTAAAAGACTTAATACAAAAAACCAATTCAATAAGCTTAAGCGATGTAAATAATGAATGGTTTGAGAGAATGCAACCAGAATTATTTGATGAAAAATTTAGTAAAGAATTAATAGATAAAGCTGAAGAAGATAGTGTTAGAAGAATATTGAGATTAATGCCAAGAGAAGCAAAAACAAAAGAAATTTATGAATTAGCTATAGAAAAACAAAAAGATGCAATTTATGATTTACCAGAAGATAATGCTTTTCAACAAATGACAGATGAAGAATACCAAGAATGGTATGAAAAACAAGTAATGTCTATAATGAATAATAAAAGTAGTGAATACATAATGAACATGCTAAGAAATCTTAGCAAAAAACACATTACTCCAAACTTATGTAAAATCTGTGCAGCAGGAATTGTAAACATATCAAATGTAGAAAGCTTTTTAAAAATACTTCCAAAAGAAAGTAAAACCCAAGAAGTATACGAAATCTTGGTAAATAATGATATTAGAATGATAAAGACTATTCCACTAGAAAACATTAACCCTAATATCACTGATGAAGAATATGAAAAATGGGCAGAACAACTAATAATTAATAAAATAAAAACAGAAGAATATAGCGATTTAGTAATAGATAGCATACCAAGAGAAAGAATGAGTGAAAATATACTTTTCCAAATAAATGAATCTCTTTATAACTCACCAAATCGTGGCTGGGTAGAAAAACAACCAACAACTGGACTTTTGCCAATATATAAAAGAACAATGGAATTATATGATAAGCTTCTAGAACATAATATGAGTCTAGCAACTGAAGCACAGAACATTCCATATATAGATAAAGATATAGAACAAATACAAAGTGAACAGGAAAGAGAAGAATACAAAAAATGGAAAGCACAATTTTCGGAAGAACAAAAAGAAGAATATAGAAAATGGTATGTAAAAACAATGGAAGAACTTATAAAAAAAGGCTACGAGAATGTTCTAAATGTTCCAAGAGAAATATGGACAGAAGAAATGTGGAAAAGTACATCTAATCTTGGAATAGTTCCTGTACCACAAAATGAAAAAGAAGCAAAAATTTTCGAAAAACTTGCTTTGAGAGTAATTAGTGGAATAGGAGAATTTGATAATACTGATAGATTTGAAGGTTTTCCAAAAGAATGCATTACAGAAAAGGTCTTATTAGAAGCAATAAAAAAGCAACCATTATACTTAAACTATGCAGATAAAAACAGACAAACATTTAAAAAATTAGCAGAAATGGGATATAAAAAAGAGCTTGAAGAACAAGGAAGAACAGAATTAACTGAACAAGAAATAGAGCTAATGAAAAAGTTTTCAGAAAAAAATGCAACATTATTTACAACTTTAAGGTTTAGTTCTTTAAAACCAGATATCGTAAATATTTTAGGAAAAGACAACTTAGAAATAATTGTAAGATATCCCAACATACAAGCAAAACTAGAAACAATATCACATAGTAAAGAAGCTTTAAATGTTTTAAACTTTACAATACAATATTTAAAACAAGATAGTAAATATCTTGCACCACTAATACAAGAATTAGTAGAGTCTATAGATAAAGAAGGAAGTCACCATACTGAAAACAATATATATAAATTAATAATGGAACCAAATGAATTTTTAAAGCTGGTTTCAAGTAAAATACAGAATAATCAAGAGCCAATGACAGAATATGAAAAGACAATTATTTCATATTTAGTTTTAAACCCAGAAGAGGCAAACCAAATAACTAATTATTCTGATATAGAAAACTTTAATCAAAAGAAAAATATAGAACTTGATGGAATTATAGAAAATAAACAATCAACATTCATAGAAGTTAAAAATGCTTATCTTGAAAGAACACTAGGAATAAATTACGATAAAGCAGTTGAATTAACAAGAAAATATGGAAGTAATGTTCAAGAACTATTAGAAAAAATTCAAATGCAAGAAAAAATTACAGATAAGGATAGAGCAAAGATACAAGCCCTTGAGGCACTAGCAAAAATACAAGAAATAATTAAACAAGAAGATATTAAACAAATAAGAAACCAATACAGAGAAAAAAATGTAGAAGAAAGTAAAGCACAAATAATTGCTAGATATAAGCAAGCAAGATCTCTCGAAACTACTATAAAGATGGCTTATACCCAAGATATGGTTCAAGAATTGAATAGTTCAAAAAATGAAAATTTTACAGAACAAATTCAATATACAGAAGACGGCCATGAATATGTAGTAAGAAAGATGAATGGACCATTTAGCAAAATGGTAAGTGTAATGGATGCTTATAAAACGAGTACAGCCGAAGGAGATATGTATGATAAATGGAATACAACAAAAATGGCAGAAAGACATGCATTATGCTATAGTTATATAACAGAAGAAAATATAGGTACAGCACAAAGAGATAACACTAAAAAATTAATGATATCAATAAAAGACTTTAATGAACAGGCAATTGTTGCAATGGCACCATATGATATATGCTCAGACAATAATGAAATTGGAACATATGCAGGAAGACCAGAAAAATATTATACAGCAAAAAAATTGCCAGACTATACAAGAGGACTTTATTCTGAAGTAGATATAGAAATTCAAGACACATCTGAAGAAACAGGAGAATATAAAAAAATTCAACCTGCGAGTATAATTTGTTTTGAAGAAGTAGATCCTGAAAGCATACAAGCTGCAATTTCTCTAAGTGAAAAATCAGGAAGAAAAATTCCAATTGAATTAATAGACAGAAGAGAATTAGCAAAAGTACAGAGAGACCAGATAGATAAACTTCTAGAAAAATTTAAAACAAAAAAAACAATACAACCAGAACTCATAGAACAAATAATAACAAAATTTAACAATGTTAGAAATGCTCACTTCACATCTGATTTATTTCAGGAGTTAGTAGGCGAAGGAACTGGTAAATTTGCAAATCCAGATGCGATATTTAATAATGTACACCTAAATGAAATTCTTCATGATACAATAGAAACAGTAAAAAAACAAATACAAGAAGGCAATAGAGAAGAAGGATTAAAAGCATTAAAACAAATAAAACAAAGCATAAATGCAGAAAGAGAAAAATATGAATTGCTACCAAGCATATATGAAAAGCAAATGATGGCAGGTATTAGTTTAGATATAGACTATTCAATAGATGAAATTCAAAGACAATATGGCTCAAAGACTGAAATACAAGGAAAACCAAGCAAAAGTATTGAAATACTAGAACAATCTTCAAGCTTAGAGAGTACTACGTTTGAAGCAATTTTTAAAACAAAACAATATCCTGCGGAGCAAGGTAAGCAGTTATCCTTAGATGAAGCTAAAGCATATCTAGATTTACAAGAAGTTAAAAAAGCTTTTTCAGAAATACAAGAAAAACGGATATTATAGCAAACATAAGAAATTTGGAGAAGAACACATTTCTAGAGTATTATTGTATTCAAATATGATTGCTAATTTAGAAGGCTTTGACGCACAAACAAAGAAAATAATTCTTGAAGCAAGTAAATACTATTCATGTGGAAGGCAGTTAGATGCTTACGAGGAACATGAAAAATATAGTGCAAAAATAGCTGGAGAAGATTTACAGGGACAACTTACAGACAATGAAATAAGATTAATACAAGCAACAATAGAAGCTGAGCAAATCAAAATAGAAATGTATAGGGACCGATATGGACAAACTAGATATAAAGAAGCTTCACAAGCAGTAGAAGAAAAAACGGAAGAATTAATGAGAAAATACCAAATAGATAGTATAGAAGTTCAAAAGGTAATGAAGATGGCAGAATGCATTAGAGATGCCGTAGCACTAGATACTACACAATTTGTTGAACGAGCAGAATATAATTCACCTAGTGAATTAAAATTCCGGTTTTAAAACACAATCAGCCCAAAAACTTATGCGGAATTAGCTATGGAATGCAAGATGAGTTATCACGAAGAAGACTATCAGAATTCTCTAAAATTGCAAAAGTGGAGTTTGATGATAAAGAAGTAATAGACCAAATTATGAAAGACTACTTTACAAAAATGGATATAAGCGGGCCCAAAGAAACAGAAGATATATCAATAACTACTTCTCCAATAGTTAGAGAACTATATTTTAGAGATAGATTTAAAGAAATAGAAAATCCGGAAAAACTTGCCATGGAACTAGAGCAAGAAAGACAAGAAACAAAAAAACAACCTATTACAGAAAATTGCATGCAATCTGTAAAAAATATAGCAGTTACAAGGAAAGCAAGCGAAGTAAAAAAAGCAATTCATGAAGTTAAAGAAGAATATGCTAAAATTGAAAATCTTGTTCAAGATAATGAAGAAGAAAAAGAATAGAAAAGGAGAATAAAATTGGTTACAAATAAGTTTGCTGAAGCATCAGCAGAATTAATTGAAATACTAAGATACATACCAAAAACGGAAGTTGAAAAGATACCTTTAAAACTAAGAGGCTTTTTTGAAGATGTTTCAAAACCAAACTATAATGTAAGAATTGACCCTCGAAAACCTTTAGAAGAGCAAGATTTAAAGGAAAAAACAAAAGATTTAATAACAGTCATATATAGAAACTATTGGTGCACAGAAGAAGAAAAGCAAATATTAGACAAACAATTACTTGAAAATGATAAAAAATATGAAGAGGAACTAAGGAAAAAATATGATCCAGATAAACTGTTTGAAAAAAACACAAAGGTGCAAGAAAATGAAGACACAAAAGAATTGATAAAATATGAAAAACATGGAATAATATACAAATTATTTAGTTGGATAAGGAGAATATTTAAAAAGTAAATACAAATGAAACTTCTAAAACTCAAAAAAAGTATTATAAGAGAAAGGTAAAAGGTGATTTATATGAAGAAATCCACAAAAATCATACTTGCAATCTTAATTATAGTCGCAATCATAATTGGCATAATGTTCTTAATTGACTTAAACAGAATGAAACATAATAAACCAGTGTTATTTAGCACATGGGGAAGAAAGTATGCACCACCAGCAAAAGTTAATACAAAGCTAAGTGTAGTAACATCATTAGAAGATGAAATAACATCAAACACAGCTTGGTGTGGTACGTTTAACTTAATTTGGAACGATTTAAAAAATGAATTAGCAAAACAAGATATCATTTTTTCTCCACAACCAAAGATGGTAGATAACTTAAATAAAGGAACATTTAACACATCATATTTATCAGAAGATAGTTATTACAAAGTTTATGGAACTCCAACACCAGAATTAAAAAAACAAATTGAAAAAGCTATTAAGGAAAAATTTAACGAAACAAGTAGCATTTTAGATGACTTTAATTGGGATGGAGCAACAGAAAAAGACTATTTTTTATATACAATGCTTAAAAAAGAATTCGAATTTCCAAAAGTATTTACAAACTTAGATAATGAAAATTTTGGAAAATATAAAAATGTAAAATATTTTGGAATTAATTCAAGTACAGATAAAGCTGTAAGAGACCAAGTAAAAGTATTATATTATAACTCAAGTAGCGATTTTGCTGTAAAACTAAAAACAAAACAAAATGATGAAGTAATAATCTCAAGAGGAAACACAGAAAACAATTTTGGAGATATATTTAAAGGTATAACTGAAAAATCAAGTAAATATAATGGAAGCACATCATTTAATGAAACAGATAAATTAAAAATACCAAACATAAAATTCAACCTAAAAGAAGAAATAACAGAAGTTGAAAACAAACCATTCACATTTTCAAATGGAAAAGAGTACTGTATTGAAAAAGCACTACAAACAATACAATTTGAGCTAGACGAAAAAGGTGGAAAAATCAAAAGCGAAGCAGGTATAAGTTTAAAAGAAGCGGCAATAATGCCAACAGAAAAACCAAGAGATTTCTTAGTAGATGACACGTTTACAATATTCCTAAAAGAAGAAGGAAGAGACTTACCATACTTTGCAGCACAAATTTCAGATATATCTCAAGTTCAAGAAGACATACAATAAAATTAAATAAGCCCCAGTTGTAGCTGGGGCTTTAACTTTATTCCACACTCTTCAAACTCTCAATCATATCAATTTTCTTCAAAACGAAATGAATTATAAAATTAACAATAAACGAGAAGAAAATAGTAATTATACTAGAGTAAACATAGCTTATTGGCTTTATATTCCTCATAAATTTAAGCGTATCTATCTCTATGCTTGATATTATAGCAGAGGTTAAAAATGTTCCAAATACTAACCCTAAAGCCACACCAACTATAGTAAATATAATGTTTTCTTTATTTATATAATTATCAACCTCTTTATCATAAAAGCCTAAAACCTTAAGTGTTGCAATTTCTCTTTGTCGTTCTGCTATATTTATATTTGCTAGGTTGTATAACACTACAAAATCAAGCATTGCAGAGGCTACTATTAAAATTACTACTACATAATTCATTGTATTTAGCATATCGCTAACTGAATTCATAAGAGCACTGATTAGTGATACTGAGGCTACTCCGTCATAGCCTAAGATATCTTCAGATATCTTATTTTGCTCATCTTCGCTGATGTCTTTTGTATTAAAATATATAATGTCTGTTTGATATTGTTTCAAATTACTTTCATAAAATTCTTTAGACATATACACATAATGGCTAACATGGTTTTGTACAATGTTGTTTACTTTAAACTGATACTCATTATCATCTGCATCAACAAATGTTATACTATCTCCTGCAGATATTCCAAGCATTTCAGCAATTTTATCTGTTATAATTATTCCATCATTTTCAATACTAACATTTTCTCCTGTTTTAAAATCCATTAAATTATAAACTGTAGTATAGTTATCTAAATTTTCTGGAACAAAAACTGTTACATTGTAGTTTTTAGAACCGTTGCTAAGCTTTGCGGTCGTTGCACATACTGTTACATAGCTTTCTATATTTTCATTGTTTTGTAAGTATTCTTCAATTTCTGGTAAGTTATCAGTGTTTGAAAGTGTAATTGTTGCATCATATTTGAAAATTTCTTTAAATTCTGCATTAGGTATATCATCTACAGAATCTCTTATTCCAAAGCCAGTAAGCATAAGTCCTGTACAGCCTGCAATTCCTATAATTGTCATTAACGCTCTTTTCTTATATCTAAAAATATTTCTAGCAGTAACTTTATGGGAAAAATTAAATCTTTTCCAGATAAATGGTATTTTTTCAAGCAATATTTTCTTACCGCTTTTTTGGTGGTTTTGGTCTCATTAAAACTGATGGCATCTGTTTAAGTTCTTTTACTGCAACTAAAATTGTAGCACCACCAATACAAATAAACGAAATTATTGTTCCAAGTAAACCAATATCAAATCTGAAACTTGAGTAAAATTTTGGTATACTATAAATCATTGAATACATAATCCATACTATATTAGGTATTAAATATAAACCAACAATCATACCTAAAGCTCCACCTAAGATACATGCAAAAAGAGAATAGATGATATATTTTAAAATAATTTGAGTATTAGTATAACCAAGTGCTTTTAATGTTCCAATTTCTATTCTTTCTTCTTCAATCATTCTTGTCATTGATGTTAAGCTTATTAAAACAGCAACAAGATAGAAAATAACTGGGAACAATTTTGAAATATTAGACATTGTTTTTATTGCATCAAAAATGTTGTTGTATCCAGAGTTATCAAGCCTGTCTTGAATATACCATTTGCATTTTTCAATTTTAGAAATCTCATTTTTTGCATCATCAATTTTTGATTGGGCTTCATCTAATTTATCTTGAGCTTCTTGCTTTTTATCCTCGAATTCAGCTTTACTGCTAGATAATTTAGACTTTGCCTTTCTAATTTCAGCTTTGTTATTTGCTATTTCAGTTCTTGCTTGTTCAAACTTAGCTTCAGCTTCTTTTTGAGAAGCTTCTAATGCTTGTTTTTGCTTTAAAAGTTCAGCTTTTTGGGCTTCTTTTACAGCATCTTCTAAAGGAGCTGCTTCAAGCTGTTTTTCTGCATTTTCAATTTGCGCTTTAGCACTTGCAAATTGTGCATTTGCTTGCTCTATTTGAGTATTTAATTCTTTTTCACCATTTTGAATTTTTCTCTCAGATGATGCAATTTGATTTTCAGCATTTTTAATTTGGCTTTCTGCATCTTGTAATTCAGCTTCAACATCTTGTTTTTTATCATCAAATTCTTTTTGAGCATCATTAACTTTTTTAGTCGCTTCATCTACTAAAGACTGATATCTAGCATTTTCTCTGGTTTCTTTAATAGCTTCAATTTCGCTTGTTACAGAGTTTATAATAGATAAATATTCATCACTATTTGTAACAGTTTCTTTAGCGTCTTTTGCAGTTACATAAACGCCTGTGTAATAGTCCATATTAATTACATTTTTTGTGAAGATATAAAATGAAACTGTTCCATTACCAATATTTGTATTTCCTCTTTCACTGGATATATATATAGGTGTTTCTGCAATTCCTACAATTTCAAATTCTTTTTTTGTAAAAATTGGTTTGTCATCAGAATCTAAATCATTATTTTCTAATACTATTTTTTTACCAATGTATCTCTCTGCACCTTCTCCTGTACGAACAATAGCAGGATCTATTAAACATTCATTTTCATTTTCAATATTTCTCCCTGCAACTATAACTGGTGTATTAACATTTTCGTTATATTCAATTACCTTACAAATACTTTCTTTATCATCAATTTTAGATATGGAATCTTTTGTTTGAATTCCATAAGCGTTTTCAACTCCATCTAGAGCTTGTAAGGCTGTAATATCATCATCAGTTAACCCTAAAGTAGAGATAATATTTATATCATATAAATTGCTAGAATCTGCGTATTTATCTAAGCTATCTAGCATATCAGGGCTTGTAGCCACAAGACCTGCAAAAAAGCCAACTCCTAAAAATGCCATAACCAGTATAGAAATAAACCTTCTTCTTGTTTTATAAATTGATTTTAAATTATTCTTTAACAAAGATTTTTTTATCATTTTGCATACTCCTACCATTCTATTTTATCAATTGAAATTGGTTTTTCGTTTATAACAATTTTTTCAGAAGTACCATTTTTAAAGTGAATAACTTTATCAGCCATTGGCGCAATCGCAGTATTATGAGTAATTATAACAACAGTCATTTTTTCACGCCTGCAAGTATCTTGAAGTAATTTTAAAATTTGTTTACCAGTTTTATAATCTAATGCACCAGTTGGTTCATCACAAAGTAAAAGTTTAGGGTTTTTAGCAATAGCCCTTGCAATAGCAACTCTTTGTTGTTCGCCACCAGAAAGTTGTGAAGGAAAATTATCTTTTCTATCCTTTAAACCAACTTTATCCAAAATCTCATCAACATTTAAAGCATCTGAGCAAAGCTGAGTAGCAAGCTCAACGTTTTCTTTAGCCGTTAAATTTTGAACTAAATTATAAAATTGAAAAACAAACCCAATATCGTTTCTTCTATATTGAATTAATTGCTTATTTGTAAGAGAAGTAATTTCCTTCTCATTTACCAAAACAGACCCAGATGTTGCCCTATCCATACCACCCAAAATATTAAGAGTAGTAGTCTTCCCAGCCCCACTAGGACCAACAATAGCAACCAATTCGCCCTTATCAATACTAAAATTAGTATTATCCAAAGCCTTAATTACAACATCTCCCATTTTATATTCCTTAACAACATCTTTAAACTCAATGTAAGACATATAAAAAACCTACTTTCTTTAAACATAAAAATTCATAATATATATTATAACACAAACCTGAAAAAATCCTGAAAAAGAGTGATAAAAAATTTTAAAAAAATTAGCACTCTACTATTGACATTGCTAAAAAAAGGTGTATAATATAATCGCAAGTGGGAAATATAACAATAGAAGATGTGTGGTATCAACACATAAAAAATTTGTAAAGGAGGAATGACTTATGATGATGGTACCAAGAAGAAATGGTTTTGATATTTTTGATGAGGTTTTCAATGATCCATTTTTCACAAAAAAAGAAAGCA
>OLRV01001997.1_pt1 | contig 16453 bp, 9 predicted proteins | sample 1672421 | NCBI WGS metagenome assembly OLRV01 (sample SAMEA3136684, study PRJEB25190) | human gut metagenome | biome: human gut; feature: human-associated habitat; material: faeces | place: Austria | collected 2013
TTCGCTACGTGTTCGTGGCCCTCACTTTGCGAGCAAAGTGAGCTACAATGCTGGCACCGCAACAGACGATTGTGCGGGCCAGCGCAAATCTCCGCTGCGAGGGCGCTACCGCTAATCTTTAATATTTCGATTTTGAACACCCTACCACCTACTTATCCCAACAGAGGGGTGTCCTGAAAGTCCGTAGATTTTCAGGACACCCCTTGTCGTCTTACTAAGGGTTGGGCTCGCCCGCAAGGCACCAGAGATTCGCAGCGAGAATCAAAAAATGAGTAAAAGTCGCGCACGTGTCATATTTTTTTTCTATCTTAGCTATCTAAATTGGGGTAATGTGTACCTGCCCCTCTTGACTTTCGGCAATATCTTCTGCCGGAGGCCCCTGCTCAGATAAAAACAAAAACATATATATCAATGATTTATAAATGGACCTATGAAGAGCCGACGGCCGACGAGACCGCCGCAGCAACCGCCTTGGCGCGGGAGGTGAACATACACCCCGCACTTGGGCGACTGCTGCTGAAACGCGGAATCAAGACGGCGACCGAAGCCCGGCGTTTCTTTCGTCCGCAACTCTCTGACCTGCACGACCCGTTTTTGATGAACGACATGCAGGTGGCCGTTGACCGGCTCAACCAGGCGTTGGGACGCAAGGAACACATCATGGTTTATGGCGATTATGACGTTGATGGATGCACGGCGGTGGCACTGGTCTACAAGTTCCTCTCGCAATTCTATTCCAATATCGACTTCTATATCCCCGACCGCTATGAGGAAGGCTACGGCATCTCGCGCAAAGGTATCGATTTCGCCGCCGAAATGGGGGTGAAACTCATCATTGTGCTCGACTGCGGTATCAAGGCCGTTGAGGAGGTGGCTTACGCCCGCGAAAAGGGCATCGATTTCATCATTTGCGACCACCACGTTCCCGACGACGAACTGCCGCCGGCAGTGGCGATTCTTAATCCGAAACGCCACGACAACCGCTATCCCTATACCCACCTCTCGGGCTGCGGCGTGGGATTTAAATTCATGCAGGCATTCGCCACCAGCAACGGCATTGAGTTCAACAAGCTCTCGAGCCTGCTCGACCTCTGCGCCGTGAGCATCGCGTCGGACATCGTGCCAATCATGGGGGAAAACCGCATACTGGCCTGCCAGGGATTGCGCTGCCTCAACACGAACCCGAGTATCGGACTGCGGGCCATCGTGGAGGTATGCGGACTCTCGGAGAGCGAGCTCTCCATGAGCGACATCATCTTCAAAATCGGACCGCGCATCAATGCGTCGGGACGTATGCAAAACGGGAAGGAAGCTGTTGAGCTCCTGGTGGAGAAAGACTATCAGGCGGCGCTCGAGAAAGCAGGCTGCATCAACCTCTACAACGAAGCACGCAAGGACCTCGACAAGCAGATGACCGACGAGGCGTTTAAACAGGTGGAACAACTGCCGGGGCTTGACGACCGGCGCAGCGTGGTCATCTATAACGAATCGTGGCACAAGGGGGTTATCGGCATCGTGGCTTCACGACTGACGGAACGATACTACCGACCGGCCGTGGTGCTGACACGCTCCGACGGGGTTGCCACGGGGTCGGCACGCAGCGTGTCGGGCTTCGATGTCTATAAAGCGGTGCAGAGTTGCTCTGACCTGCTTGAGAACTTCGGCGGCCACACTTATGCCGCTGGGCTTTCCATGAAGGTGGAAAACGTGCCGGAATTTGCTGAACGCTTTGAGGCTTACGTGCAAAAACACATCATGGACACGCAAACGGAGGCTACACTGGCCATCGATGCCTATCTCGATTTCAAGGACGTGACGTTTAAATTCTATCAGCAACTCAAACGCTTCGCGCCCTTCGGTCCGCAGAACGAACGCCCCGTATTTTGCACGCGACGTGTCTACGATTATGGCACAAGCAAGGTGGTTGGCCGCGGACAGGAACACATCAAGCTCGAATTGGTGGACAACAAGAGCAACAACGTGATGAACGGCATTGCCTTCGGACAAAGTTCGCAGGCACGATACATCAAGACGAAACGCGCATTCGACATCTGCTACGCCGTTGAAGAAAACACCCACAAACGGGGCGAGGTGCAACTGCAGATTGAAGACATACGCCCCTGTGAATAAGTAGGTGTTCAAAATTAGTTTATACTATCCATGTAGGAACAAAATAATACGACAATTCAATATAAACTAATTCTGAACACCTACATAAAGAACCACTATCGGGTATGGACAGGTTTCACGAGATTTTGAAGCAATATTGGGGCTACGATGACTTTCGCGGCATTCAGGCGGAAATCATCGAGAGCATCACGACGGGCAACGACACGCTCGGACTGATGCCGACGGGCGGCGGAAAGAGTATCACGTTCCAGGTGCCGGCCCTGGCACTTGAGGGGATGACCATCGTGATTACGCCGCTCATCGCCTTGATGAAAGACCAGGTGGCCAATTTAAAGAAAAGGGGCATACAGGCGGCGGCCATCTATTCGGGACAAACGCGCAACGAAATTCTGAAACACCTCGACAACAGCATCTTCGGCGCCTACAAACTGCTCTACGTGTCGCCAGAACGCCTTGGCACGGAGATTTTCCAAAACAAAGTGAAGCGCATGAAGGTGAGCTTCATCACCGTCGACGAGGCCCACTGCATTTCTCAGTGGGGCTACGACTTCCGCCCTTCTTACCTACAAATTTCCCAGATACGCCAACTCCTGCCAGAGGTTCCCGTGCTGGCGCTGACAGCCACGGCTACTCCAGCGGTGGTTGACGACATCTGCGCACAGCTACACTTCCGCGAAGGACAGAAGCGCGTGTTCCGCATGAGTTTTGCCCGCCGCAACCTCTATTATGTGGTGCGCAAAACGCAGGACAAAGAAACGGAACTGTTTCACATTCTCAGAAACATAAAGGGGGCCGCCATCGTTTACACGCGCAGCCGAAAAGGCACATCCGAAGTGGCGGAGAAACTGCGGCAAGAGGGATTCACGGCCCTGCACTACCATGCCGGACTGAGCGACATCGACAAAGACGTGAGGCAGAAGGCTTGGCAAAACGACGAAGTGCGCATCATGGTGGCCACCAACGCTTTTGGCATGGGCATCGACAAGCCCGACGTGCGCGTGGTGGTTCACATGGACTTGCCCGACTCCGTTGAGGCATATTTCCAGGAGGCGGGACGTGGCGGACGCGACGGCAAACCGGCTTATGCCGTTTTGCTCTACAATCGCTCTGACCACGGGAAAATGCTGCGGCGCATCCCCGAGACCTTCCCCACGAAGGAATATATCGCCGACGTCTATGACAAACTTGCCTATTTCTTCCAGCTCGCCGTTGGCGACGGAATGAACGTGAACTACGAGTTTAACCTGCAACGCTTCTGCGTCAATTTCAAACTCTTCCCCGTACCAGTGCTCAGTGCGCTCCGCATTCTCACACAGGCTGGCTACATCGACTTTCGGGAGGAGGAGGAAAACACCTCGCGCCTGCTTTTCCTCACTGGGCGCGACGACCTCTACCGCCTGCACCAACTGCAAGGCGCCGCCGACAGGGTGATTAAAGGCGTGCTGCGGCTCTATGGCGGCATCTTTTCCGACTATGTGCCCATCGACGAGCAACGCCTCGGCGCGGAATGCGAAATGACACCGCAGGAGGTCTATGACGCGCTGGTGTTGCTCACGAAACTGCGCATCATCCACTATATCCCACACAAGAACGTCCCACATATCACCTATCTGCAACGGCGTGTGGAACGTGCCACACTCTCGCAAGAGGTGTATGAGGAGCGCCGCGACGATTATCTACGCCGCATCAACGCCATTCTCAATTATGCCGAAAAAGACGACCGCTGCCGAAGCCGCATCCTCCTTGACTATTTCGGAGAGACAAAGAGCGAAGACTGCGGACACTGCGATGTGTGTGTGGAACGGCGCAAGGAGAAAAGGTCGCTCGAAGAGGTGTGCCACATGATTGAAACTATGATGGCCGACGGACGTCCGCGACAGGTTGACGAATTCTGCTCAGACCGCTTCTCGAAAGAGAAAGTTGCCGAGGCGCTCCAATATCTCACCGATGAAGAAATCCTGACTTCTGACGACGGGTTCTACAGAATGGTCGAAGGGGAAAGCAGATAGTCCATGAAAGGGAGGGCGCTCAAAATTGAAATTTCAAAGGTTAGCGGTAGCGCCCTCGCAACAGAGATTTACACTGGCCCGCACAATCGTCTGTTGCGGCGCCAACACTGTAGCTCACTTTGCTCGCAAAGTGAGGGCCACGAACACGTAGCGAACATGACCAACGCTCTGGGGCATAACTTTGTGGATTTTCAGCTCGTGCTTGGCCGCCACAATATTCGCCCCCCTCACTTTGCGAGCAAAGTGAGCTACAGTGCTTCGCCCCAGAGTTTCGTCGCACCTTATTATTTAGCAAAAAACGCAGATTATTTTGAGATTTTGAACACCCTACCCCCAAGAACATAAACGAAGGAGTGCCATACTCCAAGCATCTATCGGATGTTTGAAGTATGGCACTCCTTATTATATATAAGCAATTGCTTATGCCTTCTGGTCTTTCTTCTCCTGAACGATGGCATCGATGACAGCCACGGCAGTGATGTTGACGATGTCACGCACGCTGCATTCGAAGTCGGTAAAATGGATAGGCTTCTTCAATCCCATCTGGATTGGGCCGACAACTTCGGCATCTTCAGCCATCGACTTAATCATCTTGTATGAAGCGTTGGCACTCGTCAGGTTCGGGAACACGAGGGTGTTGACATCCATGCCTTTCAGGCGTGTGAACGGATATTTGTCGTCGCGCAAGTCCTTATCGAGCGCAAAGTTCACCTGCATTTCGCCGTCAATGGCCAGGTCGGGGAACTCGCGCTGCATCTGGTCAACCACCTGATGTACGGCCACGGGGCTTCCCGTGTTGTCCGTGCCGAAGTTTGAATACGACAGCATGGCAATCACCGGCGTACGATTGAAGAAACGCACCGTTGAAGCCGAGAGCTTGGCGATGTCGAGCAACGTCTCGCTGTCGGGGTGGCGGTTGATCAAAGTGTCGGCAATGAAGAGCACACCCTTTTTGGAGTTGATGAGGTGCATTGTTCCGAAGTGGTTATAGCCCTCGCGGATGCCAATCACTTCCTTGGCCACCTTGATGGTGTTGGAATATTTCGTGTAAAGACCGGTGATGAAAGCGTCGGCATCGCCCGTCTCCACCATCATCATGCCGAAGTAGTTGCGCTCGTACATCTTGTCGATGGCTTCCTGCAACGTGTAGCCCTCGCGCTGCTTCTTCTTCGCCAGGATTTCGGCATAGCGCTGACGGCGCTCCGCCTCACTGTCGTTGCGAAGATTGAGCACCTCAACACCGTCGAGGTTGAGTTTCATGTCTTCGGCCATCTTGCGAATCTGCACGTCGTTGCCCAAAAGAACTGGATGGCAGATACCCTCCTCTTTGGCGCGGATGGCAGCTTCAAGCATAGTGGGGTGCGTGCCTTCGGCAAAGACCACACGTCGCGGCGAGAGGCGAGCCGTGTCATAGAGGTTTTGCGTCAGCTTACTTTCCTGTCCCATCAGTTCGCGCAATTGCTGGCGATAAGCCTTCCAGTCGGTGATGACCTTGCGGGCAACGCCGCTCTCAATGGCGGCCTTTGCCACAGCCATTGAAACCTCCGTGATGAGGCGTGGGTCGACAGGTTTTGGGATAAAATAATCAGGACCGAACGTAAAGTTGCGCACATGATAGGCACGGTTTACGATGTCGGGCACCGGGCGGCGTGCCAAATCGGCAATGGCGCGTGCAGCGGCGAGCTTCATTTCCTCGTTGATGGCCTTGGCGGCGGTATCAAGGGCGCCACGGAAGATATACGGGAAGCCAATAACGTTGTTGATTTGGTTAGGATAGTCAGTACGTCCCGTGCTCATCAACACGTCGGGGCGTGCGTCCTTAGCATCCTCATAAGAGATTTCAGGTACAGGATTGGCCAGGGCGAAGATGATGGGGTTCTTGGCCATTGAGCGCACCATGTCTTTTGAAAGCACGTTGCCCTTCGAGAGACCAACGAATACGTCGGCATCCTTCACGGCCTCTTCCAGGGTGTGGATGTCGCGGGTGGTGGCAAATTCGCGCTTCTGCTCCGTCAGGTTTTCGCGGTCAACACGGATAACGCCGCGAGAGTCGAGCATCACGATGTTTTCCTTGCGTGCGCCAAAGGAGCAATAGAGACGGGTACAGGAAATGGCGGCCGCACCGGCACCGTTCACAACGATGCGGGCATCTTCCAGTTTCTTGCCTGCCACGTCGATGGCGTTGATCAAGCCGGCAGCCGAGATGATGGCCGTTCCGTGCTGGTCGTCGTGCATCACTGGGATGTCGAGCTCAGCTTTCAGGCGGCGTTCAATCTCAAAACACTCGGGTGCCTTGATGTCTTCCAAGTTGATGCCACCGAACGTCGGGGCAATGGCCTTCACTGCCTCAATGAACTTGTCGGGGTCTTTCTCGTTGACTTCGATGTCGAAAGCGTCAACGCCGGCATATATCTTAAAGAGCAAACTCTTACCTTCCATCACTGGTTTGCCGCTCATGGCACCGATGTCGCCCAAGCCGAGCACCGCTGTTCCGTTTGAAATCACGGCAACGAGATTGCCTTTGTTGGTATACTTATAAGCATCATGCGGATTCTTCTGAATCTCGAGGCAAGGCTCAGCCACGCCCGGAGAATAAGCGAGCGAAAGGTCGGTCTGTGTGCGATAAGGTTTAGTGGGAACGACTTCAATCTTTCCCGGTTTGCCTTGCGAGTGATACAGCAAGGCAGCTTCCTTTGTAATTTTTACCATTGGTTTGCTTTTTCTTGGGTTAAGTTTTGCTGCAAAATTAGCGATTTATGGCAAAGTATCTGCCCCGTTTGCTTTTTTTATGTGTCGTTATATCACAAAATTACATACTCCATATAGCAAGATGAAGGCTTACGAGACGAAATAGCGGAAGGCCATTCAGCCGCAATCGATTTTTGTTTGTAACTTTGCGCCTGAAAAGCCAGTGGTGGCCCCTACCCTTGCCGCATTGCATGGGACGTGGGCCTTAAAAGGGAAACAGGTGGAAAACCTGTGCAGTCCCGCTGCTGTGAGTCCTGATTTTCATCGGTTCAGAAGATGTCACTGTGGGCGTAACGGAAGCATTGCCAGCCAAAGCAAGCGCTGCGTTTCAAAGAAATTCCACGGGAAGACGAACCAGATGAGGACAAGCCAGAAGACCTGCCACATGGTTGTGAGCCACTTTTTGTGCCTCGAGGAAGACATAGGCTCGGCAAAGGAAATGCCAAGGAGGTGTTTCCAATGACCAAAAAAGTTTTATGACGAGAAAATTCCGATACGTGCGGACGCTGTTCGCGCTACTTGCTTGGGCTTTGTATCTGCCGAAGGCTAAGGCTTATCTGCCGGAGACTAAGACTCCTCTGCCAGAAGCCAAGGCGGCAGCACCGACGGCCGAAAGGCCAATGGCCGACAAAGTGTTCTGCGCCTTGAATGCCGCAGAGGCTTTTGAGGGCAACGACAGCGCTTACCATCTTTCGGAGGCCGTTGTCAACGCCAAACTGAAGCATCGCGAAATCATGGTGCCGCAAACGCTTTCAGGCGAAGCACTGAAGCGCATGAGCAATCTCAACGTGGCCGACGCGTTGCGCTATTTTTCTGGACTCCAACTGAAAGACTACGGCGGTATCGGTGGCATCAAAACCGTCAACATCCGCAGCATGGGTACGCATCATCTTGGCATCGCCTACGATGGCATTGCGCTCGGCAACGCGCAAAACGGGCAGATTGACCTGGGACAGTTTTCGCTCGACAACGTGGAGGAGATTTCGCTCTACAACGGACAACGCAGCGCAGCGCTACAAACGGCATCCGACTTTTCCAACGCCGGCACTGTCTATATCCGCACGCGCCAACCGCAGTTTTCCGCCAACAAGCCCTGGCATCTGAAACTGAAAGCACAGAGCGGCTCAAGCGACACGTGGCGCCTCAACGCCCTTTGGGAGCAACGGCTCTCGCCACTCTTGAGCCATTCTCTCAGCGTGGGAGGACTGATATCGAGCGGGCGCTATAAATTCCGCTATCGCAAGAAGACACCCAGCGGAGCTGTGGCCTACGACACCACCGCCGTGCGCCACAACGGCGACATCTGGGCGGTGCGGGCCGAAGAGAATCTCTACGGACGCCTGACGGCGGGGCTGTGGCAGATGAAGGCATACACCTACCATTCTGAACGGGGCATTCCCGGTGCCATCGTGAGCAACGTCTGGCGCAGAGGGGAACGTCAATGGGACCATAATTCCTTCCTGCAAGGCAACCTACGCAAGGATTTCGGCGAACGGTTTTCTTCACGTCTGACGGCGAAGTATGCCTACTATCAGACACGCTACGTCAACAACGACGAGACGCAAATTCATGTGGACAACACTTATCGGCAGCAGGAGTTCTTTGCTTCCTGGGCCAACGCCTATGAAATTCTCCCTCAATGGTGGACGCTTTCCCTGAGCTATGACTTCCGCTGGAACCGCCTCGATGCCAACCTGACGGATTTTGCCCGGCCGCGCCGCCTGACGCATGCCCTGGCCTTGGCTTCTTCGGTGAACACGGGGGGACTGAAGGCGCAGGCATCGGTGGTGGCGCAGGACATCAACGACAGGGTGGAAATCGGCACAGCGGGACACCTCCGTCCGTCGCTCTCTCCCGCCATTGTCCTCTCCTACGTTCCCTTCCCCGACGCCTGGCTCACGCTACGCGCCTTTTGCAAGCGCAGTTTCCGCATGCCAACATTCAACGACCTCTATTATGCCGACATGGGCAGTTCGGCGCTGAAGCCCGAGCGTGCGCTGCAATACGATGCCGGCGTCACCTTCGAAACGCCCAAAAGCCGTTTGCCGCAGCGCTGCCACTGGCGTTTGCAGACCGATGCTTATTACAACTCCGTGGGCGACAAAATCGTGGCCTATCCCAAAGGGCAGCAGTTTCGCTGGACGATGCTCAACTTGGGGCGCGTACATATCAAGGGAATTGAGGCCTTGGGCGAACTGACACTGATGCCTTCGCGCAACTGCTCGTTCACCGCCCGCTTGCAATACACTTACCAAGATGCCCGCGATGTGACGAACCCGAAAAACTCGTTCCACCGGCACCAAATTCCCTACATTCCCTGGCACAGCGGCACCGCCGTTCTGGCTGCCACGTGGAAGGCGTGGAGCCTCAACTACAGTTTTATCTATACGGGGGAACGCTATTCGCAACAGGAAAACATACGTGTCAATCATCTTGAACCCTGGTACACGCACGACCTTTCCTTGTCTTATCAAGCGCAACGCTGGCAGGCACGGTTGGACGTCAACAATTTGCTGGCGCAAGATTATGACGTGATTGTCAACTATCCCATGCCGAAACGCCATTTCATGCTGACGCTGGAATACGACTTATAAGATAGGACTCTACCCTTTCTCATCCACCATCACTTAGAACATCCCATACATGACAAAAAGAATATTCCTTCTGGCTTTGGCCCTGCTGACACTGGCGGCCTGCCGAAACGACGAACTGATTTTTGAATCTGAAACAGAAATCACGGGCGGAAAAACCGAAAACGGCAACATCTCTGGCCTTTACGTGCTCAACGAGGGCAACATGGGCAGCAACAAGGCGACGCTCGATTTTCTTGACCTCGCTTCTGAAACTGGCTCGCCGGTCTACCACCGCAATGTTTACGCCGCTTCCAACCCCAACGAGGTGAAGGAACTGGGCGATGTCGGCAACGATATCAAAGTCTACGGCAGCAAATTGTGGATGGTTGTCAACTGCTCCAACAAAGTGGAGGTGCTCAATGCCTACACCTGCAAGAAACAGGCACAAATCAGCATTCCCAACTGCCGCAGCGTTTGCTTTAGCGGCCCTTACGCTTATGTGAGCGCCTACGTGGCCCCTGTGGCGATACGCCCCGATGCCGAAGTGGGAGCGGTTTACAAGATTGACACGCTCTCGATGCAGATTGTCGACAAGGTGACGGTGGGCTATCAGCCTGAAGAGCTCACCGTGTTAGGCCACAAGCTCTACGTGGCAAACAGCGGGGGCTACCGCACGCCCAACTACGACCGCACGGTGAGCGAAATTGACTTGAACACTTTTAAGGAGGTGCGCAAAATTGATGTCGACATCAACCTCTCGCTCCTGCGTGCCGACCGCTATGGGCAACTGTGGACGGTTTCGCGCGGCGACTACAAAAACGCTCCTGCCCGCCTCTATTGGCTGGCGAAGGATGCCGACGGCGCGATGAAGAAGGCGGGCATGATTGATGTGCCGGTGAGCAACCTCTGCATCGTGGGCGATTCTCTTTATTATATAGGTGTGCAATACAGCAAGGTGACGCAGAGCAACACCATTTCTTACGGCATCATCAACGTGAAGACGCATGAGGTGGTGACGCGCAGTTTGTCGTCGGCTCCCGAAGTGCAGCAAATCGAGATGCCCTACGGGATTATCGTCAATCCGGAACACCGCGACTTCTATCTGATGGATGCCAAAAACTACGTGTCGAGCGGACGCCTGCTGCATTTCAAGGCCGACGGATCTTACGATTGGGCTGTCAACACGGGCGACATTCCAGGACACGCCGCGTTTGTTTACCACAAACCTCATCTGCCAGAAAATCCCGACACGCCTGCTACGCAGCGCAGCAAATTCATCGCGGCCGTTGACGAATATGTGCCGGCGCCGGGACAGCACGTCAACGTCCTGCCGACCTACGAGGCGGGCGACGACGCGGCGGCCATGGCGCGGAAATGCACCGAAGCCATCGGCGGAGACCACGGCGGTCTGGTGAGTCTGGGAGGCTACGGCGGCTATATCACGTTTCATTTCGACCACCCCGTGGTCAATGTCAGCGGCGAAGCGGATTTTCTCATCCGCGGCAATGCCTTTGAGGGCAACAGCGAACCGGGCATCGTGATGGTGTCGGAGGACGTGAACGGCAACGGCTTGCCCGACGACCCTTGGTATGAACTTTCTGGAAGTGCGGATGTCGACAGCATGGGCAAGGTGGTGTATGGCTACGAAATCACCTACACGGCGAACGCCCTGGCCGACATTCCTTGGACCGACAACCAAGGCCGTAACGGCGTCCTCGCCCGCAACCAGTTTCATGCTCAGGAATATTTTCCCCAGTGGCTCTCATCGCCCCTCACCTTCAAAGGTACCCTGCTTCCTCCCAACGGCGTGAACCAAGGAACGGAGGAAGCTCCCTACTGGGTGCTCTCGTCCCTACGCTACGGCTATGCCGACAACCATCCTAACAATGATGCCAACGGCTGTAGCTTCAACATCGACTGGGCCGTAGATGCCAACCGTCGCCCCGTGAAACTCTCGCGCATCCATTTCGTGCGCGTCTATTGTGCACAAAACCAGTTGTGTGGCTGGCTCGGCGAGACTTCAACGGAAATCAGTGGTGCAGAAGACCTCCACGCAGAGGCTGCAGAATGATGCCAGAGGACTGATGCACAAGATTTTATCATATCGAAATATCAACCATTCAAACACAATTATTATGAGAAAAAGAATTACGCTTTTCTTGTTTACCCTCGTTGCCTTCGTGGCAAGTTTCGCACAGGATGCGGCCAACGCAGGCCAGTCATACGGTGCCTTAGTGATCAACGAAGACTGGTATGGCCACCAGAATTCATCCATCAACTATCTCTCGCCCAACGGCGAATGGTCGTACAACGTGGTGGAGAACGTGGGTTGCACGGCTTGCTATGGTGCCATCTTCAACGACAAGTTCTACATCATCTCCAAGACAGCCAAAGACCCAGGGGCTTCTGTCTCTGGCGGAATGATCACCATCTGCAACGCCAAGACCTTGGCCGTTGAAAAGCAGATTGAAAACATCGACGAAAGCAAGCTCAATTTCCAGGGCCGCAGTTTCGTGGGCGTATCTGCCGAAAAGGCTTACGTGAGCACTTCCGATGGCATCTACATCCTCGACCTCGAGAAGCAGGAAATCACGAAGGAAGTGACCGACGCCAACGGCAAAGGATTGCAGGGCGAATGCGGCAACATGATTCTCAAGGGAGACAAGGTTTACGCCGTCACCAAGAAAAACGGCCTCGTTGTCATCAACACGGAGACCGATCAGGTAGAGGCCGCTTTCGAAGGCGACTTCAAATCCATCGTCTGCGCCAAAGACGGTTCGCTTTGGGCCAACACGGCTTCAAGCATCTGCCACCTGAACACGGAAACGATGAAAGCGGAAAGCGTGACGCTCGCCGACGGCATGCACACGCCAGCCGTTGACTACGCATGGACGACAGGAACTTTCTGTGCGAGCGTACAAAACAACGTGCTCTACTGGGGTTATGCCTCTGGCTGGACTGGTCCCGACCACATCTACAAGTATGACATTGACAAGAACGAATGCACCGAAATCGTTGACCTCACGAAAACGGCCGCAGGATGGTTTGTCTATGGCTGCAGCTTCCGCGTTGACCCCACAACAGACCACCTCTTCATGAGCCTCTTCAAAAGCTGGAGCAGCACGGACTACACGGTCTACGAATGTGACGCCAACGGCAAATTCCTCGCCGAATATCCCATGACGGGCCTGAAGCACTATTGGTTCCCCGGCATGTTTGTCTTCCCAAGCCAGAGTGTCACCACTGGCATCGAGCAGGTTGAAAACACCGCCGCCGAGAAAGCAACGCCTGTGGCCTACTATGCGCCAAATGGCCAACGCCACTCTGCCCCTGTCAAGGGTGTGAACATTGTACGCATGAGCGACGGAAGCGTTCGCAAGATGATTCTGAAATAAACAACGGCAAAACTGGGATTCCCCACCCCGTCATGCCTCCAACAACAAAACGAGCCACGAAACCAGCGGAATACTTCCAGCAGGTTTCGTGGCTTTTTTCATGGCCCTACTGGTGTTCTGACGCGCCTTCCGTCTGCCCGTAGCGTCCTGGCGTTCCACAAGCGCAACTTGACAGGGAGAAAACTTTCTTTTTCCCAAAAGTATCTTGCATTTGCAAAAAGAAAGTACTATTTTTGCATATCTGTTGAACAGAAAGCGGGGCTAACGTAGCCCCCACGCGTTCACAATCTGCACAAACAAAAATCACCATCTAAATAACAGACTGTTATGAAAAAGTTTATCGCATTTATGGCTATGGGCGCAATGGTGCTCACGGCCAACGCTCAAAAAACCGTTCAAGGTTCGGGCTTTTACGACAACTGGTCGGCTGGCGTTGTTGCCGGCGGCATCACCCCAACCACCCACTCGGCCTTCTTCAAGAACATGCGTGCCACCTACGGCGTTGAGCTCACCAAGCAAATCACGCCGGTCTTCGCCCTCGGCGCACAGTTTATGGCAGCCAACAACGTGAGCGAGAGCGCCACCGTCTTCGACGCTTCAAACCTCAGCCTTCTCGGCAAATTCAATGTTTCCAACGCCATCTGGGGCTACCAGGGCAAACCGCGCTTTTTCGAAGTGGAAGCCGTTGTCGGCGCAGGATGGGGACGCAATTATTATAACGCCTCTGCTGGTTCAAGTTTCAACTACATGACCACCAAATATGGCTTCAACCTCAACTTCAACCTGGGCAAGAAGAAGATTTGGACGCTGTCGCTTAAGCCGTCAATCGTTTACAACATGGACAACGGGAAAACCAGTCCTTCTTGCAACATCAACAAGAGCGCCATCGAATTGCTCGCAGGCGCGACCTACCATTTCAAGAACAAAAACAACGGCCAGCACTACATGACCTTCCTCCGCGCCTACAACCAGGGCGAGATTGATGCCTTGAACGCGAAAATCAACGACCTCCGCTCACAGGTATCAGGCAAAGATCGCGAAATCGCCAAGCAAAACGCCAACATCCGCTCGCTGCAGCAGATGCTCAACGATGCCCGCAACCAGAAGCCTGTGGTTGAGACCATCACGAAGTCAACCAACTCTATGGAGCAAACCGTCACCTTCCGTCAGGGCAAGAGCACAGTGGATGCCTCGCAGCTCCCCAACATCGAGCGCATCGCCACATTCCTCAAAAACCACAAGAGCGCCACGGTGAGCATCAAGGGTTACGCTTCTCCAGAGGGCAGCGCTGAAGTCAACGCCAAAATCGCCAACGCACGCGCTGAAGCAGTGAAGACCATCTTGGTCAACAAATATCACATCGCCGCCAACCGCATCAAGGCTGAAGGACAGGGCGTTGGCAACATGTTCAGCGAAAGCGACTGGAACCGCGTCAGCATCTGCACCATCAACGAGGCTAAATAAAAAACCAGACATCATTCCGCTGGAATATACTTATATAACAGGCGTACGTGCATCCGACACGTGCGCCTGTTTATTTTAACCAAAACATAAGCCGACTATGGTTAGTATTTGCTCATCAACCAAGGCTTCGCTGGCAAGCAGCGGCTCATGCCTTATCTCAATCGCCAGAACAATGATGACCTTATTCTTGCGGTGCAATCGGCTGGCGTGAAACGCGGAAGAAACGGCTTTTGCAAGAACAAGTCAACAGAGAAGAATCCTGAACCGGGGAGGAGGATTTATTGGAGCACCGCACCGATGGCACGGATGCTTTTGATACGCTGTATATTGGGTGTGAGAAGTTTCCGCAGCATGATTTTTATGGGGGATTTGTGGGAGGTGTGAGATAAAATGTCTATTTTTGCGAAATCGAACTAAAACTTTTTATGATTATGAACAAAGTCATTGCTATCTTAGTTGCATTCTTCTCCGTATTCTGTGCGTATGCACAAAAAGCGGATAAGTCTGAACAGTATCGTGTAAGGATAACCAAGGTGGACGGAACTACTTTGGAAGGCTACTCCATGACAAGTTTCTACAACACCATGCTTCCTGAAGTAAAGAAGTTTACCTTTAGCACAGAGTACAAGGGGGAAACTACTACCTATACGAGTGAAGAGGTGAAAAGAGTGGAGTTCGTCAACCTTGAAATGGATTCTATGCCTCTTGTCTACGAATCGGTTCAAGCATTGTCCACTATTCCTGGTCCTCTCCGCAAAAACCCGAAACCATTCAAGAAGCCTGTTTTCTTGCGCCTTTTCTATAATGGCAAGAACGTAAAGGGATATACGATGTCCTTTGCGGACAACACGTACACCAAAAGTTCCACCATTTCACGCGACACTTGGAAATACTACTACTTGACCAAGGATGCCACCTATGCGAACGCATATTGGCTTGATATCAAAGGGATACGAGTTGCAATAAAGAAGGAACTAAAATTTGCTTTAAAGGATTTTCCTGAAGTCATAAAGAAAATAGAGAATGATGAGATTTCATTGAAGGAGTTCAAGAAAGACCCGAAAATGATTTTGCCACTGTTAGATCAGTCTTACAAGAAGTAGTAACCCATTCTCCCAAGCCCTCCCTTTCGGGCAATCCTTTCTTTCAGCCGCCGTGCGCATTGGCTCTCTTGCTGTGCGCATGGCGGCTTTTTCGTGTGCTTTGGTGCGGTGGCAGGAGTGGTGGCGGGCTGCATGGAAACGGTTAGGTAAGGAGAGGGGCGGTGGCAAGCGCCTTGCTTCGTGCAATCTCTTGACACGGCAGAAGCATTATCGGAGATGTTCTTGGTAGCCCCATGCACTTTGTCGGAAGGCAGAGCGCATAGCCTTGTACTTTTGCTGTATTCGCAGCATTGTCACCGCTGATTGATACGAGCCAGCTGTGGGTGGCTTTTGCTCAGATTTTACCACTGGCAATGAGAATAAGATGGTCGCTTTCTCTCATTTTCTTAGATTTTAAGTGTGTGACGATGTGGATTGTCAGAGGTAGTCTTCGATGAGATGTTCATCATGCTGTCAGCAGAGATTTTTGGCGATGGCAGCAGCCCCAGCATAGCTTGCCCCGACAAACATATCCGGCATGCCTTCTTCGGGTTTATCACCACCTGACAGATGACGTGGGGTCGTCTCCTCTGCCACGATTTCCACACCATTGACGCACTCGGAATGGGCAGTGTGTGTCATATTTATACTATCGTCCATTTTTTACAAGGGGCAGCAAGGTGCTCCCATTATTTTTCCTGTGCAAAGTCAGTGCAAGGTGAGAGCAATGGCAAAACGAGTTTTGACATTGCCGAGCCATAGCCTGACTTGACGAAGAAAAGTTGGCATGAAGCGGCTTTGCGGCAAGGGCGCGTTTCTCTTATCACAAAAAATTTTCAGCAAAAGATGTTCGTTCCTCTGCACTTTTTCCAAGCCCGTGAAGGTAGGGTGTTCAAAATCCAGGAAAATCTCTGCGGGGTTTTAAGCCAAATAGCAAGGCGCTTGCGGTGCAGCGACAAGAGGCGCCACGCGAACATTCGGCGAAGGTCTGAGGCGCAGCACTGTAGCTCACTTTGCTCGCAAAGTGAGGGGGACGAATATTGTGGCGGCCA
>OLRV01002020.1_pt1 | contig 16288 bp, 11 predicted proteins | sample 1672421 | NCBI WGS metagenome assembly OLRV01 (sample SAMEA3136684, study PRJEB25190) | human gut metagenome | biome: human gut; feature: human-associated habitat; material: faeces | place: Austria | collected 2013
GTGTTAAGCACGCCGCCAGCGTTCGTCCTGAGCCAGGATCAAACTCTCCATGATATATGGAAGAGCTGTTTGGCTCTTACTTATTGTTTTTGGTGTGATTATATAATCACGAATTGATTGACGTTCTATAAAATAGAACCTCGCACTCTGGCGTTCATTCAGTTCATTGTTCAGTTTTCAAAGGTCATCTGTCGTTGCTCTCTCGCGACGACTTGTTTATTTTAGCAAACCCGGAAAGGTTTGTCAAGGAATTTTTTGAAGTATTTTTTTCAAAAGATTCCGCTCTGTGGGGCCTTGCCCCGACAGCTTATTTAGTATACTACTTCGTAAAGGTTGTGTCAAGAGGAAAATAAAAAAAGAGGCCCGCAGGCCTCTTTTTTTACTATTTAAACAGTTTTCCCTGTTCTTTTTCTTCTTCGTCATTGCCTTCGATGGTAATCGTATCGAGAGCGGCTACTTTGTCGTCGCCTTCCAGTTTCTGGATTTTGACGCCCGATGTGTTGCGGCCTTTTTTGATGCCGATGCTTTCGATGTCCGTACGGATGACGATGCCGTTGGACGTGATGAGTATCAGTTCCTGTCCTTCATGGACGACTTCGACGCCGACGATGTCGCCGGTCTTCGGCGTAATCTTGAAGTTCTTGATGCCTTTGCCGCCGCGGAGCTGGACTTTGTAGGCGTCGATGTTGTTGCGCTTGCCAAAGCCTTCTTCGCTGACCGTCAGGACCTGGCAGTCCGGTTCAAGGACGTCGGCACCGATGACCATATCGCCGTCAGCGAGGGTGATGCCGCGGACACCGCGGGTATTGCGGCCCATGGGACGGACGTCGTTTTCGTTGAAGCAGATGGCCATGCCCAGTTTCGTCGCCAAGATGATCGTCTGGTCGCCGTTCGTCAGGCGCACTTTGGCCAGGTGGTCGCCTTCCATCAGGGAAATGGCAATCAGGCCGTTGCGGCGGACGTTCTTGAATTCGCTGAGGATGGTCTTCTTGACCAGGCCTTTTTCCGTAACCATGAAGAGGTTCATCGACGGATCGACCTGATCGAGGTCGATGAGGGCGTTGACCTTTTCACCGTTCGAGAGCGGCAGAATGTTGATGGCAGCGATGCCTTTGGAATTGCGGCTGTTCGCTTCGGGGATTTCATAGGCCTTCAGGCGGTAGACGCGGCCGAAGTTGGTGAAGAAGAGGACCGTATTCCACGCCGACGTGTAGAGGAGGTGGTTGACGGCATCTTCATCTTTCGTACCCATGCCCTTGATACCGCGGCCGCCCTTGTTCTGCGTATGGTATACATTGGCGTTGATACGCTTCATGTAGCCGCGGCGGGTCAGGGTGAGGACCATGCGTTCATTGGGAATCATGTCTTCAATGGAGAAATCCGAAGAATCGGCTACGATCTGCGTGCGCCGTTCATCGCCGAATTTCTTCTTCGCATCGAGGAGTTCCGATTTTACAATTTCCATGACCTTATGTTCATCAGCAAGGACGCTGCGCAGGTAATCGATGCGTTTTTCCAATTCGTCATATTCTTCTTGAATCTTTTCGCGTTCCAAACCGGTCAGGCGGCGCAGGCGCATGTCGAGGATGGCCGTCGACTGCTTGTCGCTGAGATTGAATTTGCTCATCAGGGATTGCTTGGCAATATCGTCCGTCGCTGATTCGCGGATGGTCTTGATGACTTCGTCGATGTGGTCCAGGGCGATGAGCAGGCCTTCCAAAATGTGGGCCCGGGCCAGGGCTTTGTCGAGTTCGAATTTGCTGCGGCGCGTGATGACGTCTTTCTGGTGATCGAGATAATACGTCAGGATCTGCTTCAGCGTCAGGACGCGCGGATGGCCGTCGACGAGGGCCAGCATGATGACGCCGAACGTTTCCTGGAGCTGCGTATGTTTGTACAGCTTGTTGAGGACGATGTCCGGATTGACATCGGCCCGCAGTTCGACGACGATGCGCATGCCCTTGCGGTCCGATTCATCGCGCAGGGCCGTAATGCCGTCGATTTCCTTGTTGCGGGAAAGGTCGGCAATGGATTCGATGACCCGCGCTTTATTGACCTGATACGGGATTTCCGTGACGACAATGCGGTGCTTGCCTTTGTTCATCGGTTCGATGGTCGCGCAGGAGCGCATCTTGATGCTGCCGCGGCCCGTGGAATAAGCCTTGATGATGCCGTCGCGACCCATGATCTTCGCGCCCGTCGGGAAATCAGGGCCTTTGATCTTGGTCATGATTTCTTCCAGGCTGGCTTCCGGGTTGTCGATGAGCAGGACGCAGCCGTCGATGACTTCGCTCAGGTTATGGGGTGGGATATTCGTCGCCATGCCGACGGCGATGCCGGCCGAGCCGTTGACCAGGAGGTTCGGGATCTTCGACGGCAGGACGGTCGGTTCCTGCAAAGAGCCGTCGTAGTTGGGCATAAAATCGACTGTTTCTTTGTCGATATCTTCCAGCATTTCACCAGTAATCTTGGCCATGCGGACTTCGGTATAACGCATCGCAGCGGCCGAGTCGCCGTCGACGGAACCGAAGTTGCCGTGGCCGTCGACGAGGGGATAGCGCGTCGAGAAATCCTGGGCCAGGCGGACAGTGGCATTATAAACGGAGTTGTCACCATGGGGATGATATTTACCTAATACTTCGCCAACAATACGGGCCGATTTCTTGTAGGGTTTGTTCGGCGTCATGCCCGCTTCATGCATGGCATAGAGAATACGCCGATGGACCGGTTTCAGACCGTCGCGGACATCCGGCAGGGCACGAGTGATGATGACACTCATGGCATAGTCGATGTACGACGTCTGCATTTCGCTTTCCAGACAAACCGGTATAATTTTATCTACTTGTTGTTCGTCCACAAATTTCACCTCATATACAAACTAAAAATAACCGCCGGCCTGAGAAGGCCTGCAGTCCGAGTCGTTGTCTTTCGATATGACAGCCCGGTAAATGAACAAATGGGCGCATACGGTTATATTATAACAAATCTTTCAGAAATTCTCCAGCTGCCGGGGAAAAAGAAAAAGTTTGATGTTGAAAGTTTGATGTTTGATGTGGACGGGTTAAATTTCTCCCTACCACATCAAACCTCAAACTTCAAACCTCAAACTTCAAACTCAACGCTTATTACTGTATCTCCAAATCTTCATTTTTTCTGCTTCTTTGATCAGGTCTTCGCGGAAGGCCGGGTGGGCGATGCTGATCAGGCGTTCGGCTCGTTCCCATGTCGAGGCACCCATGAGGTTGACGATGCCGTATTCGGTGGCTACGTAGTTGACCTGCGAGCGCGGGTCCGTAACGGTCGTACCCGGCGCCAGGGTCGGGATGATACGCGATTCGTCGCGGCCGGTCTTCTTGTTGTGGAACGTCGAGCGCAGGGCGATGATGCTCTTGCCGCCGCGGGAACGGTAAGCGCCATCCGTGAAGTCGAGCTGGCCGCCGCTGCCGCTGATCTGATGGGTACCGGCCGATTCCGACGATACCTGGCCGAAGAGGTCGATGTCGATGCAGTTGTTGATGGAAATGAAATTATCCATCTGGGAAATGACGAAGGGGTCATTGATGACATCGACAGGATAGGCGGCCAGGAAGGGGTTGTCATCCATCCAGTCGTAAAGGTCCTGCGTCCCTAAAGCGAAAGCCCAGCTGACCTTGTCGCGGCAGAAAGCTTTGCGCCGGTTCGTCAGCTGGCCGTGCTGGTACATGAGGTAGAAGGCGTCGACGAGCATTTCCGTATGGACGCCGAGGTCCTTCAAATCCGATTCTGCCAGGAGAGCGCCGATGGTGTTGGGCAGACTGCCAATGCCGAGCTGCAGCGTCGCACCGTCCGGGATCTGTTCGACAATGGTGCGTGCAATCTTGGCGTCGATGTCGTCGCCGGTCGTGAAAGGAATCGTCGCCAGAGGATGATTGCCGTATTCGACGATGCCGTCGACGTCCGTGATATGGATGGCTTCACCGCGGCCGCCGAGGACGCGGGGCATGGCTTCATTGACTTCGACGATGACTTTCTTCGCCTTCTTAGTAATCGCTTCCGTTGCCGAGACAGCCAGGCCGAAGTTGAAGAAACCGTGCTTGTCCATAGGGCCGACTGTAATCATGGCGACATCGACGTCGAGGAGGTCGCGGTACATGGACGGCTTGTTGCGGTAGCACATGGGGATGAAATTCATCTGGCCGAGGGCGCATTTTTTCCGGTCATAGCCGCTCATATGCCAATTCATGGCCGTAAAGGCCTTGCGGTCCGGATCCTCTTCGATAATCTGCCGCGGCGCTACGGAAAGACACATGCGCACTTTGACGTCCTGCAGTTCATCGCGCCGCGCCGCCAGGGCCTGGTCGAGGAGGATCGGCTGTGTCGTGCCCATGCCGTAATCGACCCAGTCGCCGGATTTGACGACCTGCACCGCCTCCTGCGGCGTCATCAGTTTTTCCTTGTACATCTCTGTCCATTGGGACATAAAAATCACCCTTTCACTAGTAAATAGATAGTAGACATTCTGTTTAGTACGACGTTTTACGTTACTCTTACCTCTATTATACGACGTCGCGGAGAAGGTGACAAGGCGACAAAAGCAATGAAAGCATGCTTTTTCAGCATGCTTTCGTGGTTCGTTTGGCGTTTGGCGAAGATTCACCAAAATACAGAACAAGCTGTCCTCAGGATTCACGACCTACGGAAAACGACGTGAAACAAGGGATTTGCATGATGGCAAAAGCCTTCGTGCGACACCTCTTATTCACTTTTCCGTGCTTCGATAATCTGATCCATGATTTTTTTCGGTACTTCTTCGTAGTCGAAGAATTCCATGTTGAACGTGCCTTTGCCCTGGGTCATGGAGCGCAGGACGGTGACGTAGTCTTTCATTTCTGCCAGCGGTACCTGAGCCTTGACGATGATGATGTCTTTGTGGCTGTCGTCGTGGTCCATGCCGAGGATACGGCCGCGGCGGCCGCTGAAGTCGCCCATGACGTCGCCCATGTAGTCTTCAGGGACGATGACGTTGACGTTGTAAATCGGTTCCAGGAGGATCGGTTTCGCTTCAGGGACAGCTTTCTTTAAAGCCTGGGCAGCAGCGATCTTGAAAGCCATTTCTGATGAATCGACAGGATGGTACGAGCCATCGGTGAGGGTGACTTTGACGTTGATCATCGGGAAGCCGGCGATGAGACCTTTTTCCAGTGTTTCGCGGACGCCTTTTTCGACGGCCGGGATGTACTGTTTCGGTACGGCGCCGCCGAAGATCTTATCGACGAATTCGAAGGGTTCGCCCGTCGTCAGCGGTTCAATATCGAGGAAGACATGACCGAACTGGCCGTGGCCGCCGCTTTGTTTCTTATGTTTCCCTTCGGCAGTAGCTTTCGTCTTGATCGTTTCTCTGTACGGGATGTAGACGTCTTCCTGTTTCGCTTTGACGCCGTATTTCCGTTCAATCTTGGTGAGGATGTGGTCGAGATGGACGTCGCCCATGCAGCGGACGAGGATCTGTTTGCCTTCCGTGCTCTTTTCGACCTGGCATGTCGGGTCTTCTTCGCTGATGCGCAGGAGGGCATTCATCAGTTTTTCTTCGTCGCCTTTCTTTTCCGGTACTAAGGCGACGGTATGGAGCGGATTCGGGAAACGGATCGGATCGTATTCAACGGGGAAATCAGGCGAGGCAAAGGTATCGCCTGTACGGGCATTGGGCAGTTTCGGCAGGACGACGATGTCGCCGGCAATGGCTGCGGGGACAGGAATCTGTTCCTTGCCGACAAGGGTCAGGACTTTGCTCATCTTTTCGTCTTTGCCCTGGGTTACATTGTAGAGCTTATCCCCTTCTTTGAGTTCTCCCGAGAAGATGCGGATATAGCTCAGTTTGCCTGCAAAGGGGTCGATGAGGGTCTTGAAGACGAAGGCCGTGAAAGGCTTGTTCGGATAAACGAGGACCGGTTCGCCCGTCTTCTTGTCCGTGCCCATCATGACTTTCTGCGAAGCATCCGGCATATAGGTAATGATGCGGCGCAGGAGTTCTGCCGTGCCGATGTGGTTGATGGCGCTGCCGCACATGAGCGGGCAGACGCGTCCCGTAAGCATGCCCTGGCGCAGGCCTTTGCGCAGTTCTTCAATGGTCAGTTCATCACCGTTGAGGTATTTTTCCAAAAGTTCGTCGTCGCCTTCAGCGGCCGCTTCCATGCACATTTCACGTACTTCACGCGCTTTGGCCATGTATTCCGGCGGAACCTTGATTTCCGTGCATTCGCCGTTGTTCCATTCCCAGGCCACCATCTTGCAGACATCGATGATGCCGCGGAAGTCCTTGCCTTCACCGATAGGGATCTGCAGCGGCATAATCGATTTGCCGAAGACAGCGCGCAGTTTTTCCAGGCAGCCGAAGAAATCAGCATGTTCTGCATCCATCTTGTTGACGTAGACCATGCGCGGCAGCTTCAGTTCGACGCCGTAATCCCAGGCCCGTTCTGTATCCATTTCGACGCCCGATTCGGCCGAAACGACGAGCAGGATACCGTCGCTGGCACGCAGGGCCGCGCGGACTTCGCCGCAGAATTCAGAATACCCCGGTGTATCGAGGAAATTCAGTTTGTAGCCTTCCCATTCGCAGGGAGCAATGCCGAGCTGGATGGTGACGTTTCTCTTAATTTCTTCCGGTTCGTAGTCCATAATGTGCTTATTGTCCTTGCCCACACCTACGGCATCAACAGCCCCGCAGGCAAGCAGCAAAGATTCGACAACTGCCGTCTTGCCGGCACCATCGTGGGAAAGGACAGCCACGTTGCGGATCTTATCACTTGTGTATTCTTTCATAAAACAATCGCCTCCTATGGAATCAGTTACTATTATATATTCGCTGCCAAAGGGGCGATTTCCTTTTTTATCTTGCATTTTTTCAAAAATAATTATGCTTTTTCCTTCATTTTGGCCAGGACCAGGGAGACCATGAGCTCTACGCCGACGGGCAGGCACGCTTCGTCGACGGCGAAATGGGTATTGTGCAGGGGGTAGACGGGGTCACCCGGCTTGGTCGCACCGAGCCAGAAGAAGGCGCCGTCGAATTTCTGCAGGTAGCCCGAAAAATCTTCGGCTGTCATAGCCGGTTCCGAAACGTCAGCGAGGGCGTCCGGGCCGAAGCATTCCTTGACCGTATCGGCCACAAAGGCGGCCGCCTGAGGTGTGTTGCGGACTGCGGCGTAGCCCCGTTCGTAATCAAGATGGCTCGTCGTGCCGTACATAGCGTCGATGCCCTGCAGCGTTTCCTGCAGATGGGCTTCGACGGCATCCTGGGCTTCGGCGTGGTACGTGCGGCACGTACCTTCGATTTCCACCGTATCAGCGACGACGTTGTAGCGCGTGCCGCCCGTAATCTTGCCAAAGGTCAGGACAGCCGGGTAGAGGGGGTTGACGCGGCGGCTGATGATGGTCTGGGCCGCTGTCAGGAATTGGGCAGCGGCGACGATGGTATCGACGCCTTTATGGGGCATGGCGGCGTGGCTGGCCTTGCCGTTGAGGACGATGCGGATGTGGTCGGACGCAGCCATCATCGGCCCCGGCAGGACGCCGATCTTGCCGCTCGGCAAGGTCGGCCAGACGTGCAGGCCGAAGACGGCGTCGAGACCGTCGAGGGCACCGGAAGCGACGAGGCCTTTAGCACCGCCGACAGGCGATTTTTCTTCTGCCGGCTGGCAGATGAAGACGACTGTGCCGGAAAGGTCGTCTTTCAGCTGGCTGAGGACTTCTGCGGCGCCGAGGAGGATGCTCATGTGGCCGTCATGGCCGCAGGCGTGCATCTTGCCGGGGAAATTCGAGGCAAAGGGCAGGCCCGTTTCTTCGGTCATCGGCAGGGCATCCATGTCAGCTCGGAGGCCGATGATTGGGCCGGGCTTGCTCCCTTTGAGCGTACCCAGGACGGCTGTCGTGCCGTTGACGTGCTCTTTGACGTCGATACCGAAGGAGCGCAGTTTGGCTGCCATAAATGCGGCCGTCTCCGTTTCTTCGTTGGATAATTCCGGATTTTCATGGATATGACGGCGCATGGCGCAAATATCAGGTACAGCCTGCTTCACTAAGTCTTTGATAATCATTTTATCGATCATGGCAAACCCTCCATGTATGAATTATTATTTATAAAATATGGCTAATAATACCACATAACATGAGAAAATACAACTGCTTCACTAGTCTTTTACAAGAGCTGGTACAGCCCTGATAAGTGCGTTATAATAAGGATGCAAGTTCATAATTCATCCATTTTAAAAGGGAGGCTTATGCATGAAAGCATTTGATACAGAACACAGCGTCTGGGCCCGCTTCTCGCCGGAACAGCGCGGCAAGATGGAAGCGTACAGCGTCCACTACCGTCAGTTCCTCGACACGGCCCGGACCGAACGCCTGGCCAATAAGGAAATCATCCGCCAGGCAGAAAACGCAGGCTTCAAGCCGCTCAGCGAGGTCACCAGCCTGAAAGCCGGCGACAAGGTCTATTGGAACCAAAAAGGCAAATCCGTCGTTCTCGCCGTCATCGGCAAGGAACCCCTGGAAAAGGGCCTGAAAATCGTCGGCTCCCATATCGACTGCCCGCGCCTGGATCTGAAGGCCATGCCGGTCACCGAAAAGAATAAAATCGTCTATTTCAAAACCCATTACTACGGCGGTCTCCTGAAGTACCAGTGGGTCTGCCTGCCCCTCTCGCTCATCGGCGTCGTCTATAAGGCCGACGGCTCCCGCGTCGACGTTTCCATCGGCGAAGACCCGGACGATCCGGTCCTCTTCATCAACGACCTCCTGCCCCATCTCGGCAAGGACCAGGCCGCCAAGAAACTCTCCGAAGCGATCAGCGGCGAAATGCTCATGCCCCTGGTTGGCACGAACAGTGAAGACGAAAAGACGAAGCCGACTATCCTTAAATTATTAGAAGACAAATACGGCATTGAAGAAGAAGATTTCACCAGTGCGGAACTGGAAATCATCCCGGCCGTCAAGAGCCGCGACGTCGGTCTCGACCGCTCGATGATCATGAGCCACGGTCACGATGACCGCGTCTGCTCGTACGGCAACCTGGCCGCCATCCTCGACGCCGCCCCCAGCGAAAAGACGCAGGTCGCCCTCTTTGCGGACAAAGAAGAAATCGGCTCCGTCGGCAATACGGGCGTCCAGGCCTCGTTCTTCCAGGATTTCATCGCTGAACTCCTGGCACTCCAAGGCCATACGGAAGAAATCTGGCTGCGCCGCACCCTGCGCAATAGTGAAGTCCTCTCAGCCGACGTCTGCGCCGCCTTCGACCCGGTCTTCGCCGATGCCTATGAAGAACAGAACTCGGCGAAGCTTGGCTACGGCATCTGCCTCTGCAAATATACCGGTGCCCGCGGCAAAGCCGGCAGCAACGATGCCAATGCAGAATTCTTAGCCAAAGTCCGCCGTATCTTCAACGAAAACGACGTGCCCTGGCAGGTCGGCGAACTGGGCAAAGTCGACCAGGGCGGCGGCGGAACCATCGCCTACATCATGGCCGACTGGGGCTGCGACGTCGTCGACTGCGGCGTCGCCATGCACAGCATGCACGCCCCGCTGGAAATCGTCGCCAAAGCCGATGCCTACAGCGGCTACCTGGCATATAAAGCATTTTTCGAAAGTTAAGTAAAAAAAGGACGCTACGGCGTCCTTTTTTCGTGGTTCGTTTGGCGTTCATCGTTCGTCGAAACTTCGCCCAAATACAAGATCAGGCGATTCCCAGGATTCGCGCGGGCGCCCCACGTGGCGCCCCTACGCCGGACTGCGGGCTGCCGGCTGCGAACTGCGTAAACGATGAAGGACGATAGGGTTGATGCAATAGGAAGGTTAGTCTTCATCGATGTGGCGGGATGTGTATTTGCGCAGGACGATTTCCGTCAGGTACTGGGCTGTGCCTTCGACGCCGAGGAAGCTGCTGTTGATGAGCAGGTCCGTGTGGTGGAAGTCGCCGGGCAGGTAGCCGGCATAGCGCACCTGATAGGCGTCGCGGGCCCGGTCGACACTGCGGATCATTTCTTTGGCCGTCCGTTCGTCCATCTTCAGACGTTCGACGCAGTTCCTGAGGCGGTCTTTATAGGGAGCATAAATGAAGATGCGCAGCAAGTACTTCGAGCAGCGCAGGATGGAATCGGAACAGCGGCGACGATGCCGGCCTGTTCGATAAGTTCCAGCGGCGTACCGTCCGGCAGAGGCCGATAGGCTTTTGTCTGGACCGCATCGGCCTGGATAAGGAAAAACTGCGCCGCCATCCGGAATACGTGCCGCGCCTCTACACCGTCCTCAACCGCCTCATCCATGGAGCTTCACCGGGACGAGCCGCCAATATGGAACGCCTCTGCATCACCGGGGAGACAATCGTCGCCAATGCTATTCCAATTACCGCATGAGCTTCTTCAAGAAAAATACCCTCGCCATGAACGGTTCGTCTGACCCACTCTACCAGGACATGCTCGAAAAAATCAATGCCTTGGAGGCATAAAAAAAGCTGCCGCATATGCGACAGCTTTTTTTCGTGAAACGATATATTACATCGTAATTTTGCTGGTCTTGGTCCAGATGCCCATTTTTTCGGCGTCTTTGATCAGTTCTTCACGATAGTCCGGATGTGCGATGTTGATCAGGGCTTCGGCACGTTCCCACGTCGATTTGCCTTTCAAGAGGGCTGCGCCGTATTCCGTGACGATGTACTGGACAGCCGAACGCGGTGTCGTGATGACTGTGCCCTGCGGCAGAGTCGGTTTAATCAGGGATTCGACATGGCCGTCTTTGAATTTACGCGTCGAATGGACGCAGATGAAGCTCTTGCCGCCGTTCGATGCGAAAGCGCCCTGGGCGAAGTCGAGCTGGCCGCCGGTGCCGCTGATCTGCTGGTAGCCGGCCGTTTCTGCGTTGACCTGGCCGTAGAGGTCGAGGTCGATGCAGCCGTTGATGGAGATGAATTTATCGATGCTGGCGACGACACCGACATTGTTGACGTAGCTTACAGGCGCGTTGAAGACGATCTGGTTGTCGTCGATGAAGTCATAGAGGCGCTGTGTGCCGCCGGCGAAAGCATAGATGATCTTGCCTTTGTCGCGGTTCTTGTTGCCTGTGATCTTGCCGGCTTCATAGAGGTCGACGTAGGAATCGACGAGCATTTCCGTATGGCCGCTCAGGTCTTTGACGTCCGATTCAGCCAGTTTCTTGCCGACAGCCGACGGGATACCGCCGATGCCCAGCTGCAGGGTGCTGCCGTTTTCGATCATCGGGATGATGTAGTCGGCGATCTTCGCGTCCAGTTCATTGCCCGGGCGGTTCGGGATCTGCGGCATCTGATGGTTCGAGCCTTCGACGACATAGTCGACGTCGCAAAGGTTCAGTTCCGTTTCATAGCCGAGGGCTTTCGGCATGTTCTGGTTGACTTCGAGGATGATCGTCTTGGCTGCACGGATCAGGCCGCGAAGGTCAGAAGCCTGAGGCCCGAGGTTGAAGTTGCCCCATTTGTCCATCGGATGGACCTGGATGATCAATTTATCGATGTTTTCCCAATATTTCGGCAGTTCGTTGAAGAGAATAGGAATGAACCAGCAGCGGCCGTCTTTTGCCATCTTGCGGTCGAAGCCGTTCATATGAGCCGATGCGAAGCGGATCTGTTCGTTCGAATCGCTGTTCAGGTACGCTGCATACGGTTCGTCTTTGACGACCGTCGTTGCGACTATTTCGACGCCGTGCAGGTCTTTGGCCCGTTTGCCGATTTCAATATCGATATCATACGGAGCCGAGCAGCCGAGGCCGTAGGAAACGCGGTCGCCGTCCTGGACGAGGGCAGCTGCCTGTTCAGCTGTGATCAGCTTTTTCTTATACTCTTCGGGAATCTGTGAAATTTTGTACATTCTAAAGTCTCCTCCTTCATTACATAGCAATGGTAGTATGAGATAACCTTATATATAGTATAAAACTTTCCCGGCCCAACTTCAATCTCCTTTTGTGAAAAATATTACAAAACCTGCCCAGCTTGACAGTATTCCCCGGCTGAACTAGAATAAAATTCTATCTACGAATTCACAGAAATGAGGTAAAGAAATGTATCCCAACCAAGCCAAAGGCTCCCTCCTGCTGCTCATCACGGCCCTCATCTGGGGGGCAGCCTTCGTCGCCCAGAGCATCGGCATGGACTATATCGGTCCCTTCACCTTCAGCGCCGCCCGCGATGTCATCGCCATCGTCGTCCTCATCCCGGTCATCCTGCTCTTTACCGATAAAAGGGCAGAGGGAACGTATCCGCCGATTCTCCAGCAGCTGAAGCCCGACCGCATCACCCTCAGAGGCGGGGCCTGGTGCGGCCTGGTTCTGGGCGCTGCCGATACGCTGCAGCAGGTCGGCATCTCCATGACGACGGCCGGGAAAGCCGGTTTCATCACGGCCCTGTATATCATTCTCGTCCCCCTCCTGGGCCGCTTCATGGGCCACAAGGTCTCGCGGATCATCGTAATCTGCGTCGCCCTGGCCATTGCCGGCTTTTATCTCTTATGCATCAACGGCGATTTCCAAGTTTCTTTCGGCGACTTCCTGGTCCTCTGCTGTGCCGTCTTCTTCGCTCTGCACATCCTGGTCATCGACCATTTTCTCTTGAAAAAAGCCAACAGCATCAAGTTGTCCTGGATCCAATTCGCGACGGCCTTTCTCTTTTCCGGCACCCTGACAGTCCTCTTCGAGCAGCCCGACTGGTCCGCCCTGTGGGCTGCCAAATGGCCCCTTCTCTACGCCGGCGGCTTATCCAGCGGCGTCGCCTACACCTTGCAGATCGTCGGCCAGAAATATACCGAACCGACAACGGCGACCCTCATCATGAGCCTGGAATCGGTCTTTGCCGCCCTGGCAGGCTGGCTCATCCTGGGAGAAGTCATGACGGCCAAAGAACTGACAGGCTGCGTCCTCGTCTTCGCCGCCGTCATCCTGGCCCAGGTACCGTTAAAAAAACTCCCTTTCTTCAGCGAATAAGGGAGTTTTTCAATTGCCGGCGGATGCAGCTCTTGGGGATGCCCAGCTGGCGGCGGAATTTCGCGACCGTACGGCGGGCGATGTAAATATGTTCCGCCGCCAGGCGGTCCGTCAGTTCCTGATCCGAATAGGGATGAGCCTTATCTTCTGCTGCGATGAGGGCCGTCATCTTTTCCTGCACGGCCTTGGCGGAAACGCTGCCGTCCCCGGCCGGACCGCAGTCGTAGCCGCGGCTGAAGAAATACTTCACCGCATAAATCTGCCCTTTAAAGAGGAGATAGCGGCTGCGGCAGACGCGGCTCACCGTGGCCGTGCTCAGGCCCGTATCGGCAGCGATGTCTTTTTGCAGCAGCGACTGCAGCGGCGTTTGCTGCCGGAACCAGCCTTCCTGACGGGCGAGGATATAATCCATGACGGTCAGTATGGACTGCCAGCGGTAGGCTAGGGCCGTCTGCAGGTCAAGATATTTACGCCGCGCCTTATGGATATAGGTCTGCGTCTTCTTATCACCCTGAGCGGCATATTCCTGATACAAGTCGTCGCGGAAAAAGACCTGCGGCAGTTCTTCCAGGGAACGGACAGCCAGTTTGCCCTTTTCATCCTCATAGACTTCGATATCAGGGCGGACGAATTCCGTCTCCTCTGACGCCTGGCCTGCCGGCTGAAGAGAGAGGGTCTTGAGGAAGGCCCGGATGGCCTGCAGACCACTTGGTGTAAGGCCCATTTCCTTTTCCAGTTTCTGCCAGTGCCCCTGAAGGAAGTCCTGATAGTGCTCTCTCAGCAGTTCTTCCGTCTGCGGCGGCACATGGCCTTTACGGTGCGTCTGGAGAAGCAGGCATTCGCAGAGTGAGCGGGCGCCGATGCCCGGCGGGTCCATACGCTGGACGACGCTCAGGCCTTCTTCCATTTCCGCCAGGGAGAGGGCATAGTCTTGACCGAGCCTGTCGAGGTTGCCGCTAAAAAAGCCCTTCTCATCGAGGGAGCGGATGACGAGGCCTGCAGCCAGGAGGATTTTTTTCGGCAAAGGTTGGACGCGGAGCTGCTTCAAGAGACCCGTTTCCAGGGAATCGCCGCGGCTCTTTAAATTGTCGATGGGCTTTTCTGCTGCCCTGCTGCCGGCCGGCCGCACATCGGGGTAGCGGATATCCAAAAGAGGGTTCTCTGCTACCTGTTCATTCAGGAAATCCGTCAGATTCTGGGACTGCAGCGTCAGCAGTTTAATCGTCAGCTGCTGTATCTGCGAAATTTTCGTCCGCTGCTCCAGTTTGAGCGCAATCTTCGCCATCGTATCACCTTCTTAGTTTTTAGTTTGCAGTACTTATGCTAATATTTTACCCTATTCACTTCAAACTTCAAACATCAAACTTCAAACTACGACGATGCACAGGATTCGCGCGGGCCGCCGACGATGGCGGCCCCTACGTCCGGACTGCGGACTGCCGACTGCGAACCGCGGCGCCGCCAGGCGCCTATTCGGCAAACGATGAACGACCTACGACGAACTACAATTTATTGCTGCGGCGCCAGATGTGCTGCTGTTCGGCGGCTTTGATCAGCTCTTCGCGGCAGTCGGGATGGGCGATGCTGATGAGGGCTTCGGCACGCTGCCACGTGGCCAGGCCCGAGAGGTTGGCTACGCCGTATTCTGTGACCATGTACGGCGCCTGGGTCCGGGGTGTCGTGATGATGTCGCCGGCCGTGAATTTCGGCAGGATGTTGGAATGGCGCACGCCTTTTTTATCGATCCGGCTGGACGGCATGGCCAGGAAGGCTTTGCCGCGGGCTGCTTCATAGGCACCGGTGACGAAGTCCAGCTGGCCGCCGGTGCCGCTGATCTGCCGCGTCCCGGCCGATTCAGAGCAGACCTGACCGTAGAGGTCGACGGCGATGCAGCTGTTGATGGAAACGAAGTCGTCGAGGGCCGCAATCGTATGCGGATCATTGACGTAATACATGGGCGCCGAGAGGATGTCCAGATTATGGTCTAAAAATTCATAGAGTGCTGTTGAGCCCATACAGATAGAGAAGACGCCTTTCCCCCGCAGGAAGGGCTTTTTGTCGTTCGTCATCTTCCCGGCTTGATAGAGGTCGAGATAGCCGTCGCTCATCAGTTCCGTATGCATGCCCAGGTCTTTCAGATCCGACGCGGCGATAAGGCTGCCCAGGGCATTGGGCATGCCGCCGATGCCGAGCTGCAGGGTCAGGCCGTCGTGAAGATACGGGAAGATGAGGGCAGCGATTTTCCGGTCGACATCGCTCGGTTCACGATTCGGCGCCAAGACGACGTCTTCATCGCTTTCAACGACGGCGTCGACTTTGGAAATGTGGATATGGTCATTGGCCAGGCCGAAGACGACGGGCATCTTTGGATTGACTTCGACGATGATTTTCTTTGCCGCATCGAGCATTTCCTGCATGCAGCCGTTGGTCAGGCCAAAGGAAAAATTCCCGTATTTATCCATAGGTGCCACGCTGATCATGGCTACGTCGACGGGCGCAAAGCCGCGCTGATAATAGGAACCGCAGTGGCGAAAGAGCATCGGTTCGTGGTAGGCCCGGCCGGCATCGAGGTACTTGCGGTCAATGCCGGAGCAGTGCCAGAGATTATACGTAAAGGTCCTGTTTTCCGGATCCGCTTCCAAAATAGCCACAGGATGGCAGGAAATGGCGTTGCGGACCTTGATATCCCGGAGTTCATCACAGCGCCGGGCCAGGGCCTTGTCGAGGGCCGTTGGATAGGCACAGCTCATGCCGTAATCGACCCAGTCGCCGTCTTTGACGAGGCGGACGGCCTCAGCGGCGCTGCAGCGCTTCGCTTCATAGATTTGATAATTATCCATGCATCACGCCCCCTAACGCTTGACCGCCGCTTTGCCGGCATCAAAGGCTTTCAGGTTGAGGTCGATAAAGGCAGGCTTGACGGTCCTTTTGATGATATTTTTCCAGTCAATGTCGTGCAGGCCCAGGGCTTCGATGAGAGCGCCGAGGAGGACGACGTTGGCACTCTTGGGATTGCCCAGGTCCGCAGCGATTTTCGTCGCAGCGACGGCCATGACGGGGACATGCTTTTTCAATTCTTCAACGATGCCCTGCGGATACTGGCAGGCACCGGAGAGGACCGGCAGAGACGGCAGCTGCAGGGTATTGACGACCATCTTGCCGTCTTTCTTCAGGAATTTCGCATAGCGCGCCGCTTCCATTTCTTCAAAGGCGACGAGGATGTCCGCTGAGCCTTCGCCGATGATCGGCGAATAGACTTTTTTACCGAAGCGGACCTGTGTGCTGACGCTGCCGCCACGCTGGCTCA
>OLRV01002031.1_pt1 | contig 16231 bp, 9 predicted proteins | sample 1672421 | NCBI WGS metagenome assembly OLRV01 (sample SAMEA3136684, study PRJEB25190) | human gut metagenome | biome: human gut; feature: human-associated habitat; material: faeces | place: Austria | collected 2013
ACGGCTGTAAGTCGTCAATCTGCTCACCGACGCCGATATATTTAACAGGGATTCCCAGTTCAGACTGGATGGCAACTGCAATACCTCCCTTGGCAGTTCCGTCCAGCTTGGTAAGGATAATACCGCTGACATTTGCGACCTCCGCAAATTGTCTCGCCTGTGCAAGGGCATTCTGTCCGGTGGTACCATCCAGCACTACCAGTGTCTCCAGATATGCATCCGGATACTCCCTCTCCAGGATCCTGTAAATCTTGCGGAGTTCTTCCATAAGGTTCTTTTTATTATGAAGACGTCCTGCTGTATCGCAGAGAAGTACGTCTGCATTTCTTGCTTTGGCTGCAGCCACCGCATCATAGATAACAGATGCAGGATCTGCTCCCGCCTGTCCGCCGATGATCTCCACACCTGCACGGTTCGCCCACTCAGTAAGCTGCTCTCCTGCTGCTGCGCGGAAAGTATCGGCTGCTGCAAGGATAACCTTCTTGCCCTGGTCTTTTAATTTTCCTGCAAGCTTTCCTACTGAAGTGGTTTTTCCGACACCATTGACACCGATCACCAAGACTACGGATTTGCGGTTCTCAAATTCATACTCTGTGCTGTCCACACGCATCTGATCCTTGATCTCATTGATCAGAAGCTGTTTACATTCCATCGGTTCCTTAATATGACGTTCGGAAACCTCTTTCTTTAAATTCTCAATAATAGAAGTGGTCGCATTGATCCCGATATCACCCATGATCAGAATCTCTTCCAGCTCTTCATAAAAATCTTCATCAATACTGGAAAAACCACTGAAAATACTGTCAAATCCGGCTACGATATTGTCTCTGGTCTTTGCCAGTCCACTGACTAATCGTTTAAAAAAACCTTTCTTTTCTTCTGCCATGTGAAACTCCTCCTGTTACTGGGTAAGCTGATTCTCCACCAGATCGACGGAAACCAGTGTGGATACCCCTTTTTCCTGCATGGTAATACCATAAAGCCGGTCTGCGGCGTTCATAGTTCCACGTCTATGGGTTATTATAATAAATTGTGTGTTTTTCGTCAACTTCTGTAAATATCCGGCAAATCGCCCAACATTGGAATCGTCCAGCGCTGCCTCGATCTCATCCAGCAGACAGAACGGTGACGGCTTCAGATTCTGGATCGCGAAAAGAAGTGCGATAGCTGTCAGAGCTTTTTCCCCGCCGGAAAGCTGCATCATATTCTGCAGTTTCTTTCCCGGCGGCTGGGAAATGATCTTAATTCCTGCCTCCAGGATATCTGCCTCTTCATCCAGCTCCAGAGTTCCTTTTCCGCCTCCGAACAATTCCTTAAATGCCTTGTCAAATTCCTTCTGGATCTCGCCGAATTTCTCAGAAAACTGTTTCCGCATTCCCTCATCCAGCTCCTGAATGATCTGTTCCAGAGTTTTCTCCGCTGTGACCAGATCCTCATACTGGCCGGACAGAAAGGTGTGTCTTTCCAGAAGTTCCTTATAATCCTCAATAGCATTTACATTTACAGGTCCCAGCTTTCTGATATCATCTTTAATCTGAGCTGCCTGTCGCTTCATCTGCGAAAGATCAGTAAGTTCCTCTTTTCTGTAGGAAACGGCATTATTGGGAGTGATCTCATACTCGGACCACATATAGGCAATCCGCTCTTCCCTGTTCTCCTCCAGCTTGTCCATCTGTCCCTGCAGACGGTAACATTCCTTATCCAGAAGTCCGATCTGACCGGACAGATAATCTCTTTTCTCAAAAAAATCTTTATGCTGAGAAGTTCTGCTCTCTTTCTCCTTCTGCAGATTTTTCAGCTGCATCTGTGCCTGTTCTTCATGAAGGACAGACTCTTCCGACTCTTTTTTCAGCTGGGTGATCATCTCCTGCTTCTTTTCCATCTCTTCACTGCTGTGAGCAAGAGACTGATAAATATCCTCTTTCTCAGTCATAAAAGCTGTGATTTCTGCTTTCAGACGGCTCAGGTTTTCCTGGTCAAATTTCTCTTTCTGTTCAAGAGCGGATGACTGAAGACGGATTTCTTCTAACTCCCGGGTGATTTTCTTCTCTTCTTCTTTCCATTCATCCAGTTCTGACTGCTTTGTCTCAATAAAACTCTCCAGTTCTTTCTCATCCTGCTTTGAATTCTCCAGTTCCCTGGCAATCCGGTCATGATCCTGCCGGATTTCCATGACCTGGCGTTTGATCTCTGCCTGATCTCTGTTGATCTGCGCATATCCGCTTCGGATCTCCTCAGCTTTCTTTTCCTGCTGTTTGATATTCATTCTGGCAGTATTCTGTTCTATATATTTCTGACGGAGTTTTTCCTGAAATCCTGCAATGGCATCACGAAGCCTGTTTCTCTGATTTTTATTTTCCTCAACAGCATTCTGCATTTCGGTCAGATTCTGCTTCAGCTGATTTACTTTTGTTTCCAGTTCCTCTATTTCACGCCGTCTTCCAAGCAGATTGCTGTTGTTTCTGAAGGCACCGCCGGTCATGGAACCTCCCGGGCTTAAGGATTCACCCTCTGTTGTGACCATTCTCAGACTGTGTCTGTATTTTTTTCCTATTGCAATGGCATGATCAATGTTATCAACTACCAGCACTCTTCCAAGAAGGAATTTCGTGATCTGCTGATACTGAGAAGCTACGGACACCAGTTCGCTGGCAATCCCCACAACGCCCGGCTCTTTCAGTGCTTCTTTCGGTGTAAACTCACCTCTGGGACTTATGCTGCTCATGGGAAGAAAGGTCGCACGTCCATAACGATTCTTTTTCAGAAATTCGATCATGGTTTTGGCAGTCTGCTCATTATCTGTAACAATATTCTGAATGCTCCCACCAAGAGCTGTCTCGATAGCGATCTCATAATCTTTGTTTACCTGGATCAGATCTGCGACAACACCCTGGATTCCCGGAACATGTTCTTTTTGTTCCATAACTCTCCGGATACTGTTTCCGTATCCATCATAGCGCTCCGCGATATTTCTGAGAGAATCCAGCCGGGATGCCTCTCTGTGATAGGCTGTCTGTTCTGCTTCCAGCTTTGTGTTCTGTTCCTTCAGCTTTTCCTGAATCTTCATCACACTCAGATTCAGATGTTCACATTCCTCATTGGCATTTTCAATCTGGGATGTAATCTCATCATACTGTTTCCGGGCTGTAGTCAGAATGGTCTGCTGCTCTTCCTCTTCACTCTTCAGTCTGAGAATACGCTGGCTGATCTCTGCCTTACGGATTTCTGCCTGTTCCATCATTGCATCAAATCTCTGGGCTTTACCCTTGACATTGGCGCGGCTGTTCAGAATTTCAATAATCTCATTTTTGCCATTCTCCACTTCGAGAGTACAGGCTTCCATATTCTCCTGCGCTGTCCTTAATTTCTCTTCTTCCTCAGAAAGTTTCTTACGGACAGCCTTTAACTGTGCATAAATATCCGTTTTTTCTTCTTCAAGTTTCTTCTTTGAATCTGTTCTTACTGAAAGTTCAGCCTCAATAGTCTGGATACGTCCCTTATAATGCTCTTCATTCTGTGCCCCTGCCAGTATCTGCTCATTTAATACATTAATCTGGCCTTCCAGCTGTTGTTTACGGATTGCCTGCTCCTGACCGGAAATGCGAAGTGCATCCATTTTGGAATTTAAATCTTCCAGCTCCTGTTCCAGACGTTCATATTCCACCTTGGTCCGGTCATAGGAACTCTGGGTATCCTTCAGCTGATTCTGCGCAATTATGTTCTTCTCTTCCAGTTCCTTGAGTTCTTTGGCTGCAGCAGCATACTCCATCAGGAACATATTCACATCCAGTTCCTTAAGAGTCTCTCTTTTGGAAAGATAAACTCTTGCTGTCTCTGACTGTTTCTCCAGTGGTTCCAGCTGTCTGGTAAGCTCCGAGAGGATATCTGTCACTCTGACCAGGTTCTGGCGTTCTTCCTCCAGTTTTTTGATCGTGGTATTCTTTCTTCTCTTAAATTTAACAATACCTGCTGCCTCATCAAAAAGCTCTCTTCTCTCTTCCGGTTTACCGCTTAGGATCCTGTCGATCTGTCCCTGTCCGATAATGGAATATCCTTCTTTACCGATACCTGTATCATAAAACATCTCATTGATATCTTTCAGTCTACAGGCACTTCCGTTGATCTTATATTCACTCTCTCCTGAACGGTAAAGCCTTCTGGTAACCGTAACCTCGTTAAAATCAACCGGAAGCTTATGGTCTGAATTATCCAGTGTGATCGCCACCGATGCATAACCCAGGGGTTTTCTTGTCTCTGTACCGGAGAAAATAACATCCTGCATATTTCCTCCTCGCAGAGATCTGGCACTCTGTTCACCCAGCACCCATCTCACCGCATCACCGACATTGCTCTTTCCACTTCCGTTCGGACCTACAATACCGGTGATCCCGTTATGAAATTCAAAATTGATCTTCTGGGCGAAAGACTTAAATCCCTGTACCTCTATATTCTTTAAATACATAATTCTCCTGTTTATTTTCTGAGTACACGAATCGCCTGGTATGCTGCGGCCTGTTCTGCTGCTTTCTTTGTATGACCGCTTCCCTGTCCCATCACTTTTCCGTTTACTCTTGCCTCCACAGTAAAGTTTTTGTTATGATCCGGGCCTTCTTCTTTTGTCAGAATATATTCCACCGGCTGTGTTCCGTTTTCCTGCACGATTTCCTGCAGGATGGTCTTGCTATCATAAAAGAGCTGTTTGTGTTCAATATCATTCAGGATAAAATTCAGCACAAACTCCTTTGCATTAGCAAAACCACCATCCAGATAGATAGCTCCCAGTAAAGCCTCTGTTGCATCAGAGACGATAGAATCCCTGTTTCTTCCGCCTGTCATATCCTCGCCCTTTCCAAGCAACAGAAACTGCGGCAGTCCGAATTCTCTTGCACAATAGGCAAGGCTTGGCTCACACACCAGGCTGGCTCTCTTCTTTGTCAGCTCTCCCTCCGGTATCTGGGTAAATCTTGCATACAGATAATCACTGCTGATCAGCTCCAGCACAGCATCTCCCAGAAACTCCAGTCTCTCATTGCTGCCCAGCTTCCCCAGCTTCTTCTCATTTGCATAGGAACTGTGAGTCAGTGCCTGTGTAAGATAATGTTTATTTTTAAAATGATATCCTATGATTTCTTCTAATTCTTCTGTCTTTCTATTCATTCCTCTAACCCTCTCCATATGCACAGGGCTGTCATCTGACAACCCTGCGGCATCATTTTTTGCAACTGCTCAGTGCGCCTGTATTATGCTCCTGTCAAATTTCAGACTGCCGGACAGTTACATTTTTATTTAATTGTCCGAATTGCTTCAACAGCATCACCGACTGTCTGAATCTGTTCGACAGATTCATTATCCAGCTCAATGTCATACTCCTCTTCAATCCCCATAATAATCTGAAAAATATCAAGAGAGTCTGCACCAAGATCATCTACAAATGTAGTGTCTTCTGTGATCGAATCTGCATCAATATTCAGAACCTCTGCTATGATAGCTTTTATTTTCTCCAGTTCCATCTTCAACCCTCCTTCCTGTTTCTGTTCCTGTCCTGCTCTATTCTGCTCCGGACTTCAGTACTTCCTGATCCTCCAGGATACGCTCTGCGATCTTCTCGTTGATCTTCTCCTGTTTAAACTGTACACACTGGAAAATACCATGTTTGATCTCAATGGCTTTGGCACTTCCATGCGTCTTTACCACAAGTCCTTTAAGCCCCAGAAGCGGTGCTCCGCCATATTCCGTTGCATCAAAGGATTTCAGAGTTTCTTTCAGTGCAGGCTTTACCAGAAGTGCACCGATCTTACTTCTTGTGCTGGTCATCATTCCTTCTTTGATCTTCTGGACCAGGGCAGAACCAACTCCCTCATATAATTTAAGGATCACATTTCCCACAAATGCTTCGCATACGACCACATCCGCATATCCTGCCGGGATATCTCTGGCTTCTATACTTCCGATGAAATTAATGCTTTTGCATTCTTTTAGAAGGGGGAAAGTTTCTTTTACAAGTGCATTTCCCTTCTCCTCTTCCGCCCCGTTATTTACAATGGCAACTTTTGGATTTTTAATACCGACTACGTTCTCCATATAAATAGAGCCCATCTTCGCAAACTGCACCAGATGCGATGGACGTGCATCCACATTGGCACCACAGTCGATCAGAAGGGAAACACCCTTCGTGGTAGGGATCAACGGTGCAAGAGGCGGCCTCTCCACACCTTTACTTCTGCCTACCAGTACCTGTCCGCCAACAAGAACAGCTCCTGTACTCCCTGATGAAACAAAGGCATCTGCCTCCTGTTTCTTAACCATATTCAAACCTACTACGATTGATGAATCTTTTTTCTTACGGATCGCAAAAACAGGGGGTTCTGCTGTCTCGATCACCTGGGATGCATTGACAACCTGGATCTGGTTCTTCGGATATCCGGAATATTTCGCCAGTTCCTTATCTATCACTTCCTGTTTTCCTGTAAGAATTACTTTTATGTCCTGTCTCTCTGTTACAGCTTCCACTGCAGCTCTGACAGGTTCTGCCGGGGCATTATCCCCGCCCATTGCGTCCACTACAACTCTGACCTGTTCTACCATATTTTTATATCTCCTGTTCACTTACTGTTCACTCACAGATGTCAGAATCAAAAGATATTTTCTGTTACTGACCCGGCATCCGCAAATTGCCCCGCTGCAAAGCAGCTCCTGCAATCTTCCATAATCTGTATCATACTAAAGAACCCTCTGCAAAGTCAATAGCATCTGAAAAAAATCACTTTTCACTTTTTTGTGCCTCGATTCGCTCCGCCAGATCATTCAGATAAACCCACCTGTCCATCTTCTCATCCAGATCTGCCTGTGCCTTCTCCTTCTGCTCCATGATCTCACGAAGCTTCACAGAATTGGTGGCATTGGCCTCCATATCCTTATCCAGCTTCTCCAGCAGTTCCTCCAGCACCGCAATATCATCATCGATGGTTTCAAATTCCCTCTGCTCTTTATAGGTAAATTTCAGCTTCTGGGGACGATTCTGCTTCCAGTCTGCCTGAGCCGACTTCTTCTTTTCCGCGCCAACTGCAGTGCTCTGTCCTTCAGATACTGCCCCGCCTTTTCTCGCCAGCGCCTCTGTATAATCCGTATATCCGCCCTCATACTGGGTCAGATGTCCATTCCCCTCAAAAGCAAAAATCCTGTCCACAATATTATCCAGAAAATACCTGTCATGAGACACTGCGATCACAATCCCTGCAAAAGAATCCAGATAATCCTCCAGAATGGTCAGTGTAGGAATATCCAGATCATTACTTGGCTCATCCAGAAGAAGCACATTCGGCGCCTCCATCAGAACCTTCAGCAGATACAGACGCCTCTTCTCACCACCTGACAATTTGGCAATGGGTGCATACTGCATGGCAGAATCAAAGAGAAACCTCTCCAGCATCATTGTTGCGGAAATCTTCCCGTCTCTGGTCGGAATATACTCTGCCACGTCACGGATATAATCGATCACACGCTGATTGGTATCCATATCCGGCACTTCCTGTGCAAAATACCCTATGCGGATGGTTTCTCCAATTTCCACTTCTCCTGCATCCGGCTGTATCATCCCATCAATAATCTTGATCAAAGTTGACTTTCCGCATCCATTGGGGCCGATAATTCCCAGACGCTGATTGCGCAGCACAATATAATTAAAATCATCCAGGATCTTCTTCTCACCAAAACTCTTGCTGATATGGTGAAGTTCGATTGTCTTCTTTCCCATACGTGTCTCAACAGAATCCAGCTCCACATTCGCATCACGCACCGGAGCCTTTCCGTTCTTCAGTGCCTCCAGGCGTTCCAGACGTGCCCGCTGCTTGGTACTTCTGGCTCTGCATCCACGCTTTGCCCACTCCAGTTCCATGCGGAGTACGCTCTGTCTCTTCCTCTCACTGGCAAGCTCCATCTCCTCACGCTCTGCCTTCAGTTCCAGAAACTTCGAGTAATTAGCCTCATAAGCATAAAGGCCGCCATGGGAAATCTCCAGAATCTTATTAGTAACCCTGTCGAGGAAATATCTGTCATGAGTAACCATAATCACAACGCCCTTAAAACTTCTCAGAAAGTCCTCCAGCCAGGTCACCATCTCATTATCCAGATGGTTGGTAGGCTCGTCCAGAAGCAGCACATCACAGGGATTCACCAGAGTCCTTGCCAGTGCCACCCTTTTCTTCTGTCCCCCGGATAAATGATCGATCTTCTCATCATGGTCTGTAATTCCCAGCTTATTCAGAACATTCCTTGCCTCGCTCTCAGTACTCCAGTCCTTCTGCCACTTTCCTTCTGCCACATAATCCAGGACAGAAGCTCCCTGCGGAAACTCCGGCATCTGCGGAAGATACGTGATTCTCAGGCCATTTTGAGTGATCACCTGCCCCTCATCCGGCTCCTCCAGACCGCCGATGATCTTCAGAATCGTAGACTTCCCGGTCCCATTAATCCCGATGATCCCAATCTTATCTCCCTGATGCACCCCGTAGGAAACATCATCCAGCACCACCTTCTCACCAAACACCTTGGAAACATGCTCTATATTCAGAATATTCATAAATTCAAACCTCTCTCGTAATTTTCGCTTCCTGTCTGTTTCTGCTCATCTGTAACACTTCCACAAAAACTATAGAATTCGCTCCTCATTATACCATCTTCCCAGCCATTCTAAAACCCCCGGCACAGAAAAAACACTCCCCTCCGAATAAATCTATCCGAAGAGGAGTATCCTCAAAATCACATATTTTTGTTCCTGAAAAAGAATTGCTTAGTTCATCTCAGTTCCATTCTCAACTGCATACTTCAGTCCCTGCACAGCAACCGCCAGCGTAGCTTCCTCTACAGTAGCGCTTCCAAGATCACCCATATCCAGTGTCAGTGTATCATCATCATTCACTGCCACGCCAAAAGTAAGTGCCATCTCAGAAACTTCATCAGTAATCGTCACAGTACCATTCTCTTCATCAAAAGTACCTTCGCCAACAAAGCTTACATAGTTATCATCCTGATCGATCACAAGTACTGAGCAGAAAGTTCCATCCTCATTAGCTGCATAAATAAAAGTCTCACCTGCTTCTGTCTCACCGGAATAACATTCTGTCAGGATATCACCCATATCCTGATAAGTCTGATTGTAATCCGACTCATCACCGTCTGCCTCATAAGGCTCCAGGGTTGCAGTCAGGTCCAGACTGTCCGGATCATAAAGTTCCAGAAGATTCTCTTCCTCATTTGCCTGCACCAGATAAGTTACCATATTTTCATCATCATACGTGCCGTCGTCATTTGCGAACTGCATTACCAGAGCTGTATATTCTCCGTCTGAACTCAGGGCATATACACCAAGAACATCCTGCTCTTCATCCTTCCACTGACCAAAAAACGAATTATCTTTGTAGAATCCGTAGATATCTCCTGCGCTGTCCTTCCAGAGTCCTAACATTGCCTCTGATACATCCGCGACATCTCCGTCATCTGCTGCTTCTTCTGTAGTCTCCTCTGCTGCCCATACCGGAACAACCATAGAGCTTATCATTGCAGCAGTACAAAGACCTGCCATTATTTTTTTCCAGTTTTTCATATTTTTTTACCATCCTTTCTTAAAATGTGTGTACATATTTCTAAACTGAATTTCTATGTTCTTACTATAAAAAATTTCAGTCTTATTTTCAAGATACATGGGATTAAATGACATTTTTCATGAAATATGGAAAAATGAATAAATACTTATGGTATTACTTGCTTTCAGTAAGGAATCCGTACTTGAATAACTCATGAAAATACGCTAAAATACAAATTATGTTTAAGTTAATTTAGGAGGTACTCCTTTTGAATATTGCAATCCTTGACGATTCAAAGGAAGATCTGCGTCAGGTAAAATCTGTCATTTCTTCTTATTATGAATCCCAGAATACATCCGCAGACATCCATTTGTATTCCAGCGCAGAAGCTTTTTTTACTAAATACATACCCGGATTTTACGACCTGATCATTATGGATATTTATATGGGCAGTATGACCGGTATGGATGCAGCCAGAAAGCTCCGCGAAGCCAGGGATACAGCTGCTCTGATTTTTATTTCAAGCAGTGATTCCTTTGCTGTGGAAAGCTATGATGTACAGGCATCCTACTATCTGCTGAAGCCCTTTGACCCGGAGAAGCTTTGCCGGATCCTCTCAACAATCCAGTTCAGGCAGTCGCAGAATTCCAGATATATAGAGCTGATCTCCGACCGTACCCCTGTAAAGATCCCTGTCAGGAGCATCCTGTACGTGGATACCTACCGCAATGCAGTTCAGGTACATACCACAGATGCAGGCATTATACGCTCCTACATAACCTTCCAGAAATTCGAAGAGCTTCTGGAGGGAATGAAATGTTTTCTCTCCTGTTACAGAGGCTGTATCGTAAATATGGATCACATCGAGAAATCCACAGATGAAGGCTTTGTTATGGACAATCAGGAGCTTGTTACTGTACGCAAGCGTGGCTCCAACGCAATAAAAAAAGCATATCTGGAATACTTATTCTCTTCAGACTCTGATAAATAAGTATTTCCGATATGCCTCTTCCCCTCTGGGCAGTAACTATTTATTTACTGTACTGTTTTCACCGGCAGAAAGATATTTACTTTAAAAATACCCTCTTCTGTATTAAAAACTACATATCCGCCCATTCGTTGTACCACTTCTGCCACAGACGCTGTTCCGATTCCAAAGCCTTCATGCTTTGTTGAATAAAAAACTTTTTCTCTTCGCTGGATTTCATTGGAATATGGATTTGAAATCTCTATCAGAAGCTTCCTGTTCTTAACCTTTGTAAGCATCTTTACATAAGGCTTATTTTCCGGTAGCAGATCTTTTACTGCATCTACGGCATTTTCCAGAAGATTTCCATATATTTTGCACAGATCTGTATCTGAAATGCCAATATTCTGCGGCAGCATCATATCACATTCAAAAGGAATCCCTTTCTCTCTCAGTTCTCCTGCATAAAAATGGATCACTGCATCTACGGCCATGTTTCTGCAATAACAGATTAGCTTTTCCCCTTCTGTTATAACGGATGCATACTCCTGCAGGTATTCCATCATCTCCTGATATTTTCCCTGCTGGGTGTAAGACATGATGGTGCGCAGATGGTGTCTCATATCATGGCGCATCCTGCTGATCTCATCCATCTTTTCTGTAAGTTCCTCATAATTCTGTTTCTGTATCTGCAGTTTCTGTTCCATCTGACGGCTGTATTCTCTATAGGTAAGCTGAAATCTGTAAGCATTGGCAAGATCCATCCACAGAGTCAGTCCCACACTGGCTACAAGCACTGCTGCACCAATTTCCGTAAACCACCCGCCAATGATCGGCTCATATAATCTCCATATCCTGTCTGCTGCCAGAGACGCTGCATAAACAACAATTCCCACTAAAAGTACATTACTGTACTTCTGTTTTATCTCCTTTACACTTCTGAAAAGCAGATAACCGGCTGCTGCCCACTTCAAAATCTCTGTAAGCTTAGAGATCAGATACAGCCCTGTTGCAGACTGGGCTCTGCTGCACAGCATTTCTGCCACAAAAACCATCACTCCGGCTGCGGTGGCCACACCTGCAAGAATTTCCGGAATCCTTTCCTCACCTCCCAGGATCTTCTGTTGTACCAGCATAACACCGGCAAACATCAGATAATAGAACAATGCCTCCATTCCATAACAAGGCTGTACTTTTACTGCAACAAAGGAATGCAGGATCGGATAAGAACCATATCCCAGCACACAGATACAAAGCAGGGCAAAAAGTCCAAACTCCACTTTTTTAGTTCGCATATACATATACACTGAAAAAATCAGGACAAAAAATGTAAAAGCCATAAATACCACAGCAATCATAAGTGACAACCCGCGGATAATATTCACTTTAAAAGGAGAAGCTAAAACCGGCACATACTGAATTCCCGATGACACCGAATGTTTGTCTGTCACTGCGATCACAATCTCTGCAGTTCCTTTTCCCTCAAAGGTAAATACCCTGTTCTGAATCTGCTCCTGGTAATTGTCCGGATCCGGATTTCCCATCTGCCCCATCAATTCCCCATTAATATACAGCTTGTAAGCAGAAAAAATCTCTGTCAGGCCAATAGCATATTGTTTTTCTTTTTCAGGAAGCACCAGGGTCATCCGATAGGTACCACTTCCAAAAGGAGATTTATTTTTGTCGCCCATATCCATCCCACCGTACTCGCCAATGGAAACATAACGGCTGTAGTAGTCCTCCTTCTGTTCCTTTATTTCCTGCGGTGTCAGCAATACATCCGGATAATATTCCCATTCCCTGGCAAGATAATGCACAGAATCATCATCAGGCACATAGAGGATTCCCTGAATGGCCTGATCTCCCCTGGCCGTATATTTGTTATCAAAGCGGTAAAACAGAAAGAATACGCCCATAGCCAATGCAAATACAGCTACTATAAGTAGTAATGAATATTTCCAGTTCTTCTTCATTGCTGACACCTCCTTCTGTTTTCAGGTGCTTTGTTTGCCTTTCCACTGTCACTTATCTGCGTTTTTTACGAATTGCAAAAATAATGGCAGCCACCAGGATACATACTGCCGGTAATGTAAGTATTATCATCAGAAACTGTTTGGCGGAATTCTCTGTTTTCTGTTCTGTCTTTTGCTCCGTTTCCTCCTCTGGCATTGGCTCTTCTGTAAAACCTATATCTTCTCCGTCTGAAATAGCTTCCACGCTGTCCTCAACCGTCTGGTCCCCGATATTTTCCGACTCTCCATCTGTCAAAAAATAATCCCCTGTCTGGTTGATCTCCATACGGAGAACATTTTGTTTTTCCTGATAATTCACTGCATATTGATTTCCCTGCACATCCTCCGCTTTTACTGTTTCAGGTAACTGGATTCCGCCAAACACAGATGCCTGAAATTCCACCACTGTTCCAGGAATCTCTGTCACTTTCTCACCTCTGACAAAAATCCGCAGAGAAAATGCAGTTTCTGACGTTTTCTCGATTCCTATCTGGATCTCATCCTCTGCATTGATCTTCCATCCGTTCACTGTATCCGGAGAAAATGTTACAGAGATTCCCTGTTTCTCAAACCTTGCACTTCCATTCTGTTGGATCATAAGAAGCATTCTCTTTCCACTGACTGCAGTAATGGTGTCGGTGCTTAACTCTGTCACGGAATTCTCTGTATCCGATATTTCAGCAGATTTTGCATCAGAAGCTTTGTTACTGCTGCTATTCTGTCCGTCTGTATTATTGTCTGTTCCGTAAGAGTCACCATAATGATATCCGGCACTTCCCGTATTCAGATTCTCTTTCTTTTCTTCCTGTACTACTTCTGACGAAGCAGGTGCTTTCTGCACAATGTCAGGAAGATCTTTTTCCTCTCTGTCCGAAAAATTTCGCTCATGCCAGTATTCATTGACAATAAACGCATCATTATAGGAAAAAGAATAAATTCCTGTGCTCCCTTTCTCATAGACAGCACAGATCTGGTAGTTCTGTCCTTTCTTTAATATCTCTCTGTAATAAATCTGAATTCCATCAGAAGTCACTTCCACCAGGTCATCATCAATTTTCCGGTAATTTCCCTCATTCTCAGAGAGGTAAACCTGTATGTTCCGGCGTTCCTCTGCAGAAAATCCATCCAACAGCATAGGAAATTCCAGCAGGTCTACCATCGGCATGCTGTAGGTATTAATCTGTGGTTCTCCTTTTTTCTGTACAGAAAGATATGCATATGCCTCTGGCAGCGTCAGGCTGTCAGATACTTCATATCCCTCTGGGATCACAAATGATCCGGTTACCTTGTACACGCCTTGTTTTTCCCTATTCACCCGGCTCAGATCCCAGGAAGATTCCAGAATCAGTTCCGGATTCTCGGCTGTATTTTCAAATGTTTCAGCAGTACTGACCCTCAGTCTGACATTCTCCTTCAATTCTTTCTCAATCTGCTTCAGGCTTCCCCCCGTTTTTACTGCATAGGCAGCACATCTGCTGAGATATTTCTCATCTCCGGTATCATAAGAGCAGATGATCTTCCCAGGTTTCTGTGTGTTTCCAAGCAAACTGTGCTGATAACCGTAAATTTTAAGACTGCCGTCTTTTTGGTATTGAAACCGCAGAGTATTGGTCTGCTTCCTTCCATTATCATAGGTTACCAACAGAGAATAGGTATTGCCCACAACCATACTCTGGTTAGATACATACAGGCCCTCCTCTTCACAGAGAGCAAAGCCCTCCTCAGTGAGGTTGATCCACTGTCCGCTTTCTTTCTTCAGATAAGCTTCCATGGAGTCAAAATTTTCCTGCTTCAACCAGGGAAATATATAGATTCCTGCCGCAGTCAGCCTGTAATATATATTAATATCCGGTTTGTCCGGGTACTGCACAGAAACAGTTGTCTGTACCTGCAGACTTTTACTCTCATCAAAAGCATACTCAGGCGGAAGCTTCAGTACACCTTTCATTGTGTAAACGCCTGCCAGTTTCATATTTACAGACGAAACATCCCAGAACACCGGAATATGCAGTGTATCTGTGTCTGTATAAACTGTATAGAAAACCCGAGACAGTTTCTCAGTAATCAGTTCGCTGCTTTTATTTATTTCTACAGCTACTGCAGGAATATCATGAGGTACGATCACATCATTTACCCGGATCACCGCGCCCCATACTGTGGTATTTTTTTTCATTCCCCATATGCCAGTCAGGCACAGAGTTATCATTAAAATCAGAACTGTTATTTTCTGTTTTCTCATGCTTTTTTCATACTTTCATTTTACATTACTGCTCGATCCGTTATCTTTATTCTCAATTTCCTTTGTTCTTAGCTTACCTTATCTGGTGAATTTCGGCAACAGACATAGGATAAACTGCATTATTTCATGAAAAATGGTGTACCGAAAAATGGTTAATTCTCCTTTTTCTTTCCTGGAAATTTCATAAAATAATATACAATAAACAATACTGCCGTAATGCTCCATGAAACCGGATAACTGAACATGATCGTATTAATTCCCGGGTACATCTGTCCGGCTGTAAAAAGCCACAGGATTCTCAGGGAACACACACCGCCGCAGGTAAGGAGCATAGGCACCAGAACCTTTCCGGTACCCCTCAGCGCTCCGGACAGGATTCCTATGATCACATAAATGAAATAGGACGGCAGTAAAAAACGACTCATATGAACACCATGGACAATCACTGCGCTGTCTGTGGTAAACAGACGATAAATCCAGGGAGCAAATGAATACATCAAAATGATCAGCACCGCAGAACTGGCCATACTCATGATCATGCAGACACTCACACTTTTCCGCATACGGTGATATTTACCGGCTCCGAAATTCTGTCCCACAAAGGTAGTAATGGAAATCGCAAATGCATTGATCACCATCCAGAAAAGAGCATCTATTTTCCCAAGAGTTCCCCATGCCGCCACTGTGTCAGTTCCCAGATTATTTACAAATACCTGTATCACAATATTGGAAATATTATACATTACAGATTCCAGACCTGCCGGAATACCGATTCTCAGAACTGAAAACAGCATTCTTCTGTCAAAACGGATCTGATTGATCTTCAGCACATATATCTCTCTGGTTTTCAGAAGCATTACTGTTACAATCAGCGCACTGATCACCTGAGAAGTAACTGTAGCAACAGCTACTCCTGTCACACCCATGCCAAACGCAACCACAAACAGCAGATCAAGAATAATGTTCAGCACACAGGTAATGATCAGAACATACAGTGGTCTTTTGGAGTCTCCTACTGCACGCAGGATGGCTGCTCCCATATTATAAACCAGGTTAAAAACCATTCCGCCGAAATAAATATGAAGATACACTGCAGAGTCCTCTACTACATCTGCAGGTGTCTTCATAAGCATTAATGCAGGTCTGGTCAGAAAAATCCCCACTACAGTAAGAACAATTCCCGCTACAATGGAGAATGCGAATGCTGTATGCAGTGCCTTACTCAGATTCTTCTTATCTTTTGCCCCATAAAACTGCGAGATCACAACTGCCGCCCCTGAGGAAAGCCCTACAAAAAAGCCAACGATCAGATTGGCGATCTGACTGGCAGAACCTCCAACTGCAGCAAGTGCCTGTTTTCCTACGAAACGGCCGACAACAATAGTATCCGCCGTATTATAAATCTGCTGAAAAAATGTTCCAAATACAATAG
>OLRV01002038.1_pt1 | contig 16212 bp, 12 predicted proteins | sample 1672421 | NCBI WGS metagenome assembly OLRV01 (sample SAMEA3136684, study PRJEB25190) | human gut metagenome | biome: human gut; feature: human-associated habitat; material: faeces | place: Austria | collected 2013
CTACTATACCCAGGGCGTTGCCCTGGGCTAGGAGCTTCTGCCCTTTCAGGGCGTGCTGCTTCTGGAACTTTTGGGCCTTCAGGGCATGCTGCTTCTGGAGCTTTTGGGCCTTCAGGGCATGCTGCTTCTGGAGCTTTTGGGCCTTCAGGGCGTGCTGCTTCTGGAGCTTTCGGGCCTTCAGCCCGTACTTGAACCACATGCGAAAGTTCAGTAATGATCAAGAAATAAGAATAACCATAAAAGTCAGGAGTTCTCGGCTTCTGACTTTTTTACTTGTTTCTGCGCATCATAGAACCTTACTTCCAAGGTTCTCCTTAAATCATCGCGACGGTCCATATTCAACTTTTTGCGGATATGGCAACGCTGGCTGGTGATATTTGATTCACTCTTATTGAGTTCTGCACAAATTTCCTTTAAAGTATGTCCCTGAAGAATCAACTTGCATATTTCCTTTTCGCTGAACGTAAGACCATCACAAACCTGATCCCATGCCACTCTATTCAATTCTTCATTAAACAGATGTTCAGAAGCATGGGTAATAATCTTCTGCCGGACATCAGGAGTCAGACGCTTCATCAGGCTTTCTGCTGCTTCCGGTTCATTATCCTTCAAATCGGCAAGCATATTCAACGCCTTGTTTTCAACCCGAGTCATCCGTTTCGGCGGGCGCAACCCCTTGGTTACAATACTCATATTATATACTGCCACATAAACCAGCATCATGAAACTCAGGAAAACAGCCTTCATACTGAAAAGAGCTGGCATAAGCGGAGTGCTGAACAGGTATATCAGCAACATAGGTATCGTACCTACCGTGATGATGGTGCAAGTCTTATACAAAGTTTGGCTCAACGCTGTAATAGCCAGGATAAAGACAACAAACAGGTTGCAGATAACGCTCAAATCATCATTAGCAAAACCGAAATTGATGCAAAATACGCTATCAAGAGCCAGTTTGGCGAACATCAGAAGGTAAAGAGAAGAAATACCTTTCACGAAAGCTATCTTCCGTTTCCAGACCAGGAACTGCAGGATGCAGAACACGAATGTATGCAAGCCACAGAGGCTTAAACCATAAGGTTCTTTCACCAGCAGAAAGAGCATAATATGATAAGGTATGATAATCAGCTCGCTTATCGTCAGAAGTAGAAAGGCGATAACGCGTCGGCGGTCTACCACACCACAATATTGAGGGCATAAATGATGTTCTACCCTCACAATCAGGTTTACAATGTCATTCTTCAGTTTCATTTCGTATTGGTTATTTTCTTAAATCTTATTTATACATTCGTAAGTCAAACGGCTCTTTTTCTTGGAAATTGCCATTCTTTTAGGGAATTATTGATTCCAGCTGCAAAAATACAAATAATATCAGAAAACCTTGTTCAATTATCCGAAAATCGTACATATTTAACGATTTTAAGCATAAATCAGTGTACTATTTTGCTAAAAATAGCATTTTTCAGTATTTTTCAGTGCTTAAAAATTTGGTTGTATCCAATATTCGTTATACTTTTGCACCCGAAATCCAACGATATGAGATACAGACGAACTAAAAAGTAAGTTGAAAGTAAACTGAAAGGAGAAAAAGAACAGTTGAAAGTAAACTTCAGGAAACATGAGTTCTCAGTAGATTCAGGTATTGGTGATCATTATAAATATAAAAAGAGTATAAGAAAGTAAAAGGTGATTCAAAATCGCTCAATGTATTTTTAAAAAAAGAAAAGTTTAATTGAGGTATGAAGAAAAGGATTTTAATTGCGTTAGTAGCACTCGGCAGCCTAATCTGTCCTGCTCTAGCGCAGGAAGCTGCGGTAAAGACCAACTTGCTGTATGATGCAACGACAACCATGAACTTGGGTGTTGAATTCGGTCTTTCTCCAAAATGGACACTTGACGTATCCGGAAACTACAATCCTTGGACGTTTTCAAAGAACAAGAAATGGAAACACTGGCTCGTTCAGCCAGAGGCCAGATACTGGTTCTGTAACAAAATGATGGGTTCATTCATCGGCTTCCATGCCTTGGGTGGATCGCACAACATCGGTGGCATGGATCTTGACTTCAAGTTCCTGGGCACTGATTTCTCTAAGCTGAAAGACTATCGGTATGAAGGATGGTTTATCGGTGCTGGTGTAGCTTACGGCTACGCTTGGGCTCTCTCGAAACATTGGAATCTGGAAGCTGAACTTGGCGTAGGCTATATCTACTCTAAGGCAGATAAGTTTAACTGTGCTCAATGCGGAGATAAACTTGAAGATGACAAGGCACACAACTATGTGGGCCCGACGAAAGCAGCCCTCAACTTAGTGTATGTTTTTTAAAAAGAATCAGTGATGAATACATATAATATAATAGGTAGTATGTTCGGAGCCATGCTTATCGCTCTTCCTATATCAGCCGATAATACCCAGCAGGCTTACAAGAATCTGAAAATCCAGAATAAGGCAATCAGAAAGGTTGGCAACCAGGTGAAAGTGGCTATGGACTTGAACCTCGACCAAATTCAGCTTGCCAGCAACAAAGGTCTCATCTATACCCCAATGATCCTCAACGAAAAGGATACACTCTTCATGCCGAGCGTTGAGGTGATGGGTAAAAAGAGATATATTTACTATCAGCGTAACCAGAAAACGGCTACGGCAAACCCACTCATCGTGGCACTCCGTAAGAACAAGACAGCACAGACGCTTCATTATGAATACGCCGCTCCGTTCAGCGACTGGATGAAGAACTCAAACTTCGCCATCAGCAATGATGCCTGCGGTTGCAACCAGCAACTTCTCGACGAAGGTATTCTGAATCCGGAAGGACGTGCATTCTCTACTCCGAAGAATCTCTTCAATGCTTATGTTCAGCCTAAGGCAGAAGCCGTAAAGGCAAGAAAGGAGAATGGTTCTGCCCGTTTGAACTTCAAGGTGAACAAGTGGGATATCCTGTATGATTTGGGCAACAATGCCAGCGAACTGGATAATATCCGCAAGACACTCGATCTCGTGAAGAACGATTCGGATGTTACCATCACCAAGATAACTCTCCACGGCTATGCATCACCAGATGGCGGATATGCCAACAACAACAAGTTGTCGCATAACCGTACACAGGCGCTTTTGAAGCATATTCTGAAGACCTATCCAATTTCTTCAAAACTGTTTGCGGCCACAGCTACAGCAGAGGATTGGGCGGGAACCATCAAGTATGTAAATGAGAATGAGATTCCTCAGAAGGAAGCTGCACTTGAGATCATCAACAGCAACATGCAGCCAGATGCCAAAGAGAAAGCATTGCTCAAGAAGGCTCCTCAGGCTTATCGCTATCTCCTTCAGAATGTATGGCCATCACTTCGCCGTACCGACTATACGATAGAATATGATGTTCAGGCATTCAATGTAGCAAAGGCTAGAGAGGTTATCAAGACCCGTCCTCAGAAGCTCTCTCTCCAGGAGATGTATCTGGTAGCCCAGACTTATCCTAAGGGTAGCGCCGAATTCAACAATGTTTTCGACATAGCTGTAAGAATGTTCCCTGAAGATAAGCTTGCCAATCTCAATGCAGCCTCAGCAGCCATCGAACGTGGCGACAAGGTGAGTGCAGAGAAATATCTCCTGAAAGCAGGCGACAGCGCCGAGGCAAACAATGCCCGCGGTTGTCTGGCTTCCATGAAGGAAGACTATCAGACAGCCAAGCAATACTTTGAGAAAGCTATTGCCGGTGGTTTGAAGGAGGCACAGGAAAACCTGGATAAAGTTAACCAGGCACTTTAAAGTAACTATTTACTTTCTATTTATATAAGTATAAGATAAAAGATGATGTAAAATACGATCTGTTTTCAGCGGATTGTGCCAATATGTGCGAAACTTAATTTTGAGAATAAGAATTAATTAAATATATTGTATAACTTTTTTTTGTATTAAGTAAAAAGATTATGAAAAAAATGAATTTGCTCGTAATGAGCTTGGTTTCAGCCGCAGCTTTGTCTTTCACTAGCTGCAGCAGTAATGATGATTTGGCTAATGACAACGCAGGTCAGGCTAAGGCAGATGGTTTCTACATGACTTTGACTGTACAGTCTCCAAATGCTAGCGGTACAAGAACTTCTGTTATTAATCCTACAGAGTTTGCTACAGCAGATGAAGCTGCCATCAAAAATGGTACTTTGTATTTGGTAGATGCCAATGGCAAAATTGCTTTCTCTGAAAACTTATCTAATTTGGATTGGTCAGGACAAACGGATGAGAACGAAAGTTCCAAGAAGGATGGCAGCAAGACTTTCAAGATTGAGGTTAAGGATGTTCATGCTGGCAATACATACAAAGTGTATTTCAAGGCTGGTGACCAAGCGCCAACAGCAGCAATGAACTTCAATCCAACTCTTAGCAACATATTTAATACTACAGATAAGTTTGCGACTTCATTCGCTACTGCAAAGAACTTTGCTATGTTCAACCAGAACGACGAACAGGTGAATGGTAACGGTTATACAGTAACCTTCAGCAAGGCTAACAATAATGAAGCTAACCCAGCAAAGGTTAATTATAATGGAGTAGCAGGCAGCCCTATCAAGGTTGAGCGTGTAGTAGCTCGTATCGATGCTCCTGTAAATAAATCAACACAAATCCTTGCATCTTACCCAGAAAATGCTTCAGAAGCATTGAAGGTAGCAATAGATGATGCAAAAGATAAGGTTGCAAATATTGAACTGGTAGACTATGCTGTAGCTAACTTGGCAAATCAGTCTTACGTGATGCAGACATGGAGTGAAAACCAGCTTAGTCTTCCAGCTAACACCGACTATACACAGAAAGCTACTGATTTCGGTACTAAGTATTATTACAAGGATAATGAATTCTTCAACAACAATACAGTAAACTACGTATTCGAGAACAATTCATCAGAAAATCCTACAACCATGTATTTCGAGTATAAGGTTACTCTTAAGGATATGACTAATGCTGATTTCAAGGATGGTGTTAATGCAGGTACATTCTATCGTTACAACAACGTAATCTACACCTCTTTCGATCAGATCTTCGAAGATTACAAGGGTGTAGCAGGCCTCTTCGACGGCAAGGACAAAGTTGCAATGAAGACAGAATTGGATAATGCCATCAATGACGATACAAAGTTGGCAGACTTCCGTGAGAAATACAACATTGAAGTATTCAAGGGAGGTAAGACATACTACAAGCATGTTATCAAGGACAATCACATCAATGGCATTATCCAGCGTAACAGCATCTATCGCCTCAACATTAACAATATCTTCAACGTAGGTGCTCAGGTTCCTAATGGTGAGCCAACAGAGAACGATTACTACTATATCAACGTTACCGTTACTGTTAACCCTTGGGTTCTCAACACAGAAGACGTTGACTTGCAGTAATATTCCGTCAAACCAGACAGATAAAATATAAATACTTATATATATACCAATACTCTCGGGGGAGCAATCCTCCTCCGAGAGTTTATCAATCAAACGTTCGTTCTGAAAAGAACGAAAACATTCTTAAAAGATAACTAACATTGCCGCCCATGTATAAAAGGCGGGAGATACAATGACGTGCCGTCATACCCCCAACCCGAAAGACTGGCACTTTTCATCCTTAGATAATAACGATGCCGAAGGCAACGAAACAGAGAGCTGATGAAGCAAAGATATTCGCTACCTACGGCACTCTCTATATAAAATAAGTAAAAGTAAAAGATTATAAAAGATAAAGAATATGGCACATTTCCTCAACAACAAATGTTGCAAGCTGGTTTGCATCTCAGCCATCGCACTCACTTCTCTTTCATCATGCATGAAAGATGATATCACGAGCTGCCCTACAGCTAAGTTGTCGCTCAAATTCGACTATACTTATAATGTGAAAGAGGCTGATGCTTTCTCTGCTGAGGTGAAGAACCTCAACGTTTATGTATTCGACAAGAACGGTAAGTTCGTAGATAACTATACCGAGTCGGCTGACAAGTTTGAAACAGGTCATAAGATGGAAATCACAGACCTGCAAGCAGGCAAGTATACCTTCGTCTGCCTGGCTCGTGACAAGCAGCCTGCCGCAATGGGAACTAGAGCCGAAGGTGATGATGAGACCGAGTTTAGGTTTACAAAACTTACCCCAGGTATCTCTACCATCAACGACCTGCAAGAGGAAATGGGCAAAAAAAACGCAGAAGAATCCGTTAACGACAAGCACTTCACCGCCCTCTATACCGCACAGGACACCCTCAACTTTGATGGAGAAAACGATGTGCAGGGAAAATTGAGTCTGATGAAGTGTACCAAGACATACCGCGTGGTGATGCTTCCATTCGAACCCGACCAGGAAGGATTCACAGCCGAAAACTTCGATGTAGAAATCAAAGGTTCCGCTGCCCTACTCGACTATAAGGGCGACAAGGTAAAGCCAAAGGCTATCACCTATCTTCCTTATGAGAAGAAACTGGTAGAAAACCACAGCGGCAAGACCGAGGTAGAAGGCGAATACGTAGAAAAGGCGCTGGTTTACGACCTGTCATCATCACGTATGTTCGAAACCAAAGATGACAACAAGAGTCGCGCTGCCGACGGATCCAGCCAATATGATGACAAGCGCATCGTCATCACAGACAAGCGCATCAACAAAGTCATCTTCAACCACTCCCTGCCTTGGTTCCTCTCACTCTGTGCCAGCGACCGCTACGGCAAAGACTGGAGCGACCAGCAGTATCTGGACCGTCAGGACCATTACACTCTGGTATTCTACGTGCCAGCTCCAAGTTCTACCTACAGCATGGATGCAAGAATCAAGGTAAACAACTGGGTTCTGAATCTTCAGAATGCCGACCTGGGAAAATAAGAAAAGAAAGAAGTATAAGTAAAAGAAAGAAAACATGAAACGCTATCAATCTACTCTGACCAAGATGACACGCCCAGTGTGTATGGCACTCGCTGCTTTGCTCATGGTAGGCGCAATGGCATCCTGTTCAGAGAATGAAAATACAGAAACTGCTCTAGGCGACAATGCCTATCTGAGCCTCAGTTTCTCTACCGGCACCGGAAACAGTACCAGAGCCGGAGAAACTAGCGGAAAGGCTCTTGCCGACAATGAGACTGATGCGAATCCTACTCAGGAGAGCGACATCCATAATATCAAGGTATGGGTGTTCAAATCAAATACCGGCGATGAAGCCACTCCTATCTCTTATAAAGCAGAGACGCTGAGCGAAGTGAAGAACGGTAACTATACCCTGAACCTCCGATTCCTGAGAAAGATTGGCGGCGAAGAAGTAAAGAACATCGACCTTTACATCCTGGCAAACTCTGAGAGCATCAACATGCCGAACCAGATAAAAGGCAAAGACCTCAGTTCTGTTACCCGCAAAGATCTGAAAGAAGTCAGCTTTACCTCACCTTTCGGTATCAATAGCGATGGTACTGCAGAAACAAAAGAGGTTTCAAAGGAAAAGGGACTCCCTATCTCCCGCGCCATCACTCAAATCTCTGTAGACGCCCATGTGGCTGATACAGAAGAAGGAGCCAAAGACAAAGGCATCAAGATTCCTCTGGTTCGCGCCGTTTCGAAACTCCATTTTTACTTTGCCCGCAAAAAGGGTACTGATGCCAACACCAGTCAGGTAAAGGTAACAAGAATAGAGGTAGAAGGCAACACCATTCCTACTGCCAGCTATGTTTTTCCCGACGAAGCGACATATAACGAGGATGGTTACAACCAGGACGTTACTAGTCAGAAATACGACACAGGTACGACTTACGTACCTACCGCTCTGAAACTGGCAGGTGTAGAGAACACGGATATCAAGGATGTGGAGGATCCTAAGAGTTTCATCAAAAAGAGTAATCAGTCTGCCCAGCAATATCTGGATGCTTTTAAACAGGCAAGCATTGGTTCTCACAATCTCTGTTATCTCCGTGAAACCACCAAAGCCATCCAAGGCACCATCTATTATTCATTAGATGGCGGAGCAACCGAGAAGCACGAGACCTTCAATATTCCTTCTGAAGGAAATGCCATCAGAAACAGAGAACTGGTAGTTTATGGTTATTTCCTCAACGGACAGATGGGCAAGCTCACCGTTACTCCTACCATTCAGGAATGGCAGGATGGAGGAACGTATGATTACATCGATGCATCAACCAACGTGGTTATCCCTGGCGGAGATCAGACAGACTGGGGCTACAAGGTATATTACGGTTTCCCAAAACGCGGACCGATGGTTACGCTCAAGGATATCGATACCAATGGTAAGCCTTGGATTCTCCAGACAGACAACCCGATGTTCGGATTCGTACAATGCGACGAAAATGGCAAATATCCAGAAGAAGAACCGGTTTACGATCCAATCATTACAGACCAAAACAATGGCAAGAATCCGGTAGGAAAAACCTACAAAATAGAGGATTTCATCATCAATCAAAGTGGTGAGAAGAAGACACTCTACTTCTATGTCGTGCCAAAGAACAGACTGGATCTGGCAAAGCAACATAATGTAAAGGCGCAGGTGTTCCTGACCAAATATCCAAACGATAAGTTTATCCTGAATCCAGGTTTCAAATATAAAGGATGTACTGAGGGCAAATTCGCCGGTAAGGATATTCACTTTGAACAAGTATTATAAAGACAACAGAAAATAACATTCATCATGAAGAAGTTATATATAGACATAAGATTCGCAAAATGCCTCTTGGCTCTTACGGCAGGATGGCTCATGGCAGGATGCTCAGCTGAAGACGAACTGGGAAACGGTTCGGCTGCACAACAGCTGAGCATGACTCCCATGATCAACGACCTGCAGACCACAAGAGTGAAGGAAGAAGAGAATCTTCATGAAAAAACTCTGTCTTCTCTTGACTTTAAGATGTTCGAACCAACATCCAGCGAACGCAGAATAGACTGTCAGTTCGACGACCCTGCAGAGAACAAAGCAGAGGTATTGGCTTCCGGCGACTGGAAATCGGAACACCATCTTGATGTGAATAAAACTTATCATTACTATGCTGTAGCCAATGCAAAGGATAATCTCAAGGGTAAGAATCTGAAAGAACTCCTTGCCAGCACCCAGCAGGATGATGACATCTGGAAGCCAGCTACCATGGTAAGCGACAAGAAATTCCTGATGAGCAGCCAAGGTGAGGATACCATCACCCAAGATCCGGAACAGAATATTCCGGTAGAACTGGTGAGAGCTGCAGCCAAAATCAAGCTGAACATCTCTTCTACAGTGAAGGATTACAAAATAACAAAAGTAAAGTGGAAGTTCATCAATTACAATACCAATACAGCTATCTTTGCCGGTCAACCTGCTACTCCCAATATCATAAAAGATAATCAGGAGTATGATGCTACAGCAGATAAAGACAATATCTATAAGGTAACAACTTACAGCTATTCCACAACATGGAACGGGAAAGAGGATATGCCACAGTTTGTTGCAGATGTAACTTTCGAAAAAAACACGGATGCAAAAACAACCATTACCAAGCATCTGGTTATCCCTGTCCGTGATCCGCAAGGCGAAAAGAAGTTAGACCGCAACTATATCTATACCGTCAATGCAGTCATCAAGTATCTGGATACCAATACAGATATTGATTACAACGGAGAGGAAGACTATCTGAAATGGGCGATTACCAAATGGACCGTAGGTGAAGATACCCACGTCAATGCGGATGGGGCAAGCTATCTGGTGGTATCTCCTACTGCCATAGATATAAAAGGTGGTGAAAGCAATGATTTTACAGATTACACCATGCGTTGGTTTGCATCTAATGAATGTGACATTGAGAATCCAACTACTTATTATTTTGACAGATATGGTAATAAGCAGTCCGGACAGGATGGACAGATCAAGGCAAATTTCGAAGAGTCTACAGGAAATCGCTATAGAGGATGGATAGACGTACATGCTGGAGCTCCATCATACTGTACTATTCAATATTCCTATTTTAACATCAAAGTTAGAAACGCAGACAAGAAACAGGAAATAGCCGTAAGAAAGTATCCTTCGGTCTATTCAATGAATGTAAGAAGCGAAGGTACAAATGATTTTGAAGAGAAGAATCATCTGTACACGATACAGTTCTCCAGCAACAAGTATGCTACAGATTACACCATTGCCAAACCTGTAGTCAACAATGAGAATATGTCTGCCGACAACACCGTTTCTCCTGCTTACATCCTTGCATCAACCGCAAAGGGTGAAACAGAAGTCGAGGATAATCAGGCAGCAAGAGATTACTGTAAAAAGTATCAGGAAAAGGCTACAACTTATAAGGGGGAAAGTCTCGAACTGAATGGTTGGCGACTTCCTACAAAGGAAGAAATCAACAGAATCTATAAGTTAGGCAACGAAGATAAGGCTATAAGCAATCAGCTGCTGAGAGGCGAATACTATTGGACGCTGGATGGAGACAAGACCGAGAGGAACGGCAACAACCCGCAGAACGGTACCTACGTTCGCTGCGTCCACGACCTGACTCCGGGAGAAATAGAACTGATAGAGAAACAAGGTGAAAAGTAAAGAAGGTAAATGACATGAAAGAAATAAAATTATATATCGGAATCATAGCAGTCCTGTTAACAGCAATGTTGACAGGCTGTTCTGACAGTATAGCCGACAGCGAACCTTCTAAAGACGAAACCGAAGAAGGTTACTACACAGCCAGTTTCAATGTATCCATCCCCAACTTCGAACAACAGGTAACCCGAAGCACCGTGTTCATGAATGAAGGAATTCCGAAAGACAGCATGAAACTCTTCTGCTTTGATAATGAAGGTCAGTTTATAGGTTTCGGCAAGGTTACAGAATTTAAAGAAATCAAAGGAGACATTCATCCGAATGGAAGCACAGAACCACATAATTTCTATGCAACCATACCAAACCAAACGTCCCGTATCCATCTGGTTGCCAACACAGGAAGCCAATACCAAACCATCAACTGGGGCAACCAGGCAAATTGGGTAGGTATGCATGAGAATATGCTCATGACTACATTTGAAACAGAACATGGTGAAAACCAGGCTGCCTATATACGCTATTGGGGATATATCAAGAAAGACTCTCCAGAAGAACTGAAAGAGTATCTGAAACCAGATAACAAAAAGAAAGATTATATCATTCATCTCATCAGAGACAGAGCGAAGATTTCTGCAGACTGGAGCGATTCGGTAAAGAAAGCAAATCCTGGTATAATAAACGACTTTAAAATGACAGTCATCAATGGTGTGGCTTACGGAACGCTGGCTCCCTTCAACAGAGACAGTCTGTTATTCAACCCTACTACAGGAGATGATGAGTGGGTATGGAAGGTAAATTATGTTACCCCAGCCATCAACACCCGAAGACTGAAAGGTGATGTTGGTCAGATGTTCAACCCGACAGGTGCTTTCGAAGAGCACAATCTGCCAACAGATCCTGCTAAAGTGATTTTATGGCATGATGGCCTCTATTACCTGATTTACTTACAGGACAGCAATAATAAGCCATACGCCATCAAGCGTAATTATGAATATAAAATCATCATTGATAAGCTGGATAAGAGCTATGGCAATTCTAATTCTGAGGTAGCATTGAAAAGTGCACCGGCAAACAACCCTTGGATTAGAGTAGAACAGATTGTACCGGGCGTTACTGATGGAAATTACGAACTGGCTATCGTCGGAGGTACTTATAAGACTGTAAATACAGGTGAAAATACTGAGCAGACGGTACAGTTCACTTATAAGGGCGATGATGCAGCCAACAAGGATACTACGGAATTCGTGGCTTTATGGACTGAGAACCTGTCATTCGGAACTGCAGCTGCCCCAAAGGTTACCGACTATACTTATGACGAAGCATCAAAGACCGGTACCGGTACCATCACCTATTGGCTGGACAAGATAGACAAGACCTGGCGAGAAGGCATCATCTACCTCACCGACAAGAAGCATGGACTCAACAGAAACATCCATCTCTATAGTGTGAGTGAGGCTAATTATGACTTCAAAAATGCCAATAATATAAGTGCAACATTGAACAGCGAAGGAGATTTCACCATCACCATTCCTGAGGATTACCCTGACGGACTGCTGCCAGTGAATTTCAAAATCGCATCCAATGATATCAATCCAAAGGACTGGAAGGTAGAAATAGGTAATACTGAAGCCGAAACGGAAGGCAAATGCAAAACAGGCAGCTGGTTTACCTATAAGGCTGAAGTAATCCAGAGGAATTCAGGAACTCTTCTGGAGGAGGGAAAAAGAAAGTATACATATACCTTTAAGTTGAGGAATGTACGCAAGAATGCCCAAAAAGGTGACAAGGGATACTTCTGGCTGAAGGCTGATAACTTCAACCAAGGAAAGGCCAAGAAGTTTGAATTCACCTATCAGTAACTGAACTTTCGCATGTGGTTCAAGAACGGGCTGAAGGCCCAAAAGCTCCTAGCCCAGGGCATCGCCCTGGGTATAATAGCAATCAGCAAGGCGCCCTGTAAGGGCAAAAGCTTTATGTTTTGTCTGGAGTTTTAAAGCTTTTGCCCTTACAGGGCGACAGGTTTGCGTCCGTAATACCCCAGGGCGATGCCCTGGGCTAGGGGCTTCTGCCCTTTCAGGGCGTATGGAGCTTACATGCGAAACTTGAGTCAGTAGTAAGTTTAAGAAAAGTTTAGTTCATATATCTGTATCGGGGCGCATATCGTTTCAAAATTTAAATGCCCCCAAATATCAATGAAATAGGTAATAAAATAATTATCATTTACTATACAAATAGAATGCGGGAACCAATAAATTAAACTAGACTGGTCGTTGGAACTGTAGTTGCCGAGGTGATCTCACCTTCTATAGTTCCGCGGCTTTTTTTATATAAAAAACCTTGCCACTTTCAATTTTATTTTGTAATTTTGCACCCGTTAGTAATATCATTAATTCCAATATAAAGATGATGGCAAGATTCATATTCCTCAGTTTCTTCATGCTGGTTGGAGCCTTAGCCCCAACCAAGGCTCAGAACAGTTTCCCATACCCTGCTCTGCCAGACAGTCTGCGCAGCGTAGAGCAACGCGCAGCATACCTGAGTGAGCACTATTGGGACAACTTCAACTTTTCCGATACCCTGGAACTGGCAAACAAGGAGATGGCAGAACAGGGCTTTGTCAACTTCATCGATATTCTGGCACGTTTCGACCAGGAAATAGCCCAGAAGGGTGTTGCTGCCTTTACAGCCAAAGCTTACCAGCAGAAGCCATCTAAAGAGAAGTTTGAAAGCCTCATCGAGCATTATTATGAGAACCCTGAGTCGCCCATGCGCAACGACAGGGTATATGCCCTATTTCTGGAAGACATGGCTAAATCGCCATACTTCGATGAAACCGAGAAAGAAAGAATAGAATTTAAACTGAAACAGGCAAGAAAGAACTTGCCTGGCACACAGGCTACCAATATCAGTTTTATGCTGGAAGACGGCAAGCCTCATCAGTTGAGCGATTACCGGGAAAAGAAGGTTATCTTATATTTCTACGATCCTGACTGCGAGAACTGCCACAAGATATCTGCATGGCTCGACAAACAGACAATACCAGCCGGCTTCAGTCTGCTCCGCATCGTAGCAGATAACCGCTTGAGCACGATTTACGGGCTCAAAGCCATGCCAACCATTTACCTGTTGGATAAAGAGAATAAGGTGATATTAAAAGACTGTACACCAGAACAGCTCATGGAAGCATTACGGGGAAATGAAAACAGAAAGTAAAACTAGACTGGTCGAAAGAAGCGACATCTGTTATTGAATAAACATATCATTTACTATCATTTGTCTTAACTTCGTATATTATATATCAACATACCATTCATTATAATTGTAACTTCATATCATTTATTAAATATCTGAATTGCATTTTACAATTTATATGTATCTTAATTAGCTCGGGAAGAGTCATACTTCAACTTGAACTCCTCACGGGCGTGATCATTGCGCATTACAACAATCACATAGTCACCATCCTTAACTGTTCCTACCTTGGCAACAAGCGTATAATAACCATACTGACCAGACTTTCCATAATCACCTGTTTCGGTAATGATTAACTTCTTGCCAACCAACTGAGTTGCAAACTTGATATTTGTACCTTGGTCGAAGATTACATTCTTATGAGTCAGCATCAACTGACCACCCGGAAGAACCTTGCAAACCAACTTCTCATCATTCTCAGCCTTACTGTTAGACTCCTCGCTTACGGCAGAGCCTGCAGTCATGGAATAGCTGAGCAAAGAGAAACCTGACTCATCGGTGGTAACGCGACTAACTGTTTCACCCATTTCATCGTCAGATGCACTGCAACTTACAAATCCTATTGTCATCATAGTCATAGCGATGACCATCATAAAATACTTCTTCATAGTTATACCATTTACTAATTGTTTTCATTATCATTTAAACCAGTCATCTTCAGATTCCAGCCTTTCGGCCATTACCATCCGATGCTTTTAAAAACAAACACCTTTCGGTTTAAATCATCTTTTACAATTACACAAATGATATGTTGGGAGGAGTGATATCATTTACTATTGGTTATCATTTACTATTGCTTATCATTTACTATTGGTTATCATTTACTATAGGGCTTATACCCCTCTTACATGTCCTGTTCTTTCGTTTGAACATTGCAAATATAGGAAAAAAGGCAATAGGATGCAAGTTTTCTTAGTTAAATCATGTAAAGATTTTCTTGTTATCGTGCACAATATGTATTACATGCTGACAGATTGTATGATTGCGAGAAAAAAGGGGATAAAACAAAAGCGGGAACCCTTTCGGATTCCCGCTCATATCTTGTGTTGTAAAATCTCGAAGATTAGTCGAGGTTAGCCAACTTGTTGTCAGAATGAAGAACATCCTTGATCTTGTGGCTATAGAGGTCAACCATGTACTCACGAGCCTTACCGCAGTACTGACGTGGGTCGAAGTACTCTGGGTGAAGAGCCAATGTCTCACGAACACCTGCTGTGAAAGCAAGACGAGAGTCAGAGTCGATGTTGATCTTGCAAACAGCGCTCTCAGAAGCCTTAGTCAACTGCTCCTCTGGGATACCAACTGCGTCTGGCAACTTACCACCGAACTTGTTGATGATTTCAACATACTCCTGAGGAACTGAAGAAGAACCGTGGAGAACGATAGGGAAACCAGGAAGCTGCTCCTCAACTGCTGCCAATACGTCGAATGCCAATGGAGGAGGAACGAGGTGACCAGTCTTAGGGTCACGTGTGCACTGCTCTGGCTTGAACTTGTAAGCACCGTGAGAAGTACCGATAGAGATAGCCAATGAATCAACACCTGTACGTGTAGCGAAATCTACAACCTCCTCAGGCTTTGTATAGTGAGACTCCTCAGCTACTACGTCATCCTCAACACCAGCGAGGACACCGAGCTCACCCTCTACAGTTACACCGAACTGATGAGCGTAATCAACAACCTTCTTTGTCAATGCAATGTTCTCCTCGTATGGAAGTGCAGAACCATCAATCATTACAGAAGAGAAACCGAAATCTACACAGTCTTTACATGTCTCGAAGCTATCACCGTGATCGAGGTGAAGAACGATCTCAGGATGGTTGCAACCCAACTCCTTTGCATACTCTACAGCACCCTCTGCCATGTAGCGGAGCAATGTAGGGTTAGCATACTTACGAGCACCCTTAGATACCTGAAGGATAACTGGTGACTTCAAGTTTGAAGAAGCCTGGATGATAGCCTGGAGCTGCTCCAAGTTATTGAAGTTGAAAGCAGGAACGGCCCAACCGCCCTTGATAGCTCTTGCGAACATGTCCTTAGTGTTCACAAGACCGATTTTCTTGTAATCTACTGCCATAATTTTACTTAATTTATTGTTTAATGAAACATTCTTTTTTCTTATATATAATAAGGTGTAGAACTTATGAGGCTCTTTCCTTACCGAGTGCAAATTTACCTTTTTCTTTTGAGACAACAAAATGATAATTCGATTTTTCGTGTTGCAATCGAGTTAAAAAAGTTAATTCCGCACCAATATCCTACATAACACAAAGCTTTTGCTAAACGCAGTTAGCAATTTAACATCTTTACAGAACTTTCGCATGCGGTTCAAGAACGGGCTGAAGGCCAAAAGTTCCAGAAGCAGCACGCCCTGAAAGGGCAGAAGACCAAAAGCTCCAGAAGCAGCACGCCCTGAAAGGGCAGAAGCTCCTAGCCCAGGGC
>OLRV01002044.1_pt1 | contig 16182 bp, 14 predicted proteins | sample 1672421 | NCBI WGS metagenome assembly OLRV01 (sample SAMEA3136684, study PRJEB25190) | human gut metagenome | biome: human gut; feature: human-associated habitat; material: faeces | place: Austria | collected 2013
AGAACGCTTACATCGTGAAATGTACGGGATGCAAGAAAAATGCCGACGGAGAAATGGTAATTTATTGTGTTTGGATAATATTGAAATAGCTAAAAAAATAAAGGCAGTAGATTTTCTTGAAATATATAAACAATTTGCTGAAGATATAATAAGAACATCATGTCAACTAGAAGGAATAAGTAATTGTGTAAAAAATGTAACAATTGGAGTTACTAATTTTGATAAAGAAATTAAAGGTATCAAGGAGTATCCTTGTTTAATAACAAGAAGTTGTGATTTATCAAGTGGGAATTATGATGGTAGGTTAGGAAGTAATAGAATCTTTTTAGATAAATTACCACAACCAATTGAAAAAGTTGAATATACAGATTCTAAAAATGTACAATATTTAATAAAAGGTAATTATCCTTTTATCTATGGGCAAGGATTATATTATTATCAAGATGAAAGAAGCAGTGTGTTTTATTATTCTAAAAATAATATTTATGATGAAAATTATATTAATCAAATGAATAAAATAATTAATGCTTTAAGATATATAAAAGCTGAAGAAAACAATGCTATTGATAAATTTAAAATGATTGATATTACTGATTATGATGAAGTTTATTGTAATGTGGATTGGTTTATTATTTATGATAGTGAAAATTATGAAGAGTATATTAAATCTAATGATAGTAGAGCAAAAGAAGAAATGAAATTAAATAAAAGAGTTAAAATAAAAAAATATTCTAGTAAATAATATTGGGATATTTTTAATTATATGTTATATTTGTGTTGCAATTTAGTAGTGCTAAGAATTATAGAAAGGGTATTAAATGAAAAAAATATGTATTTTAGTTTTATGTTTAGTTTTAACTTTAGTTACGTTTGGTTGTGGTAATAAAAGTGTACAAAAACCAACAAATTTACAAGATACTTATAGTGCGGTTGGTAATTATTTTGGTGATAGTAGTGTAGATAGATCTAATTTAGGTGCTTTTTATTTAGATGAAGAAAATAATATTATTGTAGTTAACTTAATTGATAATAGTGAAACAAAACAAAATGAATTTTTAGAAAAAGCTAATATTGATTCTAAATATATTAAGTTTAAACAAGGTGGACCTTATAATACTAATAGTTTAGACATTGATTTAAAAGTATCTTCGGAAAATAATAATGAAAATATTAAATTTAAAGAATATTTAAAATTAGATAATAGAACCATCTACTTAGCAGAAAACGTTAGTGAATTATTTATTGTTGAAAATAAAAATCAGACATCTTTAAAAAAATATATAATTAATATATAGTAATAAGGAGAGAAAAATTATGGCTTTAACAAATGGTATTAAAAAAAGATATCTGCCACTTATTGTGACAATATTAACGGTAGTTATTTTTATAGCATCAGGAACATATGCCTGGTTTGAATGGAAATCTACCGACAATCCTAATGTTGCTTTTGATGCTAATTTAGGAATAATATATAATAAAGAACACGATACATTATCAGGAACCTTAAATCCGGGAAATAGCAAAGAAAGTGGCATAAGCACGACGATTGAACTATGGACAACCACTACGAAAACCGATGTGTATGGGACTTTATTTTTAAACGTTTCACAGATAACCAGTCCATTAAATACAAATGGTATGTTAAAATGGGAAATATGGAGTGACAGTACCAAATTGGGTAGTGGAACATTCGATGGATTTACCTCGGGGGATGTTTTAGAAGTACTAAAAGATGAAATATTAAATAACACCCAAACATTTTATACAATATATATATGGTTAGATGATGATCAAATCAATACTACTGATATTAGCGGGGGAACAATCGTTACTGAAATAGGTGCCAGCGCAGGACAATTGCCAACAAGTGAAAGCACCCTTACAATTACCAATAATTCAAGCAGTCAAGATAGTTATGTTAAAGAATATACCTTAAATCTTATAGCAACATCTGATTTATATGACATAAAAGGCTATGCTATTACCAACAGTCCGGATCTCCCAACCCAATATACTCAAATAGCAACACCTTCAACTACATATAATTTAGAATATAATGTTACTGAAAATAAAAAATACTATGTTTGGTTTAGAAACCAAAACAACAAAGTAGCCTATGAGGTAATCGATGTAACCTGTATTGATAGAACAATTCCTATCCTTGCTCTTGACGGAAGCGTTGCCTCACAATTTATTAATTCTAGTGCAAGTATAACAATACCACTTAAAATAACTGATACAGAAAGTGGTATTGATTCTGGAACATTTACTGCTAGTGATCTAACAATAAAAACAGGTTCAACGACCATCTCTCCAGCTACCAAAAATTTAGCATATCTTACTAGTAGTGCTGGAGTATACAAATATGAATTATCCTTAAGTGGTATATCTGGCAATGGAACACTAAGCCTTACGGCCTTATCGGGAGTAATAACCGATATTGCTGGAAATATTAATGATGAGACCGTATTAAGCACCAATATTGTTATAGATAACACCAAGCCAACAGTAGATAGTATTTCAGCAAATAAAACATCAGATATGATAACTATCAGTGCTACTGCTAGTGATAATTTAAGTGGGGTAGTATCATATTGGTATAGTATCGATGGAACGGCATACTATCAATCAAGTAACGCAAATTATACCTTTAGTAATGTATCTGATGGTAATTATACCGCTTATGTATATGTTAAAGATGCTGCTGGAAACACTTCAAACATATCACAAGTTGATGTAATCTTCGATAATACACCTCCACAATTAGCGTCATTAAATGTAACTTCAAGTGCAGGTACTTATACTAGTGGTAATACCATTAACATCGAAGCAACTTATAGTGAAAACATACTTAATGGTAGTGGCAATACATTTACCTCTACCGATGCCCCAGTCTTATCATTAAAGTTTGGTTCAGGAGAATCTAGAAATGCTACTTTTGTAAGTCACAGTGGTAACAAAATTGTTTATCAAATAACAGTAAATAGTAGTGATTTAGGTACATTACAAATAAATTCTTATAGTGGAACCGTATATGATACATCTAATAATCAATTAAATATAACGACTCCATCCCTAGGAGGAAATACGGTCAGTGCAAGTACCAAAGCTAAGATAGATAGTACTTATTATGCAACATTAGCAAATGCTATTGCCTCTAGTGGAACTACTAAAACCATTCAAATGGTAAATAATACAGCTGAATGTGTTGTAATACCAAGTACTAATACCATTACCTTAGATTTAAATGGTAAAACAATTACTTGTAATACAGCAAATACCAGTGCAATTACCAATAATGGAACATTAACAGTAAACGACACATCTACTGGTGGTACTATAACATCAACATATTATGGAATAGAAAATAAAGGCAGTGCTACTTTAACAAACGGTACAATAAAATCAACATCAAATACATCAATTTATAATAATTCTACTCAAACAAATGCTTCTGGAACATCATTATATATAAATGGAGCATCTATAGTATCAACAAGTGGGGTAGGAATAAATAATGTATCAACAGGCACTGTAACAATAGCAAGTGGTAGTGTTAAAGGATCAACAAGTGGTATATACAATACCACAAGTGGTACTATAAATATAGGTCTAAGTACCGATACATTGAGCACTGAAACTCCAGGAGTATATAGTACTGGTGGTTCAGCATATGGAGTATATATGAATTCTGGAGGTACACTAAATATAAATAACGGAAGCCTATATACAACAAATACTAGTGTAACAAGCGCATATTATAAAGGTAGTTGTACACTAACAGCAAGAAGTGACTACCATATTACTTCTGCTACTGCTACGGTAGATGGAACAAATTATAAGAAATCATACTTAGTAAGTGGAGTTACCCAAATACAATATCAATACAGAAATTATGATTCTTGTATAAGTAGAGAGTGCCAAGGAGGATATGTATCTAACTCTTCATGTGGTTATGCAAGCTGTGAGAATAGCAATTGTTCTTGTGCTGAATGGAATTACACCACAACATGTGGTTCATGGCAACAAGGTATTTGTGAAAAATCTGGTGTTAATCTTGATACAACCAGCCAATGTAATAGGCAAGGCACAAGTTGCACCGCATATACATCGTGTTCTGCTGGTGGTCAAGCTGGTAGCGGATATTATTGTTGCGATTACACTAGGTCATGTAGCAAAAAAAGGACAAGTTGCAAGACATATAATTCTTGTACGGATAGTTCGTGTGGCTATGACACATGTTATGATTCTTGTGCAACTATGAAATGTGTAGGAGGATATACCAGTTGGACTAGTTGGTCCCCAAGTACTTTATCCGGTTACTCATACTGTCAAAAACGAACCTGTAATTTAGATGCAGAAGGCGTAGTAACATCATGTGGCTCAGCAGGATCTTGTTAGGAGGGTGAAAATGATGGAATTATTTAATAAAAAGAATAGTAAAATAATACTTGCATTATTAGTAGTTGTAGTCATATGCACCCTTCTACTAGTAGTTTTAAAAAGTATAAAAAAAGAAGACGAAAAAGAAAGTACAGATACCAAAATAACACAAGTAATACCACAAGATGTAAGAAAAATATACAGAATATTAACATCTAACGAATGCTACGTTGACTTTAACTTTGAATTTAAAAATGATTTAAAAATAAAAACAACTGATATGAATGATGATATTATTCTAACAATAATCTTCAATAATCTAAAAGAAAATAATAAATTAAGTAATTTAACTAAAGAAGAATATCTAAGTAGTGCTAAAGAAATATTAGGTAGTAATTTTAATGCTCCAAATACATTCACAAACTTTAAACATAATGACTACGCCTATACTTTAACAGAAAATAATATCACAAAGACCAAAACAGACTGTAACTCTTCAAAAGAATATAAAACTGTATTATATAGTTACTCATACAACCAAGACAATCTATCGGTATATATCAACTATGCATATATAGAAAATGGTAATGTATACGATTTAGATAAAAACTATATTGCTAAGTATAGTAGTGAAGAAATGGAAAACATTATGGGAAAAGCTACAAGTTATATTTATAACTTTAAAAAAGAAAATAAAAACTATTATTTAACCAGTGTAGAAAAGACTATACGAGAAATAAAATAAGTCTTTGCAAAACAATGAATAGTTGACAAACTAAGACAAACATATTATTATATAATTATCAATTTGGGAGGTAATAATGAAAAAATTTTATATACTAACAATTGCTTTAGTACTAATAATTACTATTACAGGATGTGGTAAAACAAAAAACAAAGAACCAGAAAAAACTGAATTTTCACTAGGAGAAAAAATAGAAATTAAAAATTTTGAAATTGAATTTCTAAATTATTCACTAAGAAAAGCAATTTCCGAAAAAGAAAAACATCAAGATTTAGTATTCCTAGAAGTAAATGTTACCAACACAAGCAGTAAAACCCAAAGTTTTAGGAACAGCAATTTCAAAGTATTTGGACCAGATAATTTACAATTAGATATAATCAGTAGCAATAAATATACATCTGCCCTAAGCAATCTTGGAAATATAAGAAGCAACGGAACCACTAATGGACATATAATCTTTGAATTTTCTGGTTATGGTAAATATTACTTAGAATTTGTAAACACAAGCAAAAAGAAAATTACCGTCATCATTAATATTGACCAACCTAATGCAGAATAAAAATATTAATAAAAAAGACAAAGATTTATTGTCTTTTTTATTTTTTTATGGTAAAATTATTACAAGAATAGTAAAGTAGGCAAAAGGAGAGAATAATTATGGCATTTAACAAATTAAAAAATATGTTTAATACCGAAGAAGATGACACCAAAAGTGCAGAAGATGAATATTATAACGCTGAGAATGTGACAATTCCTAACAACGGAGGTAAAATGATTTTATTAGAACCACGAGCATTTTCAGAAAGTCAACAAATCGCCGATCACTTAAAAAAAAGAAATACCGTTGTTGTTAATATGAAAAGAATTACCGCTGACCAAGCTAAGAGAATTGTCGATTTTCTAAGCGGAACGGTATATGCTATCGGTGGCGATTTGCAAAAGATAGGATCTGGTATTTTCCTATGTACGCCTAAAAATATCAATGTTGAAGGAAAAATAACAGAAGATGATGGTAAAAGTAAAGAAGAAACAGAAATTGAATGGTAATAAGTAATTATTTGAGGTGAGATAAGTGAAAAATTTTAGCATTTCCCCTAATGGATATAATCAATCAGAAGTAAATAAATTTGTTGATGTTGTCATTGAAAGAATTGAAAAATTAGTTAAAGACAATAACAATTTAATCAAAGAAAGAGAAAATCTCACCAAAGAAATAGAAATCCTTAAAAATAAAACTAAGGATGCTACCGAGATGGAAAATAAACTAAATAAAGCTATAATTGCCGTTCAAGAAACATCGGACAGAATGAAAGAACTAGCAAGAAGAGAAAGTGCTCTAATTATTGAAGATGCTAAAAGAAATGCTAACGCTATTATTCACGAAGCATTAGTAGAAGCAGAAAAAACGGAATTAGAAGTAAATATGATAAGAAAAAATATTAAAGTATATAAAAACAGAGTAACTAGTTTATTACAATCTCAACTAGAAATCGCCGATGAGCTAGATAAAATAGAAATTTAGAAATTTACTATTGTCAACACCGAAATTTTATGATATAGTATGTGATATATTTAAAACAAACGCGGAAGACGTAATTAAAGAAGTATTATATAAGAGAGCTTCAAATAGGTGAAATGAAGTTAATAACCTTTAATTAAGATCACTTCTAATGTTTTTAATTGATAAGTAAATTAAAACGTTAACCTCGTTACGGTTATAAGCGTATAGATATTATCTATAAATTAAGGTGGTACCGCGGTAAATTATTCGTCCTTATACATAAGTATAAGGATTTTTTATTGGAAGGAAAGATGATTATGTTTAAAGAACTAAAAAAAGAAAAAGTTGAAGATGTAGAAGCATCATTTTCAAAATATTGGCAAGAAAAAGATATATTAAATAAATCTATCGAAAATAAAGATAAATATTTTGTTTTTTATGATGGACCAGCAACTGCCAATGGAATGCCAGGACTTCACCATATGGTAGCAAAATTCTTAAAAGACGCCTTTTGTAAATACAAAACTATGCAAGGATACAAAGTTTTAAGAAAAGTTGGTTGGGATACCCATGGACTACCAGTAGAAGTACAAGTTGAAAAACAATTAGGCTTTAATGGCAAAAAAGATATAGAAAAATATGGTATTGAAAAATTCAATGCTGAATGTCGTAAAACAGTATGGGCTAATGAAAAAGCATTTAGTGATCTAACTACCAAAATGGGTCAATTCATAGATTTAGAACATCCTTATGTGACATATGATAACAGTTATATCGAAACAGAGTGGTGGATATTAAAAAAGTTTTTTGATGTTGGCTTATTTTACGAAGGACAAAAAATATTACCATACTGCCCAAGATGTGGAACAGGTCTTGCCACACACGAAGTAGCTCAAGGTTACAAAGAAATCAGTGTAGATACAGTAATAGTGTGTATGAAGAAAAAAGATGAAGATGCATACTTTCTTGTATGGACTACGACACCTTGGACTTTAATTGCCAATGTTGCTTTATGTGTAAACCCAAATGAAGAATATGTGAAAGTAAAAAGTCAAGGACACAAATTTATCCTAGCCAAAAAATTAGCAAATAAAATCCTAGGAGAAGATATTGAAATATTAGAAACATATAAAGGTAGCGAATTAGAATATGTCGAATACGAACAATTAATTCCAAGCCTTAGCGTTGATAAAAAAGCTTTTTATGTAACTTGTGACGAATACGTTACTATGGAAGATGGAACCGGAATCGTTCATCTAGCACCTGCTTTTGGTCAAGATGACTATAATGTTGGTAGAAAATATAATCTACCATATCTAAACCCTGTCGGGGACGATGGTAAATATAAAGAAGGATTATGGAAAGGACAAAATGTATTTGAAGCCGACTTAGAAGTAATCAAATATCTAAAAAAAGAAGATAAATTATTCAAAAAACAAAAAATAGTTCACAATTATCCCCATTGTTGGCGTTGTGATTCACCATTAATATACTACTCAAAACCATCTTTCTATCTTGAAATCACTAAGATAAAAGATAAAATAATTAAAGCAAATTCCAAAGTTAATTGGTATCCAGAATATGTTGGTGAAAAAAGATTTGCCAATTGGTTAGAAAACTTAAATGACTGGGCTATCTCTAGAAATCGTTACTGGGGAACTCCATTACCATTATGGAGATGTTCATGTGGTCATAGTATAATGATTGGCTCTAAAAAAGAATTAATTGAATTGGCAACTACCAAAGTAAGCGAAGATATTGATTTACATAGACCATATGTTGATGATATTTATATAAAATGTCCTATTTGTGGCAAAGAAATGACAAGAGTAAATGACGTTATTGACTGTTGGTTTGATTCTGGAGCAATGCCTTTTGCTCAATATCATTATCCATTTGAAAATGATGAATTATTTAATACCCAATTCCCAGCCGATTTCATTGCTGAAGGAATCGATCAAACAAGAGGATGGTTCTATTCCCTTTTAGTAATATCAACATTTATAAAAGGAGTATCACCATATAAAAATGTTCTAGTAAATGAATTGCTTTTAGATAAGAATGGTCAAAAAATGCATAAAAGCAAAGGAAATGCCATCGAACCATTCACTATCATTAGTAAATATGGGGCAGACATTGTTAGATTCTATCTTCCATATGTATCTCCAGTCTGGACTCCATTAAAATTTGATGAAGACGGTTTAAAGGAAGTTCATTCTAAATTCTTTAACCCACTTAAAAATACTTATACCTTCTTCCAAATGTATGCTAATATCGATAACATAGATCCAAGAAATTTCAAAGTAGCTACTAGTGATTTAGAAAATATAGATAAGTGGTTGCTATCTAAATACAATAAATTAATAAAAAATGTAACCTCTGCCTATGAAGAATATGATTTAAACAAAGTAGTTAAATTAGTTACTGAATTTGTTTCTGATGATTTATCAAACTGGTATATTAGAAGAAATAGAAAAAGATTCTGGCAAAGTGAATTAGATAATTCTAAAATGAGTGTCTACCAAACAACATATGAAGTATTAATCGGTATTTGCAAAATCGTCGCACCTATCTCACCATTTATAACCGAAGAAATTTATCAAAATCTAACTGATGAAGAATCAGTTCATCTAGCATCTTTCCCAATTCCAGACGAAAAATTAATTAATGAGGAACTTGAAAATAAAATGGAATTAGTAAGAAATTTAATATCTTTAGGACGTAACGCTAGAGAAGAAGCCAAAATAAAAGTTCGCCAACCAATAAGCGAAGTAATTATCGACGGCAAAAACAAGAAAGTACTAGCAGACGTTATCGATTTAATTAAAGAAGAATTAAATGTAAAAGAAATAGTATTTGCAGAAAACCTAAATGAATATATGAATTTTAGTATTAAGCCTAATTTCAAAAATGCCGGTTCTATCTTAGGATCTAAAATGCCTGAATTTGTAAAATATTTAAATTCATTGAAAGAAGAAGAAATAAATAACATTCGAAATAATATGGATTTAGAGTTTGAAGGAATAAAAATAACCGAAGATCTAATTGACATTAAAATAAATGCCAAAGAAGGATTTAATGTAGCTACTGAAAATAATAATTTCATAATTCTAAATACCACTTTAACCGAAGAATTACTAAATGAAGGATTAGCTAGAGAATTTGTAAGCAAAATTCAACAATTAAGAAAAACAGAAAACTTTGATGTAGAAGATCGTATTAATATTTATATAGATGCTAATAAAGATTTCATCAATCAACTAATGACTAATATGGAATATATAAAGGCAGAGACCCTTTGTCTTAATTTTAAGGAAGATAAAAAAGCTTCAACTAAATTAACAATAAATGAATATGAAATATTAGTAACTTTAGAAAGATTAGAAAATAAATAATTTTAAAAAGTCGGATTATTGAACCCGGCTTTTTAAATGACAAATATAATGATAGAATTTTTTTAAATTTAATTACATATCTATTATTAGAGGTGAAATATGAAAAAAATAATATTATCTTTAACTCTATTGCTTATACCCACATTTGTATATGCCGAAGAAGTAGACCTAGCACCAAATGCTAAAGCCGCTATAATAGTAGAAGCTTCAACCGGCACAATTCTATACCAAAAAAACGTTCACGAAAAACTCCCACCTGCTTCTATGACCAAAATGATGGGAATGTTGCTCGTCGTAGAAAGTGTAGAAAAAGGGCAGATTAATTGGGACGACATTGTAATTGTGTCAGAAAATGCTTCTAGCATGGGTGGAAGTCAAATATTATTAGAAACAGGAGAAAAAATGACTGTTGATGATTTATTTAAAGGAGTAGCTGTCGCATCCGGAAATGATGCCATCGTAGCATTAGGAGAAAAAATCGCCGGAACAGAAGAAATGTTTGTAAAAATGATGAACGACAGGGCTAAAGAACTAGGATTAAAAAATACTAATTTTAAAAATCCTCACGGACTAGAAGAAGCAAATCACTATACATCAGCATACGATATTAGCAAAATTGCCTTAGAGCTAGTAAAACATCCTAAAGTATTAGAATATAGTGGTATTTATGAAGATTATTTAAGAAAGGGAACTAATAGAGAATTTTGGTTAGTAAACACAAATAAAGTCGTGTACTAAAAATGCTATAGTGAAAAATTACTATAGTATTTTTTATTTATAAATAAGGGTTTTATCAAAAAGTAACATACAAAATATATTTGTTTGTAAGTGAATATTACTATAGTGCTTTGGAATATTTGGTAATTATAATCGTATAATTAGATGAATGAGTTAGAAAAAAGGAGGTTGATATATGACTTGTTTATCTAAAAACATTAGTTTAGAGATTATGAAGTTTTTTTTAAATACTAGTGTTCCAAAAATTTTAAGTGAAAGGAAAGGTATTACTTCTAATTAGGAAGGAGTGATATTAACTTATGCAGACAGCAATTTATTGCAGGGTATCTACTGAAGAACAAGCTACTGAAGGATTTAGTATTCATGCTCAAAAAGATAAATTAACTAAATATGCGAGCATTAATGATTGGGATATAGTAGATTACTATGTTGATGATGGTATAAGTGGTAAAAATTTAACTGATAGAAAAGAAGTATCAAGATTAATTGAAGATGTAAAGAAGGGAAAAATAAATAATGTTTTAATATACAAACTAGATAGACTTACTAGAAGTGTTAAAGACCTTATTTATTTAATAGAACTATTTGATAGTCATAATTGTACTTTTAACTCTCAAACAGAGAAAATAGATACTTCAAATGCTGTTGGAAGAATGTTTGTTAAGATTATTGGAATATTTGCAGAATTTGAAAGAGAAAATTTAGCAGAAAGAGTAACTTTTGGATATGAACAAAAAACTAAAGAAGGTAATTATACTAATTGCAATGGTGTTTTTGGTTATGATTATTTAGTTGGTATTGGAAAACTTAGAGTTAATAAAAATGAAGCAATTTATGTTAAGAAAATATTTAATTGGTATTTAGATGGCGAATCTATGGTTAAAATTGCTAAAAAGTTAAAAGATTTAAATGTACCAACTAAAAGAGGGGGACATTGGAATCAGTCAACTATTTATTCAATACTTACTAATCCTCTTTATATTGGAAATGTAAGGTATGGAGTAGGAAGAAAAAATGGATTTGAAGTAAGTGGTAAAAACATAACACCTATTATTAATGATGACTTATTTAATAATGTTAGTAATCTAATGAAGAAAAGAAAGAAATTTCATAACAAGAAATACTCTTCTGATGATACCTATTATTTTAGAGTATTAAGATGTAGTTTGTGTGGAGGAAAATATCATGCTAGACAACAACTTCAAAGTGGCAAAAAATATATTACTTATCAGTGTAATGGGCATAACAATAATAGCTGTAATGCTCCTGGATTTTCTCATCTTAAAATTGAAAACGCATTTATTAATTATTTAGAGAATATTAAGGATTTAGAATTTGATAAAAGTATTTTAAAGAAAGAAAAAGATAATACAGATAATAATACTTTAGAGCTACAAGAACAAATAGATAAATTAAATAATAAGAAAAAAGAAACTTTAAAATTATTTACTACAGATGAAATAGATTATGAAACATTTAACGAAATAAAGAATGTAATAAATGAAAAATTAGAAGTTTTAAATAATGAATTAAATAGTTCTAATAAAGAAAAAGACTTTGAAGATTCAACAAATTTAGAAGTTATAAAAGAGATTGTTGTTAACTTAAAGAACAATTTTCTTCACCTTGATAATCATGAAAAGAAAATGTTTTTAGAAAGATTTGTTAAAGAAATAAAAGTAAGAAAGGATGGTAATGACGTGGTAATTGATGAAGTAATATTTTAAATGGCTCACTTTTAAGTGAGTTTTTTGTATGCAGTAATTTAATTTAAAAGGGAGATGATTTGATGAAAAAAATTAAAGGAAGTGTTTATTATAGATAAATATGTTTTGGTATACGCCTATGTACCAGAGCAATTTTTATCTAGAAAAGATTTATCTTACTTAGATAAACTTATTTATATTAGAATAGTAGGATTTTGTAGAAATAACAATTATAACAATACTTGTTTTGCTAGTAATGGATATTTTGCTAATTTATTTGGAGTTAAACCAAAAACAATATCTGTAACTATTAAGAAACTAAAAGATTCAGGATTAATAAATGTTAAATATATTAAAAATGAAAATCTAGTTAAGCAAAGAAGTATTACTCTAACAAGTAATGTATGGAAAGGGATAAGTAATGATGTGGTAGTTAATAAGGAAGAAGATGTTCCTTATATGAAGGAATATAATAATAAGATAAATAATAATAAAGAAATATATAATAAAATTATATCTTATGATACTGATGGAGTAATGCTTTGGAATGGTAAAAGATGTGAATCAGTACCACCAACAAAAGAAGAACAAAAAGAAATGGAAGATTTATTAAGTGAATTTAAGTAATTTGACAAATTAGTAAAAAAGCAATAAAATTAAATAAAGAATAGAAAGTGCTAGTACAGACTTTATATGTTTTGTACTGGCACTTTTTTCTTTGATGAAAGAGAGGTGTTTATAGAAAAAGTATATGGAGTAATCATTCCATAGTTTGTACTACTATGGTAGTAATATGGATTATTCTATGGAATGTGTTTAATGTAGAAAAATAAAGGGATCAATGAGCAGTTTTGGATGATATGCTCTATAATTTTTAATCAATTTTGCAAGTGCAAAATAAGAAATGATAGCATCATAAAGCTATATAATATAAGCATTTATATATAGTAGCGCTATCATTCTCCTTATCCTGCTTAAAAATAATCTTTAAAAAACAGAAAGAAAAGGTGATGTGTATCGGGTTATTTCCTAAAAGAAAGGGAAGTTATTATTGTTAAAAATTAGATTAATTATATTATGTAAGGAGTTATTTATAGTTTAAGACAGGTAATTTATTTGAGAGAACAAATTATCTTAAGTTACCAAAACTTAATATATAAAATATTATCTCATTATAGAATTTTATATAATTATAATAAAGATTTTGAAGAAGACTATTTTCATGAAGGAATAATAGCATTAACTATAGCTTATGATACATATAAAGATGATTGCGATGTTAAATTTATTACTTATGCGTCAAGATGTATTCATAATAGATATAAAGATATATTTAAAAGGAAATCATTTAATGAAGAACCATTAGATTTACAAATAAAAGATGATTTATATTTATTAGATATTATTCCATCAAAAGAAGAAAAGATTCTTGATATGTTAATAAGAAAAGAAACAAAAGAAGAATTAGAAAAATCTTTGAATAAATTGAGTAATGAAGATAATTTTATTATATGTAGTTTGTATAGTATTAAAAATAAAAAAATAACTCAAAAAAATTTAGCAAAGATATTTAATTGTACACAAAGTTGTATTGCTAAAAAGCATAATAAAATATTAAATCTAATTAAAGAGGATCTGAAATATTAAAATCAGATTCTTTTTTTTGAAGTTTAATTTAAAAAAAATTACATTAATTTAATTTTTTTAAATGGGGTTGACTATATGGTAAAATATGGTAAAATACTATTTAAATTACTTAGGAGGAAGATAGTATGAGAAAATTAGCAAATATGATATTTAAATGTTGTCTTAAAGAAAAATGCATTAACATTTTTAATAGTGTTAGTGTTATTTGCTCATGCTTCAATTTCTGCCTAAATTTAAAATTATGTCTTGTCGGCGCATGTTAAACGTAAGTTTTTGCGACGACTTTTTTATTGGAGGTGTTAAAATGAATAATATTGAATTGCATGATTTATTAGATAAGTTAAAAGAATATAATTTTAGCGAAATTGAAATTGTTAAAAGAGCTTACGAATACGCTGATACATTGCATAAGGGGCAAATGAGACAAAGTGGCGAACCATATATTAGTCATCCATTAAATGTTGCATATATTTTGGCAGAGATGCATGCAGATAGAGATACAATATGTGCTGGACTACTTCATGATACTTTAGAAGATACAAACATTACTAAAGAAGATATATCACATGATTTTAATCAAAATATTGCTGGCTTGGTAGATGGTGTAACAAAATTATCAAAAATGAATTTTTCTTCTAAACAAGATCAGAATTATGCAAATACAAGAAAAATAATAACTGGAATAACTGAAGATGTAAGAATAATTATAATTAAATTAGCTGATAGACTTCATAACATGAGAACATTACAATTTAAATCGGAATTTAAACAAAAAGAAAATGCACTTGAAACTATGGAAATATTTGTACCACTAGCTTATTATATTGGCGCATACAGAATTAAAAGTGAATTAGAAGATTTATCACTTAGGTATTTAAAACCAGATATGTATAAAAGGATTGAAGAGCGAAAATTAAGATTAGAAGAATCGAGCAATGGTTGCTTAAAAGAAATGTTATATAAGATAGAAACTTTATTAAACGATAAAAACATACCTAATGAGATAAAGATAAGAACTAAAAATATTTTTGGCATATATAAAAGGTTAAGTGAAGGTCATAAATTATCTGATATACATGATTTGTTAGCACTTAAAATAATGGTAGATGAAGTAGAAAATTGCTACAGAACATTATATTTAATACATAATGAGTATCATCCAATAAATGATAAATTTAAAGATTATATTTGTAACCCCAAAACAAATATGTATCAAAGTTTACACACAACAGTTTTTGGACCTGATGATAGGTTAGTACAAACACAAATTAGAACTTTTGATATGGATAAAGTGGCATCCTTTGGTTTGACTGCATACTGGGATGAACAAAAGAGAAAAGCAAGAGATGTAATGCAAGATGATTTAAAACAAAAATTTCAATTTTTCAAATCATTAACAGAAATTAATTCCATATTCGGAGATAATCAACAATTTGTAAATCAAGTAAAGACTGAATTATTTTCGGACAAAGTTTATGTTTATACCACAAAAGGAGATATAATAGAACTTCCAAAAGGTTCAACTCCAATAGATTTTGCATATAAAATACATACTGATATAGGAAATACAATGGTAGGAGTATTTGTAAATGATGAATTTGTGCCAATAGATTATGTATTGCGAAATAAAGATAGGGTTAGAATTGTCACTGATGAATTATCTTATGGACCAAGAGAGGATTGGATAGATAAAGCTCAAACAAGTTTAGCAAAAAGAAAAATAAAAGAATTTGGAAAAAAATAATGAATAAAGTTATTTATATAGATTTTGACGGTGTGCTTGTGGATACTCCCAAATTTATAAGCAAAGAACTTAAAATAAAAGGAAATTCAGAAGAAACATGTAAAAATTTTCCATGGGATTATTTTTTAAAAAATTGTAATGAAATAGAAAATAATTTAACAATTTTAAAAAAAAATCCCAACAAAATAAAGTTGTAATTTTAACACATGTTTATTCGGATAAAGAAAAATCAGCCAAAGAAAATTTTGTTTATAGAAAGTTAAAAAATATACAGATTATTTCAGTTCCTTATTATATAGATAAAAATATAACCATCTGTGGTT
>OLRV01002056.1_pt1 | contig 16124 bp, 9 predicted proteins | sample 1672421 | NCBI WGS metagenome assembly OLRV01 (sample SAMEA3136684, study PRJEB25190) | human gut metagenome | biome: human gut; feature: human-associated habitat; material: faeces | place: Austria | collected 2013
CTGGCGCCTCTTTACCAACCTTGAATTATCTATATTTTGAACACCCTACCTTTCAAGGGTAGCGCCGCTGCAACCCACATCACAAAAAAAGAATCTGACGATTGCGTCTTCACTGCGCAATCGTCAGATTCTTTTTTATATAGCTATGGTGTATTGCCTGACGGCTATCGGATTCCGCTTTTCAGCTATAGGATATTGCAAGCAATCGATAGAACTAAAGTCTCTATGACCGTCATTCCGCAACGTCCTTATACGATTTCAATCTTGCTCTTTCCCCCTGCGGGTTGCTTGACCAGTCGGATTTGCGGACTGATTTGGGAGCGTATCTGGTCGGTGTGGCTGATGACGCCCACTTTTCTGCCCTGGGCATTCTCAAGGTTGGAGAGCGCCGACATAACGAGGTCGAGAGAGGCGTGGTCGAGGTTGCCGAAACCCTCGTCAATGAAGAGGCTGCCGATGCTCAGATTGTGGCTCGAGAGCGTGGCAAGTCCCAAGGCCAGCGCGAGACTGACAACGAAGGTTTCGCCGCCAGAAAGTGAACTGACGTAGCGGTGCTCGTCAAACATGTCGCGGTCGATGATTTCCAGCGTGAGCGTGCCAGGCATGTTGCGGAGTTCATAGCGCGGCGAGAGCTGGCGCAACTGGGCGTTGGCGTGGCTGACCAGGAAGCCAAATGTGTAGCTCTGGGCCAGTTCGCGGAATTTCTTGCCGTCGGCACTTCCCAAGAGCGCATCGAGACGACGCCACTCTTCTGCGTTGACACGCGCCGCTTCGAGGTCTTTCAACCGACTGGCGGCCCGTTGCTCACTGTCTTCATGCTGCTTAAGACAGAGGTTAAGACTGAGCACATGCGCTTTCTGCACGTCGATTTCCTGAAGGAGCGATGCCTCGCTGGCCTTCAGACTTTCGCGCGTCTCGTCGCCCGTGCCAGAGGGCTGGCTGGGCTTGCTGCGCAACGCCAAGAGGGCTTCACGCGCCGTTTGGAGACGTGTGCTGGCAAGCGTGAGCTGCTTTCTCGCCTCGTCAAGGCGGTCGCGCAGTTGTTTCCAGTCGCAATGCTCCGAGAAGATTTTCTCAAGTTCGGCAAACTGCATCGGCGAATGCGTGGAATTGAATTTAACAATCCACACGTCGAGGTCGGCCATTCGCTGGCTCAATTCTCCCTGCCGCGTCATGCGCGTCTGCAAAAGATTCTGCTGCGTTCCTTGCAACTGCCGCAGGCGTCCAGAAGCCTGTTCGTTCACGCCGCGTGCCAGCGATTCCTTCTGACGTGCCGCCGCGATTTCCGCCGAGAGAAGCTCCTCTTCCTTTTCTGGCGTCGTATTGTTGAAAAGCCTTGAAAGCTCGTCGCGCTTGGCTTGCAGGCGTTCCTGCATAGCCTCCTTCGCCTCCACAGCCTGCGTGTATTGCTGGCGGGCCTCATTCAGACGGTTGCTCAGAGCCTTCACCTCTTCATGAAGGAGTTCGCAGGCACGCTGCTGCTCGTCGAGGTTTTTGCACGTGTTGAGCCAGTCGTCGTGGAGCGTCGATAGGCGCAGGCGGAAGTTGTCGGGATTGTTTTTCCATTCCGAAAACCATCCAGAGAGCGTCACCATCGAGTCGAGGTCCTGGTAAAGCTCACTGCATGAGCGGTCGGACTTCGTCAAGATTTCCTCCTGCTCCTCAGCAGAAGCCGCCGCCACGCGATATTGCGTGTTAAGGTCATTGATATGGTCGCGATCTTCCGCCATCTGCGCTTCGAGAACACTGATTTGCTCGTTAAGGCGGTTGATGTGGCCCTGGTGGAAGTTAAACGTTTCCAGTTCCTTCTCCGCCTCAGAAGCCGCGCGGCGCGTATTGTCGATAAGCAGGCCAATCATGAGGCGGCGTGCATCGCGTGCCACAGAAGGCGAGCAATCGGCAAACGAATTATCGAGATAGGCATACGCATGCCACTGTTCCACGTCCGCCCTCTGTCGCGCCTCACGGCTTTGGAGGTTTGAACGCTCAGAAGCCAAGCGTCCTTCGCTGGCCGCCATCTCTTCCTTCAGCTGGCCCACCAGACGCTGCATTGCGTCGAGTTGTTCTTTAGCCTCGTTAAATTCCTTTTCGAGATTATTGAGCAATTCGCCAAGTTCGCGCTCCGTCTCCGTGTGGTAAGGATGGTGCGTTGCCCCGCAAACGGGACAAGCCCTGCCCTCCTTGAGCTGTTTGCGCAACTTCACGATGTTTTCACTCTGACTGAGCGTCAGCGCCACATTGAGGCGCTTATGGGTTTCCGCGAGCACGAGCAATTTGTTTTCGGCCGCCGCCAAATCCTTCTGTTTCTGCTTCTGCGCCGCCTCGATTCTGCTGATTTCCGCCCGCTTGTCGTCGATTTCCTCATAGCCCGAAGCAATACTTTCCCAGAGCGTCTGGGCATGCTCCAAGGCCAACAGACGGTTGCGGTTGTCGGAGAAACGTTGCTGGAGCTTCGCGCTGTCGTGTCCCTGATTGTTTTGGCGGTGGATAAGCAGTTCGCCTTTGAGCGTGTCCATGTTCGCCTCGTTGTCGTGCTGCTTCTTCTGATAACGCTCCGCAGAGAGCTTAATTGATGCCTGGCGCTGTTGCAGTTGGGCACATTTCTTGCGGCTTTGCTCATTGCTCCGCGTTTCGATGTTGAGCGCAGAGAGTTTGTCTTTGACGAGGTCAAACTTGTCAAACATGAGGCGGTGTACAGAAAGCGCCTGCTGATGGAGCTTGAGGGCTTCAAACGCCTTCTCGCTTTCTTCCAAGTCGGCATTCTTCTGCTTGAGCGCCGAGGTGCGTTCCTCAAAGGCCGTCTTCTTCTCAACGAGTTGCACGTCAGCCCGCTTCAGTTCGCCTTCAGCTCCGCGTATCTCTCCGTTGAGCACATGGCCCCGACTGATGGCTGGGCGGCGCATAGAGAGGCGGCTTTCGGCCTCAGAAACGCGCTCCCGCGCCTGATCGAGGGCTTCGCCAGCTTCCCTGAGCTGGCGGCGCTCCGAAAGGATGTCGTTCGACGTGCGCTCTTCGTCGCGCTTGATTTGCTCGATGTCGGCACGCCGCATCTTGATTTCCTGGAAAAGCGGTTGCACGTCGAGCACAGAATCATAGCGCTCCAGGCGCAACTCGTCGCCACGCAGCGACATATAGGCTTTGTTGGCACCTGCATATTGCTCTTCCAGACGGGCCACCAGCGAAGTGGCCTCATCGAAGTCGGCAAACCACTGCAATTGCTGCTGCACGAGCTGCTGGCGCTCCGTGAGCGTCTTGATGGTGGCAGAAGCCAAGGAATATTCCTCCTTCTTCGCGGCGAGTTCGTCGTCGCTGAGGTGGTTTTTCATGATTTCCTGCAAATTGCTCGTCAGGATTTCAACGCTTTGCTGGGCCTCGACCGTCTGCTCATGAATGGTGCGGGAGATTTGTCCGTAGATTTCAGTTCCCGTCAGTTTCTCCAGCAAGGCCGACTTCTCGCTGCGTCCGGCACGCAGGAAATTCGCAAAACTATTTTGCGCCAGCATAACGGTGCGCGTAAACTGCGTATAATCCAGTCCGATGATTTCCGGAATGCGGCGGTCGATTTCCGCCTCTGGAATGGTTTCCTTGTGGGGCGCGAGGCGTTGCAGACTACGCACCACCTTGTCGTAGTTGTCCGTTCGCTTAAGCCGCAAAGTCCATTTCGCCTCATAGCGTTCTCCCGCAGTGGTGGTAAACTCCACAGCGGCGAGGGCTTCGCGGCAGCCGCGACGGAGAATGCCCCGCACGTCGGTCGGCGAAATGGCCTGTGCGCGGTTGGGATTTTTCTTCACGTCGTCGCCCGTGATGCGCTCCGCATTTTCAAAACGCGGCGCGTGGTTGTAGAGCGCCAGACAAACGGCATCGAGAATGGTGGATTTGCCCGCCCCCGTGTCGCCCGTGATGGCGAAGAGCCCAGCAGAGCGCAAAGGCTCCTGCGTGAAGTCGATGACCTGTTTTCCCTCAATTGAGGTGAGGTTGCATATCGTGATTTTCTCTATTTTCATTGTTCTCCCTCCTTGATTTCAGAAACGGCCTTTTCATAGGCCGCGTTGAAGCGTTGCTGAAGCGCTTCGGGCATGTCGGTGTTGTAGCGGCTCTCAAAAATCCGCTTGGCCATGTCGATGGGCTGAATGCTGCGCAGCGTCTCAACGGAGCCAATCTTTCCCGGCTCGGAAGCGGCAGGGGGCAGTTCGCGCACCATGCGACAGAAATGAACCGCCTTGTCGGCCAACGCTTCTGTGGCCTCGTGGAGCAGCGAAGGGTTGGGCTGATTTTCAAGCACACGCATTTCGAGATAGGGCCAGGTGGCGCCGTCGTCGTTTTTCTCGCGCTGCGGCAGAGCGGCAATGGCGTCGAAGAGAGCATCGGTGCTTACGGCACCGCGACTGGGGATGGAAAGCAGCGCACGCAACGGCGTATATTCCAGGCGGCTGACCTCCGTCTCGCCCGTTTCGCTGATGGTGACGAGGTTGACGCCGTGGCGGTAGCCCTTTTCAGAGAACGACATCGGAAGGGCACTGCCAGCATAATACATATCAGACTTCACACCGCTAACGCGCTGGGCTTTGTGGATGTGTCCCAAAGCCGTGTAGAGCGCCCCGCAGTCAACGCGGCCCGCCTCAACGCAGTCTTGCCCGCCAACAACAAGGCGTTCGCTGTGCTCATCCTGGCAGATTTCAGCCCCGGCGGCATAGAAATGGGCGGCGACAACGGCCGGCAGCGACTTGAAAGGCGTTTTGCGATAGCGCTTGCAGAGGTTGTCGAGAAACCATGCCAGCCCCTCCGTCGTTGAAAGTCCCGAGGGATAGTCGCTGGTGCGCAGATAAGGCACGGCAAAGCAAGTGACAACGGCTTCCTGCTGCCCAAGCGGACTCAGAGGCAAGAGATAATGGTCGAAATCAACCTCTCCAGAGTCCTCCAGCCGGCGCACCATTCCGCGCACATAAACATTGTGCACCTTGAGCAGTTCGGCAGGCGCTTCGAGGCGTCCTGCCGAGTCGTGGTTGCCGGCAGTGGCCACCACCTGCAGTCCTTCAACAGCACTCGTTGCCTGAATGAGGAAATCGAAGAACTGCTTTTCGGCGCGTGCCGGTGGATTAGCGGTGTCGAAGATGTCGCCAGAAATGATGAGCGCGTCGGGACGCTGCTGCCTAACTACTTCCAGAAGCCAGCTGAGAAAATGGGCGTGCTCGTCAGCGCGGTCGTGTCCATGAAATGTGTTGCCGAGATGCCAGTCGGCGGTATGTATGAGTTTCATAATGTCGCGAACTTAGATGAAACGCAAAATTACGCTTTTTTTAGGGATGTGGAAAGGATAGTTTTCTAAAAAATTGGCAGAATTTCAGCGCAGCGAATGGACGGAACAGATGGGCGCGACGGGCGGGCGCGACGGAGCAGTGAAGAATGATGCCGACGCAAGATGAAGACGACATCATCGGAACAAAATCGACAACACCCTCCATCAGCAAACGCCGCGATGACGCCCCAAAAAATACCGCCAAAGAATTTGCTGCCGTTTACCACCCATTTTCGTCCACTTAGGCGGCCTTTCCAACCGCTTGGACAATAAACGAAAAAAGCGGGGTTGCCCACCTCTTTTATTATATGTACTTTTGTATGTGGAATTTCTCAGACATACGAATTCGTTTCGTAGCTCACAGAATGACAATTCGCCCTTGGACACTCGCTTCAAACGACGAAGCTCACCCGCCAAGGGTCAAAAGAAGAAAGAACGTATGTCACAATCTCAGACTCCAGGCAATCATGGTGGCTTGGAGAATATAGAGATAAAACACTCCCACCTGGGTCGAAGATGATCCGGGTGGGAGCTTTTTTTGTGCGAAGAAAGGGGAGGCGAAGTGGGACGGCACAGCGCTGAGGCCCGATTGAAAGTTAAACGGGTTACTTACACGTTATCGATTTGCGGCCGCGAGTCGTGCTGCTCGCGGCCGCCGTTCGTGCTACTCGCGGCCGCTGGCAGCATTGCTTGCGGCCGCGAATCGATGACTTCTTTGGCTTGCTGGGGAAAACAGGAGAAGAGCCTTGGGCTTTTTGTAGAGATGCAACAGGCTTACGTTGAAAAGGAAAAAGGAAAAGCATACACGGAATTTTTATGTGTGTGCATAGAAAGCTGTGAAAATTCTGAGACGCAGCCTTGCTGCTCATTTCGTGGCGTTCTGAAATGCGCCGCGCGAACGTCATACGCTTGTCGTAGTCACCCATTTTCCCGTTTGTTTTTCTTCTAAAGAGCCTGCGGGAACGGCTTTTTAGAGGAAAATTTCACAAAATAGAAAAGAATTAACATCTTTTTACCCCCCCCCCGAAGCGTATTCTTGAACTTATTTGTAACTTGCGACGCTTAAAGTGTAAACTAAAGCAAGCATACGCATTATATTTTTTATAAATATTCTTCTTTACAAACAAAAAACTATATCAAATCGTATGAAAAAATTTACTTCATTGATTCTGATGCTGATGCTCGTTTTCAGTGGGAGCATATCAGCGCAAACGCTCATTACGTCGCTCGACCAATTGCGCAACAATCATGCTTACTATCTAAAATGCGCTCGTGGTTATGCCTATTCTGCGGCCAACCACGGTCAACTGGTGGCTTCAGCTAAAGACGCAACGCCCAATGGCGATGATTACAAGTTTGTCATCTACAAGGATGCAGACAATTATTACCTGTATAATCTCGGAGCCGGATTCTTCTGCAAGAAAAATGGCAACAATGTAGGTTTCAGCGTTGACAAACTGGAGAATGTGACGTTCGAAAAGGGTGCCAATGCAACCTATCCTTGGACGATTTTTATCAATTCAGGAGGGAATAAAAAGCGTTTTAATCATAATAACCAAGGTGGACTCGCTGTGAACTACGAGACAGTTGATGCAGGAAACCAATGGCAGATTATTGATGCCGGTGAAACTAATTATGAGTTTCGCAAAACCCAAATAGTAGAAGATATTGCTACTCTCAGTTCATCAAAAAAATATATCTTGACAACCATTAGAGGTGCTTTGTATGGCAATGAAAATGGTATGGGCGTAGTGAGTGGTGATTTTGTCAGCGATGATTGTTTCTTTACGCCATATTGGGATTTTGACGGAAAATGCTATTTATATAATGCCTCTGGCAATAGCTTTGTAAGAAAATCCGATAATACGGCCAAATTGGAATTGGGTTTAGAGCAAGCTGAAATCACATTCGGCGTTGCAACTGGTAACGCAAGTTATCCCCACACGATATCTATTGACGGGAAGTTCATCAATCATAGCCAAACTTGGGTGTGTACAAATTATCAGACCCAGGATAATGGCAACCGCTGGATGATTATCGAAGTGGGTACTGCTGATGAAACGGCTGTTGGTAATCGCTTTGTTGAGGCAAAGACGGCATTGCTGAATCATGTAAAGAGCATAGCAAACACATGTTTGCAGAGCAATGCTGACTATACAGGCAATGACGCTTTGCAGTCTGCTATTAATTCGAATGTCTATGAAAGTACAGACAGCTATGCTCAAGTGCTTGTAAAAAAAGATGCTTTGAAGAACGCAATCATTGCTTACAACGTTGATGCCCCAGCCAAAACCCTCTCGGATTTGGACGGTCTGCCAGGCACTGGCTATAACGATAAAACGGACAATAATGCCTATCGTTATAAATGGAACTCTGAAACCCTGAGCTTCCCAACTCCTGTCAAGAAACTGCGCTTCAAGGTGCTGGAGACAAATACAAAGGGAGCACGCAATGGTCACCAATTCTTCTCGATTGGTGAGTTCAGAGTGCTTGATGCCAGTGGCAAAGAAGTGTCGTTGAGCGCCGAAAACTTTGTAACCAATGCACAGGAAAGTACAGAAGGACCGCTCAAAAATATTTGTGACAAAAAAACAAGTACATTCTTCCATTCCACTTGGAGTGCAGACACATACGAAGACCATTTCATCCAGATTGAATTGCCGGAAGAAATGTCTCAACTCAAACTCTCTTTCGACAGCCGAAACGGCAATAACGTTCCGACGCTGGTGGTTCTTTCTGGTGTCACAACAGCCAACGAACAGGCTGAACTTAAGGCGTTGATAGATGAGGCTTTATCGTCTCCGATTTATGTAAGCTATAAGAATGCCAATCTTATCGGCAATGGCTTGAATCAGACAACCAGTTTTACGGCCTTTGCTAAAGCCGGAGAAGTCTATGCAAAAGGCGAAGCTGCAACATCTGCAGAAATCGCGTCTGCCCGTTTTGCATTGCTGAATGCTCGCAACGCTGCTGTTGTTCTCAACAAACCAGCCAACGGCACGTTTATCCGTATCTATTCGTCGGCTGCAAGCCAGGCTGCCATGCCGTATCTATCTTCTGAAACGTCTACGGTTAACGCTAATCGCGCTGCCTATCTTGTAGGCAAGGATGGTGAAAACGAAGCTAAGACCATTTTCTTCTACAACGACAACAAACTTCTGGCTTACGAAACTGGATATTATTTGGAGAACATCAGTAATTTCGCTGGTTACAAAGGCATCACAACAGGCACGAGCATTCAGTTCTCTGAGGCAGAGAATCGCGCTGCAGGATGTTACAATGTGAAATTCAATGGCAACCGTTTCCTCTATACTCAGGTCTCTGGTTCTAACTACTTCACGGATGCTGGCGGTTCAGCCCCTAACGACGGCTATAACTTCCAAATGGAATACGTGGAATCGCTTCCACTCTCTGTTGGTGCAGCAGGATATGCCACTTTGATTGCTCCTGTCGCTCTCGAAATTCCAGCTGGCGTTGAAGTCTACACCGCTGCTTTCGAAGACGGAAAGGCAAAGCTCACTTCAATCTCTGACGTCATTCCTGCTAATGTCGGTGTTGTCGTGAAGGCTGCACAAGGCACTTACAATTTCAAAATCACCACCACAGAGAATGTCGCCACTTCAGCGTTGAATGGTGTGCCCAACACGGCAAATGTTGCCAGCGAGTCTGCCGCATTCATCTTGGCAAACGGAAAGCACGGCGTTGGATTCTACAAACTCTCTTCTGCCAACCGCACCATCCACGGTTTCCGCGCTTACTACACTGCTCCAGCTGAGGCTCAGGCCGTTTCTGCATTCCTCCTCGAGGACAACGTGACTGGCATCGAAGAAATCGAAACGTCAGCCGACAAGGCACCTATCTACGATTTGTCCGGTCGTCGTGTGGCGAAAGCCGAAAAGGGTGTTTACATCCAGAACGGACGTAAGATTTTCGTGAAATAATTAAAGAATGAACAGCAAACTCAATACGAATATGAAGAAGAAATATATAGCCCCAGCCTCTGAAGTAATCGCTTTCAAAGCAGAGAGCCTGATGATGACCAACTCTATGAACGTTTACTCTGAAGAAGAAGTTGACGGCACGGAAGCGCTCAGCAACCGCCAGAATGGTTCTTGGAATTCATCGCTTTGGGGTAAAGACTGATAAAAGCGCCATTGTAAGTAATGTTGAAAATCTTCCACCATTACTAAGTATGCGCTGAAATGCTGAAAGCGCATTTGCAATTGATATAAAGCCTGCGGCAGGGAAATCGAAAGATATTTCCTGCCGCAGTTTTTTGTAATGATAAATGATAATAGAATAATTCAGCCCCCGCCTGCCGCGGGCAGCTCTGCTTATCAACGACTTTGACCACCTGCTTGGTAACAGTAAAAAATACTTGACCACCTGTCAATAACAAGTTGGTACTTGATAAACTGATGGACTGAACTAAATTTGCAAAGGAAAAACAGGAGATGATGAAGGGGCCTGGGATGGATTATAGTATGAGAATAGTTAAGAATACATATATAAGTCAAGTTTTTTACGTAAATAACAAGACTTTTTATTAGCTTTGCATTTGAAGAAAAATGAGATTAATATGGTTATAGCAAAACTGATAAAGGAAAGATTGTCGTTGACCCCTGCTGGGGTTGTGTTGACAACAAGAGACTTTGGAGTGGAGATGCAGTATCAGCCAGCACTTGCCAAAGCTCTCAACCGTCTTGTGCTACAAGGTGAGCTGCAAAAGATTGCAAAGGGAAAATACTATATTCCAAAGAAGACCATCTTTGGTGATCTAAAACCTGCTGATTCAGAACTTGTTAAGGACTTCTTGGAGAAAGATGGTAAGATTGTAGGCTATATAACAGGGACAACAGCATTTGCATTCATGGGGTTGACAACACAAATAAGCTCATCCATCCTTGTCGGCACAAATAAATATCGGAGACCTATTACAAGGAATGGCGTGAAAATTTCTTTTCTCTTACAAGAGAACGCCATAACAACAGGCAATATTCCACTGCTTAGAATATTGGATGCTCTGCGCCTTGTAAAGGATATTCCTGCCACTTCACCAGATGAATGTGTGACGAATATTTATAAAGCAATCAATGCCCTTTCAACGGAGCAGAAGCAAGAATTGGCAGAATTATCCTTGGCATATACGCCTTATGTAAGGGCCTTGCTTGGGGCTATCTACGAGAATATGGAACTTGAAACGGAAATCATTAGCAAAACATTGAACGGAGTGACCAGTTACAAGTTGCCAATCTCCGACAAAGTATTATCAAACAAAAGAAACTGGAACATCATATGAGATTACATGAAAACTGGGAGTTGTTTTCAGATGCCTTGCAAGCAGCGTCGCAACCTGAAGAAGATGGAGGACTTGGCATCAAGAGTATTTTCATCGAGAAGGACTATTGGATTTGTCGCTCGTTGTCTTTGATGGCTGCGAACGACAAAGATAACCGTGCCATATTCAAAGGAGGAACAAGTCTTACAAAAGCATACGGTATTGGTTGTAGATTTTCAGAAGATATAGATATTGCCATCTCTGAGGCATGGACGCTCAGTGGAAACCAGTTGAAGATGCTGATCAAAAGAACAGCCAAAAGCATGACGGAAGGACTGCAGGAAATTGATATGCCTGGTTTTACAAGCAAAGGTTCTCACTACCACAAGGCATACTATTCTTATCCAAGAACTATTGATACATTACAAGTGGGTGCTATCAAGGCAGGACAATTGCTCGTTGAAATCAACTCCTTTGTCAATCCATATCCATTCCAGAAATGCAGGCTGCAAAGTTTTTTGACCGAGTTCCTGCAAAAGACTGGTAATGAGAGTTTGATAGAAGAGTTTGATATGCAGCCTTTCGAAGTGAATGTTCTCGACAGGCGTAGAACATTGACAGAGAAGTTGGTGTCATTGCTTCGCTGTTCCTTGGCCGACAACTACATGTCGGAGTTGACAGCTAAGATACGCCATTTCTATGATTTGCATTTCCTCTTGAATGATGTTGAAACACAGGACTATCTGAAAAGTGATGTTTTCAAGTCGGACTTCAGCAATTTGTTTGCGCAAGACCAACAGAGATTTGACAAGCCCGAAGGATGGCAAAACAAAAACATTATGGATTCTCCAATCATCAATGACCTACATGATGTTTGGTCTGCATTAAGCAACGTCTATTCAAAAGAACTTCCCAACCTTGCCTACAAAGAGATACCGATGATTGAGAGCATCGAAAATAGTATGGAACAATTGATTTCATATTTGACAGAATAAAACCGTCATGCTAACCGCCTGAAAGCCAGCAACGGATGTTTTCAAGGAGGAAAAGCGGAGAATCTGCTAAATTTTGTGTAACTTTGCAACTCATTTCTAAAAGAAACCGAAAGCATACCTCTTTTTGAAAGCGGAAAACAATTCGCTTTCAAAGTCTTACGCCTCCGGAACTGTTTGGAAAACGCATTGCATTTTCACAATAATTTATCGTTATATCGAATGAAAGGATTTAGTTTCAAGCCGAGATTGTTCTCGGAGCTCCAACACTACAATCGCGAGAAATTTGCGGCCGACGCTATGGCCGGCCTCATCGTGGGCATTGTGGCGTTGCCGTTGGCCATTGCTTTCGGTATCGCCTCCGGCGTGTCGCCGTCGCAGGGTATCTTAACAGCCATCATCGGTGGTTTCATCGTGTCGGCCTTGGGCGGTTCACGCGTGCAAATCGGTGGCCCAACGGGTGCCTTCATCGTCATCATCTACGGCATTGTCAGCAATCCCGCCTTGGAAATGTCTGGACTGATCGTGGCCACCATGATGGCGGGCGTTTTCCTCATTTTGCTGGGAGCGTTTAGGCTCGGCACCATCATCAAGTTCATTCCATACCCCATTGTGGTGGGCTTCACGAGCGGTATCGCCGTCACCATCTTCACCACGCAGATTCAGGAATTTTTCGGACTCCAGATTGAAGGTAAGATGCCGGGCGACTTTGTTTCGAAGTGGGTGGTCTATTTCCAACATTTCAACACCACTGACTGGATAACAACGGCCGTTGGCGTTCTCAGCGTGGCAATCATCACCTTGACGCCGAAAGTGTCGAAGAAAATCCCTGGTTCGCTCGTGGCCATCATCGTGATGACAGTGGGCGCCTATTTCCTCAACCCCGTTTTGCAGGAACACGGCTTCAGTTCTATCGCCACCATCCACGACCGCTTCGGCGAAATCAAGGCCACGCTGCCGCCGCTCACCGTGCCCAACGTCTCTTGGGACGGCCTCCGCGAACTCCTTCCAACGGCGATGGTCATCGCCGTGCTCGGCGCCATTGAGTCGTTGCTCTCCGCAACTGTGGCCGACGGTGTCTGTGGCGACCACCATAACTCCAACCAGGAACTCATCGGACAGGGCGTTGCCAACCTTTGCACGCCGCTCTTTGGCGGTATTCCTTGCACGGGAGCCATTGCCCGCACCATGACCAACATCAACAACGGCGGGCGCACGCCCGTTGCCGGACTCATTCATGCGGCTGTGCTCTTGCTCATCTTCATCGTCTTGATGCCGCTGGCGGGCTATATCCCAATGGCTTGTCTGGCTGGCGTGTTGGTGGTTGTTTCATACAACATGAGCGGCTGGCGCACCTTTATGCAGCTGATGAAGAATCCGAAGAGCGACATTGCCGTGCTCGTCATCACCTTCTTGCTCACCGTTATCTTCGACCTCACCGTGGCCATCGAAGTGGGCTTGCTCATCGCCTGCCTCCTCTTCATGAAGCGTATGGCTGAGAGCACGCAAATCAAGGTCATTGCCGACGAAATCGACCCCAACGACGAAACGGACGTCGAGACCCACGAGGAACACCTCATCATTCCGCAGGGCGTGGAGGTCTACGAAATCAACGGCCCATATTTCTTTGGCATCGCCAACAAGTTTGAGGAACTCATGAGCGCCATGGACAACCATCCGAAGGTGCGCGTCATCCGTATGCGCCGCGTGCCGTTTATCGACTCTACGGGTATCCACAACTTGCAAAACCTCTGCGAGATGAGCCACCGCGAAGGCACCCACATCGTGCTTTCTGGTGTCACGCCCAACGTGCATGCCGTGCTCGAACACAATGGTTTCGACCATTTGCTGGGAAAAGACCACATCTGTCCCAATATCAACGTGGCGCTCGACCGCGCTGCCTCTATCATGAAACGCAAGATTTAAGCGATTCTTATAACCTAAAAAACCTCCTTCAGGCATCGTCTGAAGGAGGTTTTTTGTGTTTTGCAGAAACTGAAAATTGCGCTTGGCCTTCCCGCAAAACCAATGTGAGGAGGCAATATAAGAGCCGATATGTGTTTGCCGCGTTGCTCAACGCCCTTCCGTTGTTTTCAGCAGCGCTTCTCTCAGATCGTCGGACGTGGCAAGTCCGAGCTTCTTGCGGATGTGTATGCGCACCGAACTGATGTTGTTGGGCGTTTTGTCGAGAATGGCGGCAATCTCCAAGATGGTCTTGCCGCCGATGATTAGGCGGCACACTTCTCGCTCCGTTGGCGTCAGCGAAGGCAGCGTTGCCGAAATGTCGGCGTGTTGCATCCTGCGGTGGGCCATTCTTTGCTCCACGGCCCTTATCAAGTTGGCCTCAGTGCGCTCGTCGAGATGGTTGAAGAAATCGGAGATGTCCTTGTCTTTCATCCCTCCGCGTCCCAGTTGTATGTAGGCCAGCAGTTCGGTTTTCGTCATGTGGAAAGTGGTCAGCAGTCGGTCGAGGGTGTCGTGATAATCCTCGTTCTCGCGCTGCGTGTTGCGAATGCCCCGCCTGATTAGTTCGCCCAGCACGCATGTGAAAATCTCCGTGATAATGAATATCATCGCGATTTGCTTGTTCACCCCTCCGTCAGTGTAGAGGTAAGCAAAAGCGATTGTGGCGATGCTGATGGAGGCGATGATTATTGGGATGTGCCTGAGGGAGGCCATGACGAGATAGATGATGAGGGCGAGCGAGATGATTTGGTTGAACACGATGGTCTCGTCGAAGCCCGGCGGCTGCGCCATTGCCATGTGTACGATGCGGGCGCTGTCGGTCAGTTGGGTCAGTATGCCAAACGAGGTCATGGCCGTTTTTAGCGACACGCGCTGCCGCAGATACAAAACCAGAATCGCCAGCGTCGTCACCCAAACGATTGCCGATATGGCGTACAGCATCGTGTTGCCCCGTCCGACAAGTCCGATGAAGTGCATAGGCACACCAGCCAAAATTACCGACGAACTGAGCACCAGAAAAGTGATAAGACACAGGCGTTCCTGCCAATTATGGCTGCGACGGTCAAGGAAAGCGCGTAGCCGTGGTGTGATTTCTAATCTCATGATTTTTCATTCTTTCTACCATACAAAGGTTGTACATTTTTACTGGTTTTACCCCTTTTTACCCTCCTTTTTACGCCCCTTTACGTCAATTTACGGCGGCCCGGCTTTTGTTGCTTGGCGATTGCGGACTAATTTTGCTGCCAATCGAACAACAAAAAAACAAACAAATATGACGAAGATTTTTAACTCTGACCACAGCCGCCGTGCGATGTTTTGCACGCTGCTTTCCTTGCTGATGTGGATGGTTGGTATTGGCGGTGCTTCTGCTGGCAAAAAAGTAGTGCCGCGCAATCCGATTGTGAAAATCATCAGCGGCCCGACCTATTCGGACAATGGCACCGAAGTTAGGCTCAAACTTTGGATGTATAACTACGATGGCGGCAACGCCCACTTTATCGGAGATGTCTATCTCACTATTGATGGGAGTAATGTGGTTAAGCTAAACGGTATGTGGAGCTTGTTTTCCAATGTCTATGCCAAGAATGAGGGCAAAATTAAGGAATATGAGAACCGTGGCAACGTGGGCAGCCAGGGCACGATGATGCTTGACGGCGTGAAAATCGGCACTGCACAGTTTTGCAACGTCAAGAAAAATCAGACGTGCGATTATAATAAATATTATAAAGAAGACAAGTGGACCACTGTAGACCTCAAACTATCTTTCAATAATTCGCTTTCCTACCGCCGTCACAGCATAAATGTGAAGGGCAAGTGGCGCGATTGGTGTGACAGTAAAGTGGCAGATAAAGTCTGGGACATCAGTAACCAAATTGACGGCTTCTTCTATCCCGATCCCAATGACTTTACTGCAAAAAGAATAGGTAATGATTTGAAATTTGAATGGCACTATGGTACTACTGTAGGTGTCCATGAGTCGATGAGACAAGGCAAGTGGGTGCTGTATAAAAAGTTGAAAGGCTCATCTAATTTTGAAAAAATAGGCGAAGTTAAAGTTGGTAATTCATTAGTCCTTACTATTAAATGTCGTGATTTCGTCTGCGGTGCTACGTATTATGTCACATTCAACCCCAGTGCGCTTAGCAATACCCCAATTATCAATGGTCTGACAGCAACGCTTACACATGAGCATGTCATCAATTCAAATAATACTTGCGATATTTGCAAACATTTTTTATTTACTTACACCACATCAGACGGCAAACCAGTGCCTCTTGCCAATAATCTGGATTTTGGTGCCAAAATGCTGTCGCATACTGCTGACGGCAAAGGCAATTGTTTGATAGATTTTGACTACAACATCACCCGTATACCAGACAATGCTTTTTCTGGGACTAAGATTAACGGCCGTCTTGTTATTCCGAGTACTGTGAAATATATAGGCGCTCGTGCTTTCGCCAATACTGCTTGTAATGAGATTTCCCTTTCTGTGGGACTGGAAGAAATCGGCGATGGGGCGTTTGAGAAATGCTATAATAACCCGTTGGCGGAATTAATTTAAGTTGATAAATATGAGTAAAAAGTTGTACAT
>OLRV01002082.1_pt1 | contig 15955 bp, 10 predicted proteins | sample 1672421 | NCBI WGS metagenome assembly OLRV01 (sample SAMEA3136684, study PRJEB25190) | human gut metagenome | biome: human gut; feature: human-associated habitat; material: faeces | place: Austria | collected 2013
CTGTGCAGCTTCGCCTTTGAGGGCGAGAGCGGTATGCATACGATGCAGAACCTGATGAAGAACCTGCGCGCCAACGCCCCGGCGGACATTGCCGGGTACAAGGTGGAAAGCGCCGTCGATTACGACATCGACGGTACCGGTCTGCCCCGCGCAAATGTTCTGGAATACCACCTGGCGGGCGGCCACAAGCTGATGATCCGCCCCTCCGGCACCGAGCCGAAGATCAAAGTTTATCTGTCCGCCGTCGGCGAGAGCGAAGCGGCCGCCGACGCCGTGAACGCCGCACTGAGCAAAGCCGCTGCAGAAATAATGAAAGTGTGATCGTATGGCAATCGTAAAATTGACCCCAAGCTGTAAAGATTATCTGTGGGGCGGGAGCCGCCTGCGCACCGATTTCGGCGTGCAGAGCAGCCTGGACCCCCTGGCCGAAGCATGGGTGCTGTCCTGCCACCCGGACGGCCCGAGCTACCTGCCCGACGGCAGCACGCTGGCTGACTATGTGGCCGCCCACCCGGGGTGCCTTGGCACCGACTGCGAGAAGTTTGAGCAGTTCCCGATCTTGACAAAATTCATCGACGCCAAGAACAATTTGTCTATCCAGGTGCACCCCTCCAACGAGTATGCGCTGAAAAACGAGCACCAGTACGGCAAGACCGAAATGTGGTATGTGCTGGACTGCGAGCCGGGCGCGTTCCTCTACTACGGCTTCGACCACGAAATTTCCAAAGAGGAATTTGCCGAGCGCATCAAAAACAACACCCTGACGGAAGTTCTGAACGCCGCGCCGGTGCACAAGGGCGACTGCTTCTTCATTCCCTCGGGCACGCTGCACGCCATCTGCAAGGGCATCGTCGTGGCCGAGGTCCAGCAGAACTCCAACGTGACCTACCGTGTCTACGACTATGGCCGTGTGGGCGCCGACGGCAAGCCCCGCGCCCTGCACGTGGAAAAGGCGCTGGACGTGACCCTGCGCACGCCGCCGGTCAAGCATGATTTCGGCGGGCATCTCGCCCGGTGTGAGTATTTCACCGTCGATGCCAAGAACGGCGATTTTGACGGTGTGGCCGATGAAAAGAGCTTTGTCTCGCTGCTGATCACCGACGGCGCGGGGGAACTGACCTGCGGCGGCGAGACCGTCCCGGTCAAGAAGGGCGAGAGCTACTTCCTGCCCGCCAACAGCGGCGCGTACACTGTCAAGGGCCAGTGCCAGACACTGGTGACGGTGGTGTAAAAAGAAAACAAAAAAGCCTTCTCCCTTGGGAGAAAGCGGCCAAAGGCCGGATGAGGGGCGCGTTTGCCGTTATTGCCCGTGAACGGGTTGTAATTGCAGCGTCGCCCCTCGTCAGTCTGCTTCGCAGACAGCTTCCCCCAAGGGGGAAGCCAAAAATAAAGCACCGCATCACGGTTTGTTGACCGTGATGCGGTGTATTTGTTTACAGGGCTTTGATATACGCCAAATCGGCCTGCGCGGCGGGGAGGATGACCTCGTCCCGCAATAGGGCGGCGTCGGGGTGGTCGCGGTGGAGCCATTCGCGGATGACGGTGTAGTCCATCTGGCCCGCGCCCAAGGCAGTGGGGGTGCGCGGCGCGTCGGGGTGGAACACGGCGTCCTTCATATGGACACAAGCTAAATCTTTGCCGATGACCTCGCACCAGGCGGGCCAGAACGCGGCCTGGCGGGACACATCCGCCGCCGTCAGCACATTGACCGGGTCAAAGATGATGTGGAAATGATCGTGGTCAGCCACGGCCTCTTTCAGGGTGCGCAGCTTTTCCACCGTGCCCAGCGTGTGGACGAACACCGGTTCCAGCGCAAAGCAGGCGTCAATTTTGGCAGCCTGCTCCACAATACGCAGGATGCTGTCGGTCAGCAGCGGCAGGGTCGCCGCTTTCTCGTCCTCGGTCAAATCGCGGCAGGCACTTTCGCTGCCGACGTGTTTCGCACCGACGGCTTTCTGGTAGTGCAGGGCGCGGCAGACTGCGGCGACGGCGTTTTCGCGGATGGCGGTGTCAGGATTGCTCAGATCCTGGTAGCAGCTCAGCACCGAGATTTCGATGCCTGCCTCGGCGAAAGCCGTGCGGATATCCGTGAGTTGGGCGGGGGTGATATCGGTAAAATTCGGGATGCCCCGGATAGCCTTGGGCATGGCCAGCTGGGCGGCATTGTAGCCGTTGGCGGTCAGCACATCGGCCAGACCTTTGGCGGTAAAGCACCCGTAATCATGGGCGCGGCAGCCGTATTTCATGGGGGAAACCTCCTTGTGTAAGGGTAAATATGCAGTGACGGCAGGGCTGAGGGCCGGGCGTGCCCGGCCCCTGCCGGAAGGACGCACCACGCCCTTTCTGCATCGTTCAAAAAATGCCCCCCGGCAAACCGGAGGGCAGCTGCGGCAAGAGAGAGGGAATCTTACCCCTTGACGCCGCCGGCGGAGACACCGCCGACAATGTATTTTTGCAGGATCATGAAGAGAATGACGATGGGCAGGATGGACAGAACCGATGCCGCCAGGATCGAGCTCCAGTCCACGCCGGTGTTGCCGATGAAGTTCTTGATGGCAATCTGGATCGTGTACTTCTTCTGGTCAGACAAAACCAGCAGCGGCAGGATGTAGTCGTTCCAGCGCCACATGAAGCTGAAGATCGTCAGCGTGATGGTGACGTTGGAGCCCAGGGGCAGCATGATGTTGGAGAAGATCTTCCACTCGCTGGCACCGTCGATACGCGCAGCCTCGACGAGAGACAGCGGCAGCGACATATAGTGCTGGCGGTACATGAAGATACCGGTCGTGGTGGTGACAACAGGCAGGATGACGCCCCAGATGTTGTTGTACAGGCCCATGGCGCTGATAACGCTGAACTGGGGGACGGTCAACGTCTCACCGGGGATCAGGGTGCCCAGCAGGAACACGCCGAACACGAGGTTGACGTACTTGATCTCAAAGCGGTAGATGGCCAGCGCATAACCGCACATGGCGCTGATAAGCAGTGTGATGAGGGTGCCGACCACGGCCAGGAACAGGCTGTTCTTCACATAGCCCATGAAGCCGCCTGCCAGGACAGAGGAGTAATGCTCCGTCGTCGGGGTGGAGGGGAACATATGCAGCGGGTAGGTGAACAGCTCGCCGGACGGTTTGAAGGAGCTGAGCACCAGCCAGATAATGGGGAAAATCACGATGACGCCGATTGCCAGAGAAAGGATCGTCATTGGAATGCTGACGCGCTTGTCTTTCATCAGGTTTCACCTCCGTTATTGACCTTGAACTGGGCAAAGGCAATCAGGGCAAAGATGATCATGACAACGGTGGAAATGGCCGAAGCATAACCGTACTGCATCTGGTTGAAGCCCTTGTCGAAGATGTACTGGATGATAAAGGTGGTGCTCAGGCCGGGGCCGCCCTGCGTGATACCTTGGACCAGGGCGTACTCTTTGAGCAGGTTGACGGTGGACAGCAGCACGACCATGAACGTCGTGGGGGCCAGCATCGGGACTGTGATGCGGAAGAAGGCCTGCACACCGCTGGCACCGTCGATGGTAGCAGCCTCATACAGATCATTGGAAATGCTGTTGATACCGCCGATGTAGAGGATCATGTTGAAGCCGATGGACGCCCAGACCGATGCGAACGCGATGACAAAGGTGGCAAGACGCGGGTTCAGCGACCATTCCAGCGCGGTGCCGCCCAGCGAACGGATGATAAAGTTTACAAGGCCGTACTCCTGGCTGAACATCCAGTTGATGGTAATACCGACGACCAGCGAACTCATCAGAACGGGGATGTAGACCATCGTGCGGGTCAGGCTCTTGCCGGCAACGCGCTTAGAGCAGAGCAGTACCGCCACCAGCAGCGGGATGATGACGCGGAACGGCAGCGTGCAGACCGTGTACAGCAGCGTCCGCCCCAGGGACAGATAGAACTTGGAGTCTTTAAACAATGTAATGTAGTTTGTCAGACCCACAAAGTCAATGGTTTTCCAACCGTCATAGTTGGTGAAGGAAAAAGCGATGCTGAGCACAAGCGGCACAAGGAAAAAGACACCGAACAAAATGCAGCAGGGCGCACAGAACGCCCAGAATGCGCCGGTGTGCTTCAGCGACGATTTCTTCTTCATATTCATTCCTCCTTTATTCTCTTTGGCCGGGATTCCACCGCCCGGTTCCTTCGATATGCTTAGTATAGCATTGCAAAAGGCGCAAATACCACCGTTTTTTTGCTTGCTTGCCCCAAAATGCATTGCATTTTTTGCGCGATTTTGGCAGGTGGCGCAAAATCCGACCGTCGTCTTGGCGAAAACGTACAAATGCAATGCTGTGAAATTGTGCAAACTGTAAAATCGTGCATCCACAGTGAATGTCACTGCGCAAATTGTACATGGATTGTGCAAATTTCAAAGGGATGCAGCGTCAGCGGCAGGCTGTGCTGCACGGCTTCTTCTCCGGGCAAGGGCTGTTCCATCGGCGTGCAGCGCACGGCAGCGGCATCATCCGGCAGGGCCAGCGCCGCGCGGGTGCGGGTGCCCCAGCTCTCATACAGGCGCAAAATCAGGCCGGAGCCATCCTCGGCTTTCTTCACGGTCTCCAACACGACATTGGGGGCATCTACGCGGAACTGGCTGTACGCGGCAGGCAGCGTGCCCGCGGGTTGGGCGGCCACGGCCAGAGGCAGCGCCGGGGCGTTCAGGTCGTACCCGGCGGGGATGACCCCGCCCTGCCGCCAGTCGCCCAGGTGGGGCAGCAGCGCATAGGTAAAGTCGTGGGCCCCCTGGTCGGCGTGGGGGTCCGGGTAGGTGGCGGCCCGCAGCAGCGAGAGCCGCAGCACGCCGTCGTGGACATCATAGCCGTAGCGGCCGTCATTCAGCAGCGCCGCGCCATAGCCCGGCTCGGACAGGTCGGCCCACTTATGGGCGCAGACCTCGAAGCGGGCCTCGTCCCAGCTGGTGTTGGTGTGGGTATCCCGGGCAATGCTGCCGAACTGGATGTCATACTGGGCGCGGTCGGCGCAGATATCCACCGGGAACGCGGCTTTCAGCAGCACATGCTGCTCGTGCCAGTCGATGTGGGTGGCAAAGTCGATGCGGCGGCTGTGGGGGTAGAGGGTGATATCCTGCACGAGCTGCGACCGGGAAATGGCGCGTTCCAGATGCAGGCGGCAGCAGACCGGGCTGTTCTCGGCCACAGTCAGGCGGGCCGCACCGTCCAGCGCAAAGCGGTGGCGGCGGTAGTATTTTTCCAGGTTCCAGGCGTCGTACTCATCGGGGCGGTCCTCAAACAGCTGCAGCTCGTTGGCGCACTGCCCGGCAGGGATCAGCTCGCGGCCGGCCTCCTTGTCCAGCAGGGCGGTGATCTCGCCGCAGCCGTTGAATACGATGTGATAGAGCGGCGTGTCAATGATATAGCCGCCGTCGTTTTCGGTGACTTCGGCGCAGGGGGGCTCGGGTTCTGCGTCGGCAAAGGGGTAGAACCGCCAGCCCTTGGCGGGCAGGTCCTTGGCAACAAAGGCCAGCACGCCGTTTTCGGCATGGCAGGGCAGCGGGTGTCCGCCGTCGGTGATGCCGCTTGCCCCGCAGGCGACGCGGACGATGGTGTCCCGGGCAAAGCCCAGCTGGTTGAACACGACCACGCCGGGACGGTCGGTCTTGACGAGGGCCGCGACGGTGTGCAGCGCGTCATCGGTGATTCTGGCATCGGACGCGAGGATCTCGCCGTACTGCTGCTGCGAGACTTCGTATACCTCGCCCAGGGCCGAACCGGGTAAAATATCGTGGAATTGGTTCAGCAGGGTCAGCTCCCAGTTGCGGTGCAGCGCGGCGGCGGGGTAGGCGTAGCCGGTGCGCAGGCTTTCGGCCAGGGCGGCGGCGGTCTCGGCGGTCAGGTTGGCAAACTCGGCGGCGCGGTTGGCCCGCTTGTTGCGGCCCTGGCTGGTGAACACGCCGCGGTGATACTCAAAGTACATCTCGCCGTGCCAGCAGGGCAGATCGGCCTGCGTCTCGTCAAGGTGCTGCTTCAATTTGTCAAAGTAGGGGGCCGCGTGGGTCAGGCGGGTCTGGGGCGCACCGGGGATGCCCTTCTCCATGCGGCGGTTGATCTCCAGCATTTCAGCGGTCACACCGCCGCCGCCGTCGCCGTAGCCATAGCATTGCAGCACATCCTGGGTCAGCTCCTTGTCCTGAAAGCGCTGCCAGCAGCCCATGATCTGCCTGGGGTTCAGCAGGCCGTTGTAGGTCGTGTTGAAGCTCGGTTTCGGGTTGCGATCGGGGCGCTTGTCGTAGTCCTTGGTGGAGATAAAGTAGGCCAGTACCTCGGTGCCGTCGATGCCGCGCCAGCGGGTCAGATCGTGGGGCATACAGTTGGTGTCGTTCCAGGCCATCTTGGTGGTCATGAACCAGTCCATGCCGCACTGAGCCATAATTTGGGGCAGCGCGCCGCTGAAACCGAAGGCATCCGGCAGCCACAGGATGTGCCCCTGTTTGCCGAACTCCCGGCCGAAAAATTCCTGTCCGTGCAGGAATTGGCGGATCAAACTCTCGCCGCTGGCCATGTTGCAGTCGGATTCCAGCCACATACCGCCCTCCGGTTCCCAGTGGCCGTCGGCGACGCGGGCGCGGATCTTCTCAAACAGTGCGGGGCAGTCTTTGCGCACAAAATCATAGAGCTGCGGCTGGCTGGACAGGAACTTGTACTCGGGGTAGCGGTCCATCAGGTAGTTGACGGTGGCAAAGCTGCGAATGGCCTTTTCCCGCGTCTGGGCCAGCGTCCAGAGCCAGGCCACGTCGATGTGGGTGTGGCCGACACAGTCCACCGTGACCGGCTGCCGCTGGCAGAAACTCTCGTAAAATTCCTCTTTCATATAGCGGCGGGCGGCGGCGACGCTGGCGTAGAATGCGGCGCTGTACGGGTCGCGCAGGTCGAGCATATCCAGCGCTTTTTCCAGATACCGCCCGATGCCGATGGCGTTGGTGTCGCCCTCGTCCAGATGGACAAGCACCTCGTAAGGGGCTTTCAGGTCGTAGTACAGTCCGGTGATCTCATCGTCTCGCACGGCAGTCTCGACTTTTAAAAAGACGTCCTGAGCCGGGGTGTTGCAGTAGGCGTACAGTCCCAGCTGCCAAGTCTGGCCCTCGGCAGCGGCGGGGGGCAGGTCAAACTCGGTGTGGTTGACATCCAGTCCGCAGACCAGCGCACCATTTAAGTAGGCGAGGAACTGGGGGTTGTTGTTGTTCCAGATATCGGTTGCGCCGGTGGAGACCAGGCAGACAAGGTGACGCCCGGCGCCGCCCGCCGGTGCGGTGATGCCGCCCCGGAAGCAGTAGTGGGCCTCCACGCCGCCGATAGCATCACCGGGGGCAAAGGGTGTCCAGCCGGGGGCTGTGGCCGGGTCCTCCTGCACGGTGTCCCAGCTGTGGTAGGGGCAGGATTTTTTGCGCAGCCCCAAAACCGGGGTGCGCCCCTGCAGCGCCAAAGTGCGCAGGGCGTCCAGCACCGGGCGCGCCCGGCGGCGGAGTTCAGTGTTTTGCATGGCGGCTCCTTCCTTTTCTATAAAGTTGAGTGTGTGGTAAGGGAAGCGGCGTCCAGGGGACTGGCCGCCCTACGAGGCAACAAGGCGGGTAACGGTATTGTAGGGGCGAACGTTGTTCACCCGCACCCAGGCAATCCCTGTTCAGGCACAGTATAACATCTCGAAACTGTGCAGACAATGCAGTTTTTGCGCGGTAGGGGGCGAACGGTGCGCATTTATTGTTTATGGGGGAAAACGACTGCCTTTTATTAAAATTTGGTTACAGAAACATTGCATTTCTTTCACTGAAAAAATAAGCGCCGGCGCAAAATAAGCGCAACTTGGCATCATTAGAACAAACGATGTGTGAAAAGTGCACAATTTCAGCCGCTTTTCTTGATGCAATTTGCCAGATTGAAAAATCGAGACGCAAAAAATGCAATATGCCGCAATGCAAATCAGCAAGATAGGCGTAGAGAATCCACCCGCCGCAATGGTACACTATGGATACACCAAGGGAGCTGAAAGCCCAGTTCCCAAGCCCCGGAACGGAGCAAACCGGGTGAGGGCCCGGTGGATATACCCTATTTTTATTTCTACTTTACAGGAGGTAAAACCAACATGAAAAAAGCACTTTCTCTGGCTCTGGCAGCCGCGATGGCGGCTTCTCTGGCAGCCTGCGGCGGTTCTCCCGCTGCATCTACGGCCAGCTCCGCTGCAACAACGGACACCGCAGCTTCCGGCGCCGCTTCTGCCGGCGGCCAGACCCTGAAGGTCATGCTGTCTGAGGAGCCCGGCGAGGGCGATGCATTCGCTACCACCCTGAACAAGTGGGCCGACGAGACCGGCAACACCGTTGACATCATGGTCATCCCCTACGATGACCAGCTGACCAAGTTCCCCCTGATGGCCAAGAACAACGACCTGCCGGATCTGCTGTCCACCACCCGTCTGGCTCGTCTGTATCCCGATGAGTTCGAGGATCTGGGCAAGTGCATTGACACCTCCATCTTTGAGCCGCAGGCCCTGCAGATCATCAGCCAGAACTACCTGACGGATAAGCTGTCTGTTCTGCCCCAGCAGTTCACCATCACCAACGTATTCTACAACAAGGACGCTTTTGAGGCTGCCGGCATCGAGTGCCCGACGGTGGACGACCGCTGGACCATGGACGAGGTCTATGAGGCTGCCAAGAAGCTGCAGGATTCCGGCGCTGTCAAGTACGGCATGGCTATGGATGCCTCCCGCGCCCGTTATGACAACCTGATGTACATGAACGGCGGTTCTCTGGTCGAGAAGGACGGCGACTCCTTCAAGGTCGTTGCAGACAGCCAGCAGAACATTGACACCCTGCAGGCCTTTGTCGATGCCAACAACAGCGGCATCATGCCCAAGGCCATCTGGGCCGGTGGCTCCAGCGACAACCCGGGCGACTACTTCAAGAACGGTGACGTAGGCATCTACTTCTCCGGCTCCTGGAACTACAACCCCTTCGTGCAGGATATCACCAGCTTCAAGTTCGGCGTCATGCCCTCTCCTGTCGGTTCTGCAGGCGGTTCCGCTATCCTGGGCGGTGCCGGTCTGGCCGTTCCCACCAACGCAAAGAACAAGGATCTGGCTATTGAGTTCCTGAAGTGGTTCTACACCGACAAGAACTTTGCCGATTATCTGGCACTTGATAAGGGCCTGTCCTCTCTGAAATCCGTCACCTATGAGCCTGCTGATCCCGATCAGGCTGCCGACTACAAGGTCCTGCAGGCTGAGGTCGGCCAGACCACCGATGCATTCGCCATCGACGAAAGCTCCGAGTGGCGTAACTACTACGACAACGAGTACCGTGACGCTCTGAAGCAGGCTGTCAACGGCGACCTGACTCCGTCTGACGCTCTGACCGAGTTTGCTACCGCACTGGCTGACAAGGCCGGCTGGGCACACTAATCAACCGAATCAACAGGGGAAGTGATTCCCCAGGGCGAACAGACGCCCCGCCCAAACCGGGCGGGGCGTCTGTTGTTTTTTTATAAACCTTTTTAATAAAGGAGAAGCCGAGGTATGGCAAACGAATTGCATTTTCCCTTGTTTCACGGGTATGTGGACCGCTGGCTGGTCAGCGGCGTGACCGAAACGCCGGTCATCACCAAGCCCACGGCCCTGCACGGTGCCGAAAACGAGAAGCTGAACACCGCCCCCAAGGATAAACCCGGCGAGGAACAGTTCAAGGCCGAGCGCCGCGCCAAGGCCACTGCCTGGCCCGCGCAGCTGGACACCCGGCCCGGCGGGCTGGTGGGCGGCGCGGATAACGTTACCCCCTTTACCGTCTACTGGCCGTTTGACGATATCGGCGTGACCTACGCCTGGGACTGTGAGACCCCTGCCTGCCTGAGCGCATGGGCCTACACCGAGCTGGACGCCGCCGAGGCGGGCAGTGTGCCCTTTGACCTTATCACCTGCGGCGGCGCGGCCCTCTGGCTGAACGGCGAAAAGCTGACCGAAGTGACCCCCTACCACCACAACGAGCCTGTCCCCACGCCGCTGACTCTGCCGCTGCAAAAGGGCCGCAACAAGCTTCTTGTGTTCTTTGACAACTACGCTGAGCGCGATGCTACGATCATTCTGCGCCTGCGCTGGAAGGGCGAGGGCGCCGCGCCCGAACAGGTCATCCCGGTGGGGGAGGCCGACGCGGCCCGCCTGGCCGAGGCCGAGCACCTGATGCGCAGCCTGGCGTTCCACCGCAACCACTTTACCGCCGGCCCGGTGCTGCTGGACTACGACGGCGCGGATATCGCCGAGAGCTACCACCTGGCCTTTGTCGGCGGTACCGAGGAAAATGTCAAGGGCGGCGTGCTCTTCCGCCGCGAGGCTGACACCCTCCCCCACGCGAGCCAAATCAGCCTGGGCGACTGCAAGACCTTCCCGCTGGCATTTTTGCTGCTGCAGGTCACGACCGAGGTCGAGGGCATCCGGCTGACCCGACCCATCAGTGTGGAAATTCACACCGAGAGCGTGCTGCCCCGCGCCCTGCCCACCGTGGCCGAGCGCAAGCGCCAGGCGCTGGAGCTGCTGGCCCGCTGGGGCGAGCAGAACACGAACCGCGCACTGGCGATCTTAGCCACCGGCGGCGACACCGCCGAGGCAGAAAAGCTGCTGGCCGTGCAGTCCGACTACATCCGCCGCCGCTTCGACTGCAGCGATTTTTACCTTGTCTACTACCCCTACATCCTGCGCACCTTCGGCAAACGCGGCAGCGGTATTTTGTCCGAAAAGACCGAGAACGAGCTGACCGACTGTCTGCTGGGCTTCCGCTATTGGATCGATGAGCCGGGCAACGACGCCATGTGGTTCTGGAGCGAGAACCACGCCCTGATGTTCCACACCTGCCAGCTGCTGGCGGGTGAGCTGTTCCCCGATGAGGTCTTTACCAACAGCGGACTGACCGGCCGCCAGATGCAGGCCAAGGCCAAGAATATGCTCTACGACTGGTTCGTCACCTTCCGCAAAGAGGGCTTTACCGAGTGGAATTCCAGCCCCTACCTGCCCATTGACACGCTGGGCTTCGGCAGCCTGTATGCCTTTGCCCAGGACCCCGCCATGCGGGAGCTGGGCCGCGAGGGCATGGATTTTGCCTACTACCTGCTGGCCGTCCACAGCCAGCAGGGCATCTTCGCCTCGTCGTCGGGCCGCACCTACATCAAGGAGCAGTTCGGCAACTGGTCCAACTGCCCCTCCGGCCTGAACTGGATCGGCTATGGGTACGGCGTGCCGGGCCACGCGGGCAAGGGTATCACCTCCTACTGCCTGTCTGATTATGAGCCGCCGAAGGAGTTTGCCCAGTGGTTCAGCATCCCCCGGGGCAAGGAAATGATCTGCCAGACGACCCAGGGCAATGACGGCTATGTGGATCTGTACACCTACAAGACCGCCGACTACATGATGACCAGCGCCAACGACTTCCACCCCGGCGAGCCGGGCCATCAGGAGAACCCCTTCCAGCTGACCTTCAACGCCGTGGCGCAGCTGTGGGTCACCCACCCCGGCGAGCGGGTGCTCTTCGGCGCAGCGCGGCCGTCCTACTGGGCGGGCAACGGCACCCTGCCCAAGGTCAACCAGTACAAGGCGTTCGCGGGGCTGATCTATGATATCGCCCCCGAACACCCGGTCGATTTCACCCACCTGTACCTGCCGTCGATGGAGTTTGACCGCTGCGAGGTCGAAGGCAAGTGGGCCTTTGTGCAGCTGGGCAGTGCCTATGCGGCGGTGTATTGCAGCAATGGGATGCGGATGCAGGACTTCGGCTCCAACAAGGACCGCGAGTGCATCGCCGAGGGCCGCCGCTGCATCTGGCTGGTGCGTGCCGCGCAGGCAGACGAGTTTGCGGCGTTTGAGGATTTCAAGGCTGCCATGCGCGGGGCTGCGCTGGATGCCGATGCCGAGGGCCGCCGCTACCGCTTTGTGGACCCCGTCTACGGCGAACTGCGCTGCCAGTGGGGCGAGACGCTGTATGTAAACGACGCCCCGATGCAGTACAGTGGTTTTGACAATTACGGCAAACTGACGATGCAGGAAAAATAAAAAAGGTGCCTGCCCCCGGGGAAGGGGCGGCACCGGAAAATGTTACACCTTCGTGCTCCCCGGGGAGGGTTCCTTCTCGAAGGGAATGGCGGTGATGGGGGTGACGACGCCGTTGACGCGGAACTGGGACGGCGAGGTATGGCAGAACTTGTTGAACACCCGGTTGAACTGGGAAAAACTCGTAAAGCCGCAGCTCGTCGTGATATCGGCAATTTTCATGTCGGTGTACAGCAACAGCTGCTGGGCGTTGCGCACCCGGGTGATCTGGATGTAGTTGATGAGCGAGAACCCTGTCACCCGGCGGAACTGGTGCGACAAATAGTACGGACTGATGAAGAATTTCTCCGCCAGATATTCCAGCGAAAGCTCGCTGGCGTAGTGTCGGTGGATGTAGCTGGTCACGGCGTAGACCTTCTGGGTGATGGAATCGCTGAGCTCCTGCGGCTCGTAGCTGCTCTCGCCCGCGTGCTGGGCCACGGTGGCCAGAAATTGCAGGAAATGGCAGTGGATGAACTGCTGCGTCAGCGGGGTCATCGGCTGCTTGCCCAGCGTGAAGATCGCGTTCGGGTGCGAGAATGCCTGAGCCCGCGTCTCACCGGTAAAGCGGTAGATGGGCACCTCGGCCCCGAAGGGCTGTAAACAGCTTTGCAGCATTTCGTGCAGCGCGGGGGAATCATCCGGCACGCGGAAGTTGATGATAAGCCGCCGGCAGTCGCCGCCCGACGGATACTCGGTCTTGTGCATCATGGAAGGGCGCAGCAATACGATATCATAGGGCTGCAGGGTGTAATAGTCGCCCTCGATGAGATGGGATGCACGGCCGCTTAACAGAATGTGTATCTCGTGAAACTGGTGGAAATGCTGGAAACTCATGTTGATCTTGAACGACCGTGAATCGTAGTCGAACAGGTAAAACAGCGGCGAATCCAGGTCGTTGATCGAAATCATGTACCCCTGATTGTACAGCAATGCGTCGTCCAGATACATAGGCAGCCTCCGTCAAAAATGTTCCTGTCTCTATTATACTCGCACTCGCAAAAAGTGCAATATATTTCAGTGACAAAGACAAAATCAGAGTGGTTTTTGCCTTTGCCCCTATGCTATACTTTAGGCAAGTTCGAACGTTATGTCTACCTATTATAATAAAAAGGAGAAAACCACCATGCAGAAAGCTGATATTGAAAACAAACTGGAGCTTTGCATTGAGAGCTTCAAATCTGTCCTGTATGAAAAGGACGAGACTTTCCTGGAGAACATGGCAAAATCCAACATGGATCAGGGCAATCTGGCCCGCTATATGCTGTGGGAGTGGACCCAGGGCGTGGGCCTGTACGGCCTGTGGAAGCTGTTTGAGAAAAAGCACGACCAGCGCTGCCTGGATGTGCTGACAGAGTACTACGACGCCCGCATTGCCGAGGGCCTGCCCAGCAAGAACATCAACACGATGGCCCCCATTTTTGCCCTGAGCTACCTGTATGAGTACACCAAGAATGAAAAGTACGGCGATATCTGCAAAGAGTGGGCCGAGTGGGCCATGCACGGCCTGCCCCGCGCGGGCGAGGGCGGCTTCCAGCATGTCACATCCGATCGCGTCAACGATGGCGAGCTGTGGGACGATACGCTGTTCATGACTGTGCTACCGCTGGCCAATATCGGCCGCATCCTGGGCCGCCAGGACTACATTGACGAGGCTGTCTACCAGTACCTTGTCCACACCAAATATCTGGCTGACAAAAAGACCGGTCTGTGGTATCATGGTTTCTGCTTTGATGGCTGCCATAACTTTGCCGAGGCTTTCTGGGGCCGCGGCAACAGCTGGGTGACGGCTGCCATCCCCCTGCTGCTGGAAATCGTCCCCGTAGGCAACCCCGACCGCCGCATCCTTGAGAACGCGCTGCTGCGCCAGATCGAGAGCTTGGCCAAGTACCAGGACGAGGGCGGCATGTGGCACACCCTGATCGACGACCCGACCTCCTACCTGGAGGCCAGCGCCACCAGCGGCTTCGGCTTCGGCATCCTGAAAGCCGTCGAGCAGGGCATCGTGCCTGAAAGCTACCGCGCCAATGCCATGCGCGCCTTGCAGCCTGTGTTGGACTGCATCGATGAAAAGGGCGTTGTGCAGCAGGTGTCCTACGGCACCCCGATGGGCCGCGAGAGCAAGGACTTCTACAAGCAGATCCCCCTGCACCCGATGCCCTACGGCCAGGCCATGGCAATTCTGTTCCTGATGGAAGCTGAGGCCCAGGTCTGATGACAAAAAAATGGAGCAGCCGCCTTACCTTCTTTGCCTTTGTGGTGCTCATGGTGGGGCTTGGCAGCAATGACAGCTTGCGCGGAATTTTTTCCACGATCTTCCAAGAGCATTTCTCCCTGACGACGACCCAGCTGGGGCTGATCGTCACGGCAAGCTACATCGGCAACCTGGTGTTTTTGCTGGTGGGCGGCAATCTGAGCACCCGCTTTTCCAAAAAGCGCGTGCTGCAGGTACTGATCCTGATTTGGATGGCCGCCCTGGCGCTGTTTGCCTTTACCAGCAATTACACGGTGCTGCTCATCGGCATGGCGCTGGCGCTGGGTTCTTCCACCTTATTGAATACCACGATGAACCTCATCACGCCGCTGCTGTTTGCCACAGCGCCGGGGTTCTTCGTCAACTTCCTGTTCTTCACCCAGGAAATCGGCACCAGCGGCAGCCAGTATATTTTGGGCAGCCACGCCGACGGCTTTGCCTTCTGGCAGCACACAAATCTGGTGCTGCTGATCCTGGGCGCGGTGGCCTTTGTGCTGCTGCTCTTCTGCAATGTGCCGGAGGAAGCCGCCGCCCCGGCGGACGCCCCGGCACAAAAGGGCGGCTATGACTGGCGTATCATCGTGCCCTATGTGCTGGTGTTCGGGTTCTACTTTATCGCCGAGCACGGCGTCATGAACTGGATGGTCGCCTACGGCGTAGACGGTCTGGGCCTGCCCCAGGCCTCGGCGGCCAAGTATCTTTCGGTGTTCTTTGGCGGTATGATGATCGGGCGGCTCTGCCTGTCCCCGCTGGTGGATAAGCTGGGGGCCCTCAAAAGCCTGGCGGCTTTCGGCGGCGTGTCCTGTGTGCTGTATCTGATCGGCTCGCTGGGCGGCGCGGTGACGATGCCTGTCTGGGCCATCAGCGGCTTGTCTTTCTCCATTTTTTCCATGATCTCCGTGGTATCCTCCGGTGCAATGCCCAGCAGCACCAGATACCCCTGTTCGATTGCACCGGTGACATTGCCGTCTACGGTGACTTTTGCGTGTTTTACACGCTGTACCAACATTTTCATGCCTGATCCCTCACTTGAATTTGTTCCAGCACCTTGCCGATGGGTTCCCGAATGCACAGGTCTGCCTGTTCGTCCATGGGCGTTGCATCACGGTTCAGCAGTACCAGATGTTCCCCGCGAAAATACCGCAGCAGTCCCGCCGCCGGATAAACCGTCAGCGAAGTGCCGCCCACCAGCAGCAAGTCTGCGTTGGCAATGGCGTTCACAGAGCGTGTCAGCGTATCCTCCGGCAGAGATTCCTCATAGAGCACCACGTCCGGCTTCACTCTGCCGCCGCATTTGTCGCAGTGTGGCACACCGGTGGTCATCATGATCCACTCGGCATCATAGACGGCACCGCACACCTGACAGATATTCCGGTGCACACTGCCATGAAGTTCCAGCACACTCCTGCTGCCCGCCAGCTGGTGCAGCCCGTCAATGTTCTGGGTAACTACTGCCAGCAGTTTTCCTGCCTGTTCCAGCTCCGCCAGCTTCTTGTGTGCCGCGTTGGGCTTCGCCGTCAGACAGATCATTTTGTTCCGGTAAAAGCGGTAAAATTCCGCGGTATGCCGTTCAAAATAAGTGTGGCTCAGAATCGTTTCCGGC